>Ga0315287_10005116_pt1 | contig 12891 bp, 15 predicted proteins | sample YL17G11_0_MG_FD_205037 | JGI IMG/M metagenome (GOLD analysis project Ga0315287, IMG submission 205037) | Sediment microbial communities from Yellowstone Lake, YNP, Wyoming, USA - YL17G11_0 | ecosystem: Environmental > Aquatic > Freshwater > Lake > Sediment | place: USA: Wyoming | collected...
TCCGCAAACGCCGGGGTGGCCGCGGACGTCACGCCCGCCGTCCTTTGTCGTCGCGGTCCGCGCCGGAGCGACGCGGGTCCTCGTCGGAGAGCGCGGTCAGCGACGAAGGCGCGGGCTGCAGGTCGCCCTTGTCGCCGAGCAGTTCGACCCGCCGCTCGGCTTCCTCGAGGCGCCCGTGGCAGTAGCGCGAGAGGCGCACGCCGCGTTCGTAGAGATCGAGCGACTGCTCGAGCGTGAGGTCGCCGTCCTCGAGCTTCTTCACGATGGTCTCGAGCTCGGCGATGGCGGCTTCGAAGTCCTTGATGTTGACGTCCATCGGTGGGGTCCTCTGGCTACGGGCGATCGGGTCCAGATCGGGATTCGGCCGCCTTCGCCCTTCGGGCTTCGGCGCCCAGGGGGGGCGAGACGTGAGACTCGGGCGTGTCGAGCAAGCGGCCGCGCACGGTGCAGTCGAGTTCGCCGCGGTGCAGCGTGACGCGCACGGCCGAGCCGTCCGCCACGGCGGCGGCATCGCGCAGAATCGTCTGTGTCGCCGCGTCCCAGCACACCGCGTAGCCGCGGCCGAGCACGGCGAGGGGACTCAGCGCGTCGAGCCTGGCGGCCGAGGATCCCAGGCGCGCGCGGGCGCCATGGGCGCGGGCGAGGATCGCGGCCCGCACTCCCGCGTCGGCGTGCGTGAGCCGCGTCTGGAACCGGGCGAGATGCCGGCGCAGGTTGAGCGCTTCGAGGCGCAGTTGCAGCCGCTGAAACGCGCGCTGCCGGCGCGCGAGCGCCGCACGCAGCGTGCGCTGGAGATCCGCCTCGGCCTCCGCGAGATGACGGCCGCGCAGCGCGAGGCGCGCCGGGAATCCTGCGAACGCCGGTCGGCCGACGAGCCGCTGCCGATCGTGGCGGCCGCCCTGCACGCGGGCGCGCACGGCCGCGTCCGCGCGATCGGCGAGCCGGTCGATCCGCGCCACGAACTCGTTCTTGGCCGCGACCACGATCTCGGCCGCCGCCGACGGGGTGGGCGCACGCAGATCGGCGACCATGTCGGCCAGGGTGAAATCCGTTTCGTGGCCGACGGCGGAGATGACGGGGACCGGGCAGCGGGCGATGGCCCGCGCGACCGTCTCCTCGTTGAAGGCCCACAGGTCCTCGATCGACCCGCCGCCCCGGCCCGCGATGACGACGTCCACGCCTTCCACGCGGCCGATGAGCCCCAGGGCCCGGGCGATGTCCGCCGCCGCCGTGTCGCCCTGCACGCGCGTGGGCGCGATGACCAGGTGCGCGTTCGGGTAGCGGCGCGCCAGCACCTTGATGATGTCGCGCAGCGCCGCGCCGTCGAGCGACGTCACGATGCCGATCTTGCGCGGGAGCGTCGGCAGCGGCCGCTTCCGGGCCTGGTCGAGCAGCCCCTCGGCCTGCAGGCGCTTCTTCAACTGGTCGAGCGCGAGTTGTCGCGCGCCGAGCCCTTTCGGCTCGATCGTCTCACAGACGATCTGGTACTCGCCCTTTGGCTCGTACACGTTCAGGCGGCCGCGGGCGATCACGTGCTGGCCGTCTTCGAGCTTGAAGGGCAGCGCGCGCGCGGCGGACTTGAACATGACGGCCCGCAACTGCGCGCCGGCGTCCTTGAGCGAGAAGTAGATGTGCCCCGTGGTCCACGGGCGGCAGTTGGAGACCTCGCCCTCGACCCAGACCTCGGCCCACGTCGTCTCGAGCTGCAGCCGGATCTCGGCGGTCAGCCCGGTGACGGTGTAGACGCGGGGGGCCGCGTCGCGGGCAGGCCCGGCGTCGGGCCCGGCCGCCCCGTCAGCCTCGTCGAACGGCAGATCAAACAGGTTCGTCATCGCGCAACGCGCTCCGTGCCTGCGTGATGTCGTCGGCCGACCAGTCGATGCGTTCGATGCCCGAGGCGCGGCCCGTCGCGTCGTCGATCGTGAGGACCACGGCCTGCAGCCGCGGGTTGTCCGCGGCCGGCTCCATGCGGGCCGGCAAGCCGTTCACGAACCGGTTGAGGACGGCCTCGCGCTGCATCCCGATGACCGAGTCGTGCGGGCCGGTCATGCCCACGTCGGTGATGTAGGCCGTGCCGCCGGGCAGCACGCGGGCATCCGCCGTCTGGACGTGGGTGTGCGTGCCGACGACGGCGCTGACGCGGCCGTCGAGGTACCAGCCCATGGCGACCTTCTCGGAGGTGGCCTCGGCGTGCATGTCGACCAGGATGATCCGGCACTCGTGCTGGAGCTCGGCGACGGCGGCGTTGACGGCCTCGAAGGGATTGTCGACCGGCGGCATGAAGATGCGGCCCATCGCGTTGATGACGCCGACGGGCCGCCCGCCGGCGGCGCGCGTGACGAATACGCCCCGCCCAGGGGCGCCCGCGGCCATGTTGACGGGTCGGAGCAGGCGCGGTTCGGCGCCGATGTAGGTCAGCGTTTCCTTCTTGTCCCAGATGTGGTTGCCCGACGTCATGACGTCGACGCCCGCGTCGAGCAGCGCGTCGCCGGTGTCGCGGGTCACGCCGGCGCCGGACGCGGCGTTCTCGGCATTGGCGACGACCAGGTCGATCTGGTAGCGGGCCGTCAGCGGACGCATCGCGTCCCGCACGAGATCGCGGCCCGGCCGGCCGAAAATGTCACCGATGAAGAGGATGCGCATGACGTGTGGCCAAGCCTTCCAGGGCGCTAGCAGCCCGTGGCGCAAGTCGGTCTGCATTCGACCGGCGCTGCATCCCGGCTCGCTGCGTTACTCAACGCTCGAATACTGCCCGTATTCTCGCGTTTCGCGCCTGGCGATCCGGGCGCATCGCCAGTCTCGGTGCGACGACCGACTTCCACCACGGGCTGCTAGGTGCCGGTCGGCCGGCGGACCTGGACGAGCATCTCCCGGCCCCGGCGCTCGTCGGTTTTCGGGATGCGCACGCGCAGTTCGCCGCCGTGGAGCGTGGCGGTGGCCAGGCCCGTATTGAAGGCGCCCGTCAGTCTGACCGCCCGGGCGAAGCGGCCGAAGTCGCGTTCGACGAGGTGGAAGCGGGCGTCGGCCCGTTCACCCGGGTTGGGCGGCATCTTGCCGCCCGCGATGATGACCACCGAACCCTTGATCAGGATGCGAATGTCGTCGAGGGCGACACCCGGCAGATCGACAATCACGTCGACGGCGTCGTCGGCTTCCCGCGCGTCGAGGGTGGGCGAGAAGACGCCGGGCAGGAGGCGGCGGTCCAGCGGGCGGGCGCGGTCGAGATCGTCGAACAGCAGCCGCACCTCGTCGGCGAGGTCACGGACCTCGGCGAGCGGGAGCATCGCATCGATCTGGCGCATGCCTGTCATGATCGCACAGTCGTCCCGCGCCCGCCACCTGCGGGAATGGTGCGGGAATGGTGGCCGCCAGCGAACATGGGACCTGGTCTGATTTCTCACCATCGCGAGAAGCCGCGCCGAGTGGGGTCAGAGTCGACATTCGGCAGAATGTCGACTCTGACCCCAGGCGCTCAGGCCCGGCGCTCGGCGACCAGCCGGGTGCGGGTGTAGGCGATGAGGCCGCCCGCGTCGATGATGGCCTGGCGCGCGGCGGGCAGCGGCACGATCGGGAACTCTCTGCCCCTGGTCACGTTGCGCACCGCCGTCTCGGTGACCTCCAGGTCGTCGCCCGCCGCCGCCTCGATGGTCGGGCAGATGACCGTACGCAGTCCGAGGTTGCAGGAGTTCTGGAGGAAGATCCGGGCGAAGCCGCGCGCGACGATCACCACGCCGTGACCCTTGAGCGTCGAGGCCGCCTGTTCGCGCGACGAGCCGCAGCCGAAGTTCTGGCCGCCGACAATCACGCTGCCCGGCGCGATCGTCTTCTTCTGGAGCGCCGCGTTGAACGCCTTGTCGTCGGCGAAGCAGAACTGCGGCGTTTCGGAGGGCAGCACCGTGGCCATGAAGCGGCCCGGGTAGATGGCGTCGGTCGACACATCGTCGCCGACTGTGTAGACAACCGTGGCCATGCTGGTCAGTCCTTTGTCCGCGGGTCGGTAATGACGCCGGTCAGCGCGCTGGCCGCGGCGACGGCCGGCGAGCACAGGTAGACGGCGGCGTTCGGATTGCCCATCCGCCCGTGGAAGTTGCGGTTCGTGGTGGAGAGCGCGTTCTCGCCGTCACCCAGCGCGCCCTGGTGCACGCCGAGGCAACAGCCGCAGCCCGGGTTCATGATGACCGCCCCGGCGTCCATCAGGTCGCCGAGGTACCCCTGCGTCATCGCGTCCTTGTAGATTTTCCACGAGGCCGGGAAGACGAGCATCCGCACGTCTTTCGCGATCTTCTTCCCCTTCAGGCGCGCCGCGGCTTCGGCGAGGTCGTCGAGCCGCCCGTTGGTGCAGGAGCCGATCACAATCTGGTGCACCTTCGTGCCGGCGACCGCGCCGACGTCCTTCACGTTGTCCACCGTGTGCGGGCAGGCGATCTGCGGCTCGAGGCGGCTGACGTCAATCTCCACGACGCGGTCGTACACGGCGTCCGGGTCCGGCTGCACGAGTTCGAGCGGGTCGGTGACGCCGGCGTCCTCGCGCAGGTAGCGCACGGTCTCCTGGTCGGCGGGCACGATGCCGGCGGTCGCGCCGGCCTCGACCGACATGTTGCACAGGACCAGCCGGCCGGAGGTCGGCATGTTCGCGATCGCGTCGCCGTGGAACTCGATCACCTTGAAGTTCGCGCCCTCGGCGGTGAGCAGGCCGACGAGGTGGAGGATGAGATCCTTCGGCGTGACGCGCTCGCCGAACCGGCCCGTCACGACCACCTTGATCGTCGCCGGCACCTGGATGTTCAGCGCGCGGCCCAGCGTCCAGATCGACGCCATCTCGGTCGCCCCCACGCCGAAGGCCAGCGCCCCGAGGGCGCCGTGGCTCGTCGTGTGGCTGTCAGCGCCGACAATCACGGCGCCCGGCCTGTCGTAGCCTTCCTCGGCCATCACCTGGTGGCAGATGCCGCCCGAGTCGCCGCGCACGTCGTGGAACTTCGCGATGCCCTGCGCCGCGGCGAACTCGCGCACCTTCTTCTGATTGGTGGCGGTCTTCGCCGATTCGGCGGGGACCCGGTGGTCGAAGATGACCGCGATCTTCGACGGATCCCAGACCGTCGGCTCGAGCCCGGTGTCCTTGAAAACCTCGAGGAACTGATTGATGACCAGCGCGGTGTTCTCGTGCGACATGGCCATGTCGACGGCGGGCTCGACCACGTCGCCGACCTCGACACTGGCGAGGCCGGAGGCGCGCGCGAGGATCTTCTGCGCGACCGTCATACCCATGGGTCAGACGACTCCCTTCTGGCGCAACGCCGCGATCGCCCCGGCGTCGTAGCCGAGGGCCCCGAGGATCTCGTCCGTGTGCGCCGACAGGCGCGGCGGCGGGGCGTCGATGGCCGCGGGGGTTTTTTCGAACTTCGCGGTGAGATTGAACAGCTTCAGGTCGCCGATCCCGGGTTCGTGCACCGTCTGGATCGTGCCGCGGTGGGCAACCTGGGCCTGCTCGAGCGCCGACTTGAGATCGAGGATCTCGCCCGACGGCACGCCCTTCGCGTTGAGCGCCTCCACCCAGTACGCCGTGGGCCGCTCCTGCAGCTTCGCTTCGAGCAGCGGCGTCAGCAGCCGGCGGTTCGCCTTGCGCACGTCGCGCTTGTGGAACCGCTCGTCGATCTTGAGCTCGGGCAGCCCGACCAGGTCACACACCGCTTCCCACTGCTCCTGCTGGTTCGCGGCGATGTTGATGCAGCCGTCCTCGGTGGCGAAGACGCCGGAGGGCGCCGCGGTGAAGTTGTCGTTGCCCATCGGCACCGGCGGCACGCCGCCGATCAGCAGGTTGGCCGCGACCCAGCCCATCAACGGCATCACCGAGTCGAGCATGGCGATGTCGATGAACTGGCCTTCACCGGTGCGTGCCCGGTAATAGAGGGCGCCCATGATCGCAAACGCCGCGTTCAGGCCGCCGACCGTGTCGCACACCGGGAAGCCGCAGCGCAGCGGGTGCAGCCGCTCATCGCCGTTGACGTCCATCACGCCGCTCAGGCCCTGGATGATCTGGTCGTAGGCGGGCTTGTGCGCGTCCGGCCCGGTCTGGCCGAAGCCCGAAATCGCGCAGTAGATCAGGCGGGGGTTCAGCGCGCGCAGCTGCTCGCAGCCGAGGCCGAGGCGCGTCATCACGCCGGGGCGGAAGTTCTCGACCACCACGTCCGCCTGCGTCGCGAGCGCGCGGAAGATCTCCCGCGCGTCCTCGAGTTTGAGGTTCAGCGTGAGCGATTTCTTGTTCGCGTTCTGCGCCAGGAAGCTGGTGCCCATGAGCTCCTGGTTCAGCGCCGGCACGTTGCCCAGCGTGCGCGCGAGATCGCCGCCGTCGGGGTGTTCGATCTTGATCACCTCCGCGCCGGCCAGCGCCAGGTGCATCGTCGCGAACGGCCCGGCCAGGACGTTGGTCAGATCCAGCACACGCACGCCGTCGAGCAGTTTCATGCCGTCCTCATCCGTTGGCGGGGGCCGTGAACCGGCCGCGGTGGGGAATCGCGCCGGTGCGGTGGATCGTGCCCGGCAGCGCCCGGTTGAAGAACCCGGCCGCGTCGGCCGTCACCCCCGTGATGGCGGCCAGGTCGATGTCGCGGCGCAGGTCCCAGCGCTGGAACATGTGCACGACGTCTTCCGTGCAGACGTTGCCGGCCGCCACCGCGGTGAACGGGCAGCCGCCCAGGCCGCCGAACGCCGCCTCGAAGGTGGTCGCGCCGGCGCGCCACGCCGCGTACACGTTGGCGAGGCCCAGGCCGAAGGTGTCGTGGAAGTGGCAGGCGATTGCCACCTCCGGGCCCAGCGCGCGCACCGCGCCGACGAGATCCTCGACCTGCGCCGGGTCCGCGTGGCCCGCCGTGTCGGCCAGGCTCACCGTCGTCAGCCCGGCGTCGACGAACCGGCGGGCGATGCCCAGGACGCGGTCGGCCGGGACGGCGCCTTCGAAGCCGCAGCCGAAGGCGGACTGCACCGAGGCCTGCACGTCTTTGCCCGCGGCGACGGCCTGTCGGCCCATCGCCATGATCCGATCCGTCGCGTCGGCGGTCGTCATGCCCGTGTTCTTGCGGCTGTGCGTGTCGCTGGCCGACACGCCCATGCAGACGTAGTCGACGCCGCAGGCCAGGGCGCGCTCCAGGCCCTTCTCGTTCAGCACGAGACCGGTGAAGACCACTCCCGGCGGCCGCGGCGCCGCGCCCAGGCGGCGGAACAGCTCGTCGGTGTCCGCCATCTGCGGCATCTTCAGCGGATTGACGAACGACCCGACCTGGACCATGTCCACGCCCGATCGGGCGAGGCGCGCGATCCAGTCGAGCTTGCGGTCGGTCGGGACGACCTGCTCCTCGATCTGCAGGCCGTCCCGCATGCCGACGTCATGAATGATGAGGCGCTCGCTCGTCACGGTGCACTCCATCCGCTCGCGCCCGAGGCGTCCGGGATTCGGGATTGGGGACTCGGGACTCGTCTTGCCGGCGCCGTCTGTATGACGTCCCGATTCCCGAACCCCGAATCCCGAGTTACAGCTCCCGCGCGATCGCCTCCGCCATCTCGAGCGAGGTCGCCGTGCCGCCCATGTCGTAGGTGCGGACCTGGCCCTGCGTGATGACGGCTGCCGTGGCGCGCTCGACGCGGGCGCCCAGTTCCTTCTCGCCGAGCCAGTCGAGCATCATCTTGGCGGTGAGAATGGTGGCGATCGGGTTGACCTTGTACTGGCCGGCGTATTTGGGCGCCGACCCGTGCGACGGCTCGAACACGCCGAGCTTCTGGCCGATGTTCGCGGAGCACGCGAAGCCCAGCCCGCCGACCATCTGCGCGCACAAGTCGGAGATGATGTCGCCGTACAGGTTCGGCGCGACCAGCACGTCGTAGCTCAGCGGGTTCTTCAGCAGCCACATCGTCATCGCGTCGACGTTGGCCTCGTCGAAGACGATTTCCGGATAGCGCGCGGCGACCTCGCGGGCGATCTCCAGGAACATCCCGTCGGTCGCGCGGACCACGTTGGCTTTGTGGACGATGGTGACCTTCTTGCGGCCGTGCTGACGCGCGAAGGCGAACGCGGCGTCGATGATGCGCTCGGAGCCCTTCCGCGTGTTGATCTTGCACGAGATCGCGTACTCGTCGCCCTTCAGGCCGGCGAAGTGCGCGAACGGTTTCGAGAGCTGCGTCAGCGTGGCGGCCAGCGCATCCGGCACCGGGTTGAACTCGACGCCGGCATACAGGTCCTCCGTGTTCTCGCGGAAGACGACGATGTCGATCGCCTGCGCGAGATTGAGGGGATTGCCCGGGTACGCCTTGCACGGCCGGAGGCAGATGTACAAGTCGAACAACTGGCGCATGCGGACGATGGGCGACCGGTAGATCAGGCCAGTGCCGCGCAGTGCGGGAACCAGTTCGGCTTCGGCGGCCTTGACGGGCTTCGACGTGATCGCGCCGAAGAGGGCCGCGTCCACGTGCTTCAGGAGGTCGATGGTCCGGGCCGGCAGCGCGTCGCCCTCCTTGCACCAGCACTCCCAGCCGATGTCGCCGTGGATGTACTCGGCGTCGAACTTCAACGCGTCGAGCACGATCCTGGTGGCGTCCATGACGTCCACGCCCACGCCGTCACCGGGCAACCAGGCAATCTTGTATCTCGGCATCACACACCTTCCTCGACGCAGTGAAGCGGCATTCGCGTGGCAGGACCTGGCAGCGGGTCCAGCAGGGCGCGCCCGGTGGGCGCGTCAGAAGGGGCGCCCACAGAATATCAGTACACCGTCGAAGCGCGTACCCCGCCGCCGGGTGATTGGTCGCGGGCACGACTGGTCCAGATCCGCGCCCAGGCAGCTGGCTGGGAGCTCGATCCTGAGACGTTGGATAATATGAGCGTAAATGACTAATATCATATGCTTGACAATAACTCATGTTTCCCGTATATTGGTTTCGTGCACGGGCTGAGGTGGCCAGACGCCAGGCTCCGGGCGCGTTGGATTCGACAACAACCCGACTTCTCAGGAGGAAGACCATGACCATCGTTCGCTGGGACCCGTTCCGTGAGCTCACCGCGATTCAGGACCGCATGAACCGCATCTTCGGCGATTCCTACCGCTGGGCCGACGACGACGTGACGCGCCGCGGGACCTGGGTGCCGCCGGTCGACATCTACGACACGGGCAACCACGAGCTGATCATCAAGGCCGAACTGCCCGACATGAACAAGGACGACATCGAGATCACCGTCGAAAACGGGAGTCTCACGCTCAAGGGCGAGAAGAAGATGGACGTCGACATCAAGGACGAGCACTGTCGCCGGATCGAGCGCTCGTACGGCACCTTCACCCGCAGTTTCTCGCTGCCGCCGATGGTCGACGCGGCGAAGGTGAGCGCCGACTACAAGAACGGCGTCCTCACCATCAAGCTGCCGGTGCGGGAGGACGCCAAGCCGAAGCAGATTCAGGTGCAGGTGCAGGCGTAAGTCATCGGGGGAGGGGGGCGGGACGTCCGTCCCGACCCCCTCCCAGCCGAACGTCCCGACCCCATGCGTCTCCGAGCTTGCGTCCGCCCCGAGCCCTGAAGTACGCTAGCTGATTGTGAGTGAAGAACTGATTCAGCCCGTTGCCCCGTCTGAGCCGCCCGTCGCCGACGAACGGAACGCCGTTCATCCGATGCAGCGTCGGTTCCTTTTCGTCGATATCGCCTCGCAGCGCGCCAAGCAATTGCGCCGTGGGGCCGTGAACCGCCTGCTCGCGAGCAGCCCCGAGGGCTCCGACGCGCACCTGCCGCATAAGGCCGAGCGCGTGGCGATGGAAGAGGTCAGGCGAGGGTTCATCTCGTACGACCTGCCCGCACTCAAGCCGCCCCAGTCGAAGGCGGAAGGACAGCGTTGACCCCAGCCGAGATCTACGGCCTGATCGTCTCGCTGGTGCAGGGTGCCGGCACCGGCGCCGCCGTCCTGCTGATCCTCTTCATCGGCGTCTCCGTCCTGTTCGGGTTTGCCAAGCTCCGGCCGGGCGGCCCCAGGACGATGACGGTGCGCACCCTGGAAGAGGCGATGGGCCAGCCGGTCATCTACCTGCCGCCGACCACGCCGCGCGGCACCACCGACCAGCTCGGGAACTCCCAGCACGCCGCCTGACCGCAGGCGCCGCCTTTCCCCTGGAACCTCAACCCGGTCCGCCCTCGTAGATCCAGGTGACGGGCGCGCATGCCGAGCACTGTCGGCGCCGGCCCGCACATGCCGCGCCCGGACGCGCGGCCGGGAAGCGAGGGTCCCATGTTCGGTCTGCTGGCGTTGGGCGCGTTCCTCCTGTGTGGCGTGATGCTCCTCGGCCTCATCGGGGGCATCCTCAAGCTGGTGTTCTTCGTGGTGTTCCTGCCGCTCCGGATCCTGGGCAAGCTCATCGCCCTCCCGTTCCTGGCCGTCGGCTTCTTCTTCAAGCTGCTGTTTGGCGTGCTGCTGCTGCCGCTGCTGCTGGTGGGCGCGCTGGTCGGCATCGTCGGCCTGGGCATCGCGGCGGTGGTGGGTCTGCTGGTGCCGCTGATGCCGCTGCTCGTCGCCGGGCTGCTGGTCTGGGGGCTGGTGAAGCTGTTCTCACGCCCCGCCGTGGTGCCGCGCGCCTGACGGCGCCTGCCGCCACACCTGGGTGTCCCGCTCGAAGGCGTCGGCGACGCGGAGCATCGTGGCCTCGTCGCCGCGCCGTCCCACAATCTGCAGCCCGACAGGCAGCCCCGCCTCGCCGAACCCGCAGGGCACCGACATCGCCGGCACCCCGGCGAGTGACGCGCCGACCGTGAACACATCCGACAGGTACATCGTCAGCGGATCGGCCACGCGCGCGCCGAGGGCGAAGGCCACCGACGGGCTGGTGGGCAGCGCCAGCACATCCGCCTCGCGAAGCGCCGCCTCGATGTCGCGCGCGATGAGCGTCCGCACCTGCTGCGCTTTCACGTAGTACGCATCCCGGTACCCGGCGCTGAGCACGAAGGTGCCCAGGATGATCCGGCGCTTCACCTCGGCCCCGAAGCCTTCGCTGCGGGTCCGATCGTACATGTCCCGCAAATCCTCCGCGTCCGCGGCACGGACCCCGTAGCGGACGCCGTCGTAGCGGGCCAGGTTCGAACTCGCCTCCGCTGTCGCGATCAGGTAGTAGACCGGGATGGCGAGACGGGCCTGCGACAGGGTGACGTCGACGAGCCGGACCCCGCGGGCGCTCAGCACGTCGAGCGCCGCCAGCACCGGGGCGCGCACATCGTCATCGACGCCGGATTCGAACAGGTGGCGCGGTACGCCGATGCGGCACCCGCGGATGTCGCCGGTGAGTTGCGCGGCCCAGTCCGGCGCCGGCGCGGGGATGGTCGTCGCGTCCAGCGGGTCACCGCCGGCGATGGCCTGCAGCATGGTGGCCCCGTCGCGGACCGTGAGCGTCAGCGGCCCGATCTGATCGAGCGACGACGCGAAGGCGACGAGGCCGGCGCGGGACACGCGCCCCCAGGTCGGGCGCACGCCGGCGCAGCCGCAGAAGCCGGCCGGTTGCCGCACCGACCCGCCGGTGTCCGAGCCCAGGGCCGCGGGGACCAGCCGCGCGGCCACCGCGGCCGCCGAGCCGCCGCTGGACCCGCCGGGCGTGCGCCGCAGATCCCACGGATTGCGGACCGGCCCGAAGGCCGAGTGCTCGTTCGAGGATCCCATCGCGAATTCGTCGCAGTTGGTCTTGGCGACGATGAGCGCACCGGCCTGTTCGAGGCGGGCGACGGCGGTCGCGTCGGTCGGGGGGATGTAGCGGTGGAGCATCCGCGAGCCGGCCGTCGTCCGGATGCCGGCCGTGCAGATGGTGTCCTTGACGGCGACGGGCACGCCGGCCAGCGGGCCCAGCGCGGCGCGGTCGGGCGCCGCGTCGAGGACGGCCGCGCGCGCCAGCGCGCGATCGGCCGAGAGCGTCAGCACCGCGCCCAGCTCCGCGCCCGCGTCCCTCAGCCGCTCGAGCGCGCGCTCGCACTGCGCGCGGGCCGACGTGTCGCCGCGCACGAACGCCTCGCGCTGGCCGGCGAGCGTGTCCGGATGCGGCGTCGTCATCCGATCACTCTCGGGACACGAAACAGGGGCGCGGTGCCGGGGGTATCCGGTGCGTTGCGCAGCGCCGCCGGCACCTCCAGCGACGGTGCGACCTGGTCGGCGCGCGCGGGAGCGTGCGGGCCATCCGCCTGCGCCATCGGCGGCACGCCGTCGGTCGGGACGGCCGACACGTGCGCGGCCCAGGCCAGAACCTCGGCAAGTTGCTTCTGGAAAAGGGCTTCCTGGTCTGGAGTCAGCGCCAGGCGGGCGAGGCCCGCGACGTGGGCGATGTTGAAGTCACCGCGGTCGTCGGCCATGGCCGATGCTAACATTCACCGTTGTGATGCCGCAACCAATCCGCCGCGCCGCCGTCGCGGGCACGTGGTACCCGGGGAAGGCCGAGACGCTCATCGGCGCCGTGGATGCGTACTGCGCGGCTGTCGTCCCGGCGTCTCTCGAGGGCGTGCTCACGGGCGTGATTGCGCCCCACGCAGGCCTGATCTATTCGGGCCCGGTCGCCGCCTGCGCGTATCGCCAGCTCGCAGGCCGTTCGTACGACGTCATCGTGCTGGTCGGCCCGTCGCATCACGTCGGTTTCGAAGGCGTCTCGATCGTGCCGCGCGGCGCGTTTCAGACGCCGCTGGGCGACGTTGCGATCTCCGACGAGGACGCCGCGGTACTGCTGGCAGCCACGCCGGTGATCCGCGAGGTGCCGTCGGCGCATCAGCGGGAGCACTCGCTGGAAATGCAGCTCCCGTTCCTCCAGCGCCTGCTGCCCGGCACGCCCATCGTGCCGCTGGTGATGGGGCACCAGACGCCTCACACGATTGCCGCGCTGGCCGACGCGCTCGCCGAGG
>Ga0315287_10005117_pt1 | contig 12891 bp, 9 predicted proteins | sample YL17G11_0_MG_FD_205037 | JGI IMG/M metagenome (GOLD analysis project Ga0315287, IMG submission 205037) | Sediment microbial communities from Yellowstone Lake, YNP, Wyoming, USA - YL17G11_0 | ecosystem: Environmental > Aquatic > Freshwater > Lake > Sediment | place: USA: Wyoming | collected...
GGGGGGGGTGGGGGGTAAACGAAGGCGCCCAGGGCGCGGGGCGCCGCGCCCCCCCCCCCCCCCCCCCCCCCCCCCCCAGAACCGCATCCTGGCCATGCCCAAGATCGCGGCCGCCCTGTGGCGCATGCGGGAGTCGGGGCCGCCGCCGCCCCGGGCGTCGCCCGAGGCTGCCGCGCCGGTGGAGGCAGAGGCCGCTGCCAAGCCCGAAGACGGCCCGCCCGCGCCGCCCGTGGCCGTCAAAGAGCCGACGCCGCCTCCTCCGCCTCCGCCGCCGGTCTCGGTCAAGGCGCCGACCCCCCCGCCCCGCTCGCCGACGCCTGCCGCCGCGCCGCCGCTCCCGCCCCTCTCCCCGCCGCGCGCCGACCCGCCGCCCTTTGCCGCGCCCGCGTCCCTGCGCTGGTTTGGCGGGGGGGACGCGCCGGCGGCGGGGCCGGGGCCGGCGGAGGAGGGCGCGCGCGCCGCTGTCTGCCCCGCGACCGGCGCGCGGCGCCACGCGGCCTGCCTCGCGCCCGCCGACGCCGCCGCGGCCGCTGCCGGCGCCTGGGCCGAGACGCCGGAAGCCGGCGCCGGCGCGGCGGCCCTGGCCGCGCTCGCGGCGGCGGGCGCGCGGTCGGCGGGGTTTACGCGCGACGGCGTCGTCCCGCTCACGTTCCTCCTGGTCCGCCCCGCCGCCGTCGTCGACCCCGCCTCGTGCCGGGGCCCCACGCCCGCGTACGGCGCGAGCGCGCGCGCCGCGCTGGCGCGCGTGCTGCGCGCGGCGCGCCACGTGGCCGCCGACGCGTTCGGCGCCGCGCCCGACTCGCGCGCGGCGCGCGCGCCGCGCGGCCCGCTGGTCGACACCCTGCCCCTCCTCCTCGCCGGCGTCGCCGCGGGGCCCGCCCGCGACCCGGACTGGTCAGACGCGCACGTCGCGGTGCTGTTTGCGGGCGCGGCGGTCGCAGCGGTCGCCGTGCTGCGCGTGCGCGGCCCCGCGGCCGAAATCCCCGCCCTCGCCGTCCGCCCCGAGCTCCGCGGTTGCGGCGTGGGCGGTTACATGCTGACGCTGGTGGAGGGCGCGCTGCTGAAAGCGGGCGCGTCGCTCGCGCTCGCGCCGGGCGTGCCCGCCGCGGCGCGCGCGCTCGCGCCGCCAGGGTCGTTGGGGCCGCCGCCGCCGCCGCCGCCGGACGGCTGCCCCGAGCCCGCCTGGTGGCTGGCGCGGCACGGGTACGGTCTGGCGTCGGCGGCGGACCTCGCCGCGGTCGCCGCGTTGCCGGTCCTCGCGTGGCAAGGCGCCGCCACCCTCGCCAAGCCCCTCTCCCTCGCCACCCGCACCACGGCGCCCCCGCCCGCCACGCTGACCCTGGCCCACGGCGTGCCCGCAGTCGCCGCGACGCGCGCGCGGCTGCTGGCGCCGCACCGGCCGGGGGCCGGCGGCGAGGGGCGGCGGGTGCGGGCGCGCATGGCGAGCGTGGGGCTGGAGATGGATGAAGGGTGGTGAGGGGAGAGGGGGAGAGGGTGGGGGTTGAGGGGTCGAGAGGGTCGGTGTTGGGCGGTGGCGGTGTTGGGCGGTGGCGGCGCGGCGCGCGCCCGGCGCGGCGCGCGCGCGTTTGTGTGAGCCTCGAGAGAGACGGGCCACCCGCGACAGACTGCACACGCAAAGCGTTGGGCGGCCCCGCGGCGCGCTCCCTCTCCCCTCACCCCAACACGCGCGGCGCGCCCGGGCACGCCGCCGCCGGCGCGGCCGCCGCCGCCGCGCACGCCGCCGGCAGCGGCGCCACCCCTCGGCCCGCCGCCGCGTCGCACACCGCGGCCGCCGCCGCGCCGCAGCGGGCGCCGAGGGGGGTGGCGCCGAGGACGACCCAGGGCACAAACGTGTGCGCGGGCGCGAGCGCGGCCGTCTCCGCGCCAGCCGCCACTTCCAGCGCGCGACCGTCGGCGCCCGCGGCACAGGCTGCGACGGCCGGCGCGGGAATGGGCGAGGCCAGGAGGCAGGCGTCGAGCCCCGCGTCGGAGAGCGGCCGCGCGCTGAAAAAGCAGACGAGCGCCGCCGCGAACGCGCCCGGCGCCGGCGCCACCGCTTGCGCGCAGTTGAGCCGTCGGTTGAGCGCGCACTCGGGCGCGCCGTGCTGGCAGGCGGGTGTCGGGCCGGCGCCCGCGTTGCCCCAGCCGACGAAGCGAAAGGTGGCGAGCGCGCCGGGGGCGGCGCCCACGACTCCCGCGTCGAGCAACGGCGCCAGCGTCTTGGTCACCCAGGAGGCCGTGTCGGGGCACAGGGCTTCTCCGAAAAGAGTGAGTTCGGGCGTGGGCGTGGCGGCGCCCAGGGGCGCCGCCGCGGTCGCCAGCGCTGCCGCCGCCGGCGCACTCGTCGCCAGGCTGGTGGCCAGGCCGGCCAGGGCGCCGGCGGCCACCAGGAGGGCGGCGAGCGCGAGGGGGCGCGGGCGCTGCATCGAACGGCGAAGAGTGTGGTGCAGGCGCGGTCACTCCTGCCGGCCCGCCGGCCGCCAACGCGGTGGCACATCGCGTCCCGCATCCACCCACCCCCTCCCACCCCATGCGGACGGCCGCGCCGCGGCCGGCCCGCGCGCCGGCGCGCCGCCCGCCGCCGCCCGCGGCCGCGGGCGGCCGCGCCAGCCTCGCCCGCCCCGCTAGGCGCACGGTGAGAGAGTGGAAGTCGACGCGGCACCTTGGTTGTGCGGCGTCGGCCCCCCAACCGCCGCAGTCACGCGCCGCCGCGGGCCGACGCGCGCCGTCCTCCCTCCTCCAGCCGCTCCCGGCCCGCATGCCGCGCCCCAAGGGCCGCACGTCCACCCCGCCTCGTGCCATGGTGAACGTCGACTTCTCCCCCGCCCTCGTCCTCGGCGCGGGCCTCGTCGGCGGCGGCCTCGCGCTCTACCAGCTGCGCCGGCTGCGCCCCTCGCTGTCCCGCGATTTTGACGTCGTCGTGTCGTCCATCGCCATCTTCTCCGGCGGCATTCTCGTCTTCCAGGGGTGGCGCCTCGACCCGCTGCTCCTCTTTTGCCAGTTGCTCACCGCCGGCATGGCGCTCTCGTTTGCGGTGGAAGCGTTGAGGCTGCGGGAGGAGGTGGCGCCGCTGCTGGAGGAGGAGGCGGCGGCGTCTGATTTCGCCGACCCGCGCGGCGGCGGTGCCGGCCCCTACCGCGGCGCCGCCCCGCTGCCGCCGCCGCGGGCGGGGGCGAGCGGCGACTACTACGACGCCTGGAGCGGGGGCGACGGGGCCGACGGCGCGTGGGCGGGAGGAGGGAGGGACGGCAGCGGCGCGCCCGCCGGACGCTACCCTTCCCCTGCCGCCGCGCCGCGCGATTATTACGACGACGCCACGCCGTCCGGCTACGCCGACGGCCGGGGATACGGCGGCGAGGCGGGCGGGCCGGGTGCCTATCCCCCCCCTGGCGGCGGTGCTTCCTACTGGGCGCCCGCCGACGAGGGCGCGGCCGACGGCCCCGCCCCTCGCGACTGGGGCGGCTACGGCGGCGGCGGCGGCGGCGGCCCGCCGGACGACGACTGGGAGTGAGGGGAGAGGAGAGTGGCGCGGGCGCGCGCGGGGCTCGGCGTTTTTGGCGGGTTGCGTGCTTTGGTGGGGGGCTGTGCTATCGTGCGACGCCTGCATCGCTGGCGCGTGGCGCGCGTGCGTCGGCAAACGGCGGATTGAAAAAACAAAACCAACGCCAGGAACGAGACGGGCGCCCGCCCGCCCTCCCCTCTGTGTCTCTCCCCTTCCTCTCCTCACCCCCACTCGACCTTGCGCTTCCCCCCAGCCCGCGCCCCCCGCCGCGTGGGCGCCGACTTGCCGCCGCCGCCGCCGCCGCGGTGGGGCGCGCCCATGGGGCGGTGGACCGAGGTCGGGCCCGCGGCGGCCGCCGCTTTGCCCGCCTTGCGCGCCGCAAACTTGCCCACGCGCCGCCCCGGCGGCGCCTTGGCGGCGGCGAGCGGCGGCCGCGGGTGGTGCGGGTGGCCGGCGGGCGGGCGGGCGGCGCCGCGGCCGCGGTCGCCGCCGGCGGGCGGCCGCCGCTCGACCGGGCGGGCGGCGGCGCGGCGGTGCCCCGCGGCCGCCGCCGCCGCCGCCCGCCGCCGCCCCAGCGCGGCGTCCACGTCCATGATGGCGTCCAACAGCCCGCCCCGCGCTTCCGGCACCGACCGCGACGCGCCGCCGGCCTGGACGGCGGCCCAGGTCGGCGCGCCGCCGCCGCCGCGCGCCCTCCCGCTCGCGAGCGCGTCGGCCGCGCGCGAAAAGAGCGACCGCACAGCGTCGATGTTGAACGAGCCGGAGCCAATGTCTTTGCCGGCTTCCTGCGGGTCTTCCACCGCGAGCGCGGCCGCGCGGTCGCCGCGCACCCACGCCGCGAGTTTGGGGCCGAACCCGCCCGACGAGACGCGCACCGCGTGCGCTTCATAGTCGAACGTGCGCCCGTAGCGCTGGAAAAAGGACCAAAGGAGCGACCCGCAGTCGGCGTCGGGGGACGCGGCCGACGCCCCGGCGTCGGCGAGGTGCGCGGCGACCATGAGCGTCGTCGAGTAGGAGGAAAGGCCGCCGGAGAAGACCTCGTTCAGGCCGGCCTCTTTGAGGACGGCCTTGACGACGAGGGCCAGGGGGCGGAGGGGGGGGAGGAGGGCGGACTAAAAAGGAGGAGAGGTGGTCGGCGCCCGCACCCTGGGTTCCCCCACCGCCGCCGCTCGACCCCCAATTTTCGATGCCCCCAAAACCCCTCCCCACCCCCCTCATCACCTGTCTCTGCACCCACTCCACCGCGGCCGCCCCGTTGACGGCGCCCAGCGAGATGTCGGCCGCGACGCCGAGCGAGAGGTGGCACTTTATGATCGGCACGCGCGCCTTGATCACGATCGCTTTGCCCGCCACCAGGCCCTGCTTGCGCATGGATTTGAGCAGGGTTTTCAGACTGGCGCCCAAGGCGTGGCGTTGGTCCCTGGAGAAGGAGGGCGGGGTGGAGAGGTGGGCTGGGGCTGGTGCCCCGCGTCGCGTCGCGCGCCCTCCTCTTATTTTCTTCTCTCTTCCTCTTCCCTCACCAGGAAAACCCGGTCGCCGCATTCGCGAGCTCGTCCGACGCGCCCAGGACGACGATGTCCAGGTCGGAGCCGGGCAGAGCGAGGCCGGTCGCCTGGGAGCCAAACAGGACGGTGCGCGACGCAGGCCAGAGCGCGGTCGCGGTGCGCCCTATGGCGTCCACGGCAGCGCGCACGGTAACGATAGAGGTCTAAGGAGGGTGGGGGGGGGGTGGGTGGGCGGAGGAAAACGGGCGCGGCGGCGGGCGGGCCCGGCTCGGCAGCGCGGCGGCCAACCCCAAATTCGCCGCACCTGGCTCGGCGACGCCGCGCGCGCAAACTCCAGCACCTCGTGATGCAGGGCGGACAAGTGCGCGCCCGACACGTGAGCCGCACGCGCCGGCGGAACGGGCGCGCCGTGCGGTGCAGGGTCCCACCAGTTGGCGCTGGGGGTCGGGGCAGGCGCCGGCGCGGCTTCTTGTGCCAGGATTGGCTGCTCTGCGAACGCTTGCGCCGCACATATACGCTTGTGCGGAGCCGGCTGCCGCGCACCGAGCAGCGCGCGGTCCACAAAGACGGGCAGCGGGGCATGGAGAGGGACGATGTTGCCAAACGACTCGTCTGCGGCCAGCGGAGATGTCGCTTGTCCGGTTGACGCGGTCGTCGCAGGGTGCGGCAATGCAGGGTTGTGCGCCAGGGTGCCGGCGATGACGGCGCGCGGCTGGAAAGGGTGCGGAGAATTTGAAAAAGGGGGGTTGGCCGCTTGCTCCGCACGCTCTCCTCCGCCCTCGCCTCTACCTCTCCATCGAGGGCTTACCTTCTCCGCATCCTTCTTCATCACTGCGAGCATGTCCAGGGCGGCCTTGACGTCGTTCGGCGTCGGGCGGGCCATGCACCGCAGTCCGATCAGTGCGACCGGCGTGCCCTCGCCAAACGCGTGAGTTTCGATGCGAAGTTCCTGCGGAGGATGGAAAGTGGTTGTGTGCATGCGTGCACGAAAGTGTGCGGAGAATAACGCCCTCATAGTTCGGCACCGCCATCTCCGCAACCCACCTCTTCGAGCTCGCGCTGCAGCGCGTTCCTCGCGGCCGTGCCCCGCACGCCGAGCGCGTCCACGGGCTTGCCAAAGCGTTCGCCGACGTGGCGCAGGACGAGGGCCATGGAAGGGCCGTGGTTGACCTGTTGACGAGTGGGCGTGGGTGTCAATTTCGCGACCCGCCCTGTTTCGCCGCACGCGCCTCGCAATGCTCTGTGCTGGGGCAGGCGTGCGCCGCACGGCTTCCGCATTCCATCCCTGACCGCTTACCGTCAAATCGCGCACGCACGCGATGGCGACGCCCGCTGTCGCGCCCGCGAGCGAGCCGCCCCGAGGCCGACCTTCGCCTCCCTGGTCGCCCTCGCCCCCCCGCCCGCCGCCCAGCGCGTCGGCCAGACTGGCTAACGCGGTCGCCGTGTCCGGCGCGGTCGCCCCCGGCGCCAGCTTGAAGCAGCGGGCGATGAGCTTGGGTGACGCGGCAACTAGGTCGGCGCCGCCGCGCGGCACCGCCCGGAGCGCCCCCCGCTTGCTGGCCGCGCTCGCCAACGCCTCCTTGAGCCGCGCCTTGGTCAGGTGCGCCTTGGCCAGCCCTGCCGCCCGGAAACGCGCATAGGCGTAGACCAGGTTGGCGTCAACGCCCGCCACGTCGCACAGTTCGACGACCGCCTGCACAATCGCCGTCTTCCACGCGGAGCGAGCGGCAGGAGTGAAGAGGGAGGGTTCAGAGGTCGACGTGGTGGGGGCGGCCAGGGCAGATTGGGGGGCGGATTCTTCTTGGGGGGCGGGCGGTGCGGAGGCCGCGGCCGCGGCGGCCTCCTCGCCGCCCACCTCGACCTCCACCACTTCCACCTCCCCTTCCGCCGCCGCCCTCTCCACCGCGGCCGACACGAGTGCGGTGCGCCCCCGCACGTCGGCCGCGCGCGCGAGGCCGCGCCGCGGGCAGAGCAGCGCGTCGACGAGCGCGGCGAGCACGCGCGCCCCCCCGCGCCCCGGTCGCCCCGGCCCGTCCCACGTGGGGACGAGCACCATGTTGTCCTCCTCGCCGGGCACGGCTTTGTGGGCGTCATTGTCGACGAGGGCGAGGCGCGGGAGGGATGGACTCCCTCCAAAGTGGAGGCCGAGCGGTTTCACCGTGTCCCACTCGTTGCCGCCCGCCGCCACCCTCTCCGCGCCCGCCGGCCGGCAGTGGGCCCGGCACAGGACGAGCTCGAAGAGCGGGTCGGGGAGCGACTCTGGGTCGGGCACGCCGGCGCGCACCGCGGCGTCGACCGCTGCGAGCGCCTTTTTGACCGTCGCCGCGGTCGCGGACGAGTAGGCGCCCAGCCGGAACACGGAAGCGAGTCGTCCGATTTCCTCGATGCCAGGGCGCATGACCGGGGTCCGCTTGCCGCCTCTCGGCGCGCGGGGGTTGACGAGGAGGACGCCGTTGAGGTCGAAGAGCAGCGTCGGCCGCCCCGCGGCGTCGGGCTCGAAGCCGCCCGTCGCGCCGCCGGACGCGACCCAGTCGGGCGGCGTCGTGGGCGCGGTGGCAGTGGCGGCGCCGTCGAGGCCGCCCTGTGGGGAGGGAGAGACGCGTCGGCGGGCGGCGGGCGGGCCGCCGCGCCGCCTCCCCGGCCCCCATTTGCCCCTCTCCTTCAACCCACCTCCATCACGCACGGCCCATCGCCGCCGCCAGCGGTGACGACCGCCGCTTCCGGCGCGGCCGTGGGCGCCGCGCTGGCCGGCGTGGCGCGCCGCGGCGGCGGCGCCGCTGCCACCTCGACCGCTCCATCGCCACTCTCGTCCGAGCTCGACCCGACAAACACGGGCTCGTCAAACGCGGCGTCCCGCTCCCGCTTGCGGCGCGCGCGCGCGGGCGACCGCTGCCGCGCGGCGGCGGGCGGCATCGCGCGGGAGGCGGGCGTGCGCGCGGTGGCGTCAGGCGGTGTAGCGGGTGCGTGCGTGCATCTAGGGGCGCGGGAGGGTGGTCTGCGGCCGGGGCGGCCGCCGGGAGAGTGTGTCCCCGCTGTCTCTTGCCGGCCGAGCCTGCTGTCGTCGCGCTGCCTCCCCTGGTCTCACATCGAGCGCGCGCCGGCACCTCCCCAGTCTCACGGTCGCCAGTGCGGGCGGGGCGGGGCGGGTGGTCAGTCGTGCCGGCGACCCTCCCCACCCTTCTCACCCGCTGCCCGCCCCCGCCTCGGCCTCGGCCACATCTTTAAACCGTTTGAGGTCCGCCGCCAGAATGGACTCGACGAACGGGGTGACCGCGGCCGCAAAGGGCGCGAGCGCGTCCGGGCACTCGTACGAGATGGTGAGCTTGACCGAGCAACCCTCCTTCCCCCCCCCTTTCTTGTAGAACCGAATGGCGCCACGGTTGGCGATGTCGATCGTCGCCCCGAGCGCCCCCCCGGTCGACCCGGGGACCGAGCGCCAGTGAATCTTCTGGCCGGGCGTCGGCGCGAGGTTTTGGGCGAGCCAGGAGAAGGACCACGACCGGCCAAAGGCGTCGGTGGAGAGGAGCCAGCGGGACAGGCGGTCGTCGTCGGGCTGGACCTGGGAGGGAGGGAGGGAGGGACGTGGGTGGGTGCCGAGCGTCGCCCCTTCTCCTCTCCGCCACCACGAATCCGATTCCGTCTCCCTCTCTCTCTCTCTCCCATCTCCCCCTTCTCTCCCCACCTCGACGCTCGTGATCCAGGGCATCCACGCCGGGATGCGCGCCCGGTCCTCCCACATCGCGTAGCACGCGTCCAGGGGGGCGTCGACCCCGACTTCCGCGCTGTTTTCTAGCCACTGGGCGCGCAGGAAGGGGATGGAGGGGCGGCGGGGTGCTGGTGGGGGGTGGAGGGAGAGATTGGGCGTCGTGGCGCCGCGCTCGGCGTCACTCTCGAGCGCGCGCGGCCCCAAGTCGCCGCCCCGCGATCCAGCGCGTACCCGTCAACCGCGTGGGGGTGGGCGAGGGGCGGGCCAGGCGCCGGCCGGGGCCGGGAGCGACGCGCCGCGTCGCGAGCGCCATCCCTCGAGGGATGGTGAAGGCGCCGGCGGCGGGCCTCGGCAGCGGCGGGGCTGGCGGATTGCCCGAGCGAGAGCGGGGAGGAGGGCGGGAGTTGGGCGGCGGGTGTGTTTTCTCTCGACGCCGCGCGTTTTCGTTCGGTCGGTGTCTCGTCGGTGTCGGTTGCACAGGCCGGGCCCACCCTCTCCTTTCGCAATGGGTCAATGTCACTCTCTCTCTCGCAGGCTCCGAAATTGTGTGTGTGGGGGGGTTGGAGGGGTGGAAGGATGTAAATGGGGAGGGAAAGGGGCGGGCGCCGCGCGCGCCGCGCGGGCCGCGGCCAGGCCGCGGCCGCCACCACCCCTTGACCCTGATCAGACGACGATGGCAACCACCGTCGCCAGCACGACCAGCCCCCGCCGCCGCCACACCGCGAGCGGCCTGTCGCGCCCCGCCGCCGCGCGCGCGCGCGGCCCGCCGCGCCGCATCGCCTTGGCCATCGCCGCCCACTCGTCCCCATCGTCGCACGACGGCGATTCATCGTGCGTCGACACGGCGTCGTCGGAGAGGGGCGGGAGGCCGAGGCGCGGCGTGGCCGCGCGCGGCGGCAGCGCGCCGCCGTCGAGCGACGCGCGCCGCCCGCCGCCGCCCGCGCGCGCCCGGGCGGCGGCGTACGCGCGGTACGCGGCCGCGTAGCGCTGCATGCCGGGCCACAGGCCTTTGCGGACGGCCAGGTTGACGAACGAGGCGCGCGCGGCCAACGGGTTTTCGAAATAGAGGGACACGACCTCCGCGCCGCCGGCGGTCGACCCACGCCCGTGCAAGCTTTTGGCGGCCCGCACGAGCACGCACGAGGCGTAGTCCTCGATGCGCACGCCGCGCGCGGCGTGCGCGGGCGCGGCTTCGTGCGGCGCCGCGCGAGAAATGGTGTAACTCCCGCCGTCGCACGCGCGGTGCCACGCCCGCTTCACGTACACGTACTCGCGCGACGACAGCGGGCGCGGCCAGCGGCAGCGATAGACGGCGGCCCCGGTCTCGGGCGCGTCGGCGTCGGCGTGCGCGGCGGTCGGCGGCCCGCCGCCCGCGGGCGCCACCGGCAGCCGCCACGTGTCCAAGCAGGTGTCGTCCCACAGGAAGCGGGTGCGATCGTTGCCCTGGAACGAGCGCAGCGAGGGGGCGTCCGCGCCGTCGAAGACAGCGTGCGTCCGATAGAGAAACAGCCCCGCGCGCAGCGGCCGCCGCCACGCCCAATAGGAGAGGCCGAGCGCGGGGCACGCCTCTTGGACGATGAGCTCCCACCCGGCCAGGTCGCACGCGTCGGTGTCGGGCGCGCCGAGGAGCGCGGCGGGGCCGCCCCACGCGCGCGGCGCGCCGCGCGCGCGCAGCGCGGCGTCCGCGCACTCTTCACCCAGGAGGGCGCCGAACGCGAGCAGGTGGTCGTCGGTGATGTGGGCGGCGACGGACGGGGGGGGGGGGGGGCTGCGGTGGGAGGCGGCGGCAAGGGCGGCCGCCGTGCACGCCGCGGGGTCGGCCGGCTGGCGCTCGACCGCGTCCTCGAAGGGCGTCCCCTCGCGCGCCGGGGAGGGGCAGGGCGATGGGGACGGGGAGCGCGGGACGGAAGCAGCTTCCCGGTCGGAGCCCGCGGCCGACGACGCGGGCGGCGACGGCGGCGCGTCGAGCACAGCGGTGGGCGACGCGCACCTGTTGCGCCACGCGTCGCCGCCCAGGCGCGGGGTTTGCAGGTCGTCCTCCTTGGACGGCGTCAGCAGGCGCGGCGCCAGGGAGAGCAGGCGCGGCGCGGCGTCGTCGCCGCTCGACCGGTCGTCGCCGGAGAGCGCGACGGGGAAGGAGGCTAGCGGGGGGCGGGCGACCGGCGGCGGCGCCGCCACGCGCAGGGGGCGCGGCCGGGGCGGCAGCGAGGGCGCGGCGGGCGCGGCGGCGGCGGCCTTGTGCCGGCGGCGGCGCGCAGACCGCAGCGGCGGCGCGAGCGGCGAGGCCGCCGCCGCGCGCTCCTCCTCTTTCTCGCCCTCCCAGCCAACGGCAAGCCTCAGCGTGGGCAACAGATGCACTTGCACAACAGCCCCCGGCGGCCAGCGCAGCGCGAGCGCGAGCGGCGCGACCGGCGCGTGCCGCAGCGCGCGCCGCCCGCCCACCGCCCTCAGGCCGGCCGCGCGCAGAGCGGCGGCTTGGGCGAGGCACAGGTAGGCGTAGCATGCTAAAGGGGCCGCGAGCAGGGCGGCGAGGGCGGCGGCGGGGACGGCCTACGGGAGGAGAGGGGTGGCGGAGCGGGGGGTCGGTCCGTGGTCGCAATTGAAGAGGCGCCGCGGCGGAGCGGGGCGAGGGAGTCCGGGGCCGGCCCTCCTCTCAAGGCACGGCCCGCGGTCGTGCGCAGCCTCCTGGAGGGCGCGGCGGCGCCCGGGCGGCGCGGCGGGCGCCGGCGCGGCGCCCGCGTGGCGGCCGCCACCGCGGGCGCCGCTGGCGGAGCGCCGCGCGCGCGCACCGCCCTCTGCCTCTCCCATATGTCGCCGATACTCACCACGGGGCCTCCGGCGCGAATGGACAGGGACGGGGCGGCCGCGGCAAGGACGGAGCTGGGGGTGGGGCGGGCCGGGCGTCGGACAGCGGCCCCGCACGTGCCGCGGAGAGAGGGGGCCCGGCGCTCCCGCCGCCCGCGCGGCCACTGATCGTCGAGCGCCAGACCGGGACGAGGGCCGCGGGGCGGGCGAGAAGGGGAGGGGCGGCGCGGCCAGCGCGGCCGGCGGCGCGCGCCCGGGCAGCGCGCCCGGCCCCCATTCGGCGCCGCCGCCCACAGCCGAGACGCCGCCCTTCCATCCTTCCTCTCTCACCGGGCGGCCGCGGTCAGCAGGTACGCGCCGACGCCCGCGAGCACGGGCGAGAGGGGCGGGTGCCCTCCCGCCTCCATGCCGGCGGCCGGGGGAGGGCGGGCCGCCGAAGGGAGGGGCGGGCGCGCGGGCGGCGCGACGCGGCCTGAAAGAGTGGGGGCGCCGGAGGCTGGCCGCGGCGTCAGCGGCGCTCCACTCCTCGCGCCCCCCGGCGCGCGCCCGCGGCCACCACGCCGCCGTCCTGCGAGCGACACTACGGCGACAGCGACGACGGCATGAACGCCACGCTGCGCGTGGGGGCTGGCGGCGGTGCGTGCGCGGGAGGAGTGGGCATGGGACGGCGCCGCGGCGGCCCTCGCGCGCCGGCGCGGTCGCGCTCGTGCTCACGCACGAGCGGCGGCACGCGCGGGCGCGCCAGCCCCCCGCCGCCGCGCGCGGCGGTTGGCATGTGGCCCCGCCGAGGCCCACCCCGCCCTCCTCCCTCCCAGCCTCCCCCACCAAACCCTCCCTGCGCCGCTCCTCCCTTGCCGGCGACCTGGCGGCCGCCGCTGTGCAGTCGGCCGCGGTGTCGGTTTATGTGGGGGCCATTTTCGCGGTCGTCGGCTCCGCCCTCCTCGCCGCCGCGTGCCTGCCGCACCCGGTCGCGGTCGCGTGGTTGCTGGTGCTGGTGGGTGGTGTGGAGAGGAACGGGAGAGGGTGGATCGCTCGTTTTATTTTCTCGGCCCGAGCACGCGGGGCGCGGCGCCTGCACCCTCCCCACCCGCCCACGCGCCCGCCCTCCCCTCCCAGGCGTCGTCAATGCTCCTGCCACTCGAGGAACCGGGCCCCCTGGCGTCCCGCTTCACCGCGTTTGCGATGGCGGCGGCGGTCGACTACTTTCCGGTGACGCTGAAATTGGAGGACGCCGCCGCCATCGACGCGTCCAAGCAATACGTCATTGGTGCGCGGGGTTTGGAGAGAGAGAGCCGCTGCAAACGCCGCTTCGGCGCCCCGGGGGGGGGGGGGGGGGGGGGGGGGGGGGGGGGCGGGGGGGGGGGGGGGGGGGC
>Ga0315287_10005121_pt1 | contig 12882 bp, 14 predicted proteins | sample YL17G11_0_MG_FD_205037 | JGI IMG/M metagenome (GOLD analysis project Ga0315287, IMG submission 205037) | Sediment microbial communities from Yellowstone Lake, YNP, Wyoming, USA - YL17G11_0 | ecosystem: Environmental > Aquatic > Freshwater > Lake > Sediment | place: USA: Wyoming | collected...
CGGCGATCGCGGCAACGGTCGGCACCGGCAGGTGCTCGATGCCCGAGAGCGCCGCGCTGTGATCCTCGACGAGGCGCGCCGCGCCCGCGGGATCCGAGCGGAAGACCGCCTCGAGCTGAGGGACGTTCGCGCCCGAGGAGAAGTGGCGGCCCGAGCCGCACACGACGAGGCCGCGTGCGTCCAACCGCGGCAGCTCCTCGCGCACGATGCGGGCGAGCTCCGCGAGGCGGTCGACGTCGAGCTCGTTGCTCGGCGGCGCGTCGAGGACGAGGCGCGCGATCCCGTCGACGAGATCGATGCGGACCGTCCCCGTCACGCTCCGCCTCCCGAGCCGCGCACGGCCAGCTCGACGGCGAGCGCGACGAAGAGGCGCGTCTCCTCGGCGATCGCGGCGTCTCGATCGAGGCGCTCCGCGTTGTGCACGGCGGCCATCACGCTGCGGATCTGCGACCGCGTCCGCCCGGCGACGAGGCGCGCGACGAGCTCCTCGGCGCGGCGTACGACGTCGCCGGTCGGCACCGCGGCGTCGACGAGCCCGAGCGTCGCGGCCTCCTCGCCCCGGATCATCCGCCCGCTGAGGAGGAGGTCGATGATCGCGCCGCGCGGCAGGTGCGATCTCCCGAGCAGCGTGCCGCCGAGCCCGGGCATCAGCCCGCGCTCCGCCTCGGGGAAGCCGAGCAACGCGTTTGCGGAGGCGATCCGGAAGTGGCAGGCGAGCGCGATCTCGAGCCCTGCGCCGAGACAGCTGCCCCGGATCGCGGCGACCACCGGGATCGTCGAGAAGCGGATCGCATCGAGCGCCCGCTTGCCCGCGGCGAGCGACGCGCCGAGCGCCTCGGGATCGCGCGAGATCTGCGCGGCGAGGGCGTCGAGGTCGGCTCCTGTCGAGAAGTGGCGCCCGCGGCCGAAGACGATCGCGGCCTTCAGATCCTCGCGCGCCAGGAACCCCGAGAGGCGCGCCTCGTCCTCGAACGCCGGCGAGACGAGGGCGTTGTGCGGCGGGTTGCGAAGCTCGATCCGCCCGACGCCGTCCTCCGCCGAATACAGGAGCTCCATGATTCCCTCGACTGCGAACCCGTCGCGATGCCGTCAGCGGTGGAAATGCGACTCGAACGCGCCGTCCTCGGCACCGAAAGCTCTAGTTAGCACGAGACGGAGCTCGTCTCCACCGAGCTCGCCGTCGTCCAGCATGCGGCGGCAGGAGTCGCAAAGCACGGCGAGAAGGCGGGGGCGGTGGAGCTCCTCCGCCCGGTCCAGCCCTTTCGTGGGCCAGGGGAGGGGCGAGCCCGCGAGCAGGCCGTCCCCGTTCTTCCGGCCGCGCTTGCCGAGGCGCGCGAGCTCATCGAGGCCGCGCCGCAGCTCCTCGAGCGCTCGAGCGGCGCCGGGCGCCATCCTAGACGCGTAGTTCTCTACCGACTCGCGGACCACGTCGAGCCCCACGCCGTCGAGCAGCGCGAGCTGTCCCACGGGGAGCAGGGAGGAGACGGTCAGCGCGTCGACGACGGGCGCCGGGGCGCCGGCGCGCAGCAGCCTGAACGCCTCGTTCTGCAGCGGCAGGAGGAGCCGGTTCGCCGCGAACGCGTTCCTCTCCGACTGCCGCAGGGGGGTGATCCCGTGGGCCTCGGCGAACGCGCACATCGCGTCCGCGGTCGGTCCGGGCGTCTCGTCGTCCGCGACGATCTCCGCGATCCCGCTGAGCGCGACCGGGTAGAAGTGGTGCGCGCCGACGCAGCCCGGCAGCACCTCCCTGGGCAGGAGCGAAGAGCTGTTCGTGGCGACGATCCGGGCCGCGGCGAACAGATCCGCCGCCGCCGCGCAGACCGTGCGCTTCACGCGCCGATCCTCGGAGGTGCACTCCAGCGCCACGTCGATTTCGGCGGGCGCGCCTTCGCAAAGGAGGAGGCGCCTGGGCGGCGGGAGTTCGGTCGCATCGGGCACGGCCCGCAAGAGGCGGCGGTGCGTCTTCGAGGCCGCTGCGAACGCGGCGTCGAGCCGCTCGCGATCGGTCCCGGCGACCGTGAGCTCTGCGCCTCGGCCGAGGTAGTACGCGCCGAGGTCGCGCGCCATCTTGCCGGTGCCGACGATCGCGATCCGCATCACAGCTTGAGCCTCCCGCGGGCGTTCTTCAGGCTGACGTGGGGCGGCGCGCCGTCCACGAACCGGGCGTTCTGGGCGAGCGAGACGCCGGGCCCGCACTCGACGGCGGCCTCCGCGCCGAGCGCCGCGAGGGCGCCGAGGACGCGCGTCCAGCTGATCGGCGTCGCGACGTTCGCGGCGACGAAGTCGGCGATCTCGTCCTTTGTCGTGAGGGCGCGCTGATCGATGGAGGAGATGACCGGACAGCGCGGGGCCGAGATGCCGGCGCCGGCGAGGAAGTCGCGCAGCCTCGCGCTCGCGCGGTCGAGGAGCCGGGGGTGGTGGTACGGGATCGCGATCGGCAGGAGGCGCGCCGAGATGGCGTCGCGGGCCGAGAACGCCTCGAGCGCGCCTTCGAGCGCGGCACGGGGGCCGGAGACGACGTGGCACGTCGCGCTGTTCGAGATCGCGAGGACGAGCTCTGCGAACCGCTCGCCGCGAAGGACGTCCCGCACCTCGCCCTCGGTGAGGCCGACCGCGATCACCATGCCGTGCTCCGCGGTCCCGATATCTTCGGCCATGAGGGCGTAGGCGCGCTCGAGGATGTCGAGGCCCGCCGTGAACGTCACCGCGCTGGCGCCGAAGAGCGCCGCGTACACGCCGAAGCTGTAGCCGGCCGTCGCGACGGGCGCGAGGCCGCGGGATCCGAGGAGCGCCGCGAAGGCCGCGCCGAAGGCGTAGGCGAAGTACTGCTTCTCCCGATCCGGGATAGCGTCGACGCGGCCGCCGTCGAGCGCCGCCGCGAAGTCGATCCGGGCGCGCTCCGAGGCCTCGGCGAGGAACGGCCGGAAGGCGTCGGCGTGGCGCGCGCGCAGCTCCGCCTCGACGCCGCACAGCTCTACGCCCGCGCCCGGGAAGACGAAGGCGAGGCGTGGGGCCGCGTCAGTCATGGCGCCTGACGACGTATCCGGCCTGCATGAACTTGCTCACCTCGGTGACGAAGCTCGCGATCCGCGCGCCGGGCTCGAGCCGCTCCTCGCGCAGGATGCGGTCGAGGCAGATGAGCGCCATGGGCGGCCCCGCGTAGCCGAGGTCGCGCAGCCTCGTGTAGATCCGCTCCGGCGGGACGCCGATCGCCGCGAGCTCGTCCTCGACAGACTCGGCGATGTGCCGCGCCGGGAGGTTCACCTGCATGAGAGCGATGGTGCGCGGATCGATCCCGGATTCGGCGAGCATGCGCTCGAAACCGTGAAGGAAGATCGAGCCGCCCTCCTCCTGGAACACGTCCGTGGACAGCGAGTTGCCGAACCGCTGGCGCAGGTGGTGCAGCCCTCGCTCGTACTCCTCCTTGGGGTTGAGCCAGTACGCCGGGCGCTCGTTGAACATGTGCGGCGCGCGCCGTCCGCCGATCGACTCGATGTACGTCTGCTCGACCTCGAAGCCGCACGACAGGTCGCGCGCTGCGGTGACCACGACGGCCCCGGCGCCGTCGCCGAGGAACCAGCGCAGGAACAGCGCCTCGCGATCCACTATCTCCTGGTGGTAGTACTCGGCGCGCAGCTCGGACGAGGAGATCTGGGCCGACACGACGAGCGCCGTGTCGTTCTTCCCGTTCCTCACGAGCTCGTGGGCCAGATAGAGCGCCTTGTACGCGGACGTGCAGTTCGCGTGGATCGACAGCTCGTCGCACACCTCGATGCCGAGCGCCTCCTGGATTAGCGCAGAGGCGGTGGGCATCTGATCCTGGTGCGAGGATCCGTAACAGATGAGATCGACGTCTGTCGCCTCGAGCCCGGCCATGGCGAGCGCCGCGCGCGCGGCCTCGGTCGCCATGCCGACGTTGTCGTACGTGAACTCCCGCGTCTCGGGGTCGATGGCGTAGTGGAAACGCCCCACGGCGAGCAGCTCCCGCATGACGGGCGCGCTGCGCGCCACCCACTTGCGGATGGGCTCCGGCGCGCGGTCGAGGGCGCCGAGCACGCGCGCCGCCTCGTCGAACGAGAGCGGGGCGCCGGGGAGGAAGCTCCCGCTCCCGGCGACGTACACGGGTCGCGGCACGCCTACGCTCATGCGGGCCTCGACAGGACGAGCGCCGCGTTGTGGCCGCCGAAGCCGAACGAGTTCGACATGACGTGGCGCATCGGGTGCTCGCGCGGCGCGTTCGGGACGTAGTCGAGATCGAGCTCGGGATCGGGCTCGGTCAGGTTCCAGGTCGGCGGGATCACGCCGCGCTCGAGCGCGAGGCACGCGATCACGGCTTCCACGCCCGCCGCGGCCGACACGCAATGCCCGGTGATCGATTTGGTCGACGAGATCGGGATCCCGTGCGCGCGCTCGCCGAACACCGCCTTGATCGCCTGCGTCTCGCACAGATCGTTGAGCGGCGTGGAGGTGCCGTGGGCGTTGATGTAGTCGATGTCACCGGGCCCGAGCCCGGCGTTCTCGATCGCGAGCCGCATGGCGCGCGCGATGCTCGCCCCGTCCGGGCGCGGCGAGACGATGTTGTACGCCTCGGACGTGAGCCCCGGGCGCGAGAGCTCGGCGCGGATCCGCGCGCCCCGCCGCCGCGCGTGCTCCTGCGACTCGAGGACGAGCATGCCGCCGCCCTCGGCGAGCACGAAGCCGTTCCTCTTCCGGTCGAACGGCCGCGACGCTGTCGCCATGCCCTCGACGTCGGTGGAGAGCGCCATGATCGCGGCGAACCCCTCGACGTCGAGGTAGTTGCACGCCGAGTCGGCGGCGCCGGTCACGACGACGTCGCACTGGCCGGACGCGAGGAGCGCGTGGGCCGCGTGCATGGCGTAGGCGCCCGACGAGCACGCGGTGGAGACTAGGAACACCGGCCCCTCGGCCTTGAGGCGCAGCCCGATCCACGAGGCCGGCGCGTTGCCCATGTTGCGCAGGATGCGGTGCGGATCCGGCTCCGGCGATCGAGGAGCGTAGCCGGTGCCCGTGCCGCCCACCACGACGCCGAGGCGATCGGGCGGGACGTCGCCTGGCCCGAGCCCCGCGTCCGCCATCGCCTGATCCGCGGCGGCGAGCGCGATCATGGTGCCGCGGGTCATCTGATCGCGGTGGCGCTTCTTGATCTTCGCCGCGAAGAGCGCCTCGGCCCCGGCTGGGAGCTCCACGCCGAACGGGCACGCGAGCCCCTCTGGATCGAAGAGCGTGAACCGCTTCACCGGGCTCTTCCCGGCGAGCAGGCCGCGCCACGTGGACTCGGCGTCCAGCCCGAGCCCGGTCAGGAGACCCAGGCCGGTCACCGCGACGCGCTGGTTTTTTGAATCAGTCATCTCGTTTCGATCCGGCCGGCAAGTCTACGTAGAACGCGCTGGGATGGCAATCGCCCGGGCGGAACGTCGCTCGGGCGGAACGTTCGCCCGCCGTGGCACAACCCGGCACAGTCGGGCCGCTGTTTCCTTCCGATTGCTCAATGAAATCGGACCGGGCAAGGGATCCCGATCGCCGGGCACGTGAATTGCACAATCGCACCGGAAGAAGGAGACTCGTACAGGGGAGGTGCGTTCATGAGGCTCACGGAAATCGTCGGCGTCTTCGTTTTCGTGGCCGCCGCCTGCGCCGCGTGCTCGGGCTCGGACGACGACACGGACGGATGCGATCCGGGGCACAGCTGGGTGTATGAGCCGGGCACGTCGAACCAGAACACGGGAGAGTCCGGTTTTGATCACCTCTTCTATCCGCCTGATCCCATTTGCTTGCCGCGCGACGTCTCCTTCTACCGGTGGGACAACCAGATCTTCGAATTCTACTACTGGGCGCGGAACGTTGCAGATTCGTATCTGGATCAGACCTGTATCAACAACTGTCCGGACATGGGGAGCTACGACGAGTGCCTGATCGCCGACTGCACGGCACCGGACGGGACGATCATCGTCTACTCACACACGCGTAGCTATGGAAACAACGTGTGGGGGCCATATGACGACCTCGACGAGACGCTCTCCGTTACTCCGCCGGCAGGCGCCGAGTCGTGGTCGAACATCGTCCTCAACATCTCTTACAGCTATGGCGATAATGAAGATGGTGGTGACGAGTACTACGACTACTTCGTCGGATGGACCGGGACGATCCACGAAGTGATGCCTCCGGACTCGTCGATGAGCGCGTCGATGCACGACTACTTCCAAGGGAATGAGAGTGTTTGGGTTACTTGGGGGGTGGAGAACGAGGCGCTGGCATTGGACGTCGAATACACCTCCTCCTCGTATGCCGATTCCGACATCCGTCATCAGGTGGTCGTCAACGGCGCCGTCGTGGAGATCCATGAGGATTTCACCGCCTGGATCGACGGGGAGTGCGTCGGCGAGGTCGATCAGTACAGCTGGGAGATCATCGGGGAGTGCCCGTAGAGTCCCGCCCGAAACCGATGCGGCGCGTGGGCTTCGCCGGCGGCTCCATGAGCTTGCGGATGGCGTCGAACACGACGAGAGACCCGCGCAAGACGCTCGAGAGCATTGCGACGCCGTGCTCCGTGAAAGCCCTCGGAAGCTTGCGGTTTCCGCCCCAACTTGATGTTCCAAATTGGAATATCAAGTTGCCGAACTCCTTCTCGGTCAGCCGAAACATGAAGTCGTCTGGGAAGCGGTCCAGATTCCGGTCGACCGCCTTGTTCAGGTTCCCGGTTGTGACCTCGTAGAGCGCGGCCAGGTCCCTGTCCAGGATGACTCTGTAGCCGCGCAGGAAGAGGATCGCGGACTCGATCGATATCGGACGTTCGCGGCGGAGGTTGCGGAAATTCGACGGTGTTCTTTCAGCGGGTGATCGGTGAAGCGAACAGCACCACCACGGCCATCACGACGCCGTCCGCGCCTTCGACGTCGCTGATTTCGATCGTCGCCGATCCGATGCCGTGCTCGGCGGCGAGCGAGGGAGAGAGGCGCTACTCGGCCGTGTCATCATGATTCCTCCCGCCCGAAGCCGATGCGGCGTCCGGGCTTCAAAGGCGGCTCCATGAGCCCGCGAATGGCGTCGAAAAGAACGATGATTTGTTGCCCGTGATCCGATAGCGTCCGCTCCATGGCGTCGACCTTGCTTGCGAGCTGCCGGTTGGCCGATAGGAGGCTTCGGAGCTTCACGAATGCGCGGACGACCGCGATGCTCATCTCGATGGCGCGGGGAGAGTTGAGCACCGATGCGGCCATGAGGGCGCCGTGCTCCGTGAAGGCGTATGGACGGTACTTCCGATGACGTCCTCGGCCGGTTTCTAAGGTCGCAGATTGCGACCTTAAAGAGTTGGCTTCGTCCTCGGTCAGCTGGAACGAGAAATCAGGAGGAAAGCGTTCCGCGTTGCGCTTCACCTGCTCGTTCAGGCGCTTGGTTGTCACGCCGTAGAGCTCCGCGAGCGCCTTGTCGATGATGACCTTGTGCCCCCGCAGAACGAGGATCGCTCTTTCGACGCGTTCTGCCGGAATCAAACCGTGCTCGGCCATGAGAGCCTCCCGCCGGCGCCAAGAAGCGCCGCCACCTTCCGATATCGGCCGTTCGCGGCGGAGGTTGCGGGAAATCGACTTCGGCGCCCTATGGGCAGTACGGATCGAGCAGGACGCCGCGGTCGCACAGGGCGGCGATGTTGTCCGCCTGCGCGACCTCGTCGATCGGGTTGTCGACGACGGAGACGTCGTCGCCCTCGTCGATTCCGGCGTTCGCCACGAGCGGGGAGAGGTCGGTGATGGCGTTGCCCTCGAGCAAGAGCCAGACGATCTCCGTGTAGCCGGCGATTGCCGAGATGTCGGTGATGCCGTTGTTCGAAAAGTCGAAATAGACCATTTTCGTGAGCCCGGCGAGCGCCGAGATGTCGGTGACGCCGTTGTCGAACATGACGAGATAGGTCATTTCCGTGAGCCCGGCGAGCGGCGAGACGTCATCGATGAAGTTGAGTTCGAGGTACAGGGACGTCAGCGACGTGACCCCGGCGAGCGGCGAGAGATCCGCGACGTGGTTGTCCTCGAGCACCAGGACCTCCAGCGACATGTGCCCAGCGAACGGGGAGAGGTCGCTAACCGAGCTGTTGTAGATCGAGAGGTACCTGACGGAGACGAGGCATTGGGCGCCTTCGAGGCTGCTGACCCCCTCGGGAATCTCCATTGTCGGGTCGCACATGTTGATCTCCTCGATCTCCGCGACATCCTCTGTGCGCAGCACGCCCTCCGGCTGCCCGAGCGCGGCGCGCACGCATCCGTCGAGCACCGGGTCCGGGAAGACGACGACCTCGCCCTCGCAGTCGTCGGTGTCGGTGCCGGAATCGGCGTCCGCGCTCGCGTCCCCGGCGTCGACCGGGTCGTCGGACTCGTCGGGCTCGAGCACGTTACGACACCCCGCGAAGATAGGGACCATCGAGGCGAAAAGGACGAAAGGGACCGAAAAGGCGATCGTCGACGATCTCATTTCCCCATCATACAGGAGATGCGGTATCCGCGCCCGCCTCGCGACCTTCCGTCAGGCGCCGGTGCCGAACAGCACCACCACGGCCATCACGACGCCGTCCGCACCTTCGATGTCGCTGATTTTGATCGTCGCCGATCCGATGCCGTGCTCGGCGGTCAGCGAGGGCGCGAGGCGCAGCTCGGCGCCATCATCGGCATCGAGGATGAGCTCGCAGTCGGTGAAGTTGTACGGCGCGCCCAGCGCCTTGAAGAGCGCCTCCTTGGCACAGAAGCAGGCGCAGAGCGTGCGGGCGGGGGAGGGCGACCTCCGGGCGCGGTCGACCTCGGCGCGGGTGAAGGCGAGCGGCATGGGGTGGTCGTCGTTCGCCAGCATCGGCGCGAAGCGCGCGACAGCCTCGCAGTCCACGCCGCAGCCGGCGACCGGCGGCCGCGGCTCACAGCTCCTGGTCGACGATGTCATTGCCGAAGCGGACGAGCGCGACCGTGAGCTCCACCACCTGCCCGATCGTGTTCGCCGGCCGCTTCATGAGGTGCTTGCCGAGCGTCTTGAGCTCGATCGTGAGCCCGTACTTCTTGCGGAAGATGTCGAGCAGGGCGAGCAGCATGAGCGAGTCGCCCTCGAGCTCAGAGACGATGTCCGTCGCGTCCGAGAGCCGCTCGCGGGGGGTGTCGCACTCCTCGGAGAAGTAGTCGTAGACGATCGCGCGGATCTCGTCTGTGGTGGCCTTGTCGATCTCTTTCATCGCTGTTCCCTGCCTCACGGTTGGAGCATCGAATATACGAATTCCGGACCCTGTCAAGCGGACCGCACGGAGCCCGAGCTTGGCGCGCGGGGCGTTCTCCCCTAGTATGACGGCCGGCTGCGAAATGGCATGCAATGAGCGCGAAGAGAGCGGACGGCCGGCGGCTGACCGTGCCCGTGACCGTGGAGTTCGAGGACGTGGACGCCTACGGGATCGCCCACCACACCAAGCTGGTCGCGTACCTCGAGCGGGCGCGGGTCCGCCTCCTCGCCGAGCTCGGCCTGGACCTCGCCCGGACCGACCCGCACCTCGTGCTGTACCACCTCGACGTTCGGTTCAAGCGGACCGCCGCGCTGCGCGATCCGCTCGAGGTGACCGCCGGCGTGAGCTCCGTCGACGCCGTCCGGCTGGTGCTCGGGTATCAGATCCGCCGCGCCGGCCTTCTCATCGCCCGCGCCACGACCGCGCTCGCGTTCGTCGACGGCGCGACCAAAGCGGTCGTGCCGATCCCGGAGGAAGTGCGCCGCGCGCTCGAGGCGCGCCTGGAAGGATGACGCGATGACCGAGGGCACCATCCGCGTGCTGGACCGCATCGTTGCCGATCAGATCGCGGCCGGAGAGGTCGTCGAGCGGCCGGCCTCGGTCGTCAAGGAGCTCGTCGAGAACTGCCTGGACGCCGGGGCGACGCGCGTCCAGGTCGAGATCGACGCCGGCGGGATCGCGCGGATCCTGGTGCGCGACAACGGGCACGGGCTCGGCGCCGACGAGGCGCAGCTCGCGTTCGCGCGGCACGCCACGAGCAAGCTCGTCGCGATCGAGGATCTGGAGAGCGTCGCCACGTTCGGCTTCCGCGGCGAGGCGCTGCCGTCGATCGCGTCCGTGGCGCGGGTGTCGCTCAAGACGCGGCGGCGCGAGGACCTCGCCGGGCTGCACCTGGAGCTCGTGGCCGGGGACGTCGTCGGCCGGCGCGAGACCGGGTGCCCGGTCGGCGCCGAGATCGAGGTGACCGACCTGTTCTTCAACACGCCGGCGCGCCTCAAGTTCCTGAAGCGGGAGACGACCGAGGCCGGGCACTGCGCCGAGGCGCTCGTCCGGCTGGCGCTCGTGCGCCCGGACGTGTCGTTCGCGCTCGTGTCGTCCGGCCGCAGGGTCCGCGAGCTCGCGCGCGCCGAGAAGAGCGAGGAGCGCGTCGCCGAGCTGTACCCGGACGAGCCGCTCGCGGTCGCGCGGGGCGCCGAGGGCGGCGTCGAGGTGCTCGCGGTGCTCGGGCCGCCGGACCGGGCGCGCGCCGGCGCCGGCTCCCTGTACACCTACGTGAACGGGAGGTTCGTGCGCGACAGGTCGATGCTCAAGGCGGTCGCCCAGGGGTTCGGCGGCACGCTCCAGCGGGGGTGCTACCCCGCGGGGCTGGTCGCGATCTCGCTGCCGCCGGGCGGCGTCGATGTGAACGTGCACCCCCAAAAGACCGAGGTCAGGTTCGCGGACTCGGCGGCGGTGTACCGCGCCGTCTCCCGGGTCGTCGGCGAGATGGCGTGCCGCGCGGTCTGGGCGCGCGGCGTGCAACCCCTCGCGCCCGCACCGGCGGCGGCCGAGACCGTGGCCGAGCTCCCGACCGCGTACGGCGACCCCCGGACGGACCGGCTCGTGCCGCCGCCCCGCTTCGCGGAGCGCCTCTCGCGGGGCGCCGCCCGCCCCTTCGACGGCCGCCCTCCCGTCGAACCGGCGCCGGGCGGGCCCGTCGCGCGGGAGACCGCGCCTTTGCCGCTCGCCGCGATGGGAGCCCGGGCCGCGGACCGACCGTTCTCTTCGATGCTCTACGTCGGCCAGGCGCACGGCATGTACCTGATCCTCGAGGACGAGCGCGACCTCGTGCTCGTCGACCAGCACGCGGCGCACGAGCGGGTGACGTACGAGCGGCTTCGCGGCGAGCTCGCCAAGGGCCCGCTCCAGTCGCAGCGGCTCCTCGCGCCGCACCAGGTCGACCTCGGGCCCGCAGAGGCGGAGCGGATCGCGGCGTTCGAAACGGCCCTCTCGCGGCTCGGCCTCGAGATCTCTCGCAGCGGGCCGGACCGGATCGCCGTGTGCGCCGTGCCCGCGGCCGCGGGGCACGCCTCGCCGGACAGGCTGCTCGCCGAGCTCGTGCTCGCGCTCGAGGCCGGGCGGGACGGCTCCGGCGGCGCGTCCGACGACAAGGCGCTCGCGACCCTCGCGTGCCACGGCTCGATCCGCGCCGGCCGCGCGGTGAGCGAAGAGGAGGCGCGCGCCCTGCTCGCGCAGATGGACGGCGTCGATCTCGCGGGCCACTGCCCCCACGGGCGGCCGGTCGTCGCCCGCATCCCGTGGGCCGAGATCGACAGGCGCGTCGGCCGGGGTTGAGGATGCCCGCGGGATCGATCACGGAGCTCTCCACGCCCATCCTCGCCATCGGCGGGCCCACGTGCACCGGCAAGACCGAGCTCGCGCTCGCCGTGGCCCGCGCGGTCGGCGGGGAGCTCGTCGGCGCCGACTCGATGCAGGTCTACCGCGGCATGGACATCGGCACGGCCACGCCGCGGCCCGAGGAGCTGTCGGGGATCGCGCACCACATGCTGGGCATCGTCGCGCCGGATCAGCCGTACGACGCGGCCGCGTTCGCCTCGGACGCGGATCGCGTCATCGCCGACGTTGCGGCGCGGGGCAAGCGCCCGATCGTCGTCGGCGGGACCGGCTTGTACATCCGCGTCCTCCTCAAGGGGCTGCAGGCCGCGCCGGCCCCGGACCCCGCGATCCGCGCCGGCGTCCTGGACCGCGCCGGGCGCGACGGCTGGCCGAAGCTCCACGCCGAGCTCGCGGCGCGCGATCCCGAGACGGCGCGACGCCTGCACCCGAACGACGGCGTGCGGATCCTCCGCGCCCTGGAGGTCGTCCTCCAGTCCGGTGTGCCGATGAGCGAGTGGCAGGCCCGCCACGGGTTCGCCCGCCCGCGCTACCCGTTCGCGCTCCTCGGCGTGGACCGCGACAAGGACGAGCTCAACCGCCGCATCGACGCCCGCGTGGACCGGATGCTCGCCGGCGGGTTCCTCGACGAGGTCCGCGCGCTGCTCGCCGCGGGCTACGCCCCGTCGCTCAAGCCGATGCAGGGGCTCGGCTACAGGCGGCTGTGCGAGCACCTCGCGGGCGAGCTCTCGCTCGAGGAGGCGCGGGACAAGATCGCCGCGGATACACGGCGCCTCGCGAAACGGCAGCGGACCTGGTTCCGCAAGGAGCCCGAGCTATGCTGGCTCCCGCCCGAACCGGAGGCGTTCATCGAAGCGGCGCGGAGGTTCTTCGACAACCCCCAATGCCGCACTTGACACTTCTCAGACATAGCGCGACATTCGATTCATCCGTTCTCCGGGGGGAAACGTGAAAACACGCATCGACGAGACGGCTCGGCAGGAGATCTTCGCGATTTTCAATCGGTCGCATTTGAGATCTCCGTCACGATCCGAGGGGGGGGGGGGCACGATCTCGTAGCTTCCCCGATCCCGCCCGATCTCCTTTCTTCACGACGCAACGAGAAAACGTCCGATCGGCGCTCGGCACGGTGCCGGGCCGATAAATGATCGACCGCGTCGCGGTCGGTCAACCAAGGGGGCGAGAAATGATGAAGAGCATTCTGTTGGTGTTGGGGATCGCGA
>Ga0315287_10005122_pt1 | contig 12881 bp, 2 predicted proteins | sample YL17G11_0_MG_FD_205037 | JGI IMG/M metagenome (GOLD analysis project Ga0315287, IMG submission 205037) | Sediment microbial communities from Yellowstone Lake, YNP, Wyoming, USA - YL17G11_0 | ecosystem: Environmental > Aquatic > Freshwater > Lake > Sediment | place: USA: Wyoming | collected...
CGCCTTCGATCACCGCCACCGCCGACCACCGATGGACCTGAAGGACCGTTTGGGCGGCAAGGGTGCCAACCTCGCCGAGATGGCGTCGGTGATGCGCCTCCCGGTGCCTCCCGGGTTCACGATCACCACCGATGCCTGCCGCACCTACATGCACGACGGCTGGCCCGCCGGGCTGCACGAAGAGATCGACCACCATGTCGATCGGCTCCAGAAGTCGATGGGTCGACGGCTGGGCGACCCCGCCGACCCGCTGCTGGTGTCGGTCCGCTCGGGCGCCAAGTTCTCGATGCCGGGCATGATGGACACGATCCTCAACCTCGGCCTCAACGACCGCAGCGTCAAGGGGTTGGCAACGACCTCGGGCGACGAGCGCTTCGCCTACAGCTCGTACGCGCGGCTGCTGGCCATGTACGGCCGGATCGTGTTCGACGTGCCGACCGAGCTGTTCGAGGAGCCGCTCGACGCTGCCAAGTCCTCCGAAGGCGTCGCCGACGACGCCCGGCTGAGCGCGGGGGCGTGGAAGGCGCTGTGCGCCCAGCACAAGCGCACGATCCGCGCGTCGGCGCGCAAGCCGTTCCCACAGGACCCGCGCGCCCAGCTCATCGGCGCGATCGAGGCGGTGTTCAGGTCGTGGAACGGTCCGCGGGCGATCGCCTACCGCGAGCGTGAGCTCATCAGCCACGATCTGGGCACCGCGGTGAACATCCAGGCGATGGTGTTCGGCAACATGGACGACAATTGCGGCACCGGGGTCGCGTTCACCCGTGACGCGGCGACCGGCGAGAACACGCCCTACGGCGACTTCCTCCTCAACGCGCAGGGCGAGGACGTGGTGGCCGGCGTCCGCATCACCGAGCCGCTCAGCGCGCTCGGCGATCGCTTCCCGCTGCTGCACGAGGAGCTGCTCGACTACATGCTGCGGATGGAGTCGCACTACCGCGACATGCTCGACCTCGAGTTCACCATCGAGCAGGGCAAGCTGTGGATGCTGCAGGCCCGCGTCGGCAAGCGCACCGGTGTCGCGGCGCTGCGGATGGCGGTCGACATGACCACCGACAAGCACATCCGCCTGACCCGGGCCGAGGCGGTGAGCCGGATCACCCCCGACCACCTGGAACAGGTGCTGCATCCTCGGCTCGCGCCGAACGACTTCCCCGTCCTGACCGCGGGGCTCGGCGCCTCACCGGGCGCCGCCGTCGGCACGGTGGTGTTCACCGCCGACGACGCGGTCGCCCATGCGGCGAGGGGTGAGAGCGTGATCCTCGTCCGCAAGGAGACGAATCCCGAGGACGTCCACGGCATGATGGCCGCCTCGGGCATCCTCACCAGCAGGGGCGGTCTGGTGTCGCATGCGGCGGTCGTGGCCCGCGGGTGGGGAAAGCCCGCTGTCGTGGGGGCCGACGCCATCAAGGTCACCGGCCGCGAGTTCCGGGTCGGCGACGTGGTGGTCCGCGAGGGCCAGGCCGTGTCGATCGACGGGTCGACCGGCGAGGTGGTGCTCGGACGGGTGCCCCTCGAGCTGCCCGAGCCGTCGCGGGAGTTCGAGACGATCCTGTCCTGGGCCGACGCGCTGCGCCGCGGTCATCTCTCGGTGCGGGCGAACGCCGACACCGGCGCCGACGCTGCGCACGCGCGGCGCCTCGGCGCCGAGGGCATCGGCCTGTGCCGCACGGAGCACATGTTCCTGCGCGACGACCGCCTCCCGGTCGTGCGTCAGATGATCCTGGCCCGCACGCCCGCCGAGGAGCAGGAGGCGCTCGACGAGCTGCGTCGAGTGCAGCACCTCGACTTCGTCGAGATCCTCGAGGCCATGGACGGTTTGCCGGTGACCGTGCGTCTGCTCGACCCCCCGCTGCACGAGTTCCTGCCCAGCGTCGAGGAGCTCGACGTGAAGGCCGCCACCGGGACCCTGACGAAGGGCGAGGAGCGGTTGCGTCAGGCGGCCCACGACTGGTCGGAGCACAACCCGATGCTCGGCATCCGCGGCGTGCGACTGGCGGTGATGAAGCCCGGCCTCTATGCGATGCAGGTGCGTGCGCTACTCGACGCGGCGAGAGACCGCGTGGCGGCCGGCGGGCGACCGATCGTCGAGGTGATGATCCCGCTGACCGTCTCGAGCGAGGAGATGTCCCTCGCCCGGTCGTGGGTGATCGCCGCGGCAGAGGAGCTCGGCATCACGAGCACGCTGCTCGTCGGGACCATGATCGAGACCCCGCGGGCCGCGTTGGTCGCCGACCAGATGGCACGGGTGTCCGACTTCTTCAGCTTCGGCACCAACGATCTCACGCAGATGACGTTCGGGTTCAGCCGCGACGACGTCGAGGCCAGGATGATGCCCGAGTACGTGGGCAAGGGGCTCCTGCGCAACGACCCGTTCGAGGAGATCGACGTCGAGGGCGTCGGGCAGCTGGTGCGCGACGCGGTCACCAAGGCCCGCTCGGTGAAGGGGCGCCTCAAGATCGGCATCTGCGGCGAGCACGGCGGCGACCCCGCCTCCATCGCGTTCTTCCTGAAGGCCGGCCTCGACTACGTTTCATGCTCGCCGTTCAGGGTCCCGGTCGCACGACTGGCCGCCGCGCACGCGGTCATCGGCGTCGGGGGCGACACCCGCTGACCTGACCGTTCCACCCGTCGACCCACCAAGGAGATGGACCGCACCGTGCCGGCCGGACTCGACAGCGACATCCTCCAGATGACCCTCGACGCGATCAGCGAGTTCGCTTCGCGCGAGCTCGGCGACGCGGTGCTCATCGACCTCGACGAGCGCGACGAGTTCCCCGAGGCCCTGGTACGGAAGATGTGCGGCGAGGAGTTGGGCGTCCAGATGCTCTTCATCCCCGAGGACTACGGAGGCATGGGGGGGAGCGCGGTCGACGTGTACCGCATGTGCGAGCACCTCGCCGGGGTCGACCTCGGGGTCGCGACCGCTGTCCTCGCGACCGCGCTCGGAAGTGACCCCATCTCGGTCGGCGGCACCGAGGAGCAACGCGCCCGCTGGCTCTCGCGGATCGCCGAGGACGGGCTCCTCATGGCGTACGGGGCCACCGAGCCCCAGGCCGGTAGCGACCTCGGCGCACTGAGCACGACGGCTGTCCCCACGGTGGAGGACGGGGTCGTCACGGGGTATTCGCTGACCGGCGCGAAGCAGTGGATCAGCAACGGGGGCGTGGCCGACCTCTACTCCGTGCTCGCGCTGGCGCCCGGCGGGCCGTCCTGGTTCGTGGTCGAGCAGGGCACCGAGGGCTTCACCCACGGCAAGCACGAGGACAAGCACGGCATACGATTGTCCAACACCGCCGCGCTCTTCCTCGACGATGTCCGTGTCGACGCGTCCTGCCTCGTCGGCGGCATCGAGGGCCAGGGCCTGGTCCAGGCGCAGCTGGTCTTCGGCTACACCCGTCTGATGGTGGCAGCGTTCGGCCTCGGGGCGGGCTGGTCGGCGCTCGATCGCGCGATGCCCTATTCGACCGAGCGCATCCAGGCAGGCGGGCCGCTGTCGGAGAAGCAGGGCTACACCCACAAGCTGATCGTGCCGCACGTCGTGCGCCTCGAGGCCGCCCGCAGCTGCATCGAGGAGACCGCCGAGCGCCTCGACGGCGGGGAGGGCGCGCTCACCACCGAGGGCGCGATCGCCAAGTACCTCGCGAGCGAGGCCGGGAACCTCGCGGCCGACGCTGCCATCCAGGCACTCGGCGGGTACGGCTACACCCACGAGTACCTGATCGAGAAGATCCGCCGCGACGTGCGCATCACGACCATCTACGAGGGCACCTCGGAGATCATGGAGATGACGATCGCCCGTGATCGCTGGCAGCAGCACCTCAAGACCCGCGGTGACTGGTACCACGAGCGGGGGCGCTCCCTCGAGGCGCTGCACGCCTCCCGCGCCGATGTCGGTGCGGGGGCAGCGGCGCTCGCCCAGCACGCGTTGGCCGCGGTCCTCGAGGCGTGCCGCGTCGAGCGCCTGACCCGCAACCAACACGTCCTGTTCCGCATCGGTCACCTCGTGGCGCTGGCCGAGGGCGCCGCCGCGATGTCCCGGCAAGCCGCCCGATCGCTCAGCGGTGCGCTGCACGCCAAGTCCGGGAGCCGCCTCGAACCGGAGGCGCTCGCGACCGCCGCCCGCATCAACGGACGCGACGTGGCGCTCACCGTCGCGACCGAGGGCATCCGCTGGGTGATCGGCGGCGCGGGGGACTCGTTCGACCCGCGCGGCCTCACCGACGCCGTCGCGTTGTCCGCGATCGCGGCCTGCCAGGCAGGTCAGATCGAGGACCTCGATCGCCTCGCCGACCACCTGTACCGACGAAGCCCGACCTGACACCGCGACAACCCGATCGACCGAGGAACCGACATGCCTGAGCCCCACCCCGACGCCGTGGCCATCATCGGCGTGGGTGCGCTCCTTCCGGACGCGCCGAACGTGAGCGCCTTCTGGGACAACGTGGCCGGGGGCCGGTACTCGATCACCGAGGTCGATCCCGCGCGCTGGGATCCGGCGCTCTACTTCGATCCCGACCCGAAGGCCCCCGACAAGACCTACTCCACCATCGGTGGCTGGGTCCGTGACTGGGAGTGGGACCCCATCGGCTGGCACCTGCCGATCCCCCCCACCGTCGCCATGGCGATGGACCACGCGCAGAAGTGGGCTGTGGCGTGCGCCCGCATGGCGCTGCTCGACGCCGGCTGGCCCGAGCGCGAGCTCGACCGCGAACGGACAGCCGTCATCCTGGGCAACGCGATGTCGGGTGAGCAGCACTACCGGACCGCCCTGCGTATCAGCTTCCCCGAGCTCGCACGGGAGCTCGAGGCGGCGCCCAGCTTCGCCGCCCTCGGAGCCGACACCCGGGCCGCGGTCGCGGCCGAGTGGCACGACGCGCTCGGCGACGACCTGCCCTCGATCACCGAGGACACCATGCCGGGCGAGCTCGGCAACTGCATGGCCGGGCGCATCGCGAACCTGTTCGACCTGCACGGCCCGAACTTCGTGGTCGACGCGGCGTGCGCGTCGGCGATGGCCGCGATGGAGGCCTCCATCGACGGCCTGCTCGAAGGCGAATTCGACGTGGCGATCACCGGTGGGATCGATCGCAACATGGGCGCCGCCACCTACGTCAAGTTCTGCAAGATCGGCGCGCTGTCAGCCACCGGGACGCGTCCCTATGCGGACGGCGCCGACGGCTTCGTGATGGGCGAGGGCGCTGCGGTGTTCGTCCTCAAGCGCCTCGCCGACGCCGAGCGCGACGGCGATCGCGTCTACGCGGTGGTGCGGGGGATCGCCGGCGCGAGCGACGGGAAGGGCAAGGGCATCACCGCTCCGAACCCGGTCGGCCAACAGCTCGCGGTCGAGCGCGCGTGGCGTGCCGCGGGGCTGTCGCCCTCGGCCTGCTCGCTCATCGAGGGCCACGGAACCTCCACACGCGTCGGTGACGTCGTGGAGGTCGGCAGCATCGCCGCGGCCTTCGCCGGCGCCGGTCTGGCGGCGGGCTCGGTGGCCCTCGGTTCGGTGAAGTCCAACATCGGCCACCTCAAGGGCGCTGCGGGCGCCGCCGGGCTGTTGAAGACGGCGCTGGCGTTGCACCATCGGCAGATCCCCCCGAGCCTCAACTTCGCGGCGCCCAACCCCAACATCGACTTCGCCGCGACGCCGTTCCGGGTGAACACCGAGCTCCGCCCGTGGGAGTCGACCGGCGAGCGCGTCGCCGGCGTGAGCGCGTTCGGGTTCGGCGGCACGAACTTCCACGCCGTCCTCTCCGAGCACGTGCCCGGGTTGCTCACCTCGGAGCGGAGCCGCTCGTTCGCCGTCGGTGCCGACCTGAGCCAACCATCCGTTGCGGAGCCCGCGCCCAAGGCGCCAATCCGCGGCGCGCTGGTACTCGGCGCGTCGAGCGCCGCCGGCCTCGCCGACCAGCTCGCACCCGTACTGGAGGCAGCTCGTGGCGGGTTCGCCCCGGAACCGGTGGCGCCGACCAAGGCCGCCCTCGGCGCGGCCGAGCGGCTCGCGATCGACTACGGCGACGCGGCCGAGCTCGCCGACCGCGCCGAGTTGGCCCGCCGGGCGCTCGATGGCGACGACCCGGCGGCCTGGCGTGCGCTGCGGGCCCGCGGCATCTTCCGAGGCAGCGGGCCCTCGGAGCCGGTGGCCTTCCTCTACACCGGCCAGGGCTCCCAGTACGCCAACATGCTCGCCGACCTTGCGGCCGTGGAACCCATCGTGGCCGACACCCTGGCCGAAGCCGACGCAGTCATGACGCCCCTGTTGGGTCGCTCGCTCAGCGGCATCATCTACGTGGACCCGGGTGACGCCGACGCCGTCACGGGTGCGGAGGAGGAGCTGCGTCGCACCGAGATCACCCAACCCGCGGTGCTCACCGTCGACGCAGCCCTCACCCGGCTGCTCGCGGCCTACGGCATCGTGCCCGATGCGGTGATGGGCCACAGCCTGGGCGAGTACGGCGCGCTGGTCGCGGCAGGCTCGCTCGGCTTCGGCGCCGCGCTCGAGGCGGTGAGCGCCCGCGGTCGCGAGATGGCGGACCTGGCGATCGACGATCCGGGCGCGCTGGTCGCGGTCTCGGCGCCCCTCGCGGAGGTCGAGGAGCTGCTCCGCCAGGTCGATGGCGAGGTCGTGGTCGCCAACGTGAACTCGACCCACCAGCTGGTCATCGGCGGCGCAACCGCCGCGGTTGAGGACGCGCTGGAACGCTGCCACGCCGCCGGACACCAGGCGATGCGTCTGCCCGTGAGCCACGCCTTCCACACGTCGATCGTCGCGCCGGCGAGCGCACCACTGCGCGAGACGCTCGCCCGCCTCGGCGTGTCGCCGCCGGTGATCCCGATCGTGGCCAACGTGACCGGCGACTTCTACCCCACGGGGCCCGGAGTCGAATCGGAGATGCTCGACCTGCTCGCCCGGCAGGTCGCTTCGCCGGTGCAGTTCGTCGCCGGTCTGCGGGCCCTGCACAGCGGAGGCGCCCGCGTGTTCGTCGAGGTGGGACCCAAACGGGCGCTGCAGGGCTTCGCGGCCGACGTGCTCGGCGACGAGGTGTTGAGCCTGGCCACGAACCTCCCCAAACCCGGAGGGATCGCCTCGTTCAACCAGGCCCTCTGCGGCCTGTGGGCCTCGGGGCACGGCGTGGGCAGTGGCCACGGAAGGGACGTGGGCGCCTCCCAGGCCCCCCCGGCGTTCGCGGAGGGGTCGCCCGCCGGCAGCTCGCTGGCCGACCTCGAACGGCTGCTGGACGACGCACTCGATCGGGCCCGGGCCCTCGCGGCCGGATCGGCCGGATCGGCCGGAGGCCGGGAGATGGGCCCCGCGGAGCCCGTCGTCATCACCGGCGCCGCTCTCGGACTGCCCGGAACCGCCGATGTCTTCGACGACGCCAACGTGGCCCGGATCCTCCACGGCGAGCAGCTCATCGACGTCATCCCATCGGCCCTGCGGCACGAAATCGTGGAGCGCCACATCACGCGCCTGGTGAAGGGCGACGACGGCAGCGCGTCGTTCCAGGCGATCGACAGCCCCTCGGAGGTCATCAAGCTGGCCGCCCGTGCCGGCCGCTTCGACCTCGCCGACGACTTCGGGGTCGACCGGGAGCGGCTCGAAGCGCTCGGCCGCAACACCCAACTCGCGATCGGGGCCGGCCTCGACGCGCTCCGCGACGCCGGCATCCCCCTGCAGCAGCACTACCGCACGGCCACCACCGGCGCGCAGCTTCCCGACCGCTGGGGCCTGCCGGATGCGCTGCGCGACGACACCGGGGTGATCTTCGCGTCCGCCTTCCCCGGCCTCGAGGAGTTCGCCGACGAGCTCACCCGCTTCGGCGACGACCGCTCCCGTCATCACGAGCTCGCCGCACTCGAAGCCCTGCGCGGTCGCCTCTCCGAGATCGACGGGCCGGGCAGCCTCTCGGTGGCCGAGGTCGACCGGCACCTCCACGATCTGCGTCTCGAGATCGAGGGCGATCCGTACGTGTTCGATCGGCGGTTCCTCTTCCGCGTTCTCTCGATGGGCCACTCGCAGTTCGCCGAGCTCGTCGGCGCCCGGGGTCCCAACACCCAACTGAACGCCGCGTGCGCGAGCACCACCCAGGCCCTCGCGGTGGCCGAGGACTGGATCCGCGCCGGCCGCTGCCGGCGGGTGGTGGTCGTCGCGGCAGACGACGCGACCTCCGATCAGCTGCTCGGCTGGATCGGTGCCGGCTTCCTGGCGTCGGGCGCCGCGGCCACCGACGAGGTGGTCGAGGACGCCGCGCTGCCCTTCGACCAGCGGCGACACGGGATGATCCTGGGGATGGGTGCGGCCGCCCTCGTCATCGAGTCCGCCGAGGCCGCCCGCGAGCGGGGCCTCGTGCCGATCTGTGAGCTCCTGGCCGCGGAGACCGCGAACAGCGCGTTCCACGGGACCCGTCTCGACGTCGATCACATCGCGGGGGTCATGGAATCGCTCGTGACGATCGCGTCCCGGCGTGGTGACGTCGACCGCGACGAGATGGCCTCCCAGCTCCTCTTCGTCTCGCACGAGACCTACACGCCGGCGAGAGGGGGCAGCGCCTCCGCCGAGATCCACGCGCTACGTGAAGTGTTCGGCCCACGGGCGGCCGACATCGTGATCGCCAACACCAAGGGGCTCACCGGGCACCCGATGGGCGTGGGGATCGAGGACGTCGTGGCGGTCAAGGCCCTGGAGACCGGCCTGGTCCCGCCGGTACCCAACTTCCGTGATCCCGACCCGGACCTGGGTCCGCTCCACCTCTCGAAGGGAGGCGTCTACCCGATCCGCTACGCGCTGCGGCTGGCAGCCGGGTTCGGCTCGCAGATCAGCCTCGCGCTGCTGCGCTGGACGCCCACCCCCGACGGCCGCCACCGCAACCCCGAGGAGCTCGGCTACGCGTATCGGATCGCCGACCAGGGTGCATGGACCGAATGGCTGCGGAGGGTGACCGGCCTCGACGCTCCGCAGCTGGAGGTCGTGCAGCGTCGCCTCCGCGTCGTCGATCCCGGACCGCCCACACGCGCCTCGGCGTCGTCGGCGGCATCGTCGGTGCCCTCCTCGGTGTCGCACGCGCCCGAGCCCCCGACGGCGTCCGCCGCACCCCTCGCATCATCCCCCGCGGCGCCTGCCGCCGCACCGCCGCCCGACATCACCGGCGACGCCGCGGCGGCACAGGTGGACGAGGTGACCGCCCGCGTGGTCGCCCTCGTCGCAGAACAGACCGGCTACCCCGCCGACATGCTCGACCTCGACCTCGACCTCGAAGCCGACCTCGGCGTCGACACCGTCAAACAAGCCGAGGTGTTCGCCAACATCCGCGAGGCCTACCAGATCCCCCGCGACGAGAACCTCAAGCTGCGCGACTACCCCACCCTCGCCCACGTCATCGGATTCGTCCACGACCGCGCCCCCGCCACCACCCCGACAACTCCCCCCACCCCGGAAGCACCCCCCGTGGCGCCCGCCGCGGGCGGCATCGTCCGACGCGTCACCCGGCCCGTCGTGCGTCCCCCTCTCGACTGGTTCGGGCCCACCGACGTCCGACTCGACGGATCGGCTCGCGTGCTCGTCGCGGGTGACCGCGGCGGCGTCGCATCGGAGCTGACGGGCCGTCTGGAGGCACTCGGCGTCCGCGTCGTGACCATCGACGCCTCGGCCGACAGTGCAGCGCTCGGAGCGGAGATCGACCGTCACCTCGCTGACGGTGCCCTGTCAGGCGCGTACTGGCTGACCGCGCTCGACGACGAGGGCCCGCTCGGCGGTCTCGACCACGACGAGTGGCGGGCGCTGCTACGCACGCGGGTCACCTCGCTCGCCGAGGTGATGCGGCGCGTTCCCCCGACCGCGTTCCTCGTTGCCGCGTCGCGTCTCGGCGGTCATCACGGTGTGGGTGCGGTGGCCGCCACCGCACCGATGGGCGGCGCCACGACGGGGTTCACGAAGGCCTTGTCCCACGAGCGACCCGAGGCACTGGTCAAGGCGCTCGACTTCGGCGACGTCGACGCGTCGAGCGTTGCCGCGACGCTGATCGCCGAGACGCTCCGCGACCCCGCGGTCGTCGAGGTCGGCTCCGCTGACGGGCTCCGATGGGTCGTCGGCCTCGTGGAGGCACCCGCCGCCGGGCCCGAGCGACTCCTCGACTCGACGTCGACCCTCGTGGTGACGGGCGCGGCGGGCAGCATCGTGGCCGCGATCACGGCGGACCTCGCGGCAACCGGGGCCACCTTCCACCTGCTCGACCTCGTCGCCCGGCCCGAGCCGGACGACCCCGACATCGCGCAGATCGCCACCGATCGCGAGGGTCTGAAGACCGTGCTGACCTCCCGGCTGGCCACGGGCGGGGCCCGGGTCACCCCCGTGGCGGTCGAGCGCGAGCTCGCCGCGGTCGAGCGGCGCCGTGATGCCCACGTCGCGTTGACGGCGATCGCCGCGGCCGGTGGCTCGGCACACTGGCACCAGGTCGATCTGACCGATCCCGACGACGTGCAGCGGGTGGTCGGGGAGATCCTCGCCGTCAGCCCCTCGGTCGACGTGCTCGTGCACGCAGCGGGGCTCGAGGTGAGCCATCACCTGCCCGACAAGCCCCAAGCGGAGTTCGACAGGGTCTTCGGCGTGAAGGCCGACGGCTGGTTCAACCTCGCGCGCTCCTTCGGCTCATCGCCTCCGGCCACGACCGTGGTCTTCAGCTCCATCGCCGGACGGTTCGGCAACGGCGGCCAGACCGACTACTCCGCTGCCAACGACCTCCTGTGCAAGGTCATGTCCGCGACGCCCGAACAACGACCGGGCTGCCGTGGGATCGCGATCGACTGGACCGCGTGGTCGGGCATCGGGATGGCGAGCCGGGGCTCCATCCCCACGATGATGGCCGCCGCCGGGATCGAGATGCTCCCGCCGGCCGAGGGCGTGCCGGTGGTGCAGCGCGAGCTCGAGCGCAACGACCACGAGGCGGAGGTCCTGGTGGCCGGCGCGCTCGGTCTGCTCGCGTCGCCGCGGCGTCCCGACGGCCGGTCGGCACCCGGGCGACCCGCCGATGCCGGACCGTTCGACGGCGCCGCGCGCGTCGATCCGCTGACCGGCGAGGTGACGACGGTCGTCCAGCTCGATCCGGCGGTTCAGCCCTTCCTCGATGACCATCGCATCGACGGCACCGCTGTGCTCCCGGGAGTGATGGGCATCGAGGCGTTCGCGATCGCCACGTCACGGCTGGCTCCCGGCTGGTCGGTCGAGTCGATCGGCGACGTCGAGTTCGCCTCCCCCGTGAAGTACTACCGCGACCAGTCCCGGCCGATCGAGGTGGTCGTCGGCCTCCGAGGCGACGGTGACCGCCTCGTTGCCGACTGCCGCCTCGTCGGCCGGCGGGACATTGCAGGTTCCGAGCAGGAGACGACCCACTTCACCGGTCGGGTCGTGCTCGTCCGTGAGGCCGCTGACCTGGGCGAGGAGTCGCCGATCAGCCCACCCGGTGCGCGTGTCGTCGGCGCGTCGGACGTGTACCGCACCTACTTCCACGGACCCGCGTTCCGTGTGGTCGGTCGGGCCTGGCCCGACGCCGAGACCACCGACGGGGAGTTCGCCGCCGGCCTCCCAGCCATCCTGACCTCGACCGACGCAGAGCTGGGTACCGCACCCCGCTTGCTCGAGCTGTGCTTCCAGGTCGCCGGGCTCGGTGAGATCGCCCGCGACGGCCGGCTGGCCCTACCCAGCCACGTCGGGGCCGTGCGATTTGCCGGCGGCGGACTCGACGAGGCCGGCTGTCGGGTGCGGGTCTCGCGGCGACCCGACGGGGCGTTCGACGCCGTGGTCGTCGACGCCGACGGGCGCGTGCGTGTGCGACTCGAGGACTACCGGACCGTCGAGCTTCCATCCGCGCTCGATGCCGACGCGATCGAGCCGATCCGGACCGCCCTCGCGTGACGTCCCCCCACGCTTCGCGGGGCTCGAGCCTGCGTCGGCCGTTCCACCGACTTGCGATCGTCAACCGCGGCGAGGCGGCGATGCGCGCGATCCACGCGGTGCGCGATCTCGATGACGGCCGATCGAAACCGATCAGCGTGATCGCACTGGCGACCTCGGGCGAGCTCGGCGCACCATTCGCGCGCGACGCCGACGAGGTGGTGGACATCGGCCCACCCATGTTCGTCGACCCCCGCGACGGGCTCGTCAAGAACAGCTACCTGAACCACGGCGCGCTGGAGCGGGCCCTCGTGGCCTCCCGCGCCGACGCGGCCTGGGTCGGATGGGGCTTCGTGGCCGAAGACCCCTCGTTCGTCGACCTCTGCGACCGCATCGGCGTGGTGTTCGTCGGGCCCGACGCCGCGACCATGCGCCTGGTCGGCGACAAGATCGCCTCGAAGCGGATGGCCGCGGAGCTCGGGGTACCGGTGGCCTCGTGGAGCGGCAGACCGGTCGAGACGCTCGAGGCGGCGGTCGTCGCCGCAGAGGCGATCGCCTATCCCCTCATGGTCAAGGCCACCGCAGGGGGCGGCGGACGGGGCATCCGGCGCGTCGAGCGCGCCGAGGCGCTGCCGGCCGCCTTCGCCAGCGCGCGGGCGGAAGCCGACGGTGCGTTCGGCGACCCCACCGTCTTCCTCGAGCGGGTGATCGCCCCCGCCCGCCACGTGGAGGTCCAGGTGATCGGCGACGGTCACGGGACGGCCTGGGCGGTGGGGGTCCGGGACTGCAGCGTGCAGCGCCGGCACCAGAAGGTCATCGAGGAGTCGGCGTGCCCGGTCTTCACCGACGACCAGGAGGCGTCCATCTGCCGGGCGGCGGCCCGTCTCGCCGAGAGCTGTGGGTACTGCGGCGCCGCGACGGTGGAGTTCCTGTACCAGCCCGAGACCGGCGAGCTCTCGTTCATGGAGGTCAACGCCCAGCTCCAGGTGGAGCA
>Ga0315287_10005124_pt1 | contig 12880 bp, 6 predicted proteins | sample YL17G11_0_MG_FD_205037 | JGI IMG/M metagenome (GOLD analysis project Ga0315287, IMG submission 205037) | Sediment microbial communities from Yellowstone Lake, YNP, Wyoming, USA - YL17G11_0 | ecosystem: Environmental > Aquatic > Freshwater > Lake > Sediment | place: USA: Wyoming | collected...
TCCGGTCGACACCGCACCCTCGGTCGCCTCTGCCGGAGCGCCGTCGGGGAGCACGGACCTGGGTGTCGGCGTCGGAACCGTCAGCAGCGGCGGCCTCACGGCCGGCACCGACACGACCTCGATCGACACGGTGCCCATCGACACGGTGCCCATCGACACGGCCCCTGCCGAGGTGCTGGGTACCGACGAGACAGCGTCGCCGGTCCCGGATGAGGCAGCGGCGATCGACTTCGCCCAGGTGGGCCCGACGCGATCGTTCCGGGACGGCACGCGGGGTGGTCGCAGCACGTGGGTCGGTCTGCTGGCCCTGGCCGGCGTGGCCATGCTCGCGGCCGGTGACCACCTGATCATGAAGCGCGGCAGAAGGGTCATCCCGTCATGAGCGAGTCGACGCCCGGGGTCTCCCAGCGGCTGTTCCGCGGCTATGGCCCGCTCGTCGGGTTCGCGGCGATGTTCGCGGCGATCTCGCTGCTGGTGCCGACGGTCCGACAGGAGGTCGTGACCGAGCGCGCCGTGGCGAGCGACGGATCGGGGTCCGGGCCGCTGGCGAGCGGCGGTGACGGGTCCACCACGCCGACCAGCGACGGCGCGGTCGTCTCGGGCGACTCGGTCGTCGCCCCCGACGGATCCACCACCGATGCCGGCGGATCCGGCGGATCGACCGCCGGGGGCTCGGGTTCGAAGACGGCGACAGGCTCCAAGGGCGCCGGCAGCGGCGCGGGTGCGGGCGCAGGGACCGGTGCCGGCAGCGCCGGAGGGGCCGCGAAGCCGGGCCAGACCGTGCCGTGCGGGGCGTACCAGATCCCCAAGGATCCCTACTCGCCCCCGTGCTACCGGTGGGGCGGGGGTGACAACGGCGGGGCGACGACCATGGGCGTGACCGCGGACAAGATCACCGTCACCGCCCGGATCCAGGCGTTCGACAACGGCCTGCTCGACGCGCTCAGCCGGCTGGCCAACGCCAAGATCCCCAACGAGCCCCGGTCGGTCATCGAGAGCACGATCCGGGCACTGGTCCAGTTCGCCAACGACCACTTCACCTTCTACGGGCGCAAGCTCGACCTGCAGATCTTCGAAGGTGTCGGCAAGGTCGAGGTCGAGGTGCAGGGCGGTGGGCAGGACGGCGCCGAGCGCGACGCCGACAAGGTCGGCAAGGAGATCAAGGCGTTCGCCGACATCTCCGGCATCAGCCCGCCGTACGTCGAGGCGCTGGCCAAGCGCAAGGTGGTGAGCTTCGGCGCGCCCTACCTGTCGCGCGACTGGCTCACCCGCGTCCGTCCGTACGCGTGGAGCCCGTTGACCGATTGCTCGACGGTGGTGGAGTCGGTCGGCTCGTTCTACCTGCAGAAGATGGGTGGCAAGCCGGCGAGCTTGGCCGAGGGCGCCCTCAAGGGCCAGCCCCGGAAGGTGGCGATCATCGCCCCGGACAACTCCTGGTACCAGGAGTGCGTGAACGCCGGCATCAAGATCATCCAGGACGGGGGCAGGGGTGGCGACATCGCCCTCAACCTGCCGTACAAGATCGACCTGTCGTCGATCACCCCCCAGGCCGACGCCATCATGGCCAAGCTCAAGGGCGGCGGCATCACCACGGTCATCTGTGGGTGCGATCCGATCATGCTGTCGACGCTGACCGGCAAGGCGACCGGGCAGGGCTACTACCCCGAGTGGGAGCAGACCGGGGTCGCCTTCACCGATCAGGACCTGCTGGGCGGGATCATGGACAAGGCCCAGTGGAAGCACGCCTTCGGGGTGGCGTTCTCGGGTCAGTCCGGCGCCATCGAACAGGGCATCGGGTACCAGGCGGCCAAGTCGGTGCTCGGCAGCCAGCCCGTGTCGCAGGCCGCTGATCTGATCTACGCCAACATCGAGATGCTGGCCATCGGGATCCAGATGGCCGGGCCGAACCTCACGCCCGAGACCTTCGAGGCCGGGATGTTCAAGTACCCCCAGCGCAGCGGCACCCAGGGCACGTGGAAGTTCGGTCCGAACGACTACACGACCTCCCAGGACGCCCGGGAGGTGTACTGGGACCCGCGGGTGGTGTCGCCGCAGTCGAAGGAGACCGGATCGTGGATCGATGCCACCGGCAAGCGGTTCCCGATCGGGCAGTTCCCGGCGGGAGACCCCAAGACGTGCGGCTGTTGATGGCCGCGCATTGATGGCCGCGCATTGATGGGAACCCGCTGATGGGAGCACGTTGATGGGAGCACTGCGCCGCCGTCTCGACGCGCTGTCGACGGGGAGCCGTTGGGCGCTGCTGGCGCTCCTGGCCATCGTGGTCTACGGGATCGCCGCCCTGGCACTGCCCCAGGGTCTGCCGCTGCCCATCGTCGGGATCGGAATGCTGCAGGGCGCGGCCTCGGCGCTGGCCGCGCTCGGGCTGATCCTCATCTGGCGCTCGAACCGGTTCATCAACTTCGCGTACGGGGCCATGGGTGCGGTCGCCGGCGTCACCGCATCGCGGCTGTTCATCTCGTGGCACTGGAACTACTGGCTGGTACTGGTGCTCGGCGTGCTGAGCGGCGTACTGGCCGGGATGCTGATCGAGTTCACGGTCATCCGGCGGTTCCAGAACTCGTCGCGCCTGGTGCTCACGGTGGCGAGCATCGGCCTGACCCAGCTCCTGGGTGGTTTCGAGATCCTGCTGCCGAGCTGGATCTTCGACGACAACGCAATGACCCTCGGTGGCTACCGGACGCCCCTGAGCAGCCTGACCTGGAGCACCGACAGCTACCTGTTCGTCGGCGACCACCTGCTCATCCTCGTCACCGTACCGCTGGTGGTCGCCGGTCTCAGCTGGTTCCTCACGCGCACCCAGGCCGGCATCGCGATCCGCGCCGCCGCCGAGAACGACGACCGCGCCCGACTCCTGGGGATCCCCACCCGGCGACTCCAGACCATCGTGTGGGCGATCGCCGGCGGGTTGGCAACCTTGACGTTCCTGTTGAAGGCGCCGTTCGCGGGGACGCCACCCACCGCCGGGGCCGGGCCGTCGTTGCTGCTGCCCGCCATGGCCGCCGCCGTCGTCGCCCGCATGGAGTCCCTTCCCGTCGCCGTCGCCGCCGCCGTCGGCATCGGCGTCATGGACCAGACCATCCGTTGGAACGTGTCGGGCTCGCCCTCGTTGCCCGACGTGTTCCTGCTCGGCGTGATCCTCGTCGCCCTGCTGACCCAGCGGACCCGATCACGAGCCCACGACCAGGGCGGTTCGTGGCAGGACAGCGCGACGGTCAAGGCGATCCCGACGCTGCTGAGGCGTCTGCCCGAGGTGCGCATCGTCCGGGCGCTGCTGCTCGCGGCATTGGCCGCCGTGGTGATCGTCCTGCCGCTCATGAACAACCTGGACCGCACCAGCTCGGTGACGGTGATGATGATCTGGGGGATCGTCGGGGTCAGCCTGGTGGTGCTGACCGGTTGGTCGGGCCAGGTGAGCCTCGGTCAGTTCGGCCTCGTCGGCGTCGGCGCCATGATCGCCGGCAACCTGATGATGAAGTACAACGTCGACCTGTTCGTCGCCATGGCGCTGGCGGCCGCGGGGGGCGGCATCCTGGCCCTCGCCCTCGGCGTGCCGGCCCTGCGCATCAAGGGTCCGTTCCTGGGGGTCGTGACGCTGGCCTTCGCCGTGGTGCTCGACGGCTACGTGCTCAACCCCAACACGTTCCCCGACCTGATCCCACAGTCGGTTGACCGGCCTGCGCTGTGGGGACGACTCGACCTCGAGAACGAGAAGGTCTTCTTCTACTTCGTGGCCGCCGTCCTGGTGCTGGCGATCCTGGCCGCCCGGGGTCTGCGACGGGCCCGCAGCGGGCGCGCCCTGGTCGCCATCCGCGACAACCCGAAAGCTGCCGAGGCGATGGCGGTGCCGTCCCGGCGGATCGCGCTCAGCGGGTTCGTGTTCGCGGGCATCCTCGCCGGGATCGCCGGCGCGCTCCAGGTGCTGTTCCTGCACGGCGCCCGCGCCCAGTCGTTCCCTCCCGGTGACAGCGTGGACGTGTTCTCGATGTCCACCATCGGCGGCCTCGGCTCGATCGGCGGCGCGCTGTCGGGCATCGTGGGCATGCGCAGCCTGATCGACCTGGTGAGCTCCTCGATCCGGCTGGTGGTCTCGGGTGCGGGGCTTCTGCTGGTGCTCTGGTTGCTGCCGGGCGGGTTCGGCTCCATCGGCGTCGCGGTCCGCGATCGCCTCCTGGTCCTGGCCGCCCGACGCCGAGGCCTCAACATCGCCGGGCTCGGCGACGGCGTGGTCGAGCCCGTCCGGTCCGCTCCCGAGGCTGCGCCGGCCGACGGCAACGGGCCCGCGACCCGCCAGATCGGGTGCCGCGACCTGTGTGTCTCCTACGGACAGCTCCAGGTGCTGTTCGACGTCGACTTCGACGTCGCCACGGGAGAGGTCGTGGCCCTCCTGGGCACCAACGGCGCCGGCAAGTCGACGCTGCTCAAGGCGATCTGCGGTCTGGTCGGCCACCAGGGATCTGTGCGCCTCGGTGGTGTCGATCTATCGGGCCGGCGCCCCGAGCAGATCGTCGGGGACGGGGTGGCGCTGATGTCAGGTGGGAAGTCGATGTTCCCCACCCTGACCGTCGCCGAGCACCTCAAGCTGGCCACCTGGACCTTCCGGAAGGACTCCGCCCGCATCGAGGCCGACACCGAGGCCGTCCTCACGCTCTTCCCCTCGTTGCGGACCCGGCTCGGCAACCTGGCCGGGGACCTGTCCGGCGGCGAGCAGCAACAGCTCGCGCTCGCCCAGACCATGATGCTGCGGCCGCGCGTGCTGCTGATCGACGAGTTGTCCCTGGGGCTGTCACCGGTGATCGTGAGCTACCTGCTCGACGTGGTGCGGCGACTCAACGCCCTGGGCGTCACGATCGTGGTCGTCGAGCAGTCGGTGAACGTCGCGCTGGCCCTGGCCGAGCGGGCCGTGTTCATGGAGAAGGGAGCGGTGCGCTTCGAGGGCCCCACCCGCGACCTCGTGGACCGCCCCGACATCCTGCGGTCGGTGTTCCTCCAGGGAGCTTCCGCGCTGGGCGCCGGGGCTCAGGACGGCGCCGTGAGCGGATCCGACGACGGAGGTACCGCCACCGGCGCCGGTGACCTCGCCCTCGTCGACACCACACGCTTCGCGACGCTCGACTCCACCGAACGCCCCGCCGAAGGTGTGGTCCTGCGATGTGAGTCGGTGGCCAAGCGCTTCGGGGGCGTGGTGGCCGTCGACCACGTGGACCTGGAGGTGAGGGCCGGCGAGATCGTCGGCCTGGTGGGCCAGAACGGCGCGGGCAAGACGACGCTGCTCGACTGCATCTCCGGGTTCCACGACATCGATGGCGGACGGATCGTGTTCCGGGACCACGACATCACCGGATGGGCACCGTTCGAGCGGGCCGCCGGGCGCCTCGGCCGATCGTTCCAGGAGGCCCGGCTGTTCCCGTCGCTGACCGTGTCGGAGACGGTCGCCGTGGCGTGCGAACGCGTTGCCGGTTGTCGCTCGATGGTGGCCGATGCCACGCGACAGCCGGCCTCGTTCGAGTCCGAGCTCGCCATCGCCGAACGGGCGGCGGAGCTCGTGGACCTGCTCGGGCTGACCGACCACGCCGACAAGCTGACCTCGGAGCTCTCGACCGGGACCCGTCGAATCGTCGAGTTGGCGTGCCTCCTCGCCGAGGACCCGGTGCTGTTGTTGCTCGACGAGCCATCGGCAGGGGTCGCACAGAAGGAGACCGAGGCGCTGGGCCCGCTGCTGAAGCGGATCCGGGACCACACCGGAGCCGCCATGCTGGTCATCGAACACGACATGCCGCTGTTGGCCGGCCTGTGTGATCGCATGGTGGCCCTGGAGCTCGGCGCGGTGATCGCCCAGGGGACACCGGAGGAGGTCCTGGCCGACGAGCACGTGGTGGCGACCTACCTGGGCACCGACAGCGCGGCGATCAACCGATCAGGGGGCGCGACCCCGCGGAGCCCCGCGGCGGCCGGGTCGACCGTCGCCGACGCGGTGGCCGTTCCCAGCGCCTAGCCGACCACTCCGACGGCGCGTCCGATGAGCCAGGTGATGGCGAGCGCCAGCCCGCCGCCGGTGAGGACCCGCGCCACGGCGCGGCCCGGAGCGGCGCCGCCGGTCCGGGCGCTGACGAGGCCCAGCACGGCCAGTGCCGCCAACGCCACGACGACGATCAACCACACGTGGACGCCGTCGACGATGGCGCTGACGCCGAGCGGAAGGGCGGCGCCGAGAGCGAAGGAGAGTGCCGACACGGCGGCGGCGCGGCGCGGGTCGGCCAGGTTCCGCGGGTCGAGGCCGAGCTCGTCCCGGACGTGGGCGCCGAGGGCATCGTGATCGTGCAGTTGCTGGGCGACGCGTCGGGCCAGCTCGCGGTCGAGCCCTCGCTTGACGTAGATCTCGGTCAGCTCGCGGAGCTCGGCGTCGGGGAAATGGTCGAGCTCGGCTGCTTCTCGTTCCAGGTCGGAGCGTTCGCTGTCGCGCTGGGCCCCCACCGACACGTACTCGCCGGCGGCCATCGACAGGGCGCCGGCGATCAGCCCGGCGAGGCCGCCGGTGAGCAGGGCGCTCCGTCCGGCGCCGCTTCCGGCGATGCCGACCATCAGGCCCGAGACCGAGACGATGCCGTCATCGGCGCCGAGGACGGCGGCTCGCAACCACGCACCGCGATGGACACGGTGGGCCTCGGTCGGTTGGGCCCGGGCGGACGCTGGATTCGTCGGCATCGGATCATCCTCGCACGAGCATCTCCGACGGCGCTCGACGGGGATCCTTGCCATGAAGACGCTAGCGTGGGTGCTGGCGTGGGAAATCGGGAGAATCAACCGCTTGCCGAGCGGGGACCCGTGAAGGGACACTGAACGCTGTGAAACGGGTCGTCACCGCTCTGACCATCGGGGTCGTCGCACTGCTGTTGCCCGCCTGCGCGGCGGCGAACGACGTCGATGACGCCGCCGCCATCGCAGCGGCGAACGAGGCGGCCACCTCCCGGGCAGCGGCTGACGCCGCCGCGGCTGCCAAGCACCCGATGCCCGCCTGGCTCGCCGCCGGGCTGAAGGCCGCCACCGAGGTCATCGCGGCGTCCAAGGCCGGCCAGCTCGCCACGACGGAGCGGGACGACAACGCACTGCCGGACAAGAAGTCCTTCAGTGACATCCTCATGGCCGCCGGGTTCGGCAAGAAGGCTGCCGAGTGCGTCTACGACAAGCTGGCCTCGAGCCCCGACCGAGCCAAACTGGCCCCGGCGTTGACCACCGTCGCCACCGCCATCGAGTCGCAGATCCCCACGTCGGCGGGCGGCGGGACCGGCGGGTCCTCCGCCGCCCTCCTCACGGGCCTGACCGCGAGCGATCTGACCAGCGTCGCGGGCCTGGACAGGGACGCCCTCAAGAACTTCGTCACCGACATCACACCCTGCCTCGACGTCGAGACGCTGCTGTCGCTGTACGGCACGTTGGGAGGTGCCGGCGGAGCGTTGGGTGCGCCGGGCACTCTGGGCGGCATCGGTTCGGTCACCGGCATCGCCGGTCTCCTGGCCCTGCTGGTCGGCGGCGGGGTCGGCGGCACGGGATCTGGCGGGGCGGGCGCGGGTGCCGTCGGCGCCGCGGCGGCGGCGGGAGGTGCCCAGGGTCTGCCGGCCGGGGCACAGGGGCTGTTGGCCGCGGTGATCGGGTTGCTCGCCACCCCCGAGGGTCAGTCGCAGGTGCTCGCCGAGCTCAAGTCACTCGATCCGAAGTCCGCCGACGTGACCAACCTCAGCCCCGAGAACCTCCCGCTCGTGCTGGCGGCGTTCCTGCTGGGTCTCACCCCTGGCCAGCGCGGCCAGCTCGAGGACGTCAGCGGAGTGAACTTCGCCTCGCTCGGCCTCGGCGCCGACCCGAACAAGCTCTCCGACGAACAGCTCGGCTCGCTGCTGTTGGTGTCGATCCCGTTCATCGCCGCCGGGTTGAGCGCCACCGCCGGCAAGCCGCCCAGAGGGGCCGACCCCGAGAAGATCTACGTTCCGCCGGGCGCGGATCTCTCCGGGATCAACCCCCTGAACTTCTACCCGAAGGACAACTTCATCACCGCGCTCACCAACCAGGGCCTGCCGGCTGTCTTCGGTGGGTGCCTGTACGAGAAGTGGCGCAGCGTCGACCCGCTGCTGGTCGGCGCCGGGTTCTCCGGCGGTACGTCGCTCGGCATCGGCCAGCTGGTCCTGGGCATGCTGTCCTGCCTCGGCGGCTGATCAGGGTACGACCGTCGCCGTCGCCGTCGTGGGCCCCGCCGGGGTCTCGACGAAGTCCGAGACCGGCGGACAGCTGCACATCAGGTTCCGATCCCCGTAGCCACCGTCGATCCGGCTGACCGGCGGCCAGTACTTGGCGCTGCGCTGGGCGCGGACCGGGTACGCGGCGAGCTCGCGCGAGTACGGGCGCCGCCAGTCCTCGACCAGGAGGTCCTCGGCGGTGTGGGGCGCCCGGACCAGGGGGTTGTCGTCGCTGTTCCACCGTCCGTCGGCGACGTGGGCGATCTCATCGGCGATCTGGATCATCGCATCGCAGAAGCGGTCGAGCTCGCCGAGCGACTCCGACTCGGTCGGTTCGATCATGAGCGTGCCGGCGACGGGGAACGACATGGTGGGCGCGTGGAACCCGTAGTCGATCAGTCGCTTGGCGATGTCCTCGGCGGAGATCCCGGTGGTCTTCTCGATGGGACGGATGTCCACGATGCACTCGTGGGCGACGAGGCCGTCCGCTCCGGAGTACAGGATGGAGTAGCGCTCCGAGAGGCGCCGCGAGACGTAGTTGGCGGCCAGGATGGCGCCGTGGGAGGCGGCTTTCAGGCCATCGGGACCCATCATGGCGATGTACATCCACGAGATCGGCAGGATTCCGGCCGATCCGTAGGGGGCGGCGGACACCGCGCCCACCGCGGCGCCACCGACGCCGAGGTCATCGCCGTCGGTGCCCTCGTGAGCGGTGGACGGCAGGAAGGGTGCGAGGTGGGAGCGCACGCCGATGGGGCCGACCCCGGGGCCGCCGCCGCCGTGTGGGATGCAGAACGTCTTGTGGAGGTTGAGGTGGCTCACGTCGGCGCCGAACCGACCGGGTCGGGCGACGCCGACGAGCGCGTTGAGGTTCGCGCCGTCGACGTAGACCTGGCCACCGGCATCGTGGACGATGCCGCAGATCTCGCCGATGGCGTCCTCGAACACGCCATGGGTCGACGGGTAGGTGACCATGATGGCCGCCAACTCTTCGGAGTGATCGGCCACCTTGGTGCGGAGGTCGTCCAGGTCGACGTTGCCGTCGCTGTCGCAGGCCACGACCACCACCTTCATGCCGGCCATGACGGCCGAGGCGGCGTTGGTGCCGTGTGCGGACGACGGGATCAGACACACGTCTCGCCCGGAGTGGCCACGGGAGCGGTGGTAGGCGCGGATGGCCAGCAGGCCGGCGTACTCGCCCTGGCTGCCGGCATTGGGCTGCACCGACACCGCGTCGTAGCCGGTGATCTCAGCCAGCCAGTCCTCCAGCTCGCTGATCATCCGGCGGTAGCCGGCCACCTGATCGGCCGGGGCGAAGGGGTGGATGGCCCCGAACTCGGGCCAGGTCACCGGGACCATCTCGCTGGTGGCGTTCAGCTTCATGGTGCAGCTGCCGAGTGGGATCATGGAGCGGTCGAGGGCGATGTCCAGGTCGGCCAGGCGACGGAGGTAGCGGAGCATCTCGGTCTCGCTGCGATGACGGTGGAAGGTCGGGTGGGTGAGGAACCCGCTGGTGCGCCGCAGCGACGCCGGAATGGCATCCGCGGTCACGTCGGTCGTCAGGTCGGTGATCGGGTGTCGCGCACCGAACGCGGCGAGGACGTCGGCGACGATCGCCGGCGTCGTGGTCTCGTCGAGGGAGATCCCGATGGTCCGGTCATCGAGCCGTCGGAGGTTGATGCCCCGCTCGCGGGCAGCGGCCAACACGGTGTGGCTGTCGGCGACGCGGACCTGGACGGTGTCGAAGTGGTCCTCGGTCAGGACCTCCACCCCGGCGTCGCGCAGCGAGGTGGCGAGACGGAAGGTCAGCCGGGCGACCCGAGTGGCGATCGCCCGCAGGCCGTCGGGGCCGTGGTACACCGCGTACATGGACGCCATGACGGCGAGCAGGACCTGTGCGGTGCAGATGTTGGACGTGGCGCGCTCGCGTCGGATGTGCTGCTCGCGGGTCTGGAGGGACAGTCGGTACGCGGGCCGGCCCTCGGTGTCGATCGAGACGCCCACCAGCCGGCCGGGCATGTTGCGCTTGTGGGCCGAGCGGGTGGCGAGGAACCCGGCGTGGGGACCGCCGAAGCCGAGGGGGACCCCGAACCGCTGTGACGAACCGACGACGGCATCAGCGCCCCATTCGCCGGGAGGGCTCAGCAGACACAGCGCCAGCAGGTCAGCGGCCACCGCAACGAAGACGCCGCGGGCGGTCAGGGCCTCGGTGACCGGCCGGAGATCACGGATCGTCCCGCTGGTACCGGGGTAGGCGAGCAACGCTCCGAAGATGTCGTGGCCATCGACTTCGTCGGTGGCGTCGCCGACCACGATCGTGATGCCGAGCGGCTCGGCGCGGGTGCGGCACACCTCGATCACCTGGGGATGGCAGTCGTGGTCGACGAAGAAGCTCATCGACGCCGACTTGGTGCTGCGAAGCCCCATGGCCATCGCCTCGGCAGCGGCCGTGGCCTCGTCGAGCATGGAGGCGTTGGACAGGTCGAGACCGGTCAGGTCGGTGATCATCGTCTGGAAGTTGATGAGGGCCTCGAGCCGCCCCTGGGAGATCTCAGGCTGGTACGGCGTGTAGGCCGTGTACCAGGCGGGGTTCTCGAAGATGTTGCGGAGGATGACGCCGGGGGTGTGCGTCGCGGAGTAGCCGGCGCCGATCAGCGAGGTCATCACGGTGTTGGCGGCGGCTCGCTCCCGCAGGGCCACCAGGGCCTGGTCCTCGCTGAGCGCCGGAGGCAGGGCGAGCGGCCCATCGGCCAGGATTGAGCTCGGCACCACGGTGCTGACCAGCGCATCGGTCGACGCGTAGCCCACCACCCGGAGCATCGCGTCACGATCGGCGGCCGTCCACCCGATGTGGCGGTCGACGAACTGCGGTTCGCGCGGGGGTGTGGCCGTGGGTTCGGCGTCGGACATGGGACCTCCCGGTCATGGGTCGGCCCCCTCTGTCCTGGTACCTGAGAGCTTCACCGCAGCACAGCGTCCCACTCGGGTGGGGTGCTGCGGTTTTCCCCTTCGGTCAACGACGTGCTGGCGGCGCGCCGCTCGTTTCCAGAGTTGCCTCACCGGGCGGTGCGGGTACCTGAGAGTTTCCGGGGTGGTTGCTCCTACGGTGCCCGGCTCGGAGCCGGGTCTCTCCCGTCCGGTTCGACGGCATCGGTTGTGCGGTCGAGCGTAGCGCCCAGGATCAGTCGCCGAACGCCGCGATCACCTCGCGGTAGAAGTCGAACAGCGCCGGGCGGTGCTCGATGGGGGTCTTGCCCAGACGGACCAGGACCAGGTCGAGGTCGGGCACGACGGCGATGAGCTGGCCCTCGTAGCCATGCGCTGCGAAGGTGTCGTGATCGTCGTGCCACACCCACCACTGCTCGGAGTAGCCGAGGAACGGGTCCTCCGGGTCCTGCGAGCGTTCGGTGCGGGCGCGCTCCACCCACTCGATCGGGATCAGCTGGCGGTCCTCCCACCAGCCGTTGCGGAGGTAGAGGTAACCGAACTTCGCGAAGTCCCGGGCGGTCGCATGGAGGTAGGAGGATCCGATCCACGTGCCGGCGCCGTCGAAGCGGGGTTCGGCCGACCACATGCCGAGCGGGGTGAACAGCTCGTTTCGGAGGAACGCTGCGATGCTCTCGACCGCCGGCTCGCCCGACTGCTCGTCGATGGCCTGGGAGATGCGCCGGCTGATGATGTTGGTGGTGCCCGAGGAGTAGTTCCACTCGGTGCCCGGTGGGTGGATCAGCGGCTGGGACGCGGCGTAGGCCGCCATGTCGTCCGCGCCGGTGCCGAACAGCATCTCGAGGCAGTGCGAGCCGGTGGTGTCGACGTAGTCCTCGTTGAACTCGAGGCCCGAGCGCATGGCGAGGAGGTCTGCCAGCGAGATGTCGTGGCGGGGATCCTGCGGATCCGCCCACTCGGGGGCCACGGGTACCGCAGCGGGATCCAACATGCCGTCGCGAACAGCGATGGCCACCGCGGCCTGTGTGACGGACTTGGCGGTTGACCAGCTGATGAGCCGGGTGTGGGCGGTGCAGGTCGGTCCGTAGCGCTCGGCGACGATTCGCCCACCCTGCACGGCCACGAACGCGAGCGACATCGCCAGCTCGCGGTTCGGGTTGACGGCGAAGGCGCGGTCGAGCACGTCGTCGAGGCGATCGGCGTCGCCGGTCAGCACCGGGCCGGTGGACCAGGCCAACGTCGGCCAGCCGACGTGGGCCGGTTGGGGCGGCAGGGGGATCATGCGAGTGGCCTCCCGAACGGAAGCTCATCGGTCCACGTGGCCAGGAACACCTCGGCGGCGAAACAGGCGCCGAGCAGCGGTCCGTGCTCGTGGTCGATCACCGCGTCGATCACCGCGTCGATCTGGTCCCTGATGCGCCGGGCGACGTCGTCGTCCGGGGGAGTGGCAACGTCGGGCGGGGCGAGCGCCGCGAGCACCGGACCGGCGCAGGTGACGAAGTCGGGGAGCACGACGATCCCGTTGCGTCGGGCGACCGCCAGGCCGCGAGCGGTCACCGGCAGCGCTCCGATGGGGACGATCAACCGATTCCGGAGCTGCGCCGCCACGTCGTGGTCGATGACGCCCACCTTGGATCCGACGAACCAGACGTCGGCTTCTGGACCGCGAGCCGGCCGGCCCGCGGCGG
>Ga0315287_10005125_pt1 | contig 12877 bp, 11 predicted proteins | sample YL17G11_0_MG_FD_205037 | JGI IMG/M metagenome (GOLD analysis project Ga0315287, IMG submission 205037) | Sediment microbial communities from Yellowstone Lake, YNP, Wyoming, USA - YL17G11_0 | ecosystem: Environmental > Aquatic > Freshwater > Lake > Sediment | place: USA: Wyoming | collected...
ATATTCAGATTTTAGTTTCTTATAATATCTAAGTTACATTTGAATATTATAAGAAACTAAAATCTAAATATCTAAATTTAACTTAGATATTAATAAAGTCTAAATATAAAATTTTGATTCTAAATATCTAAATTTAACTTAGATATTAATAAAGTCTAAATATAAAATTTTGATTCTAAATAGAAAATTTTAGAAATTACTTTGATTATAGTAATTTTTATATAACAACATCTATTTATTAGAATTTTATCTATAACAACTTGTTTTCTAAAATTTTCAAATCAAAATCAAAATTTTATATTTAGACTTTATTAATATCTGACTTAGATATTAATAATATAAGAAACTAGAACCTGAATATTAATAATTATAGAAATTAACTTAGATATTAATAATGGTTCAAATATAAAATTTTGATTTTGATTAGAAAATTCGAATTAAACTATTTATAATATCTAAGTTAGATTTAAATATTATAAGAAACTAGAACCCGAACATTATAAGAAATTAGAACCCGAATATTATAAGAAACTAGAATCAGAACCTGAATATTAATAATTATAGAAATTAATTTAGATATTAATAAAGTATAAATATAAAATTTTGATTTTGATTAGAAAATTTTAGAAAACACTTTGATTATAGTAATTTTTATATAACAACATCTATTTATGAGAATTTTAACTATAACAACTTGTTTTCTAAAATTTTCTAATTAAAATTAAAAATTTAGATTTAAGTATTATTAATATATCAGTCGATATTAATAAATACAAGGATTTAGGATCTTATTTCTCATAATATACAAATTAAATTGGTATATTAATAAATCATAAATATTAAATTTTGGTTTTAGCTAGATAATTTTTGAAAAACAATTTGTTATAGTTAAAATTATATAAAATTTTTATTTAATACTTAATATAAATTAAAATTATATAAAATTTTCTAGCTAAAACCAAAATTTAATATCAATTAAAACCAAAATAAAATTAATTAAAAAATATCAAATTAAAAATTAAAATAAGATGTCAATAATACTTAACGATGATATTTTATGTTACTTGTTTTCGATCATTAAACCTGCCCAAAGTTTTTCATAATTAATAAAAAGATATATAACTTAAGAGAACGTTTTTTACAGATGAATATTATTAATCTATCAGGGAAAAAATTACCCTATTACAGAGAATATCCTATACAATGTATGTTTTATCATTATCAAGAAAATTTAAGAAATGATATGGGTGCGTATAGAAAATATATATTATATTTCATATCAAATGAGAACAGATTATCAACGTTTTATAAATGTAAGAACAGTTACCACAGAATGTTAGTTCATCAATTTTGTGAATCGCAAGGACTGATACATAAAACTGGATATGTTCGGGATAAAGAATATAGTTATAAGCGCCATAGATATAGGAATTTACGTCCTAGATCAACAATTTACATATCCAAAAAGTAGATTTTTACGTATGATTAATCATAGAATAAATATAATATTTATGTAAATATTATATGATAAAGAATTTAAGCGTATTTTTCCATCATTTTCATTAACCCAGACATTTTATCATCGCTATGTTCATGATTAATAGCTCCGCTATTTTCTCTTAATTTAGCTATTCCTCTAGAAATATGGGTATGTGATAATTTATTTAATTTCATTCCTTCTCCTTTTTTCATATATTCTTTAGAATGTTCTACTTTAGAATAATGAGTTAGTCTTTCGGTATCTCCACCACTAAAAGGAAAAGCATCTTTTTCTTTAACAAAAACTTTAATAGCTTCATTATCATCAATTACACCCCATCCCTTTTTAGCTAATTGTAATTTAAATATTTTAAATAGTTGTTCTGGTGTATATCCATCACAATGAAAATGATACATAAAACGTCTTTTTAATCCTGGTTGTGCTGTAAAGATCCCTCGCTCTAATAAATTTTTATATCCAGCAAATATGACGATAATCTGATTTGGATGTTGACTCATAAATAGATTTAATGTAGTTGCTGCTTCTACACCAAATTTATCATCTAATCCTTCTACTAATGAATATGCTTCATCTACAAAAAGTACTTTACCTAAATTTTCCATTAATAATTTTTTAGTTTTTGGAGCTGTCCAACCAACATATTGATCTACAAAATCTTCTCGTGATACTACTTTTATGATTTGGTCATCTGACGGTAATTCATTAGTAGTAGGACATTCATCTAATTTAATATTATTGGATTTATCGGATTTATTATTTAAGTTATTATTATTAGCCATGTTATTTACTTCATTGTTTTCATTAATGGTAGCTGAAATTAAATAACCCGCTATTATTATTAGAACAACAATGATAATAAGCATTGCTATTGTCCATTCTCCACCAAATTTTTCATAAAATGACCACGCTACTGATATAAAAGTAACTAAAATCACAATGAATATTAATAAAATATATAGTATTAATCCACTGTTATCGGTAGTTGTTGTATTATTGGTATCTCCAAAAACTCCTTTCAATACACCACCCAAACCATTTGATGCTTCTTTTTTACCTCCTTGCAAATATCCTAAGCTATAAAATATTTTACCTATCTTAGTTGCTAAAACAGTTTTACCAACTCCGGGTTCACCTTTTAATACAATATTAAGCATAACTTCATCTTCCTTCATTTCTGGGTGTTGTTCAGATCGCATTTTAGACATAATTAAATGAGAAATATCGCACGCAACAGCATCTTTTACTTTATCATTTCCTATCATATCTCTCAATTCTTTGAGAGCTAGAAGTAGCAATTTAGGATGACGAATCGTTTTAATATATGATCTATCTTCAACTATCCCTTGTTGAATACGATCAATCAAACTCTCCAATTCACTCATTATCAATATTTATTTATACAAAAATTATTATTAATAATAATTTTTTATTGTACTGTAATTACATACATGGCATCATATATGACATTATACATGAAAAAATTTAGATTAACGATATTAATCAAAAATTTCTAAATCTAAATAAAAACAATAACAATAATAATAATTCTATTGATATTATATATTAATATCATATATTATTAAACTCTAGATCTAATTTCTTATATTTATTAATATTAAATTATATATTAATAAAATCTTTATATAAAATTTTGATTTGAGTTTGGAATTTTTGATATACATTTTGAAACAGTTAAATTTTAGTAATTAACATCGACAACTATCCACGATATGAAATAAGAGTCGATAACTATAAAAAAATTAAAATTACTATCAATTTTAATATAAATACAATAAGAGTTTAAAATTATATATTAGTAAACTCTAGAACTAATTTCTTATATTTATTAATATAATCTTAGATATTAATATAATCTTTCTATAAAATTTTGATTTTGATTTAGAAATTTTGATATACACTTTGAAATAGTTAACTTTTTATAATTAACATCAACTATTATGAAAAATGAGAGATGATAACCAAAAAAAATTAAAATTAATAGTAATTTTAATATAAATACAATAATTTATTCAATTTTGTAATGATAAACTTTAAGTTCTGTATTATTTTTATAATATATAGCTGAGTTAGTTCGTTTCCATTTTCTAAATCCTCTACCTGGATACGGAAGACTAATTTCATAAATTCTCGTATTTTTTATGAAAAATTTGTCTTTTTCATCTAACTGTAATTTAGAAAAATCATCGATAAATTTTCCTGTTGATACTCGTCTACGTTTTTTATTTAGCGACATTGATATAATAGTAACCATTTCTTACAATTTTGTTCATTTTATATAATTTATAATTTATATATTTATAATTTTTTTTAATTAATAAATGGAACAACAAAATTATAAATTACGAATAGCATGTTTAAATTTAGGATTCAGTATAATGTCAAATGAAGTATCTGGAAGTGAAGGTATTTTTGTTAAAAAATGTCAAACCAAATATCCTAAATATAGAGGATGGAGTAATTCGACAAAAAAGATATCATATTGTAGTTTTAATGCAACACAATTTCTTTCTGATTATGATTTATTTGCAGTTCAAGAAGTGAATGAAAAATACAAAGATGTATTTTTTCAAACGATAAAATTTCAACGCATGGATAAAAATTTTGAGTTTTTATTCAGTAAATATACTACACAAGATAGCATTGCAATTGGATATAACAGTGATGTAATGGGATCTGCTATCGAAATTACCCATAATATGAAATTATCAAGTAAAACAGATTCCCGAACTATACAAATAGTCTGGTTTGAAAAACATAAATTATTATTTATTAATTTACACGCACCACATAATATAAATTTAAAAAGCGTTATCGAAGAAACTTGCAAAAATATTAAACTAATCAGCAACCCTGATAGAATTATCATGTGTGGAGATTTTAACGATTTTAGCGGAAAATTAATTAAGGAATCTATTAATATCTTTAACAAAGAATTAAAAATTCCTTATGATAATGCAATACCAAAAACATGTTGTACTGACAGTAAATATTTATATCCAGGTGATTATTTTCTAGATAGCAAATATTATAGAAAAAATATATATTTTGGATTACCAGTTGATTATGATCGTAATACCAATTTATTATCAGATCATGATCCAATTGTATTTATAGAATTTTAACTAAATAAATTATCCATAATATTTTAATAAATTATTAAATTAATAGAAATAACTGACTAAAATCAAATTGATATATGATCTATCTTCAATTATTCCTTGTTGAATGCGATCTATCAAACTTTCTAATTCACTCATTATCAATATTTATTTTTGTAAAAATTATTATTAATAAAAATTTAAATTTTGATTAGAAAATTTTAGAAAACAATTTGTTATAGATAATTTTTATATAAGGACATCTATTTATGAGAATTTTAACTATAACAACTTGTTTTCTAAAATTTTCTAATCAAAATCAAAAATTTATAATTATAATTTATTAATATCAAAGTTAATATTAGATATTATTACAAACTAGACCCTGAATCTTCATATTTATTAATGTTAAATGGTATATTCATAAAACACTAAAATTTTGATTTTGATTAGAAAATTTTAGAAAACAATTTGTCATAGTTATTTTTATATAATTACATCTATTCATGAAAATTTTAACTATAACAAGTTGTTTTCTAAAATTTTCTAATCAAAATCAAAATTTTATATTCAACTATTATTAATATCCAACTTAAATTTGGATATTATGATAAATTAGGTTCTAAATCTTAACATTTATTGAAATTAGCTTTAATATTAATATAATACGAATATAAAATTTAACATCAACCTGAAAATTTTTGAGATACAAATTGTTATAGATAATTTTTACTTATGATTAATCATAAAATAACTACATCTATTTATGAAAATTTTAACTATAACAATTTGTTTCCTAAAATTTTTCAGCTAAAACCGAAATTTTATATCCAACTATTATTAATATTTAACTTAAATTTGGATGTTAATAAGAATCAGGCTCCGAATATTGATATTTATTGGAATTAGCTTTAATATTAATATAATACGAATATAAAATTTTGAATCTATCTTGATAATTTTTAGAAAACACTTTGTCATAGTTAAAATTATGTAAAGTAGATGTAATCATATAATTTTCAAAAATTATAGTGTTAAAATCTAAATCTATATTATAAATCTTATTAAATTTATATAACTGTTAATTATATAAATATTTTGATAAATAAAAAATTATAGTTATTATAAAATTAGATGTATAATCTATATATTGTTGAACTTAACAAAGATGAGTATCATCATATTGTTAAAATAATAACAGACAATAAAACAAAAATTAAAAGAACATTGATTTGTGATGACGATGATATAGAATTAGTTATTTATTGTGATAATAAATTTGTCGATTTACTGAGATCAAAAGATGTAGAAGTTATCCCTTATAAATTGATAGATAAAAGATCTAAATTATAAAAATATTATTTAAAATAATAATATTTTTTAACATAAAATGGATCTCTTTATTGAAGAATTTTTAGAACAAGAAAGAGTTAAATATAAACAAAATGGGTTAATATTGTGTATGTCATATAAAGAATGTAAGAAGATATTTACCTCGGGTACTAGTATGACTACATCACCGACTAAATCTAATATGCATTATCGTACGGGTGGTCAAAGTATCCCTGTTATGACTACATTATTTTTAATCTTATTAGACAATGGTTATTTTAAATTAACTGATAAAATAGGTGATTTTTTACCAAGAGTACCTAATGGTAATTTAATAACTTTACAAATGTTATGCAATATGAGATCTGGATTAGAAGATGTAATTAATGATCCTGTAGTAGATAAAGATATGACAACTAAGGTATTTAAACAATGGAAGACCAAGGAATTATTAGAAATTGTTTATAATACAAAACCATTATATCCTCCAAATGAACGATTTTACTTTGGACATATAACAAATATGTTATTATTAGGACAAGCCATGAAAATTAGAATGAATAAATCATTAAAATATTTGATGAATAAGTATATATTTAATCATCTTGATTTAAAAAATACTGAATATACCAGTAGCCAAAATATTAAAAGTCCAGTATTTCATACTTTTACTAACAATAGAATTTCTTATTATGAAGATAGTACTTTTTGGAATACGTCATGGGGATCTTACGCTACAAGAATCAACTCAAATGCTTCGGATGTAAATATTGTTGGTAAAAATATTGGGATAGGTGATTTAATATCTAAAAAATTATATAAGATACAAATAAGTAATCCAGATATGAGTAAATCAACAAAGAAATATTATGGAATGGGTGTGGCTGTTGGAGGATTTGGTTTAGATCATTTAACTACTAATAAACATCCATCTATTATTTGGAGTAATGAAAGTGAAGATGGTGGCTTTGGAATATGGGCTTATATCCCTTGTAAAAAACTAACTATCAACATACAATGTAATACATTTAATAGTGATAATTTTAGTGTTAATTACATTTTACAAGATTTATTAGATACTTATAATTTTAATCAATTAAAATATATTATTTGTAATTAAAAGATATTATAATTAATATATAACTATTATTTAAAATAATAGTTATTTAGTCGACAAATTGAAGATATCCAATTAATCCATTTTTACCATCATCGATTCCACTAGCGAATGATAATCTGTATTTGTAGAGAGATAACCCCCATAAATTCCCTATTTGTACTGGGTTACAATTTTTATCCATGAGAGGACCAATAAATTCTCCGGTACACAAATCAAATATATTTATTTTACCATCTCCATTATTGCCTACATATAAATATTTATTGCATTCACTAAATTCCAAACCCCATGGAGCATTTAATGGATCCCTTTTAATAAATCTATATAATAATTGACCGTCTCTACTAAAGATGTTAACATAACCAAATCCAATACCAGGAACAGCAAGATTATTTTCTTGGATTTTTCTAGCATAAGTAACATAAACATATTTACCATTAACAGCAACATTGTAGGGACTATAACCTGAAGCAACTAAAGCATCATCAGTTAATGTTCCTATAAAATTAAAATTGGCACCGTACATTTCAACTTTTCCAGTAGCAAAATTAGAAACGTATAATTTTTTTTTCGTAAGAGCAACTCCCGTATATACATTGTTCTCATTATTAGGAATAATAACTTCTGTGCTAGCATTGCCAAATTTAAGTCCTTCAATGGTTCCTGATAAAGTAACTGTTATTATATCGTATTGGTTGTAAAATTTGGTATAATTAAATACCAATCCGGTTGGTGCTCCTGTAGTACTTGCTTCTTCTAATAATTCACCATCGTGAAAATATTTAGCTAATGTATTACTTCCGTTATTAGCAACCCAGTACATAGGTTTACAGTATGGTTCTTCAATTAGAGATATTATGCCCCATGGATTAACAGTTATTGAATTAAACCAATCGTCATTATTATATCGAATATTACTGTTAATATAAGTTTTAGTCACTTTAGCGGGATTCAAATTTTGACATTGTTCTTGACATTTGTCATCAATTTTTTTACAACATGAGTTTCCTTTCATTTTTACATTACATAAAAAAATGATAATTTAAATATTTTTAAAAATAATAAAATTGATAATAATTAAAATACTTTTGGTTGATAAAATTACGATGAATATTAACTTAAATTACACTGATAAATCTTTTACCGTATCTGGATCAACGAAAGATCACAAAGAAAAATTAATGGCTTTAGGAGGTAAATATAATCCTCATCTTAAAACAGGTCCTGGATATATTTTTGGAAATAAAAAAGAAGATGAAGTTAGAGAATTTATTGAATCTATTAACAATAGTGATTCTAAAGATCAAGATATATTATCAATAAATAATACTAATAATACCAATAATAGTAATAAGAAAAAATTAACAATCATAGATAAATCTAAATCATCTTTACCATCGACAAATACTGTTCTTAATTATCCAAATAGATTTATTGCAGCTGACAATTTATCATATCAAATAATAGTACAAACTTGTTTTTTACCTTATGTAAATCAAAAAGTTACTGTGAATCATACTAATGGGTCTTTTGATAGTACAGTTATTGATATTAATGATGGCTTTTCAGTTAACGATATATTGTTAACATATCAAGAAGATGATATTACTAAACAAACCAGAGCAGTAATTATAAATGGTAAATGGCAAATACATCTTTTAGCCGTTGATCATGAATTAATATTTCATTAAAATAAAAATAAAAATAAAAATAATTATATATCAATTATATAATTCTTAAAAATGTTAGATTTGCCAGATGATTGTTTATTATATTTATTTAATCTAAATTATCCATCGTTTGAAAATACTAGAGCATTATTTTTAACTTGTACTAAGTTAAATTTACTGAGTGATGTTTACATAAATAATATCATCAAAAAAGATTTCAAATTAATTATTCGTGATAATAATCTAAAAACACCAAAACAAAATTATATGTTAATTAGCAAAATATACGGAAGTAAATTTGTTTTAGATAAATCCAAATTGCAAGATTTAGCTATTCAAAGTATATTAACTAATAATATAGAGTTATTAGAATTGTTGCATAAAACGGCAGCACATTCGATGAAATCAAAAGATACAGCCTTAATATTGTTCAGGAGTGCTCTATATGTTAAATCTTTAGATATCGTCAATTATTTATTAGAACAACATCAAGTGATCGATGAAGATTTGATTATAAAAATAGTTAATGATTATTATTCTAATAAGATAGATTCAGTGTTGATTATCAAAAGTATTATTGATAAAAATAATGAGTATAAAGAAGATATCATGATTTGCTCTTTGCAGAATAATGACTTAGATATATTCAAGTTATTTATTGGTCAAAATGATTTAACAGATATTTTAAATTATGTACTAAATGACACAAAAACATTTAGCCATAATATTATTAATTCCATAATTAGATATTACTATTCTAAAAATATTAATCAACCGATGATCTTAGAAACCATCGTGAATTTAGGAAATAAAGAAAATAATGATTTTATTATATGTAGTTCATTAGTAAATAATGATTTTAATACATTAAAACCATTAATCAACGACAAAAATGTTAATGATTTATTAAAGCGTGCCATTAGAATATCTAACATAGAAATTACTATTTATATAGTTCATAATTTTGAATATGATGAAAATATTATCATTTCAGAGTTAAATTGTAAGGGTTGTAAGGGTTGTAGCATGTGTTTAACCAAGGAAATGATTAAAGTTCTTGAGAGTATAATGATTAATAAAAACAAAAAATACCTCTAACCATTAAAAATATTTTTAAAACGAATTAAAAAATAATTTTATAATTATGATATATAATTATAAAAATCTAACAACAATTATGTCAAAATTAAAATTATGTATTTGTGATAAACCGATTGATCAATCTTGGTCAATAAAGGAAATTACTGATAAAAGACCACCGCGTACATGGGAAAGTGTATTTAAAGAATCCGAATATGAATTTATAACAATTTCTGAAACATTGGAAAAAGAAGAACAAACTTATGGAACATATTTCCCATTAAAGAAGCATATTTTTGCCGCTTTTGAGAAGACTCCGTTGAAATTAGTAAAAGTAGTCATAGTTGGACAAGATCCCTATCATCAATTAATTGTTGATAATAATAATGTTTCAGTCCCTAGAGCTCAAGGATTATCATTTAGTGTATCTAAAGATGATTCAATTCCTTCATCTTTACAAAATATTTATAAAGAGTTATATGATACGTATCCTGGGTTTGTTATACCTGACCATGGTGATCTAACAAAATGGACTGAACAAGGAGTTTTATTGTTAAACAGTTGCTTAACTGTTAGAGCAAACAAACCTGGATCTCATAATGAAATATGGTTAGGTTTTATTAAGAGAGTTTGTAAAGCGATAGCAAAAATTAATCCAACTTGTATATACTTATTATGGGGACAAGAAGCTCAAAAGATTAAAAATATGATTGGGGAAAAAAGCATTCCCTTAGATGCAGCGCATCCATCAGGTCGTAGCGCAAATAAAGGATTTTTTGGATGCAATCATTTTAATAAAGTTAATGAAATTTTAATTAAACAAGGACACAATGCTATTAATTGGCACATAAATCCGCCTCGTGAATTAACATATTAATTTTTGACGTACAGTTTTTAAATTAATACTATAAAAATCATACTAAAAAATTAATTAAAAACTATTAATTTTAAACATTATTATAAATACAATGAATTCTCGTAAATTAGCAGATATTAATCCACATCCCAGAGATAAAAATATTTCTTTTACTGAAGAAGGTCATAAATATACTATAACGGATTCAGAAGGAAATCCAATAAATAAACCTATTATTAGTACAACTGAAACTATAGGAAAATTTCATGATCATTTTGATGCTGATAAGGTACTTGATAAAATGTTTGTTATGTCCGTCGATGGCATATACACCGGTAAGAATCAATTATATTTAGGTAAATCTCGTGAAGAGATTAAAACGAAATGGGAAGAAACGGGTAAAGAAGCTAGCGAAAAAGGAACTGCTATGCATCAAGATATTGAGAACTTCTTTAATGACGATCCTGTATTATATCCTGATAGTAAAGAACATCAAATGTTTTTAGATTGGTGGAGAAATTATCAAGAAAAACATCCTACACATAGGCCATATAAAACAGAATGTCTTATTTATGATGATAATCCTAATTGTGAGAAAGTTTTAGCTGGATCAGTGGATTTTCTTGCTATTGATGAGAACGATGAATTACACGAGTTTGATTGGAAACGTGCAAAGGATATTAAAAAAGATAATAAATATGAAAATAGATATGGAGATATCATTCATAAGAAAATGTATAAGCCATTCAATGATTTGGATGATTGTAATTATAATCATTATAGATTACAATTAAATTTTTATCGTCATACACTAGAAAATTTATATGATAAAAAAGTAAAGACCATGAGATTAGTAATTTTACATCCTGATCAAGAAAATTGGGAAGAACATGTAATAGAAAGAATTAATTTAAATGAAGTATGGCACACATTGCGATAAACAAAATATATAATAATATATATTTTTATTTTTTTATATTAAATGCAATCAAATTGTCATAATCAAGGGCAGAGATGCGATAAAAAATGTAAAAAAGGTCCTATCGGTCCAAAAGGAGATCAAGGGGCTACTGGTGCAACCGGTGTTACTGGTATAGGAAATACTGGAAATACTGGAATTACTGGAAATACTGGAATTACTGGAATTACTGGTGCTACTGGTATAGGAAATACTGGAACTACTGGAAATACTGGTGCTACTGGTGCTACTGGTAATATAGGTAATACTGGAGCTACTGGAAATACTGGTGCTACTGGAAATACTGGTGCTACTGGAAATACTGGAGTTACTGGTGCTACTGGAGTTACTGGTGCTACTGGAGTAGGTGTTACGGGTGCTACTGGAAATACCGGTATTCAAGGAATTACTGGTCCAACTGGTCCTTCTGATGGTCCTAAAGGAGATACTGGGGCTACTGGTCAAACTGGTGATAAAGGGGATACTGGAAATACAGGAGCTACAGGAAATCAAGGTGTTACTGGAGCTACTGGTGATAAAGGGGATACTGGAAATACAGGAGCTACTGGAGATCAAGGTATTACTGGAGCTATCGGTAATACTGGAGCTATCGGTAATACTGGAGCTACTGGTAATACTGGAGACCAAGGTGTTACTGGAGCTACTGGTAATACTGGAGACCAAGGTGTTACTGGAGCTACTGGTAATACTGGAGATACTGGTAATACTGGAGCTACGGGTAATACTGGAGACCAAGGTGTTACTGGAGACCAAGGTGTTACTGGAGCTACGGGTAATACTGGAGACCAAGGTGTTACTGGAAATACAGGAGATACTGGAGCTACTGGTAATGCTGGAGACCAAGGTGTTACTGGAAATACAGGAGATACTGGAGCTACTGGTAATACTGGAGACCAAGGTGTTACTGGAAATACAGGAGATACTGGAGCCACTGGTAATACTGGAGACCAAGGTGTTACTGGAAATACAGGAGATACTGGAGCCACTGGTAATACTGGAGACCAAGGTGTTACTGGAAATACAGGAGATACTGGAGCTACTGGAGCCACTGGTAATACTGGAGACCAAGGTGTTACTGGAAATACAGGAGCTACTGGAGACCAAGGTGTTACTGGGAATACTGGAGCCACTGGTAATACTGGAGACCAAGGTGTTACTGGAAATACAGGAGCTACTGGAGATACTGGAGCCACTGGTAATACTGGAGACCAAGGTGTTAC
>Ga0315287_10005126_pt1 | contig 12877 bp, 8 predicted proteins | sample YL17G11_0_MG_FD_205037 | JGI IMG/M metagenome (GOLD analysis project Ga0315287, IMG submission 205037) | Sediment microbial communities from Yellowstone Lake, YNP, Wyoming, USA - YL17G11_0 | ecosystem: Environmental > Aquatic > Freshwater > Lake > Sediment | place: USA: Wyoming | collected...
AAGTCTCCACCAAACCAACTGCCGAGAGCTGAGGGCTGAAGTCGCTGTTCAAACCAAGGTCGGCGCTGGTGTTGCGTCTCCTGTTGCAGGATCCTGCAAAGCAATGGCGTGTCGTGGACCTGGCCAAGGCCTCCGGCGTAAGCCTGGGGCACGTTAGCAACATCCGGAGTGCTCTACTCGACCGAGAATGGACTAAGGACGCGGATGCGGGCATGTTCCTGGTGCGTCCGGATTTTCTCCTTGATGCGTGGCGCGACTCATATGTGGCTCCCACGGGCGAGTCCCTACGCTTTTACACCCCGCTACACGGAAGCAGTTTTGAAGATGCAGCGCGCCGTGCGCTGGCGGACGGCGCTCATGCACAAGCGACCTTTGCATCTTTCTCGGCGGGCCAATGGCTCGCACCCTACGGTAGGACCGGTACCCATTACTTTTACGCTGACAAGGCTGGTCTAGATAGGTTGACGGTAGATTTGAACTTATCATCCGCGGCAAAAGGTGAAAACGTCGTCATCACGATGCCAAAGGATAAAGCGATTCTTGCTGATACGATCGAGCCTGTACCCGGCGTGATCTGTACAAACCTCGTCCAGACTTATTTGGACTTATCCATCGCGGGGGAACGCGGCCGCGAAGCAGCCGAACATCTACGGCTGGAAAAGTTAAGGTGGAGCACATGACGGACCCCCAATCGGCCAACGACTATAGCGACCGCGCGACCGCTGCCGTACGATCGGTATTAGTTGAGATCGGTCAGATTCTAGGCAGTTTCCAAGGCAAATTCGCCGTTATCGGCGGGTCGGTGCCCTGGCTCCTACTCGATAACACCGACATGCCGCACATAGGCACGCTCGATGTGGACCTGGGGCTCGATGCTGGCGCGCTCGGCGACGGTGAATATGCGAGGCTTGTCAACGCCCTTATGACGCGGGGCTATCACCAGAGCAAGCTGCACCGGAAATTTCAGTTAGTGAGAACGATCACCGCGGCAGAAGGCGGCCCGCCGATCGAGGTGATCGTCGATTTTTTGATGCCACGAGACGCCGACATATCAAAGAATAGTCCACCGGTCATAGACAACTTCGTCGTGCAGCGCGCCGACGGCGCCGACCTCGCGACGAGGTTTTATCAGCTTGTAGCCATTGACGGTCCCATGCCGGAAGGCGGAAGGAATCGAGTAGAGATTGCGGTGTGCACGATCCCAGCACTGCTAGCCATGAAGGGCTACGCCGTCACCAAGCGTCACAAGCAAAAAGATTCGTACGACATCTACTATTGCGTCCGAAACTATCAAGGCGGAGTCGAAGCATTGGCTGTTAGCTGTCAAGCTTTGCTCCACAATGCAAGTGCAATAAAGGGCTATCGCTATATTGCGGAGAAATTTCGCGATGTCGATGATTATGGTCCGACGTGCGTGCGGCAATTTGTCACCGATTCCGCTGCGCTCGCCGAACGGACACCCGACCAATGGCAGCAGGATGCCTTCGGCCAAGTTGACGCGTGGCTGCGTGCCCTCGGGGTACGAAAGTAACTGCATTGATCAAGGACGCGAGCCCATTAAGCGGTCAAAGCCCGAGGCTTTTCCTATCCCAACAAAAGCCGCCAAGTTATCGGACTGACTTTTTATTAAGCAGTCCATCTATCAGTCAACTATGGCTAATGTCAGACTCTAGAGGCACACACCGGGTGCTGCATCCCAGTCGCGCTTGATCTAGGGTCGCAGCACCGGGTTGGGCGAGCCTGCGACGGTTTGCCAAACGTTGGTGAAATCCCAACCAAGGCGCAGCTGGGGATATCCTCCACCGGTTGGCATCTGCCAGACATTGGTAAAATCCCAGCCGGCGAAATTACTCTGGGTCTGCATCTGGACAGTACTGTAACCGGTGCCAGAAACACCTGATCCTTGACCGGTGGACTGAACATCCCAATAGCTATTGGTCCAGGTGCCTGAGCCATTTTGGGCTACCAGGCCTCCGGTAGGATTGCTCGACAACGGATTGGATAGAGTGGTGGCACCCGTGGCGTAAACGCTATCAATGATAGCGTTGCCATTGTAGCCGGCGAAGCCGCCCACCGTGGTGACCCCAGTCGCTTGGCCGGTGCTATAGTCTTTGGCAATAACGGCCGATGCGGCAGTGCCCGAGACATTATATCCGACAAAACCGCCAACAAAGCTTGAGCCACTGGCGTTGCCTGTGGAATAGCTGGTTGCAACAGTACCACTTGTGAAACTAATTTGGCCCGCAAAGCTAGTCAAGCTGGTGACGGCGCCAGTAGAATATGATGAAAGAATCACGCTGCCATTGGTGACGCTTCCCGCGAAACCACCGACGATACTGCTGCCTGAAGTATTGCCAGTGGCATATGTATTTGTGATCTGTGCCCCCGTGGAGCCGATAAATCCACCGACGTTAGTGATACCACTGACAGACCCGAGTGCATAGGATTTTGAAACTGCGCCGCGACGTTGCTTCGAGTGTTTGGCTAATCACCAAAGCACCGCAAAAATACGCTCCCTCAGGCATGCATCGGCGACACCATAAACACATCCCCAGTGAACTGAATACTCAGCCCCAGTGGCTCCACCTTCTTTCGCAGTCTATGCAGATGCACATGAAGCTTATTATCAGGCACTGGCTGATCCCAGACCCTGCTGGCGATCGCCTCACTTGATACTCCAGCCTTTTGCTCGCACAATGCATGAAAGATTTTGTACTCAAGCGCTGTCAATGGCTCGGATGCTTTTCCCTTGTAGCGTGCGCGCAACGTCTGCGGATCTAGCTCAGGCCATGCATCAGTGCCGCTCGCTGTCCGCATGAGCGCGCGGCATTTGGCAAGAAGGAGATTCGGATTGCATGGCTTGGTTAGGTAGTCTCGTCGCGGCCCCGATAAGAGCGTCTCAATCGTTGAGACGTCGTCCTCCATCGAAACGAAAATGATGGTCCAGCTGCGCAGGCGCTCACGCCATACTGGATCGTCGGATAGGGTTAGAAACGATCCATCTAGTAGCCTTAGGTCAACAATAGCGACATCTGGCATAGCGTGGTCATCGGTATATTTCGCCTTGAAACCGCTGAGGGACTGGACGACGTCAAACTCACCTTCGCCTTGGAGTAAATGCTTATAGGAGTCGGCAATATCTAGTTCGTCCTCGACAATCAGAACCTTAGGCAAAACCGACCCCACCATTTCAAGAATAGTCAAATTTAGTCATTTTCAGAGTCGTAGAGGGTACAACCTAATTTCGATGAATCCCAATAGAAAACGAAATTTATGAAACAAGTTTTTCAGTGAATGAGTTCAATTCGCTCCTCGGACCTTTTGCGTAGGGCTTAGGGTCTCCAGCACAAGGTTAGGCGAGCCACCAGCGCGTTTCACTTAAACTTTTGTAAGTTGAGATGCGTCTTCTTTTTGGTCGTAGTTGAGGACTGAGGGGCTAGAAGCGTGGAGCGACTCGGTCATCAAATTGCGAGAAATTACTTCTGGACTTACCGCAGGCAGTGGCGCTGCCCGAGGCCCTGGCCCTTTTGGTGAATTCAAGTAGCTGTTGCCGACTTCGTCACAGCCATGTTCGCCAAAGATCAATGACTCCCAGATACAGGGACGTACCCGTGGGAGTCATTGATTGGTCATGGCCACCCGAAAATTCTGGCCACCAGGAAAGTTCAAAACTAATTACAAATAACTGTAGGGGAGGGGTGCCGCTAGGCACTCACTTCACGCATATTATTGGAAAGCCACCCGTCTTGAGGGCGATGATGCCACCACCGCCTCCGTTAATCAGGGGCGCTACCCAGGCGTAGGTCACGTTGTTAGAGACTGTCGAAGCCGTCCAAAGAGAATAAGTTTGCATATTTGTAAGCGACATAAAATTCGCATTAGCCATTGAGACAATTCCATGTAGATACATCGAAATGGTCTCCTTTTGGGTCGGCAAACGCCACGTGCCCGCAGCATAACCACCGTAGGTCGAGCCCGCGCAGGCGATCACCGCGCCACTCCATGTATAACCAGCTGGCGACGTATTGCTGGTCGTGTTGCTACCGGAGGCAAGGATGCCCGTTACCTGCAGATTCGAGATCAGGTCCTTGTAAATACAGGTGTTGCTTGTACCGCAGGCCACGTTTGATGTCCCACCGTTGGTGGTCGTTACATCGACCCACGTCGAGCTGTCGCAGTAGGTGTTGGATGACCAGGCGGTCACTTTATTTGTCGACCAGCCATAGTTATCATCCGTCGTATCCCAGTAATCGGCGGAGGTACCGCTTGTGACCCCGATATTGGGCAGACTGCCGACGGCGCCATCGTAGTTGAAGTAGGTGCTGTTGACCGTGTTGCGGCAGTTGGTTTTGAGTGTGCCCGTTACGCCGGCCAGTGTCGTCCCGGCGCGAATATTCCAAGTAGAGAAACCGGTGATCGCCGCCGCTGGTAGGATGCTGGATGCTACGCACCCAGTCTGACCATCGCTGGTGCACGCTGGCAGCGAGCCAGCAACACCTGCTATGGTCGTGCCGCTTTGGACGTTGCCTGCGGCAAAGTTGGCGAGCTTAGCTGCAGGAAAGCTGGTTACAGCGACGCATCCGGTGGCTCCGTCGGAGCTGCAATTTGTGTAGGTTGGGCAGGACCGGGTGCCTGTCGTGAGCGTACCGGTGCCATCATAGTATTGCGTGTCGGAGCAAACTTGTTTAGCGTCTACGGCCATAACCGGGTGATCGAGGTTTGTTCCGGTGGAGAACAGAGTGAGCTTCTGAACCGAGGTGGATTGGGTTGCCGTCAGATTCAAAGGTCCGTACGGAGCCTTTTGGGGGATGATATATTTAGCGGTGACGCTATCAACCACAGTCAAGTTTTGAAGTTCGGTTGGATCGCTTGAGTCATCCCGCTTTAACTGCAAAGAGGCGTTGAGGCCGCTGCCTGTAAAGGTGACGGTGTCGCCTGGGTTAACGACAACCTTGCTAACGTCGGTGAGAAGAGTTGCGGAAGATTGACTGGTGCCACCTCCGCCGCCTGACGTGCCGACTCCGCCGGAGTTGTCTCCGCCAGAGTCGGTGGATTTTTTATGGTTGCAGCCGGCCAGGCTAAGGACAGACAGGGTGATTGTTAAACATCCCGTCATCGACCAGGAGGTCATCAGAGCTAAGCTGGCGTTCTTTTGGTTTCGTCTCAAGATTTTGTCTCCAATAACAAATATACGTTAGGTGGTTTAAACAACTGAGTACGATCTGAGGTGCGCCCGATTGTGGGTGCATGGGTCCAGTTGGTCATTCGGTTTATCTTTGGCGTTTTTTTAAAGATTATAGACCGGCAGCGCTAAGATCAAGTTTCGCGCAATAAATTTATTGTGCGGCACTTAAAATTTTGTAAGATGAGAGGACTTGTTTATTTTGATATAATTTTTTGATTAGTCGGATTGAAGTGATGTCTGTATTTGGCAATGCCATTGAGGCAAAGTAGGTCTCGCCTACACTTGACGCCTGCTAAGCCCTTTGGCAGGTCTGCGGCGCCTTCTAGTACCTTGCCCTGCTTCTTGCCTTTAGCTAGTCCTACTTACCGTCGAGACCCATGTGAGCATCCGCTTCGCCGATCTGCCGGTTCGCTATAAATTTTTAATCGTCTCTGTCATCACAGTAGGCGTCGCCGTGGCCGCGTACTCGTGGATTGCTTTGTCGCTCTTTACGGAAGACAAGCGGCCCTTCGTTTACGAGGGCAACGCCAGCCTAGCCGAATCGATGGCCCAGGAGACGGCTACGGGTCTGCTGTCGTCGTTTCGAACGCTGCGTCTCCTTACTTCCACCTACAATCAGGTTTACGCTACGGACAAAGCCAGAGATAGTGCCGCTCAGGCGATCTTTGCCGCGGACGATGAATTGGTCGAGGCCAGTATTTATACGCTGCCTGCCGGGGGGCACCAGGTGACGCCATCGGACGTCAAGCCGCTTTTTGTACTGACAAACGACGCCTTTTTGAAACCCTATAATCTCCCCCGCGACTATTTAGCCACGCTGCGCCGGCAGATCCCGGTCGACTTTGAGCAAATTGCCTCCTCGCACCTCATGGTTCAGTCGGCCTCGCTGCCCGAGGGTATCGCTCTCTTGCGCATCAGTCTGGCGCAAGAGGTGGACAAAAAGGATGCGAAGGGCAGTCATAAAGTGCAACAGATCGTCGTCGGCCACCTCAGGCAGGATCGGCGCATCAAACAGTTTAACCGCTCACCGATCTATACGCTGTCGCTGATTGATCAGTATGGGTCCTATCTGGTGCATTCAGACGCCAAGAAGGTTGGTGCGGGGCAGTCGCTAGGTAAGCAGGAATGGCTTGAGGCCATTCGCAAATCGCGACTGCCTAGCGGTGTGCTCGACTTAAAGGCCGAGGATGGTGAGGAGACCATCGTTGGCTATGCGCGGCTGCCGCTGGCAAATTTGCTGGTGCTGTCGGAAATCACTCACGCCAAGGCCTTTCAGGCGACGACCTTGCTGACACGCAAGAGCCTGGTCTTCGCCGCGCAGATTATCTTTGGCGCCATCATCATCAGCCTGATATTTACCGGACGACTGACGCGATCGCTAAAGCGCCTGCAGGCAGCAACTCTTAAGGCTTCGAACGGAGACTTTGACATCGAGCTCAAAATCGAGGGCAAAGACGAAGTCGGCTCACTGTCCAAATCATTCAACCGCATGGCCGTCGAGATCAAGCGCCTTCTGGCCGAGACCGCCGACAAGGCGCGCATGGAGAAGGAGCTGGAGACCGCCCATCTGGTTCAAGATAACTTTTTTCCGGTGACCGAAGTGCAGGTCGGGGATCTGAGCGTGGCAGCGCACTTTAAGTCGGCGTCGGAGTGTGGCGGTGATTGGTGGGGGCAGTTTGCCATCAAGGACAAGTTGATCATCTTGGTTGGCGATGCCACTGGGCATGGAGTGCCCTCTGCGTTGATCACGGCCGCAGCCTATAGTTGCACGGTGACCCTGAGCTATCTTGGGGAGACAGGGGATCTGCTTAACCTCTCGCCTAAGCGGATCATGACGGCGCTCAATGCGGCGGTCATGGCGACCGGTAAGGGCAAGATCAAAATGACCTTCTTCGTGGCGGTTATCGACATCCCGAGCGGTGTCATGACCTATTGCAATGCCTCTCACGAGACGCCGCTCATCGCTCGACTGCCTGAAGGTCATTCCGCCGAGGAGCCCCGGCCTAAGGAAGCTCTCGACACATTGATCAGCAAGCCTGATCCAGTGCTAGGCCGCGAAGCGAACGCCGAATTCCATGAATATAGCACGGTGCTCGCTCCGGGTGACGTGGTCCTTTGGTACACCGACGGTCTGGTAGAGGGCCGCAATGGGGAAGGCAAGGAGTACGGCGAGAACCGACTGCTGCGGGTCTTCAACAAGGTCGCGCATCTTGATGCGGAGGCCGTTCGTACCGAGGTTATGACTAAGGCTGGAGAGTTCTGGGCTGGGACACCCAACGATGACGACATTACCTTGATTGTTCTCAAGCGGGGCCTTGGCTCGGTGGTACTGAAGTTGGCGAGCTAGGTTGTTTGGTAAACCGATTGACCAAGCGGCTTTGATACCCCACGATACTTATATTATGGATATCCTCATCGGTCAGGAGTCACGGGCATGTCGACCAAGTTGCAAATAACTGTATGCCAAGATGACCAGACCGTCACTAGCCTGATGACCGGGCCAATGGATGCCCATGCGGACTATTCGGTGATACCGGTGGTCGGGGTGCGGCAGCTCAATCTGGACTTTTCGGGTATCACTCTGATTGACTCGGTGGGTATCCAAAACTGGCTGAAATTCGCAACCTCGATACCCGCTGCGGTCGCGGTCGAGTTTCACAAGTGTCCGGTCCGGGTGATCAGTCAGTTGAATCTATTTCAGGGGTTTAGTGGAAATCGGCCGGTCAAAATTCGCTCGTTTTTTGCTCCGTATTATTGCGACGGCTGCGATGAATCCCGTGACTACATACTCGAGACTGAGGCATCGGGGCTATCGGCAGCAAACCTAAAGGCACCAGCTAAGGACTGCGCAACCTGTCATGCGGCCATGGAATTCGATGGTATCGAGAAGAAATATTTTCAGTTCCTTACCTACTAACAGGAACGAGTCCCATGACCGCTCATTCACACCATGCCAGAGTTTGTGTCGTCGATCCTCGTAGCGAATCGGCGACGGTGGCGCTGCTCCAGCGCGCCAACGTGACGGCACACACCCACGTTCGCTCGTTCTTCTCGCTGTATGAGGTCCGCGAGCAGAACTTGGCCGACGTGATTATCCTCCAGTATGAGCCTGGGCGCCAATTTATCGAGTCACTGTCGTTGGCCATCGAAAAATACGCGAGCTTGCCGATGGTCGTCGTGATTCCGACAGAGGCCACGAGTCTCGAGCTGGCAGCCATGCTCCAGGCGGGGGCGGTCGACTGCTGGCGCGACTCCATGGACCCGGTTGAGCTCATTGCGAGGTTGGCTCGCGTCATGGAGTTGGGTCGAGATGGCGTGCGCCTGCAACGGCTGTGTCAGTATATGTCGCCGCAGGTTGCCAAGCTGATCCTTGAGTCCGATCAGGACCATTTGTTTGGCTCGGTAGCAAAGCGTAAGCGCCTGACCTTCCTCTTTCTTGATATTCGCAACTATACGCAAATGACCGATAGCCTGCCGCCGGAGACCATTAGCGACATCCTCGCCGAGTATAATGGCGGGGTCTGTAAGATTGTGAACCACTTTGGTGGGTCGGTGAATAAATTCCTCGGTGACGGACTCTTTGTCACCTTTGGCGACCCAGTCCCTGACCGGGATCACAAGTTGAATGCGATCAAGGCAGCCTTGCAGGTCCGCCAGCTCGTGCGGGAATTCTCCGGGCGAATGGGCCATTTGCCGAGACCCTTCCATGTCGGCATCGGCATTAATTCAGGTAAAGCCATTGTCGGTAATTTTGGCACGCCGACCCAAATTGACTATACGGCGATTGGCCCGGCGGTGAATTTAGCCGCTCGGCTTCAAGGGATCGCCCAAACTGAGCAGATCATCGCCTCGCGCTCCACCTACGAGGACTATCTTGACCAGGTTGAGGTTGCCAGCGAGCGGGCCGAAAAGGTCCGCGGCCTTGAGGAACCCGTGGTGGTCGGCGAGATAGTCGGGCTCAAATAGCCTGAATCTGCCGTCGCTGCTTAGTTGCAGCAAATCACGGCATCCAGCGACTCTTTGTGGCGTGTGCGTTAGCCGATGGTCAGCCTAGAAGTCCAGATTGTGCAGTAAACTGATACCAAAGTAGTACTGATCTGCTTGGATGGTGCCGCCTAGGCCCAGTGATGGAGCGCGGTAATAAAACTGGCTGCGCATGAACTCATAGCTGGCCAGCAGACGGAGGTTTTTCGCCAACACGGACTGGCCATAGCCGCCGCTAAAGCGGTAGCGCTTGCCACTTCGCACGCCGCTCTCACCGGCGTCGAAGGCGGTGCCTAAATGGGCGGCGGCTTCGAGGGACTGCTCGCTGCCAAAGTCATAACGCAAGGCTGCCCCACCTTCTGCCAGGTTCACATCTATGGAGCGGATTCCCGTCTTGTCGAGCCCCGTGGCATAAATCACATAGGACCGCTCGTCGGCGAGGCCGAGGCTTAAGTCGCCGGCTAAACCCGAAGCGACTAGTGGCTGACGGTAGAACCCAGCGATGGACGCCTCGGTTGGACTGAACTTGTGGCCACGGCCCTGGGTCTCGGCGGCATTTTCATCGGGTATCGTCGCGGAGCCCATGGCGAATTCCGCGGCTAAGCCAAAGCCTTCCTTGGGGTGCGTGGTGAGTCCTAGGCCCAGAAGCGCCCCGCCGTACGAGCTGTTTGAGGATACGGCGCTGCTGGATCCATCAAGATTGTTCACATGGTTGACCAGCTGTGCCGCAGCGAGGGCAAAGACATCGAGAGTATGAGGACCAGGGCCCCGTGACGAAGGCTTCCAGATATTCGTCAGTCCAAAGGAGGCTATGGTGGAGCGCACCGGCTCGTTCTCGGCTAGGTTCACACCCTCGACATACCAGTAATAGCTCCGACCAGGCACTAAGGGCACAGTCGCCGACGTGCCGTCACCCGAGCCGTGGGAGGCAACGATATGCTTAAAGCCAGCGTCGCTACTGACGACCAATTGGTAATCACTGAGGTCGCTGACCCTCTGCCAGCGAAAGGTCACCGGTGTGTCGTGGACCGCGGCGGAATCGACGTCGACATCGATGTCGGATAGGGGGGCCTGGGCCATCGGCCGCTCCTGGTTGATCTGGACGGTCACCGACTGCGTTTCGCCCCACTTGCCTTTGCGGCCGTCGGCATCGATGCTGCGCAGCCGCCACTGATAAATCCCAGCGGTCAGAGGCATCGCGACGGTTGGTTGGGGGCTAGGCTGGACGTCCTGAATCGCCGGGAGTGGTTTGCCGGAGCTACCGACTGTGTGACCGTCAGCGCTGACGACCTCAAACTGGTAGGCGGACGATTTAGGCACTGCCCCCCAGGCAAACGCGATAAGTGGAGCTGTACGGCGGTAGCTAAAGGTCTTAGCCGGCAGCGGGGCAAGGAGCTGCGGCGGGTCCAGCAACGGTTCCTGAATCACCCGAATGGGTAAGGCTTGGCTCCAGAAGCTTGAGGTTCCCTGGCTATCGATGGCGGCAAGTCGCGCGAAGTATTGTCCAGCCTTAAGCTGTCGCTCGGCTGCCGTGCCTTGCGCGTCCTGCGACCAAATCATTTCCTTAAATCCAGCGTCCTTCGCCACGTCAAGATGATAGCGGACCGTGGCAACCGGTAATGGTTGCCAGCGCAGCTTGACCATGGGCAAGTGGCCCAGGTAGTTGAATTCCAGCATTTGCTGCGCCTTTTGCTCCGTATCCTGCATGTGATCCTGTTGGCTACTGTCGTGCTGCCATCGGTAGGCAGTCTGACCAATCAAAAAGCTCGGAGCTAGGGGGCGACGTTTAACCGTGAAGTTTACGGCCGGTGACCACTGGCCTCGCTGCCCATAGCTGTCCACGGCCCGGACCCGCCAAAAGTATGTCCCTGCCGCCAAGGTTGCTGCAGCGTGCGCGTCGCTCGTCTGGGTATGAAAGCTAACGGTGCTAAAGTCATGAGTCGGTGCGATCGCTATCTCATAGGTCTCTCCCTCTTTAGCCGCGCCTGTCTTCCAGGAAAAGCTCAGTGCTTGTGGCTCTGGGTCGAGAACGAACACCGTCCCTTCGCGAGGCTCTTGGGTGACCTGCGATGGCGGTGGATCCGAGCGAGTGATTTCAAACTGGCGAACCTCGCCGTAACGCGGCGGCAAATCATCAGCGATCAGTGCTCCGACACGCCAGTGATAAGCGCCCACATGCAAAAGATGCAGCAAGCGGTGCTGATCCCGAATGACCTCGGAGAAGACCGGATGTGCGAAGCCTTTGCCGCCATCCTCACGCGCGCCTTCGCTGACTTCGAGCCGGTAGCCGGTGGCCTTGGCGACAGCGTCCCAGGCGAAGTCGATGTCCTGGCCGCCCTTGGCGTTTTTTATATTCTGATGATTGTTTGGATCCTGGACCTGTTCCTGGCTTCTGGTGGCGTCAAAGACCTCGTCTGGTTTTGGCGCGGTAAGCTCCGGCCCAACGAACCCGCGGGCATCAAGCACGGCTAGACTCCATGCCGTTGATGTGCTGAGCGTATGTCCATCTTTGTCCACGGCGAGTACCCGCCAGACATAGTCGCCGCCAGTGGCCGCGGACCAAGAAAAATGCTTGTCCTCAAGCTCTTGGTCCAGCGTTGGGTTGGTGAAGTCGGCGCGATGGTCGACCTGCAGGCGGTAGGAAGCTGCCAGCGGGGCCGCCTCCCAGGCGAAGGCCACGGCTGCCTTGTCATCGTCTCGTTCCATAACCTGCCGCGACTTGGCTGCAGGAGTTTTGAGCGCGAGCGGCGCCAGAGCCACCTTAAAGGATCGCACCGTGCTGAACGGCGTTGCTCGTCCGCTCGGATCCACCGTGCGTACGCGCCAGTAAACCTCGCCAACACCTGCGGCAGGCCAAGCGAACCGCGTATCGCTGACCACGTGGCGGCTGACGTCTTCGCCTTGCAGCGCGCTATCCCGACCGATCTCAAGTTGATAGTTCGTGGCTTTGACGACGCTGCTGCTCTCCCAAGCTAGGGACACAGTCGCCTGCATGTCACTCAACGTGACGACCTGTCCAGAGGCGGGTAGGCTGAGCTGCGGCGGCTTGGGCAGCGGCACCCCGCGAACGACTAGCCGACGCACGCCAGACCAAGTCCTGTGCTGCGCCGCGCTGCCAAGATCCGCCGCTGATTCATAGGAGACGCGCCATTCGTAGGTGCCTGGTGGTAGTTCGGGCGATTTAATCTGCAAACTTGTCGTTGTTTGATCAAGAAGCGGCTGGGTGAAAGCCCCCTCACGGGCCAGTTGGACGCGCACGAGCTGACCGTCGTCGGCACCAGCGCTGCCGGAGTCTCGTAGTGGGCTAGACCAGGCGAGGCCAGTCGCCACCCCGGTCGCATGGTTCTCCGCGGTCTCAAAGGCTGAGAGGATCTGGCCGTCAGCTGGAAACTCAGGCCTTGGTGGACGGCTATCGATCAGCGTGAGGCGGCGCTCCTCGCTAGCCTCGAGATCCTTACCCGCCGCATCGACCGCGATCACGCGCCATGTGTAGTGGTCTGGGGAGGTCACGCCCACATCCGCAGATGGGGTCTTGGTCCTGATGACTACAGGCGGCGCATCCTTGATGTCGGCACGGTGCAGCTCCAGGCGGAAGGCGACCGCCTCAGCCTGCGCCTTCCAGGCGAAATGAACGCTCGTCCCTGCGTTAAAAGCCTGCCGCGCATTTGCCGCCGGCAAATCTAAAACCACCGGCGGGGCATGCACCGT
>Ga0315287_10005127_pt1 | contig 12876 bp, 14 predicted proteins | sample YL17G11_0_MG_FD_205037 | JGI IMG/M metagenome (GOLD analysis project Ga0315287, IMG submission 205037) | Sediment microbial communities from Yellowstone Lake, YNP, Wyoming, USA - YL17G11_0 | ecosystem: Environmental > Aquatic > Freshwater > Lake > Sediment | place: USA: Wyoming | collected...
GGGTATTGCTCAGAACGATGCGGAGGCGATGAAGTGGTATCAGCGAGCGGCGGATCAGGGACTGGCGCTCGCTCAAGGGGCGATTGGCTTTATGTACGACACGGGACGGGGTATTGCTCAGAACGATGCGGAAGCGGTCAAGTGGTATCAGCGAGCGGCGGATCAGGGACTTGCTCTCGCTCAAGGGACACTCGGCGCGATGTACGCCAAGGGTCGGGGTGTCCCTCAGAACGATGTGGAAGCAGTGAAGTGGTATCGGCGAGCAGCGGAGCAGGGCGGACCTCAAGCGCAATTCGACATCGGTCTCATGTACGCCACTGGACAAGGTGTCGCTCAGAATGATGTTCAAGCCTACAAGTGGTGGAATCTCGCCGCCGCGCAGGGAAATCAGAACGCAAAAACACAAAAAGCAATCGTTGAGAAAAAGATGACACGTGAGCAAATCGCGGACGCTCAAAAACTTTCAACCGAATGGAAGCCGACCAAGTAACTCCCACGTCGCCAGGCGATCAAGTGCAGCATCGATCGCCGGACGCGGTCATACGACAGGCAAACGAACGAAGCCCACGCCTTGGATGAAAAGTCGGGGCTTCGTCAAGCAGTCACCGATCGGCGGGGCGTACGGTGACTCATCGCGGAAGTTATGACAGGTATGCATCGGCTATCGATTCGCTGCCTGCGGGTTCAGAATCGCAGCGTCAGACGAAGTCATTTCGCATCAACTACGTCAATATTGTGGCACCTTGGGTGTGGGAAAAAATTTTGCAACCGGCGGTGCGGTTGGGCACTTCTCAACGGGTCCATCTGCGATAGTCGTGTAGCCCTTGCTAGGGTTGCTATCGCATGGTGGTGGTGTGTCGACTCCGCCTTGAATCGCTTGCATTTCGTTCTTCGTCAATTTCCGAGCGGTCATGATCTGAGTCAAGATATTTCTCCAAGGTGAAAGGGGCTGGCAAACACCAGCGTTGCGGGGATTTGTTTTTGGGATTACTCGTCCGCAACCGGTTCTATGAGTATCTACCGCAACAGCAACCCAAACAGTTCAGCGAATTTGCAAATGATTTTCGGCGAGCCGTGAAGTCGCGCAGGACGCCACTGGTGCGAACCCGCAAAATCGCAGAAATGCAACTTTGGCACCTTTGCAAAAATTCCATGCCAGCGTCGCCAAGCGGAAGCTTTCGAGAAGCTGGCAGAGACTCAGATCGAGAATCCCACGCTGACACGGAATCCGCCCAGAGCCCGTGCTGTTTCTCTTTACGCAGTCGTCTTGACCTCAGCGAACATGCCCCTGTCGCCCGATTACGCTCACCGGCAGAGCGAGAGAACAGAGAAAACAGTAAAGGCAAGGGTGATCATCTCACCTTGCCTTTACGCATCGGAAAGTCACGCTCATTTTTGCGGAATAGACAAGCTGTTTTCAAGGCGAATGCGTATTGCAGCGACCTCGCAAAGGCCGTTGAAGAACCAGATGCAGAGGAAGCCGTTCCCGTAGAGAAAGTGGAGACGGACATCGGTCTCCTGGCGCAATCAACATCCCTAGCCCATCGCCTGACGGACTTCTTTGATAAGGGACTCTCAATGGGCATTTTTCATCCGGCGATTGGTCATCACGTTGACCTTTGAAGAATCGCAGGAGGATGAGTGGGTTCCCGAAATTGATCAAGCATTTGATAAGGCCGTTCAGATACTTAATGACAATCGGAAGCCGTTGACCTTTCGAGTCACCTCGAGGTTCGACGCAGCGACCCGCGATTTCGCTGTCGAATGGGTGTGTCTCGACAAGGACGGTTTGCCGTTGCCGACTGCGAAGCAGCCGAAGCTCATCATCGACCTGCAATCGATTGCCCCTGTGTTACTCCTGGGCGCGATTCGCGACGCATCTCAGCATCTTCATGTAAAGTCGCCATTTTGGTGACCGCTCACAAAGAATCCGCAAATCGACGACGATACTTGGAAGGAGATCGAGGCGGTCAATCAAGCCATCCTGGATGAACAGAGGTCTTTTGATGGCATCAAGGCCGGGATAGCAAAAACAGGGACTTTGCTCCCGCTTGCTCCGCGGGACTTGGTAAGCGTCGAGGCATTGCCCACACGCATATTCGATATGCTGGCGAAGACACAGGTGAATCTCTTTGCCCAACTCAAGAGTGACATGCACGCCCTGTCGGCTTCTGTGGACAGCTTGGTGAGCAACTGGGCGTACATGGTAAGGCATCACTGGCCTGGAGCCTGAAGGCAGGGATGGCTCTTTTATTGCCCACCGAGGGGCGGGATGCCAACGCCCGGAGCGAAGAGAAGCCGACGCTCCTGCGGCTGGAGTTCACGACATTCCGTCGCGTCTTGATGGCCATCCCGCCGCAGATCGTGAAGACGGGTAGACGGATCGTCTTCCGGCTCTTGGCGTGGAACCGCTGGCCGCCCACGTTCCTCCGCCTGCTCGATCAGCTCCCCGTGCCGATTCGGTGCGGACCCCAATCCTTGAAGCCGGAGTCCGGATGCTCCGGTCCCCATTCAACCATGAAGCCCCCAACAACCCGACGCAGAAGACGGCAACCCAATGCTGGACGATCGGTGTGCGCCGTGGTGAATCCGCCTATCCAGCGTCCAACATGCGGTCTCACTTCGCTTGTTTAAGGCCGTAGGGGGAAGTCAAGAAAAGGGTTTTGGCGGCCGATTGGGCCGCGGGCAATGGGTGGGGAACCAGGCGTGTATCAATGGCTTTTGGCCGAGATTGACTCGTTCGACGTGCCAGCAAGTCCCAACAGCGTCTCCTTGATCACTCGAACCGTGCCCGAGCCAACGTCGTACATCATCCCGACAATGCCGATCTGCGTGCCGGCCAGCAACTCGCCGATCGCCGGACTCATGGCGATCACTTCTGCGACGGTGCGCACGACGTTGCGGCTTGCCACTTGATCGATGATGGCCAAGCGGTCGGCCTCGGACGAACTTTCTAACGTGCAGCAGTCTGTTGCATGAACCGATCGGGCGATGCTTTGTAGAATCGGCTCGACGTGAGTGCAGCCTAGGGCTGCAACGCGGTCTGGATGGCACGTGGCCTGCGTGCCGGCGGTGACCGCACCGCAGCGGGTGTGTCCGAGGACGACGATGAGCTTTGCACCGGCAACCACGCAGGCGTATTCAATGCTGCCCAGCACCTCGCGGGTGGCGATGTTGCCGGCGACTCGCACGCTGAAGATATCGCCGAGCCCGAGGTCGAAGAGCAGTTCAGCCGGAGAACGCGAGTCGATGCAGCTCAGCACGACCGCAATGGGATGCTGCCCGGCAGCCGTGGCGGTGAGCTGCTGGCTCAAGTCTCGCTTCAGCCGTCGACCTTTGCGAAAGCGATCGTTGCCTTCGAGTAAGATCTCAAGCGCCCGTTGCGGGGTCATGTCGGATTGGATTTCGAGACTCGAATAGTTCAAAAAGTGGGTGTCGTCGCCGATCTGCGGATACTTTTCGCGAAACCCGATAGCCCCAAACTCAACGCCTCGCGCCGGAGCGGAGTTTTTTTTAAAGTCGGTCAAGAGATCCAGAACGTCGGGATCGATGTAGTCGGTGTTGGTGGCGTCCACAAGCACTTTCCCTCCCGCAGGCACATCAAAGAGCGCCTTTTGGATCGCTGCGCGGTTGAAGAAGCTCACCTGATTGCCGAGTTCCATTCGCAGCACGTTCCCAGAGAGATGCTGCTCGATGACACGCCGGATCGGATGTTGAAAATTACTGCGGAGCGTGAAGAGCAGGCTGATTCCCATGCCAATCGCAATGCCAACCATCAGGTCGGTGAACAGGATCGCCACCACCGTGCCTGCAAACGGCAGGAATTGATAGGGGCCGTTGTGCCACATGCGTTTCACGATTCTCAGGCTCGTGAGCCTGTAGCCTGTGGCGATGAGAATGGCCGCCAGAGAGGCCAGCGGGATCTGGTTGAGGAGCGATGGCCCCAGCGAGACGCACCCCAATAACAACCCACCGTGAACCATCGTCGCCGCTTTGGTCTGGGCGCCGGCGTTGATGTTGGCGCTGCCCCGCAGGATCACGCTGGCCACAGGCAAGCCCCCGATGGCACCGCAGAGCATGTTGGCAACTCCCTGCGCCAAAAGTTCGCGGTCGGGAGGCGTTTTGCGCCGCTGTGGATCCAGTTTGTCGACAGCTTCGATCGTCACGAGCGATTCAAGGCTGGCAATCAGTCCGAGCGTGAGTGCGGCCGGATAGACCGCCGGATTGGCAAAAGCGGCGAGGTCTGGAGATGAAAAAAAAGTACAAAAGTTGGCAAAGCTTTCGGCCACCGGCACCTGTACCAGGTGAGAAGGGCCCACAGCGAATTCCGGCGCATAGATCCAGAGCAGTTGATTCACTCCCACGCCCGAGAGTACCGCTGCCAGTGGCGACAGCATCGGCACTCGGCGGCACCCGGGGAGCTTGGACCACACGGTCAGGATTCCGAGCGAAAGCCCGCCGATCAATGCGGCTCCGGGGAGAAAGAATCGCAGCGATTTCGGAATCTCAGAGAGCGTTGTTTCGTGATCCGGCTGGCTGAAAGCCATATCGCCAAACGGATCCAGGTCGTAGCCAATGAGATGCGGCACCTGTTTGAGAATAATAATCAGACCGATGGCCGCGAGCAGACCCTTGGTCACGCTCGTTGGAAAAAATGACGTGAGGAAGCCCACCCGGCACAACCCCAGACCGATCTGGAATGCGCCCGCTAGAAACAGAGCCGTCAGGAAGGATTCAAAACTTCCAAGGGACACAATGAGCGAGGCCACGATTGCGGCTTGACCGGCCGTGGGCCCCGATACACTTGTGGCCGAACCGCTCAAAGCCCCCACCACGATGCCGCCCACGATGCCGGCAATCAGACCCGAAAAGAGCGGCGCCCCAGAGGCCAGCGAAATCCCTAGGCACAGCGGCAATGCCACCAGAGCCACCACGGTGCCGGCAGCAAAATCGTGAGAACCGACATTTTTCCAGCTGTTTTGCATCGGAAGGCCCTTTGAAAAGTCACTTGTATCATATTCCTTACGAAATCGAAAGGTTTCTTTTGGGCCATTTTTCCGGGTTCGCCACAAGTGGAATGGTCGGTGGCGTCAGTCGGCTGCTGGCGGGTGGATGCTGTCTGGAGATGCCGTCGCCTCTGCGTCGCCTTCGGAATCCTGGGCAGCGGCAAATTGCCAGGCCGCAAACGGGTCTTCAAAACCCAGCCAGCCCTCGGCTCCCAGAGCCATTTCTCTATAAGGATAGCCCGGTCAACGGCACTTCCGCAGGCGTTTGACTCGCGATGAGCGGCAGACGTTGGCCGGACTGGGTGCAAGCGTACCCCAACGGCGTGGGCACGGGTAAGAAGTCCTAGCGAATGGCTCGCAGCTGGCACCAGAACCTGACCATTCCGGTGAGATTGAGGGTTATGGTTCCAGTGCCGCACACGCCCGCCATTCCCACGACGGCCCGCGCACGCCTTTCAACGTTCCACCGGTCAAGCGGGCTTGGGGACGCCTTTCGTTGGCAACTTTGGAAGGAACAAGGCGGCGATGTCGGCACCAGGCCCGAACGGGATAAATATCAAGGCGATTCTCATCACAGCAGGCGGTAAGCCGAATTTATGTGCCAGTCCACCGCCTGACCCAAAAAGTTTTTTGGGTCAGAGGAGCAATAAATCGACCCGTATCGCTCGTCGAGGTTTTTTGTCGGTGCATCGGCAACCGCTAGCGTCGGAGGCAAAGGCGAACGGTTATTGGTTGCCACGGGAGAGGCAAGCTCGGCAGGTTGTTTCGTTGGTGGAGATCCCGATTTTCACTTCCCCAAGGTAGCACCGGGGGAGAAAAGCGTCGCAATCGCGATCTCTGTTGCGTCGCAAGTCCATTTTAATTTTCGACTTGCGGATTTGCCCGACCAGGATTCGAACCTGGACAAACAGAATCAAAATCTGTTGTGCTACCGTTACACCATCAGGCAATCTAAGCGGCGGGAGTGTATCGAATAATTTCGCTTACTGGCAACCCCTCCTGCGTCATCTTATTCACGAAGATCCAGGATCGACTCCTTTCCCTTGCCATCGTTCTCGGAAGGATGCACGTCCGTAGCCTGAGCGCGGGGGAAGTTGCCGAAGAACAGGGCGTAGGTCAACCCGCGTTCCGATTGTTCCACGGCCTACAGCAGGTTTCTGCCTTGAAAGCATCGCCGCCTTTAAAGTGCGGGTCAACCGTGCCCCAATGAATCTTCTTGTCCATTTTTTTCAACAGTGGGACATGTTTTGAGCAGTGGATGTATGCCTCTTCGACCTCGATAAAGATCCAAAATTTCGGGCAGCGACCGCCATGCATCTGGGTTGCTTCGATCAGCGCTGGTGTGAGATCTCGTCGCGCGAGGACAGATTCATTCTCGACAACGAGGGCTGTTCCATTGACGTGAAGCCCCACCGTGCTCCGGAGGAAGTCAATGAAGATCAGACCCACGTGTGCGTTTTCTGTGATGTTGCCGACACTGGCCATCACCCCGTTACCCTGATATTCAGGGTAAGCCAGCGTTTTTTGGTTGAGGACGTGCACAAAGCCGGGGTGACCGGCCCGAAAAGAACAATCACATTCGCCATGCTCATCCGCCGTGGCAATGAACATCATCTCCTGACTTTCGATGAACTCACACATCAGCGGATTGAGGTAATCCAGCACCTGTTTGTTGTAAAAAATCAGTGCCTGCTTGGAGGTGCCGAACGCTTGTTGTACCGAGTGCTCGCCTTGTGATCCGGGAAGGGTCATTGTTTTCCCACCAAGAAAAATCCTGAAAAAAAGAATCAATAAGCAATCCGTTCTGATCGATCACTTGCCTTGAATATAATCTCGATGGCGCGAACACGGAAAGACCAATAACGCTCGAAACGATCTCGCGTTGGGGAGACGGATTTTTCTCTGGCCAATGTCGTTGGCTGCACATGTGTAAGAGACTTCAACAGGGCTTCCGCCACCGTCGGTCCCTCATTTTCTTGTCGCCCGTGCAAATCTCCGACGCGTTCGATCCGTTTCAGCAGGTGTTGAATCGTCACACAGGAAAAGTTTTCCAGCGGTCTGCGCAGGATGGGAAGTCCCATCCTCGTCCCTCGCAAACTCGGTTTTCTATCGACGTCGAAATTTGAGATTGGTGTTAGGCGGCGAATTTCTAAGAAACCGCAGCCTGGAAATCGGCGGCGGTATTTGCGGTGACCGATTGCGATTCACAAGACGTGTGCGAGTCGATTTGCTGGCTTCCAAGATCTGCCGTCCTAGGCGTTCGCGGAAGTCGACGGCAGACAATTCTTGAGTCATCGTCGCGTCCCTGACGGATCGGGAGCAGATCGCCCCGAGACCGTATGAACACGGTTGATCGCAGTGTCTGTCGAAGTCTTCGTCGACGCTTGATGAAAGCCATTCGCCGCTCATCGAGCGGGCCGCACCTCGATGTTTTCTCAGCTGTCGTGGCCTCCTCGGCCTCGGCCGAGGAGGCCTGCAGAACGGCCCTCGACAAAAATGTGCCGATACCCACGGAATGGCGGTGGAGCACACGCACGGAATTTTGAGGGAGAGAAAAACAATTCTTCCTCTTTTGAGTCCGCGTCAGTTTTTTTGCGGACAGGCTTTTTGTCGATTCGTCCGACCCGTTTGTTTTGGTGTCTTGAGGGGAACATCTTTCAATAGAGTGCGGTGGACAGTTTGCGACGGAATTCACCCGTGAGCTCGGAAGCAGGGCCGAGGATTGCAAAGATTTTGATCATCGTTTCCTTGGCTTCGGCTCGTGCCTCACTAACGTCTTGCAGGACGACTTCCAAACAGAGTTCCAGCGCCTTGCGGTGTTGAGATGAGGCTGCCAAGGCATCGGCGAGACGGACTTTCAGGATCAGATTGGCGGGATCGGCTTCGGCTGTCTTGCGTGCTTGATCTACTCCGCCGCTCTCCGCTGCGGCGGTGCGAACTTCGAGTTCCATTTTGATCCGTTCCACTTCTGGCTCCAAAAAGCCTCGTTGTGCGAGCGAGTCAATCATCACTTGACATTCGTCAAGGCGATCTTGTTTCAGGAGAACGCTGGCGAGGCAAGCCTTCAAGGAGTCCTCCTCGGGAGCCAAGGCTAGGGCTTCGCGATATTTCGATTCGGCCGCTTGCGGATTTGTTTCCACAAGAGCGGCCGCTTGTCGGGCGAGTGTCTGAGCCGGTGTCGGCTTGAGCGGCGCGAGCCATTCACGAATCTGAGCTTCCGTCAGAAGGCCGACGAACTGATCGACGGGTTGACCTTGTACAAATGCGACCACCATCGGCAGCGACTGCACGCCAAACGCCTGTGCCAGTTGCGGTTGCTCGTCGGTGTTGATCTTGGCCAGCACAAATTCGCCCGCGGACTCGGCCGCCAACTTTTCGAGGATCGGCGCAAGTTGCTGGCAGGGTTGGCACCACGGAGCCCAAAAGTCGAGGATCACCGGAACGTCCAGCGAACGCTGCATGACATCCTGTTGGAACGATTCAGTCGTGACCGTGATCACAACAGGCGGAGATGGCAACATGGACGGACCTTTCATGTTTCGGCAGGACAATCAGCAGTGAAGGGCAGCAGTGTAAGGGCAGCAGTGTAGAGCACACGCATGCGGAGGGCAAACTTCACAGGAAGTCCATTCACAGTCCGAGGCATGCCGACGTGGCTGCATGTTTCACCGGACTGCGGTCTCACACGCAGTCACGACACCTCTGGGGGAGTGACGTTGCGGATCCTCAGGGCTTAGTGATTCACGTCCCACCACCAGGATTGTGCATCAAGGCGTTTGGCCGACGCGGTTTCCGTACGGAGGGAATCGAGACGCGGGTTGTCCGAGGGGGTTCTCTCGCCATGCCGCAGCAGGTCCTGCGGTCGGATGGTCACTCCGCCTGCAACGAGGCCGATGATCATCTTGCCAGACCTCTTGTAATTGACGGAGGATGCGACGTTTTTCGGGACGTTGAATGTGGGGTGTTTGAATCGTTGTCCGTCCAACAGGATTGACATTTTCCAGTCGATCCTGTCAGCGAGATGTTCCGTGTGGATGATTGCGGCCAGCAGGGAGATGTCGATGAGATTTTGCAATTCGGCGAAGACCGGGGACTTGGCGGCCAGTTCGGGATACTTCTCGGTGAACTGTGCGGCGAATGCCTGAGTCGACAATCGGGTTTTCGCCGCCGCGAATCGATTCCCTTGACCATCAATCAACTCTTCCTGCGACAACAGTTGGACTCGCTGCCCATCGAACTGAAATGCGAGGCCGTCGTGACTGCGTTGAATGGCCTCGTAGTACGGGACAAACCACCATCGCTGCATCGTATTTCCGGCCGCACCGAGCGTCGCAAGATGGCTCTTGAATCCCTTGATGCCCAGATTTTCGAGTCCGATGGAGACCCTCTTCATTCGATAATCTGCTTCCACGAGCGCCAGTCCGAAATGGGAATCGGCAGGAACTCCATCGATGCGGACTTCCTGAAGTCCTAGGAGGTCATCCATTTTTTGGAATCGCGCTTCGACCGCCGCGGCATTGGCAGGTTTTCCTGTACGGATGAAGTTTTGCAAAGCGGCCAGCCGTTCGGGAACGGGATCGATCGAGCAGCCGATTTGTGACGCGACCGGGATCGTCCGCAGCGCCACGCTCAGATCATCCAACCGCAGAACCGGACGACGGCTCTCGACACCGATCATTCGACCTGTGGCATCGGCGGAAAATCCGTCGGCAGGCCCCGCAATGACCAAATCCCGGTCTTCTGGAAAAACGAAAATGTGGTCGATCCGCTGCAATCCGGCCAGAAAAAAGATCTCGTCAGGAATCGATTGGGACTCTTTCAGGCAGTCCTCGATCTGCTGCTCGATTCGGACTAACGAGACGAGTCGTTGAGATGCGGGTTGAGCCATGTCGGCCGGTAGCCGTTGTTTTGATGCCGCCTCCCGTCGCTGCCTGTCGAGCGTTCCCGAGCTGTCGTTCTCGACAGCGAGCCTGACAATACCCTCCGCATCGATCCGGATGCCACCCGCATTGTTTTGATTGATTCCTTGTGCGGCGAGTTCCGAGACTCCCGCGCGGCCTCCCCAGCCCAACGTGCCACTCGCCATCAGCAGGGAACATGCGAAGTGACGTGAATTCCACATAAAGCGGATCCTCGAAAGAGACGGCCAACGCCCAGTGTTGCCCCGCATCGTACTCGGATTGTCGATCCACAACATCCATGGCTGCGACAGCCGACCGACAGCCGACCGTCAGGCGGGCCACCGCAACGAAAGTTTGTTCGTCGGAGTTGAAAACGATTTCCGCAGCAGACTTCTTAATGACCGCTCTCGTCGCCGAAAGAGCCAGCGGCTAGGCCATATCGATCTCACACGTGGCCGACTGTCCGAAGTTTTCTTCAATCTCCACACGCATCGATTCTAGGTTTTGTCCTGAACGAACTCGGAGAACGTCGCGAAGTTGCAGGGCGACCCACCTCGCAATCAATTCGGCGGTTGTATTCGGGATCGCTAAGAGCACACAATCTTCACGGGGAAACACCCAGCGTCGAGTTCCAAATCTCGCGGTCACCTCTTCGGAATCGGCAGAAACTTGGATCGCCGGATGCTGTGTTGGCAAGAGGACGCGATGGTCCAGACTTTTGACGAGTTGTTGTGCCGCATCACGCAACGCAATGAAGTCAAAAACATAGGAGTTTTCGTCCAGTGACCCACTGACTTCAATAGCCACTCGCCAATTGTGACCGTGCAAATTTTCACAGATGTCGCCGTTGAACGTAATGAAGTGAGCCGCGCTAAAGACCAGATGATCCTTGGTCACGCGGACGTGATATTTTTCTGTACTCATGAGTGTTCTCTATTGCAAAATGTTGCGTCGTTGAATGTCCAATGCGTACTTTCTGACGTCTGCCGGACACGGGAATGGAATCGTTTGCTCACGCACAGCGACAAACAGGCTTGCCGCGATTACATCGGCGGAAGATCCGGGGTTTCGCCGGTGACCATCGGCACGGAGCCATGTGTCGAACTCCAACAGGGATGCGCGGCCTTGGGGACTGTCAAAGCCGTCGCCCTGTATCACGAAGGCGGCGCGGCGACTGGCTTCCTCGGCCAATGGCTGTCCGCATTTGCGGACGATGTGCGAGTCTGGCCTCTGGGCGATAAGTTCCACGTAGGTTTCCACAATGGCGGCTTCCCAAACAGGTAAACCCAACACATCGACTGGGCCTCCCGTTCTTGAGTGTCTGGCATTCCAGCGTGCGCAGCGATCAGACAATGCCTTTGCGGTCAGAAAGACGAGTTCGAAGTTGGTCGCATATTGCGCGGCAATCAGATCACGCTCCGCGGCAAGAGCCATCACGTCACGAAGCGTCAATGACGGACGCTCGTTCACATCCTCAGAATCGACGGTCCCCAATCCACCTGGTCGGGCAAGACGTATCGCCGCATAAACGTCCACCGAGTCTTCGACCGTGGTCTGTGTCAGGACGCGGCAAATTCCGGAGCAAAGCGGAACGTTCAGGGGGACGGCGGCCAGTGGTGCGAGTAGCAACACAATGCCCAGATTCACGTTCGTTGCGACAACCGCCCGCGTGGCTTGGACTGCGTTGAGTGCGGCACGACCGACTCCGACGTGGCCTGCTTGCGACAGCGGTTCGGCAATCGCTTGGGCCGCACGCGTAAAATCGGCATACGTCAAATCGTCGAACGCCGCTGCCGGATGGACATTACCCGGCTTGCATGCGGTCGCCTCCATTAGGCAAGCGAATTCGAGTTGTTCACAGAGTGTCATGACTGGGATTTCGCAGGGAATTCGACGATCACCTTCAGGGCTCCGTCTTGACGGTCGCGGAATAACTCAAACGCATCCTGTACCTGAGCCAGTGGAAATCGATGGGTAATGAGTGGCGAAACATCGATTCGTCCTTCGGCGATGCATTGCATGGCGAGCGTAAAATCGCGTGGAAATTCGGGTCCAACGGAGGTGTGGACTGTGACATTCTTGTGAAAGAGGTCCCGCCATCGCAAGCCATTGACGATCGGTTGTGGGACTCCGAAAAATAGAATTCGTCCCGCCTGTTTGCAAAGATCGATGCATAGGTTGAATTGCTGATCGGCATGCCCGACACATTCAATCACGACATCCGGTAACTGGCCGTCGAGGATTCGCTTGACGGCCAACAGGGGATCCTGCTGCGCATTACAAACGGTGGCGGTGGCTCCCATTTTCAGACTAATACGCAAGCGACTTTGAAGAACGTCGATGCCGATAATGTGTCGCGCACCCATGTTTCGGAGTACGCTATTCATGATCTGTCCCATCGGTCCCTGGCCCACGATAGCCACATCCAGATCGAGCATGTTCGGCAATTTTTTGAGGGCATAAAGAGCGGTGCCGACCGGTTGAGCCATCAGAGCCTGTTCCTCTGGAATCGTCGTGGCGATGGCGATCGCCCGATTTTCATCCAGCACGAATCGCTCACTCAGCCCTCGTTGCATCAGGGGAACTCCCAGAACGCGATCCCCTACCCGCCAGCGATGCCCGTTCGTTTTCGTCACCGTACCGATCATTTCATGCAGCGAATGACCCGGTTCGATAGGCCATTCCTTCCAGCCGTTGAAGTAGGGGAGATCGGATCCACACAGGCAGGTTGTTTCTGGCTGAAAAACGATCTGTCCCGTCAGTCCCTCTGGCGGAAGGGGTGACAGAATTGGTTCAGGAACCTCGATCAAGCGGATCTTTCCAGGAGCGTACATGTCGCTAGTGAGCATCGAAACGATTCCGAGGGCCTGATGATTCAAGGAGACTGCAAAATTGAGTGGTCCCGCCGATCAACTCAAAATAAGTAAGCCCGGCTTGGTACCAAGCCGGGCTTACTTGTGATCATCAGG
>Ga0315287_10005129_pt1 | contig 12874 bp, 8 predicted proteins | sample YL17G11_0_MG_FD_205037 | JGI IMG/M metagenome (GOLD analysis project Ga0315287, IMG submission 205037) | Sediment microbial communities from Yellowstone Lake, YNP, Wyoming, USA - YL17G11_0 | ecosystem: Environmental > Aquatic > Freshwater > Lake > Sediment | place: USA: Wyoming | collected...
TCATTGTACACAAAAGCGCTGGGAATTTCGGAAAAGATCCAGGGGCGTGACGGCCCGGATTACGCTTTCGTCGAGGCGAATCTCGCCGCCATCAACATCGAGCGTGGGCAATACGCCGCAGCTGAGGACCGCCTGCGGCACGCCACCGAGATTTTTGAAAAGACCTTCGGGTTCCGCCATCCGTACGTGGCCAGCAACCTGTACAACCTGTCGTTCTTATGCCGGATGTTGGGGAGATACTATGAGGCGATCGAGCTGTTGAAACAGGGGATTGACATTTCCAAGGGGCTGATGGGAGCGGAATACCCGACGGCGGCAAACGACCTGTCACAGCTGGCTTCGATTTACGACGACATGGGGCGGAAGGATGAGGCGAAAGAACTCTACCGGCAGGCGCTTGAGATTCGCGAGAGGAAATTCGGTCCGGAGCATTTCGAGGTAGCACAGACCCTGGCCAATCTCGGCGGCATCGCCGACGACGAGGGCAATATTGATGAGGCGGAGCAACTCCATCGCCGCGCCCTGGCCATCAGGGAAAAGGTATTCGGGATGGAAAATCGGTATACCGCCCAGAGTCTTGGTCATCTGGCCCATATTTATTATGAGAAGGGCCGGTACGCCGAGGCCGAGTCGCTGTTTACGCAAACCCTGGGCGTCTTCCAACAAGTGCTGGAACCGATCCATCTCGATCCTGCGACCGCCATGGACGGCCTGGCGGCGTGCTATGCGGCGCAGGGGAAATATGACCAGGCCGAGCCGCTGTATCTCGAAGCTTTCCGCATCCGCGAGGCCATTTACGGTCCCCGGCAGCCCAACGTGGCGACCAATCTCGAGCATCTGGCCAGATTATACGTATCCAGAGGGGATCTGGCCTCGGGCCTAACCTTCTACAGGCGATTTCTTTCCCTGCGGCAACAATTCATCGATTATGTTTTCTCCTTCTCGTCCGAGGAACAGAAGTTGAGATGGGTGAGTGAATACCCGCTGTCGGCTCCCACGCTCCCCTCTCTGGCTTTGACGCATCCTACGGACAAGACCACCCGTCTTGCATTTGAAATGACTTTGAACGCCAAAGGCCTCGTCCTCGACGCCGTCATGGCCGAACAGCAGGCGGCCTATTGCGGATACGATCCGTCGGTCCGAGACAAACTCGCCCGGAGAACCGAGGTTTGCTCGGCGATTGCCTCGCTGTTCTTTTCAGAATCGGAAACCGCCGAAACGCGCGACAGCCTGCAACGCCTGTATGCAACACAGGATTCTTTGGAAACGGAACTCAGCCGAGTCTGTTCGCCGTTCCGCGATGACCTGCTGTCGCGGCGATTTGAAGCGGCCGACGTGGCCGCCGCCCTGCCGGATAAAACCGTCCTCTGGGAGTATATCAAGTACACGCCGTACGACTTCGGCAAAGTCGCCCGGGAACGGGACAAAACCGGGCCGGAACGATACCTTGTCTTCATTCTCGATCGGAGCGGCGCGATCACGCTGGTTGATCTCGGCGAGGCGCGTGTCATAGACAGTCTCATCACGGCCGCGAGAGAACTCATCTATCAATCCAGCGCCCGCATCTATTCCGCGATGGCGGCCGACTATGAACGTCAACTGACGGCCATCACAGGGCCGTTATATAACCTTCTTTTCGCGCTGCCGGCCAAAGGGCTCGGTGACGTCAAGGATATATTCGTTTCGCCGGACGGCGAGATCAACCTGCTGCCGTTTGAGATACTGGCCGACCCATCGGGGGCATACGTCATCGAGAATTATCGGATCAGCTATCTGTCATCGGGCCGCGACCTCCTGAAACTCACTGATCGCCCCATGGCGCAGGGCGACGCCATGATCGTCGCCGACCCCGATTTCAATCTGGCTGCGGCCCAAACCCCGCCGGCTGAGGCCAAAGCCAAATCAAAAGCGGCGTCCCCGCCCGGCCTGTCGCTGTTCGAACCGGTTCGGGGGTCGGTCAAGTGCCTTCGCCGGGATTTTTTGCCGCTGGCGTTCGGCCGCAAGGAAACGGCCGCGATTGCGCACACATTAAAGGCCACGGCGGGGCTTAATCTTCATGAATACTATCAGGCCGACGCCTCCGAAGAGATGATAAAGAACATGTCGACTGCCCCCAGAATCCTGCATATCATCACGCACGGATTCTTCTGCCCGCCGGTCGATACGGCCGCCGGCAACGTGCTGAGCAATCCCCTCCTTCGTTCCGGGTTGGCTCTGGCCGGCGCCAATCTGGTTATTCGCGGCCGGGATAGTGCGGATGTACGCGGGGAGGACGGCATCCTGACGGCCTTCGAGGCGTCCGGTCTCAACCTGATCGGAACCGAACTGGCGACTCTCTCCGCCTGCGAAACCGGCCTCGGGGAAACGCTGACCGGAGAAGGCGTCTTCGGACTGCGCCGCGCCTTCCGTCACGCCGGCGCGCAGACCGTCCTCATGAGCCTGTGGAATATCCCCGATAAGGAAACCTTTCAATTGATGGACGGCTTCTACCAACGCTGGCTGGGCGGCCTGTCGAAGCGGGATGCCCTCCGGGAATCGTCGCTTGAATTATTGCGCCAATGCCGGAAGGATTACGGCCACGGTCATCCCCTCATGTGGGGAGGCTTTGTCCTGGCCGGCAATCCGTTGTGAGAGGGAAAAACGCGAGTTGTCGAATGATTGGCTTGCAGGATACAAGATCGCCACAGCCCGGCAGCTGCCGGGCTTCGCGATGACGACGATAAGGTTCTTTCAACACTCGCTGAAGGGTGGGCCACTCGCGATTGGCCGTAAGTACCCGTTAAGACGGCGGTGATACGCTCGCTCTCCCCCGCCGCAGGCCGCGGCCGCTACGGGGTGGTCAGCCCAGCTTTTGCCGCGGAATTCGCGCCTGATTCCGCTTGCGGACCGGCATAAAATTCATTATTAGCTACGTCATAATGTGACTCATTTAGGTCGCTATTGTCGCCTATGCGCGGCTTGGAGGGAGACCCTATGAACAGGATATGCGTCATGTTAATGGTGATGGTGTGGATCGCGCCGACAATCGCCTTTCCGGGCGACGCGCCGGTGACACCCATCACCACGTCGCCGGTCCAGTCGCTGGGGCCGCAGCGAATCGGCAATCTGCCGCCCGTGCCGGTTCCCCCTGACAACCCGCAGACGAGCGCCAAAATCCTTCTGGGCAAGAAACTCTATTTCGACACGCGTTTGTCCAAGGATAACACCATCAGTTGCGCGACGTGTCACGACCCTGCCCTGGGATGGTCGGATGCGGGTCCGACGAGCGCGGGGATCAACAATCAATTGGGCGGACGGCGGTCACCCCCGGTATCGAATTCGGCGTATAACCTTCTCCAGTTCTGGGACGGCCGGTCGCCCAGCCTCGAGGAGCAAGCCAAGGGGCCGATTGAAAACCCCATCGAAATGGGCAATACTCACACCGCCATGATCCAGTCCGTCAACGGTGTCCCGGGGTATCAGGAGGAATTCAAACGGGTGTTCGGTTCCTCGCCGATAACGGTCGACCAGGTGGCGCAGGCCATCGCGGCTTTTGAGCGTACCGTGGTGACGACCGATTCGCCGTTTGATCGGTTCGTGCGCGGCGACCAGGCGGCTCTGACGCCGCTGGAGGCAAAGGGCTTGGAAGTCTTCAACGGCAAGGGGCACTGCGCCGCCTGCCATTGGGGCGGTCTCCTCAGTGACGGCCGGTTCCATAACCTGGGCGTGGCGCCGATCGATCCGGCCAAGCCCGACCACGGACGGTACGAGGTGACCAAAAATCCCGGTGACATGGGCGCGTTCAAGACGCCCACCGTCCGGGATGCGGATCTGCGGGCTCCGTACCTGCACAACGGATCGGAGAAAAGGCTCGAAGACGTCGTGCGGCTGTATGACCGCGGCGGCGGGAGCGACGACGCCAATCTCGACCCGATGATGGTCCCGCTGGGTCTGTCTAACGGCGAGATCGAAGCGCTGGTCGCCTTCATGAAACGCGCTATGACCAGCGTTAATCCCGAGGTCATCAACGTAAAACCGATTCCGAAGTCGGAATTGCCGGAGTAAGGGGGAGTGCGTATGAAAACGATCGGTTATGTTTTAGTAATCCTGGCAGGGCTGATGACCGCCGCGCCCAACGACGCCGGCGCCATTCCGGCCTTCGCCCGCAAGCACGGTGTCAACTGCAACATGTGCCACACGGCCTTCACGAAGCTCAACGACTTTGGCCAGCGGGTCCGGGACAACGGCTATCAGATGCCGGGGCAGGAAGGTCGGGAGATGAACGTTTTTCAGATCGCGCCGCCGGTGTCGATGCGGACTTCGACCGGGATGCTGGCGTCGCATACCGGCAAACAGACCACGTCCAGTTTCGCCCTTAACGGTTTGGACCTCCTGGCGGCCGGCGTGCTCCACAAGAATATCTCCTTCTTGCTGATCTACACGCCCCGCCTTGATGAACCGGCGGCGGACTATAGCGGAAATGCCGATGGCGCCAACCCCGGTCAACCGGGCGCTCTCGAATCGGCCAATATCGTGTTCAGCAACGTCGTGCGCGACGCGCTGAACGTCCGCGTGGGGCGGTTCGAGCCGGCCTATCATGCGTTCAGCTCTAAACGGTCGTACTACCTGCGGCAAGGATACGAGATATATGCCTTTACGACCCCGAGCAACCAGTTCGTTTTTGATGACAACCAACTGGGGATTGAGGCGACCGGGCATTTCCGAAACGGCTTCAAATACGGCGCGGGGTTGGTCAACGGCAACGGCGCTAATCCGGATATCAACAATGCCAAGGACGTCTACGTTAACCTTTTCCAGACCATCGGCCGCGGCGACGGCCAGAACGCGGGCCAGCGACTTGGCGCCTTCGCCTACTATGGCTGGCAGCCAACCAGGGATATCGGCGCCTTTGTCGGCGACGGCGGAGAAACCGACGGCAAAGGCAACACCGGATTCTATCGGGTCGGGGGCGACGTCAGTCTCAATTGGAAGACGTTCAACGTCAAGGCCTTCTTCATGTACGGTCAGGACGACCAGAAGCTCAACCCGTTGGACTCAAGCGACTATGTTTTCAGAGGCGGCTTCGCCCGCGTCGATTGGGCGGGATTGTGGAACAATCGCCTGGTTGTCTCGGGGATGTACAATTGGGTCAGGCCTCCGTGCTATGATGACGACCGGCCGCCGATGGATGTCACGTCGGCTTTGGTTCGTTATTACCTGGGCGACTGGACGGCGGTAAACGTGGCCCTGCATCTGGAATACAGCTATCGGGATATCGGCGGCATTCATCCCGAATCGGGTCATGCGCTGGCCGCCCTGGTTGACTTTGACTTCTAAGATCGTGCATGGGTAGGCTCGTGTGCACGCGCCCGGGCCTGCCCATGGTAAATTGTTAAAACGGCGGGAAATCCGAGCGTCCCTCAGCGGCTACCTGATTGCCCCCGGTGACGCCCGCGTATTAGTCGTCGACGACATCTCCCCCGAATGAAACGCGACCCTTTGCATCCGACTCGTAGACCACGTGGACATTTGCCTCCGGACGACCGCACACGCGCGCAATCGCCGCCGTAAGCCGGGAGACTTCACTTTGCATCATCTGTGGAGAAGGCCGAGCGGCCTTGATGACCGACACGAATACAGGGTGGATACCCTCAGGCGGCCCCCCGCCATCCTCGGCGTAGCAGTTTGGCATGAGCGGCCTGATTTTGACCCAGGTACCGCCCCGGGTCGAGGAAAAAACCTCCGCTGCCGCGTCGGCGATGGCAGCGGCGAGATCGTCACGCAGCGTTTCACCCGGACGGAGAACGATTTCGACATCAAGAATCGGCATGTATTGCCTCATGATCAGTTCGGTGGACCGGGTTCCGCGGCCGCACAACCATAGTCCACATGTGGCCAGCGTGGCCGGGTTGGAACGCAAGCAGGCCGCAAGGAATCGGCATTCGGGAATCGACAATCATAAAACCGTTCCGGCCTTTGCTGGAAGCCTGCATACATAATCAATCACGTCTGATGGGTCCTGAGCTTGCTCCTCTTGAAACCATAGAGAATATAGATAATGATGCCGATCACCAGCCAGATAAAGAAGCGATACCACGTCACGATATCGAGCCCGGCCATGAGCCATACGCAGAAAAGAATTCCGAGAATCGCCGTAATTATTCCTCCCGGCGCTTTGAACGGTCTGACCCGGTCAGGATCTTTGATCCTCAAGATAATTACCCCGCCGCAAACAAGTACGAACGCGAAGAGCGTTCCTATATTGCAGAGGTTTGCCATCTCATCGATGTTACAGAACGCCGAGAGAAGGGCAACGAAAGCGCCGGTCCACATCGTGGTGACATGCGGCGTTTTGAACCGTTTGTGGACCCCGGCGAAATACTTGGGCAGTAAACCGTCCCGGCTCATCGAGAAAAATATTCTCGGCTGTCCCATTTGAAAGACCAAAAGCACGGCCGTATGCGCCACCACTGATCCCAAAGAAATGACGGCGATGATCCACGGGGCGACCTGATTGTACTCGAGGCCGGCCACCAGAGGTTCGGCGATTTTCGTGCGCAGCTCCATGAACGGGATCATGCCGGTCAGCGCGATCGTCACCAGAATATAGACGACGGTACAGATGGCCAGTGAGCTTATGATGCCAATGGGCATATCGCGTTTGGGATTTCGGGTTTCCTCGGAGACCGTCGATATGGCGTCAAATCCGATATAGGCGAAGAAGACCGTGGCGGCGCCGACCTGTATTCCTTTCCATCCCCCCGGTGCAAACGGCGTCCAGTTCTCCGATTTGAAAAAATAGAACCCGATGCCGATGAAAAAAGCCAGAACGATCAACTTGACGGCGACCATCACGGCGTTGAACCGCGAACTTTCCCGTATACCGATTACCAGGAGGCCGGTCAGGGCCACCACAATCATCACCGCCGGCAGGTTGAAGACAATCGGTATCCCGAAAAGGTCGGGGGCGGAGGCGAGGTCGAAGCCTTTCTGGACAAAAGTCCGGTAATCGATCCTCAGCCAGGTTGGGATGTCCAGACCGAAGGCATTACGGATGAAGTCGTTGAAATACCCCGACCAGCTTATGGCGACGGCCACGTTTCCGATCGCGTATTCGATGATGAGGTCCCAGCCAATGATCCAGGCCACCAGTTCCCCCATCGTTGCATAGGCGTACGTGTAAGCGCTTCCGGAGATGGGAACCATGGCCGCAAGTTCGGCATAGCACAACGCGGTAAAACCGCAGGCAACGGCGGTTATGATAAATGATATGAGAAGTGAGGGTCCTGCCGGGAATCCGCTTGAGGCTCCGACCGCCGCCTCACCCACCATGGCGAAGATGCCGGCGCCGATGATGGCGCCGATTCCGATCATCGTCACATCGAATGAACCGAGCACCCGCCGTAACTGCTTATTTGAATCCTGTGATTCTTTGAGAAGCGCATCAACCGATTTGGTTCGAAAAATGGAGAGCATAGGTCTTCCGCTTCAACTTTTGTCTGCCGACTACAACAGACGTTTCAGACAAAGGCGTCGCAACCCTTCAGGCACCGAGGAGCCGAATGTAAAAAATAGTTGGCGGTTTGGCAAGAAGTCTGACTGAATATTGACTACTTTCACGGAGACGGACGACCTTGCGCTCGAATGACTTCCCTTGCTCGGTTTTTCCGGAATGAGGATTTCGACGACGAGGAAACGGCCGATCGAGAGGCAGATTGTCTATGCCCGCCCTAACGCTGATTTTCGAGTTTGTGAGTCAGGTCATCCAGGCGACAGCAGGATACCGGCTCCCCGCCGCGCAACAGAAGGAAACTGGCTTTTGTCAGCAGAGGACCTGGGATACATGTCGAACCCTGATTTTCGAGACTGTAAGTTAGGTCATCCGCGCGACAGCAGGATACCGGCTCCCCGCCGCGCAACAGAAGGAAACTGGCTTTTGTCAGCGGAGGACCTGGGATACATGTCGAACCCTGATTTTCGAGACTGTAAGTTAGGTCATCCGCGCGACAGCAGGATACCGGCTCCCCGCCGGGCGACAGCGGGAAACTGGCCTTTGCCAGCGGAGGAGGTAGGATTCGAACCCACGGTACCTTTCGGTACAACGGTTTTCAAGACCGCCGCTTTCGACCACTCAGCCACTCCTCCGTGATTGGTACAATCAAAACATAATTCGACCGCCCTGTCAAGCACAATGTACTTGCTCCGCCAGGCAGAACAGCATTCGTCGCCGGCACCACCCATTTGCTCCCCGGCGCAGGGGCAGACCGGATGTCTGCCCCTCACAAACTATGCTCAGTAGAAGACCCCGCCTCACGACGGGGTCGTGCGCGCAGATGTCTGAATCGACCTTGACGTTCCGCCAATCATTCGGCCGGCGGCATGATTCGGTTGCGCAAACCCGACCACCCGGATTTGGAACCATCGTCACTGCAGGGCTCGGTGACAACCCAGTAATTGGTGCCGTGAGTGTACGTGATCGTCACTTCGCCGTCATGGTAGACGAACAGAACACTCCATCCGCCCGCGATCATGACGGTATCCGAAGGGCTGACGTAGTCCAGGTCAATCGAGGCCACCGCCGCCAACCTACCGCTAACCGGGCAATCGTCGTTGGCGAGCGCCGTCGAATCAAAATAGATATTGGTGGCGGTGTGACCCGCGTCGATTTCAGCATGCAGGCTGGAGGTGTCGGTGGTTGCCGAGAGATACATGAAATGTGACGCGGCGCCGTTGATGTACATTCCGACGTGCGGTCCGCCCGTCAGGTCGTAGAAAGCGTCGCTTTCAGTACCAGCCTGACCATTTTGGCCGGTGATATCCATTGTAACGTGGGCGCGGATATTGACGGTTGTCGTCGTGGTGTCGGGGTACTTCATCAATCCCGAGCCATTCCAGAAGCGGAGAGAATCGACGCCCTGGAAAGTGAACGTATCGACCAGTAACGGATCATCTCCCTCGTTGTACATTACGGCGGTCAGAGAGAAAACGTGCCAGAAGTCGGAGTAGGTGTAGGACAAGACGACCGAATCAAACAGGCTGGCTCCGGCCATCGGTTTGAACGGATTGTACGACGGTGACTTGTCCGGGATGGAGTCCATGATCTCAAGGGAAAGATCAATAATGTTGCCGTCAAGGCTGGTATAGCCTTCACCCATCAGATCTTTCATCAGCAAGAATTCGGAGTTGTTAGGATTGCCGGGGGTTGGGCCGGTGGGCTTGTCGTCATCAGAACAGCCGACGATGCACATCAATCCGCCAACCATAACGACCGCCGCCAAGATTAAAAATAGCCGTTTCATAGCGCCTCCCTCGTAAAGGTGTTTTTGCTGTTCATATCTTCATATCAACCGGTCTTCGGGGCCGCTGAATACGTTACTGTCCAGCTGCCGTGCCGCCGTAAAGCCCCAGATCCGACGGCGAACCGTCGTTATCGGTGATTTCCTTCCAGCCCGCATCGATCGCCGGCGATCCCGGTTTCAAGTGGAAATCACCGTCGCCGGCGAATAACGGATCGGCGCAGATATTGTCATTGACGCCGGTCGGGTCGGGCATGTCTTTGTAGTTGCCGACCTTGTTGTTCCAGACCAGATTATTGAGGAATTGCCATTTTTTCAGATCGCCGTAATTCCAGACGCCGACACAGGGGCAGACCCATTCATCGCGCCAGCCGTTATCGGTGATGATGTTATTGACAAAACGCCCGCTGCCGTCGGGCGACCACGGCGCCACGCCGCAATTGCCGTTGTGATAGACGACGTTGTTGGCGGCGTCGAGATACGACTGGCCGGTGCCGATAATCCCCCACCCGAGGTTGTCATAGACGAGATTATTGTGGGCGATCACGGTCGAGGTACCGAAAGCGCCGATGCCCTTCCAGAATTCGGAAATCCGATTGCGGTGGGCAACGCAGTGCGCATCCCACGTCACGCCGATCCCGGCACCCCTCCCTTTCTTGATGACACAGTCGGAAATGACGGCCGACGCGCCTCTATACAAGGCCACGCCGTCCCAGCCGTTGTTGACGATGTCACAGTTGGCGGCGAAAATTTCTGCGCCCTCGCGCCCAAAGACGCCGCCGATGCCGACGATCACCGAATCGAGTCGATGGGTGTTGTCGGCCAGGGCGCAGTCATCGACATACACCCGGCTCCGCCTGACGACGACGGCGGCGTCGGTGGCGCTGCCGTCGAGGTCGCGCACGCCGCCGGTAATCTTCAGATCAAACAAACGTGACTGGCGGGAATTCTCGAAATAGACGCCGTATCCGGCGCCGGTGACCAGAATCGTCGAATCCGTGTCTTTGCCGATGATGACTATGGACTTGTCCCGGATAACAAAACCGGTCGAGGCCGCAACGTTCGTCCTGTGCTCCTGGCAGTTCCCGCAGAGCGGGTCGACGAACGCCTGCGGCGAGGCATAGTATATCCCCGATTGAAGGACAATCGTGTCGCCATCTACGCAGGCATCGATAGCCGCCTGAAGCGCGGACGGTTTCCCGGCGGCGGCCGTGATGACCAAAGCCGACGAATCGGCGGTCCACGTCCGGTCCGACTCGACTATTTTGAGATGTTTGCCGCCTGGTTGCGTCTGGCAGGAAACGAGCCATCCGAAAAAGCAGACTACGGCCATCGCCGCGAGAGCATTGCGCATAACCCATCCTCTTTTTCCGGATAATTAACAAACGGCGCGACCGATTTCAACCACAAAATGGACCCGTTTGCACAATCTCCATGTTCTCGGAAAGGTTCGGTTCGGCCCTACGCGGCTCTTTTGGATTTTTTCTTGAGGACAAGTTTGTAGCGCGGATCAAAGCCGCCTTTGGAGCAGCGTCCGCACGAGGCCATGCGCAGGCGCCTGGTCCTCGGATACTCGGCCAGACAGCTGGGACAAACATAGACATAGCGCGGCGGCCGCCGCAGGCCCGGATGTTCATTGGCCCGAAGCGAGGCGCCGATCCGCCGGGCGAGTTTCCTGAAGGCGGCGTCGTGCTTGAGATGAATGATATGAATCATCTCGTGTTTCAGCGTGTCGTACACCTCATCGGGGAAATAAGCATGGTATTTTTCGGAAATACGAATCTCGCTTTTTTGAGGGAAATATCCTCCAGCGGCCAGCATCCGTTTGGAATACCTGATCTTGACGTGCGGCAGTCGGCCGTCGAAATACTGCCGGTTGTAGATATCAAACATGTGCCGCAGGTCATCAACGGTGGGCAATTCGGCGCGGGGTCTGCATACTCCCATGTTCTCAAATAGATCGTAATTGACCGAGGGCGTTGCCGTCTTCTTTGTAGCTTTGTTCTTCATGGTCAGGACGGTATAATCCTTGCGCATAGGCCCGCGCCAAAGTCCCTTATGATATCCCTTTCCCCGGCGCACCGGCCTAACGGCCGTGTTCGCTCAGGAGGGCAGTAATGGTTTCTCGCGCCTCGGGATAATTGACAATCACCGAAAAGGCCCCGCGGCTGTCACCGACAGCATATCCGACGGCGTGGTCGTTGGGGTAATTTTGCGCCAGCGCCGCTTTCAACGGCGCCGGGAAGGCGTCGGGGTCGCCGTGGCATTTCAGGCACAACTGCCCCACCTTGATTTCCTTCATATAGCGGAAACGTTTGACGTTGGCGCTGTCAAAAACTAATCGGGAGTAACTCTGGGGTTCGGACATCCCGGCCGCCTCGAATTTCTTGAGAACGGCCGTCTCGAAGCTGTCCGGGGTATACTGGGAATTCCGCTGACGCAGCGACACCCGGCGGATATCGATGCCGGCCATCTGTGAGAAACTATCGGCGATTGCCGGCGCCCTGACGTTGCAGACATAGATGGCGTTTTCCGCGCCGCCTCGCGCCAGCGCCGTCGTCAGCTCCTGTCTCAGCGCCGCCTGGAAATCGTCGATGATCTGATCGCAGGCGGCGATAATCTTCGCCCGGTCGAACCCGTCCGGTCTTCGTTCCACCCGTTCGATGCAGCCGAGGAGCAAAATTAGGAGTAATAGTATTGTCATGCCACGTATCATCATATCCTCCCGGTCGACCGTAGAGTAGCGCGTCCGAGGCCAAAAATCAAGCCTTTAGTTGCCTTTGTGATAGGGTATTTCGATTGACAGCCCGGCCCTTTTGGGATATATTCGCCTTTTTGAAAGGGAATCGCCATGCAGCAACCCGCCGTGACCCCCAAACTTGTTGCCGAACATGGGCTTTCACCGGAGGAATACCGGCAGATTGTCAATCTTTTGGGACGGGAACTCAACTTCACCGAGTTGGGCATCTATTCGGTGATGTGGTCCGAGCACTGCTCCTACAAAAACTCCATCAGGCTGGTCAAGACGCTGCCGCGCGACGGCGAGCATCTTCTGGCCAAGGCCGGCGATGAAAACGCCGGGGCGGTGGATATCGGCGATGATCTGGCGGTCGTGTTCAAGATCGAATCGCATAACCACCCGTCGGCGGTGGAACCATACCAGGGGGCGGCCACCGGCGTCGGCGGCATCCTGCGCGATATTTTCACGATGGGAGCGCGGCCGATCGCGGCGCTCAATTCGCTCCGCTTCGGCTCGCTCAAAAACGACCGCGTCCGTTACCTGGTGGATGGCGTCGTCAGGGGAATCGGCGATTACGGTAACTCCTTTGGCGTCCCCACGGTGGCCGGCGAGGTCTACTTTGACGAAGCCTATACCGGCAATCCATTGATCAACGCCATGGCCGTCGGCATCGTCAAGACCGACGGGATGGCCTCGGCCAAGATGGGCGGGGTCGGAAATCCGGTCATGATCGTCGGGTCATCAACCGGCCGGGACGGCATCCACGGCGCCACCTTTGCCTCGGCCGAACTGTCGGAAAAATCCGAAGCCAGACGGCCGTCGGTGCAGATCGGCGATCCGTTCACGGAGAAGCTTCTCA
>Ga0315287_10005130_pt1 | contig 12872 bp, 11 predicted proteins | sample YL17G11_0_MG_FD_205037 | JGI IMG/M metagenome (GOLD analysis project Ga0315287, IMG submission 205037) | Sediment microbial communities from Yellowstone Lake, YNP, Wyoming, USA - YL17G11_0 | ecosystem: Environmental > Aquatic > Freshwater > Lake > Sediment | place: USA: Wyoming | collected...
AGGGGAAGCGGGCCGTGCTGATAGACGACATCATTGACACCGGCGGGTCCATCGTCTCCGCGGCCCAGGCCGTGGCGGATCGCGGGGCGAAGGAGGTGTCCGCCTACGCCACGCACCCGGTGTTCTCCGGGAACGCGGTGGAACGGCTGCAGCGCTCTGCTCTCAAGGAAGTGGTCGTCACCGATACGATTCCCCTGCCGGAAGGTAAACAGACCTCCAAAATCAGGGTAATATCTTTGGCCCCGGTTCTCGCCGAGGCCATCAAGCGAGTGCACGCGCACCAGTCCGTCTCGACGCTCTTCGACCGGTACTGGAAAGAGGAGAAGCGGTAGGCGCGGGGCACGAAGAGGAGGCAGGGCCGATGCCTGGGACGCGGGGAGGCGACAAGAGCCACACCAAGAAAGAGAAGAAAAAGCCGAGCAAGAGCATCAAGGAGCGGCGCAAGGAGAAGCGCGAGAAGAAACAGGAGAAGCCGCTCGCCTAAAGGCGAAGGCAAAAGCAAAGAGGAAAAAGGAGAAAGGCAGACGCTAGGAGGCAACGCTGCAGTGAGACGGCCGCTTGACTGTCTGCCTTGTCTTTTTACTTTTTCCTTTTTACTTTTCCTCTCTCGGGCGGATGACCTCGGGCTGGGCGGTCTCGGCCACGACTGCCGCTTCCTTCTCGACCGCCTCCGCGGCCGGCTTGGCCGGAGCGGCGATGGTCAGCACCGTCTCATCCGGGGAGTCGAGTACGCGGACGCCGGGGGGCAGGCGGAGGTCCTTGACCTTCACGTGGTCGCCGATATCGAGACCGGAGATATCCACCTCGAGGCGCCTCGGCAGGTCGGAGGGCAGGGCCTCGACCATGACCTCGCGCGAAAGGCGCTCGACGATCCCGCCCTTGGCGACGGCAAGGTGCTGGCCGACGTGGTGCACCGGGACCTCGGCGCGCACCTTCTCCTCCATGGACACGACGTGGAAATCCACGGAGATGAGGCGCTGGGTGACGATGTTACGCTGCACCTCCCCGACCATGGCGGTGGGGGAGAAGTCGGAGTCCTGGAGGACGAGCTTGAGCGGAGTGGAGTGCCAGGCGCTCTCGCGTAGCGTGCGGGTGAAGAAAGATTCCTCCACGGTCACGAGCAAGCTCTCCACGTCGCGACCATAGATGACGGCCGGGATCAGGCCGGCCTGGCGGAGGCGCTTTCTCTCCCCCTTGGTGCTCTTGGTGCGGAGGGTGACGGGCGCCTCTTGCAGCTTGGGGCTCATACGATGGTCTCCTTTGCCGACAGTCGGCGGCGAATTGCGCCTTCGCTCACCGCGACGAGTATAGCACCCGAAGGGGAGGCACGGGAAGGGGCTGTCTGCGCGACGCCGGCCAGGGGGATGGCGAGGACGACGACGGTAGGCGGACGGCATCCTATTAGTATTGTGATCCTGACCACGTCAGGACGGCGCTTTCGCCGTCCTCGCCATCATACGGCAACCGCCGCTCCGCTTCCTCGGGAACCGGAGCGGGCGGCGCTTATCTACGTTAGCATATTCCACGAACAAGCGCAGCGACCGCGACAGGGGCTTGGGATTGGCGAGTCGAAACACCGCTTGTCTATGGAATATGATCACAGGCGAATCTAGATGCAGAGACTATCATCGGCGACGCACTCCTTCGCCGTGCTGATCGTGGAGAAGGGCAGAGCGAGGATCAGCCGGTTCAAAGTGGAGGTCTGTGGGGAGACGCTGTTGGCGACCGGGTCGGAGGGCCTGGCGCAGCGTCTCGTGTCGGCCCGGCCGCACTTGATCGCGGTCGCCGGCGACCAAGAGGGGGCGGAGGCGCTCGCCGAAGACCTGCGCCGGCAGGGGCTGGCCGAGTCGGTCCTCCTGGTGACGCACGATGGGAAAGAGGACCGGGCGAGGCCGGGCCAGGTGCCGGCTCCGCTCCCGCGGCAACTCGCGGTCGCGTCCCCGGAGGAATTGCTGAGCGCCCTGGTGACGGCGATGGTAGCGGCCTGCGCGCGATTCCCGGTAAGCCCGCTGACGGGGCTGCCGTGCAGCGCGGTGCTGCGGCAGGAGGTGGAGGATCGGCTGACGCGAGGCAAACCGTTCGCCCTTCTCTATCTAGATCTCGACAATTTCAAGGCCTACAACGATGTCTACGGGTTCGGGAGGGGGGACATCGCCATCACCACGCTGGGCCGGGAGGTGAAGGCGGCCGTCACGCGGTACGGAACGCCAAAGGACTTGGCGGTGCACATCGGCGGAGATGACTTCGCCGTGCTCACCACGCCCGAGCGGGCGACTCGCGTAGCGAAGCGGATCATCGGCGAGTTTGCGCGGGAGATGGCGCTGCTGTACCCCGAGGAAACACGCGCGGCGGGCTACATCGAGACGCGCGACCGGCAGGGAAACCCGACACGATACCCGCTGATGACCGTCTCGGTCGGGGGCGTGAGCACCGCCCACCGGCCGGTGAGCAGCTATCTGGAACTGACTGAGATCGCGGCCGAGATGAAGGCCTACGCGAAGTCTCAGGACGGCGGAAACTTCGTGCTTGACCGAAGAAGGAACTAAGAAATGTCTCAATCCGCCCTCCATTCGTGGAACAGTAGTAGAGAGGGACTATGGGATGAGGTGAGTCTTACCCAGACTTTCCGAAAAGGCAAACGCGTCGAAAGGCGCGGACGCAAAGCTATGGGTCTACGGTCCGCTCGGGCCACGATTGCCAGGCTGCCGAAGAAAGATGGTGAACGCGCGAAGCGCTCCGCCACAGGCGCGAGGGAGAGCTTCGCATGAGCACGATCATGAGGCAAGCCGGCACAGAAGTGCGGGAGAAGGCGGAGGGGGCCAGTGGGGCGCCGACGCCTGAGGTGTTCCTGGGCGCCTCCGACGGTCCGCCTAAGGGGCTGACCGGTGCGAGCCCCGCCCACCCTATCGAGACGCGGGGAGACTTCCTCGAGATCGCGCGCCGGTTGATGCTGGGCGCCGGCGGGGCGGGGGCCGTTGCGGCGATCTGCCTTCACCTCGGAGCGCTGTCGCTCCTCGCCTCCCTCCTCTTGATCCTCGCCGGCGCGGCCCAGGTGATCGCGGTGGTCGTCTTGCACCGCTTCCGCGCCCGCGAGATGGCGCAACTGCAGCAGGGCTTGGACCGCGCGCATCTCTTGGCCCGACTCAACTCCTCCATCATCGGCTCGTTCGCCATGGCCATTGACGCCAAAGACCAGCACACCCAGGGACATACGGAGCGGGTGCGGGATATCGCGGTGATGATCGGCGAGGAGATGAAGCTGACCGAGGACGAGATCGAGTCCCTCCGGATGGCCGCGATGCTGCATGACATCGGGAAGCTGGCGGTCCCGGACTACATCCTCTCCAAGCCGGCCCAACTGACCCAGGAGGAGATGCGGAAGGTCCAGACCCACACGCTGGTGGGAGCGGCCCTGCTGGAATCGGTGCGGTTCCCGTGGCCGGTGGTGCCGATCATCCGCGGCCATCACGAATGGTGCGACGGAACGGGGTACCCGGACGGGTTGACGCGCGAGCAGATCCCGTTGGGGGCGCGCATCCTGGCGGTCGCCGATGTCTACGACGCGCTGCTCTCCCACCGACCGTACCGGCCGGCGATGAGCGTGGACGAAGCCGTCAAGTTCATGCGCGAACGCGCGGGAACGCAGTTCGATCCCGAGATTATCACCATCTGCTTCCGGACGCTCACCGCGCAGCAGTCGAAAGGCCGACCGGGGTTCATTTTCGACGCGGAGGGACGGGCCGAGAAGGCCTCGGCGGCAAGCGCCGGACAGAGTTCCATCTTCATGAACATCCGCCAGGCCCATCAGGAATTGCTGGCCCTGTACGAGATCGTGCAGACCATGGGACAGAGCCTGGATGTGCAGGAGACGATGGAACTGGTGATCGGCAAGACGAAGCGCATCATAGACTTCGCCACCTGCGTGCTATTTCTGTGCCAGCAGGACGACGGATACCTCATGGCGGCGGCGGCCGCGGGGCCGCATGCCGACGAGATCAAGGGGCGGCGGCTGCAACTCGGGGTCGGGGTGAGCGGGATCGTGGCCCAGACCGGGATGGCCTCCGGTCTCGGGAAGCCGGCGCTGGAGGACCTGAGCGTGCTGCTCGGGGCCGAGGCCCGGTCGTGCGGCCTGGCGCACGTCGTGTCGGCTCCGCTGATGCACGAATCCACGCTGATCGGCACGCTGACGCTGTACCGGCCGGGAAGCCGGCAGTTCACCGAGGACGACGCGCGGCTGGTGGTGGCGGTGGCCCGGCAGGCGGCGATCGCGATCAATAACGCGCGGCAGCACGAGACGACGCGCCAGTCGGCGATGACCGATCAGCTCACCGGGCTGGCGAACGCGCGCCACTTCTTCATGCGCCTGGAGCAGGAGTTGAGCCGGGCGCGGCGCGAGCAGAAGTGCGTGTCCCTCGTGGCGGTGGACCTGAACGGCCTGAAGCAGATCAACGACAGCTACGGGCACCAGCAGGGGGATCGGGCCTTGCGCGTCATCGCCGAGGTGTTCCGCCGGCACGTGCGGGACTACGATACCGTGGTGCGCTACGCCGGAGACGAGTTCTTCATCATCCTGCCGGACACTACCAACAAGACCGCGGTGGAGACGACGCGGCGTATCAAGGAGGCGGTTCGCGAGACGCAAGTGGAAATGCTGCCGGGCCGGTGCATCAACCTCAGCGCCAGCTTCGGCGTGGCCACCTTCCCCGGGGACGCGGAACACGCCGACGCCCTGATCGCCGTGGCGGACCAGGCCATGTACGCCGACAAACGGCTCAGCCAGCAGGCGGCCCTGCTGCACGCGCAGGGGAATGGGAAGGAGACCGGCTAACCGCAGCCGGGGCGGCGAGGCCGCACTTCTCCGGAAAACAAGGACGAGGGAATTGGAACTACCAACGTTTCGCGCGAACGCGCGCTGACGGCCGCACGTCGGGCCTTCACCGCGAGGGGAATCATGCAGGTTGAACCGCAGAAAGACAAGACGAACGCCTCCTCCGCGTTCATCCCGTATATGCTCCTGGTCAGCCTGACCGGGTACGCGGTCCTGGCCCGGCTGAGTGCGCAGCAGCTCGAGCAGACGCGGTTGCTGCCCCTGGTAGCGCCGACGCTGTTCTTTGTCGGGCTGGCCATCGTTGTGGGCCTGCAGTCCGTGCGGATGCCGCGCGGCGGAGCCACCACCACGGTTGGATTCGCGGTGGACTACGCGTGCCTCCTCATCTTCGGCCCCGCCATCGCCGGCTGGATCGGAGTACTGAGCGCGCTGGTGCTGCTGCGCCGGAGTGCGTGGCTGCGTCAGTTGTTCAACCACGCGCAGTTGGCGCTCTCCTTCGCCGCGGCGGGGTGGGTCTACCAGCAGTTCGGGGGACGCTATGTAGTCACGGCCGCGCCGGAGACGGTCGCGACCGTGGCGACACAACAAGTGCCGTTCGGCCACCTCATTCCAGCCTTGGTCGGTGGAGGGATCGGCTATTTCCTCGTCTCCAGCCTGCTCTTGGCCACCGCGATGGCGTTGTGGGAGCGCCGCTCGGTCTTGGACGTCTGGGCGGTGAGTTTCCGCTGGGCGGTGCCGCGCTATCTCGCGCTCGCCCCGTTCGGGCTGCTGATGGCGATGGCCTATGGGACCCCGCAGATCGGGACCTGGGCGGTGGCGCTGTTCCTGGTGCCCCTGATCGGCGCGCGCTACGCCTTCCAGGGCGCGATGGAGATGCTCCAGGTGCACCGCGAGACGGTGTACGCGCTCTCCAACGCGCTGGAGGCCTACGATCCCTACACCCGCAATCACTCCGAACTGGTGACGCGCTACGCCCTGCAACTGGGCCGCGCGCTGGGCCTCTCCGAACCGCAAATGGAGACCCTGGAGTGGGCCGGACGGCTACACGACATCGGCAAGTGCCGGCAGGACTGGGAACCAATTATTAGAAAGCCTGGGAAGCCGAGCGAGCGAGAGTGGCAGGTGATTCGGCAGCATCCGGTGGAGGGGAGCCGGTTGGCCGAGAAGATGGAGTTCCTGCCGCACACCGCGGGGGTGGTGGCAAAGATCGTGCGGGCCCATCACGAGCGGCTGGACGGCTCGGGCTACCCGGACGGGCTGAAGGGGGAGGAGATCCCGTTCGAGGCGCGGATCCTCTGCGTGGCGGACGCCTTCGAGGCCATGACGGCCCGGCGGGCCTATCAGCGCAAGCGCTCTCTGGAGGATGCCGTGGCGGAGATGCAGCGGTGCGCCGGCTCCCAGTTCGAGGCCAAGGTCGTAACCGCGCTGGTGGGCTTGTGGGAGCGAGGGGAGTTGGACCTGGAGGTGAACGACGTGGCCATGAAGCCGGCCCTGTCGCCGGCGGCCCAGGGCGCAGGGGGGATGAGCTAGTGCGCGTGCGACAACGCAAGCGGGCGCTGGGGGTCTATGTCGCGGCCGTGATCCTGGCCGGGGCGGTCGGTCTCGCGCTCTCCACCCGCAGTTGGGCGAACACGAACCTCCAGTTGTGGGAACTCGTCTGCTTCCTCGGCCTCGCCGTGGCGCTGGACCTGATGGTAGTGCCGCTGGCGAGCGGGGGCGGCGCGGCCGCGAGCTTCTCGGCCTATTTCGCCGGCCTGCTGGTGCTGGGACCGGGCGTCACCGCCTGGGTGGCGGCTCTGTCTGGAGTCTGCTCGGATGGAATCATCAAGCGGCGGCCGTTGGCGAAGGTGGGTTTCAACGCCGGCCACAGCGTGCTGTCCCTGTTGATCGTGGGAGCGGTGTATCAGCACGTGGGAGGGAAGGTAGGGGACTTCCATGCCTCCGACCTATCCGAGCTGGCCGCGGTGGCCGTGGCGGTGCTCTGCCTGTGGTTCTTGGAGACCGCCTGGGTGTCGGTGGCCGTGACCTTGGAGCGAGGCGGTCGGGCCTGGCGCCGGCTGGCCTCCTCCCTGGGGCCGATGTTGGTCCTGGACGGGGCCTTGGCGAGCATGGGGGTGCTGTTGGCGCTGCTCTACCTCTACCTGGGGCGCGATCACTTCGCCTCCGCGGACGGCTCCCCGGAGGCCAGCGGCATCGTCTTCTTCCTGGCCATCGCGCTCATTCCGTCGCTGCTGCTCTACTACGCGTATCGCCTCCAGGGATTGGTGCGACAGACCTACCGGCAGAGCCTCCAGACCCTGGGCGCGCTAATGGAGGCGAAGCTGGAGGACTCGCAGCCGGGCCACGGGGAGCGGGTGGCGACGCTGGCGGCGGCGATGGCGCAGACGCTGGAACTGCCCCCCGATCAGATCGAGCAGATTCAGTTCGCGGGGTATCTGCACGATATCGGGAAGGTGGGAGTGCCGGCGAGCTTGCTGAGCCGCCGCCGGGACGCGTTCTCCGGCGAGCCGGAGCAAGTGCGGATGCATCCCACGATCGGGGCGCAGATTCTCGCGGCCGTCGGCTTCCTCCGCCCGGCCGCCGAGATCGTGCGGGCCCATCACGAGCGCTGGGACGGGCTGGGATATCCGGCGCGCGTGCACGGGACTCAGATTCCATTGGGGGCGCGGATTCTGGCGCTCGCCAACGCCTATCTGGGGATGACGCAGTCGCACGCCCAGACGCCGCTGTCGCCGGACCAGGCCGTGCTGCGCCTCCGGCAGGCGGCTGGGTCACGCTTCGACCCGGCCCTGGCGGAGTGCTTGGCGCGCGTGCTGCAGGAGTCGGGAGAGTTGCCTTCCCAAGCGGAATGGGCGCGCGCGCAGACCTGGGCGGCGCCCGCCCTGGGGGGACGAGAGGGGTAGAGGAGCGCAGGAACTGGGGAGAAAACAGGACGGGCAGGCGGAGACCTGCCCGTCTCACATTCCAGGAGGTACGCGGTGCGACCGCGCGTGTTGGTCGTGGGCAGCATCAACATGGACCTGATCGTGCGCTGCTCGGAGCTGCCGCGCCGAGGCGAGACGGTGCGGGGGGAGGAGTTCCGGACGGCCGCGGGCGGCAAAGGCGCAAATCAAGCCGTGGCCTGCGCGCGCCTGGGCGCGGCGACGACGCTGGTCGGGCGCGTAGGGGAGGACGAATTTGGCCGCAGCCTGCGAGATGACTTGGTGGCGGAGGGGATCGACGTTGCATCGGTGCGCGTGGATCGCGAGGCCGCGACGGGAGTGGCGCTGATCCTGTTGGAGCAAGAGGGCAGCAATCGCATCGTGGTCATCGGGGGCGCGAACGCGCGGATGGGGGCGGAGGAGGTGAAACAAGCGCGGGCGCGGCTGGCCGCCTGCAACGTGGTGCTGATGCAACTGGAGACGCCGCTGCCGGTGGTACGAGAGGTGGCCTTGGCGGCGCGGGAGCGAGGGGTGTTGAGCGTGCTCGATGCCGGGGCCGCCACCCCCGCGGCGGCCGAGATGGGCCTGCCCGGGCTGGTGGACGTGCTCTCCCCCAATGAACCGGAGGCGGAGGCGCTGACGGGAATCGTGGTGCGCAACCTGGAGAGCGCGCGTGAAGCGGCCCAGGCGCTCCGGGAGATGGGGGCGCGCGACGTGGTGATCAAACTCGGCCGGGGCGGGGCCTGGTGGTCGGGGCCGGAGGGGGAGGCGCACTTCCCCGCGTTCCCGATTGACCCCATTGACACCACCGCGGCCGGAGACGCCTTCACCGGCTGTCTGGCCGTCAGTCTGGCGGAGGGACGGCGCAGGAGCGAGGCGATCCTACGCGCCAACGCGGCCGGGGCGCTGGCCTGCCTCACGCTGGGCGCGCAGCCCTCGATGCCGCGAGCGGAGGAAGTGGAGGGGTTTCAGCAGGAGCGGCAGCCACGCTTGTAAACGCGCCCACACGACAAGCCCGTTCGCGACGAGGAGTTCGTTGCCTGCTGCGAGAACATCAGCACTCCAGTCAGCCCACCACGGGCTTCTGCTGACGGGTCCCATGCAGGGGCAGACCGGCCGGGCCTCACATCACCCTATACCTCCCCACCTTCCCCTCGTCCACCTCCACCCCCAGCCCTGCTCCCGGCGGTACGGCGATCATTCCCTCGCTATCCATCTCAATCGGATTCGCGATGATCTCGCGCAACATTGGGCTCATGGAGACGTTGTACTCAAGGAACAAGCTGCGCGGGAGGGCGGCGTTGGCGTGCAGGCTGGCCGCGGTGAGCAGGTCGGTGAGCCAGGCGTGCGGGCAGACGTCCACGCCGGCGCGTTCTGCTTCCCAAGCAATCTTGCGGAACTGCGAGAACCCGCCGCAACGGCTGAGGTCGGGCTGCACCACGTCCACCCGGCCGCGGTGAATCAGGTCGTGGAACCCCCAGGCCGTGGCCTCCTGCTCGCCCGCGGCGAGGCGGGTCTTTACCCCCGCCGCCTTCACCGCGGCGTAGCCCTCGTAGCACTCCGGGTGCAGGAAGTCCTCCAGCCAGAAGATGTCGTACGGCTCCAGGTCGCGCAGCAGCGAGATCGCGTCATAGGCGCTGCGGTTCACCCTCCAGCCGGCGTCTATCAGCAGATCCACGTCCGGCCCGATCTCCTCCCGCGCGGCCTTCACCAGCGCGATATCGCGCTTGCGGTCTTGCCCGAACACTCCCCATCCGAACTTGATGGCGGTGAAGCCGCGGCGGAGATAGAACTCGCAGGCCCGCTTCATATCATCGGGCGTGGGGCGGAAAAGCGTGGAGGCGTAGGCCCGCACCCGGTCGCGATAGGCGCCGCCGAGCAGCTTGTACACCGGCCGCCCGACGGCCTTGCCCATGATATCATGGCAGGCGATGTCGAACCCGGAGAGCACCTGGATCGCCACCCCGCGGCGGCCATAGTAGATGCTGCCGCGGTATACCTTGTCCCACAGTCGCTCGACCTCGAAGGGGTCCTCGCCGATCACGAGGGAGCGCAAGCCATCGAGGGCCTCGACGCCGCTTGCCGGCGCGTTCACCGCGGCCGCGCCGACGTGAGGCGCGGTCTCGACGTCGGCCCAGCCGGTGATCCCCTCGTCGGTGCTGACCCTGAGGAGCAGCAGATGCTTTACTCCGGCCGCCTCCTCGCTGCCCTCGGGAGGGCGGTTCTCCAGCGGGGATTCGAGCACCATCGCCTCGACGTCGGTGATCTTCATGCGCTCCCCTCCCCAAACATGATCGCCACCTTCAACGCCTCGTCTTTGCCGCGCGAGGCCAGCGCGACGGCGCGCCGCCAGTTCGCGAACGGAATGCGATGGGTAACAAGGCTATCGAGCTTGAGCGCCGGATCGGAGAGGCACCAGAGCGCCTCATCGAGATAGTCCTGGTCGTTGCACGCGCCGAGGATCTCCAGTTCCTTCACGTGGAGGCGGAACAGGTCGAGCGGCACGGGGTCAAGCAGGCCGGAGAAGATCACCAGCCGGCCCCGCGCGCGCAACACCTGCAGGCAGAGCTGCGCCCCCTCCGCCGACGCGGCGGCCAGTATCGCCACCTCCGCACCCCGGCCTTTTGTCACCTTCATCACCTCCGCGGCCACGTTGCCAACGCGCTGCTCATTGATCGTCACGACTTCCGGGACCCTTCGACTTCGCTCAGGGCAGGCCTGGCTCAGCCGGAACTCATGCCGACCTACCATGACCACCTGCGCGGGGCGCTGTCGGAGCGCGAGTCGCGCGATCATGATCCCGAAGGGGCCGTCGCCCACCACCAGCACCGTCTCGCCCTCCGCCACTCGCCCGCGCCGCACCGCCTCCAGGCACACCGCCACTGGCTCCAGTAAAACCGCCACCGCGAAATCCACACCATTCGGAATCCGGCGCACGCGACGCGCGGGCATGGCGAAGTACTCCGCAAAGGTACCATCGCGGTCAATCGCCAGGTGTCCCATCTGATCGCACAAGTGCCCGAACCCGCGTCGGCAGGACTCGCACTTCAGACACGGGATCACCGGATGCGCGGTGACGCGATCCCCAATCCCGAACTCCCTCACCCCTTTGCCCATCGCCGCCACCACCCCCGCGCCCTCATGGCCGAGCACTCTGGGCAACTCCGTGCCGAAAGGGTTGTGCTTGATGTCGGTCAGGTCCGAGGTGCAGATGGTCGTCGCCACAGTCCTGATCAGCACCTCGCCGGGGCCAGGCGACGGGACCGGCAGTTCCACCTCGTCCAGATGCCCTAGCTTTCTGAGTTGCAGCGCGCGCATGGTTCGCGGGGGATTCATGGGCGTCCCTCCGGTGCGGAAAGGCCCAGGAGCGAGAGCGAGTCGCGGTGGATGATCTCCTCGATCACCGCCTCCGGGATCGCGGGCAGGCCGCTGTTCCCCAGGATCGCGTTCACATTGCGCAGCCCTGCCAGCGAACTCTCCGTGGTCGTGGCCGGAAAATCAGAGCCGAACAGCAACTTGCCCTCCGCGCGATACTCCACCGCCAGGCGCATCGCGTTGTAGAACTGCCAAGGGCGGTAGTAGAGCGCGGAGATGTCGGCGTAGAGGTTGGGCTGCTTGCGAATCGCGGCGATGGCCTCGCCCTCCCACGGGTGACCCAGATGGGTGAGCACGAGCTTAAGGTCGGGGTACTCGCAGGCCACCTGATCCAGGTACGCGGGCCGCGCGTAATCCAGCGGTACGCCGTGGCTGAACGTGGTGGCCATGTGGGCGATGATCGGCAGCCCATGGCGCTGGCAGTAGCCGTAGATCTCGCGGTAGCGCCGGTCGAGCGGGTGCACGCCCTGGTAGATAGGCCCGATCTTCACCCCCGCGCAGCCCAGTCCCTGGTGGCAGCGCTCCAGTTCCTCCATGAATCCGCTCTGCCCGGGGTCAATGGAGGCGAAGAAGATCAGGCGGTGCGGGGCGCGCGCCACGTGCGCGGCCACTGCGGCGTTAGGGACGAACCACCCGGTGCGGGCCGCCTGGAGGCCGAAGACGACGGCGACGTCGGCCCCTTCCGTGGCGCGCAGATGGTCCTCCGGCGTGAACCTCCAGATTGCGGGGTCAAGGCCGCACCGCGAGAAGTCTGTCAGCACCTGCTCCGTGACGTCGGTCTCGAGGTTGAGGAAGTGAGTGTGGAGATCAACGATCATCGCCCGCGCCTCCTGCTGGGGTAGATTACCGGCGCGGTCCGCCGAATCCTGCTTACAGGAGGCGCAAGGCGCGCGCAGAAACGGGGCCGGGAGATCAAAGCTGACAGGAGAAGAAACGATGGCACGTATCCCGATGGCGATTCAGCTCTACTCGGTGCGTAAGGACTGTGCGGAGGATCTGTCCGGCACGTTGGCGGCGCTGGCCGAGATGGGCTACGAGGGGGTGGAGTTCGCCGGCTACCACGACCGGTCGGCGGCGGAGTTGCGCAGACTGCTCGACGATCTGGGCCTCAAGGCGGCGGGCAGTCATGTTCGGGGTCACGAATTGGCGACGGAGAACCTCGCCGCCACTATCGAGTTTCACCAGACTCTCGGCAATAAGTACCTGATCATCCCGTGGATGGACCCGAGCGATGACCGCCAAACGTGGCTCGACCTCGCCAAACGGCTCAATGAGGCGGCGGAGAAGCTGGCGCCCCACGGCCTCCGCACCGGCTATCACAATCACGGGCATGAGTTCAAGCCCATCACTGGCGAGAGCCCGTGGGACATCGTGGCGGGCAACACGCGACCCGAGGTGGTGATGCAACTCGACCTCGGCAACGCGTGTCACGGCGGGGCCGACCCGATGGCCTACCTGCGCAAGTACCTGGACCGCGCTGGCACGGTACATCTCAAGGAGTTCTCCGCCACCAACGACCAGCCGCTGATCGGCGAGGGAGACATCCCGTGGGCGGAGGCGCTCGACACCATCGAGGCCGGCGGCAAGACGGAGTGGTACATCGTGGAGCAAGAGGTATATCCCGTGCCTCCGCTGGAGGCGGCAAAGCGGTGCCGGGAGTTCCTGCGGACGCTGGGGAGATAGTTTGGTGAGCAGGCGGCCGGGCGCCTCGGGCGCCCGGCCGGGCCCGCGCGAACTAGGTGGAGGGA
>Ga0315287_10005132_pt1 | contig 12870 bp, 9 predicted proteins | sample YL17G11_0_MG_FD_205037 | JGI IMG/M metagenome (GOLD analysis project Ga0315287, IMG submission 205037) | Sediment microbial communities from Yellowstone Lake, YNP, Wyoming, USA - YL17G11_0 | ecosystem: Environmental > Aquatic > Freshwater > Lake > Sediment | place: USA: Wyoming | collected...
CCGCCCTAGACCTCTTCCGCGAAGCGGCGAAACTCGATCCGGACGGCAAGATTCTTATGAAAAGCGACGCAGGCGTCCAGGTTTCTTGTCGAGACATGGCCGAGTTCCAGCTGGCCCGGACTTACGTGGCGACGTTCGGGACAATTGAACCGAATCGAATATTGTCGTTCATCCGGACCCGCCCGGCCAGCCCGCTCCTTCGCGAAGCGTATTTAGAAGTCGGGCGATTTCTGGACCTGAGCGACGAGGAGGATCGCGGATATTTCCGCGAAATGCTGATTCGCTTTCCCCGCGACCCGGAAGTTCTAGATCGCCTTGCCCGAATGTCGCAAAGGGTGAGATCGGTGCAGGAGCTTCATGGGGAGATCGAAGAGGCGGTGTCCTATGGTGAGGAGACGGTCCGGGCTATTCAGGATTCCTCACCGGGCGGCGCGGCGAAAATTCTGGCCGATTTGAACCTCCAAATCGAAAACCTGTCCGGAGCGGAAAAAGCCTATGGCCCGGAATTCATTGCCGGACAGATCAAGGCCTGGGCCCGAACCTTAATCGATTACGCCGATTACTGGATGTCGAGAAAGAAGGATTCATCCGACGCTCGGTCGGCGGCCCGCCTGGCCCTCCATCTCCAACCGAGCGACGCTTCGATTCAGCAGGGAGCGGCAAAAGTCTTTCTATCCGATCCGCCTTTGATGGATGAAGCCCTAGCCGCCTATGGTCCGAGTCGAATGGCCGCTTTATCCGGAAATCAACAAAATCTCTATAATTACTTCAGCTTCTGGATGGGCCGCAAGGCCAATCGAGAAAGCGCCTTAACCGCTTTGGATCGGCTTCTTCAAAATGAACCCGAGAACCTCAACTTCCGGATGTCCGCCGCAGGTGTTTTGTGGCGAAACGGCGAAACAGAGAAATCCATAGCCGTTTTCGGACCTGCTTATGCGGCATCCCACTCCGATCGGCTGGCTCATCTTTACGAATACGGGAATTTCTGGGTAGGAAAAAATGCCAATCTAGATACCGCCGTACCGGCTCTTGTGAAAGCGTGCACTGAAGCAGCCCTGCCGATGACGAGTAAATGGAGGGCGGCCGAGCTTCTGGCAAAATCGGGAAAAATTCAAGAAGTGGATAAATTCTTCGGCCCCGCGACGCTGACCAAAACTCTTGATGACGAGTTGGGTTTGAGCGTCTATCTTCAATTCTGGCAGGGCCGGGGGAAGGATGCGGAATATATTCTTCCGGCTTTGGAGTTGATGGAGAAACTTCCCCGCTTGGAGTGGATGGACCGGGTGGCAATCGCGCAAACCTACGCCAAGATGAAATTCTACGACCGGGCTGAAAAAATATACGGCCCCGAATACCTGAAAACGATCGCTGCCGACGGCCAAAAATTAATTTATTATGCCCAATTCTGGGCTCCGCAGAATAAAAACCTCTTCTCGGCCATGGAGGCGGCCAGAGCGGCTGCTCGGATCGTTCCGGAAAAAGCGGCCGCATGGGGCGTTTTGGCCGACCTCCTTCAGCTTGACGGGAAAAAAGACGAGGCCAAAACAGCCATCGCAAAAGCCGTGAATTTGGCCAAATCGAAATCGGAAAAGGAACGTTTCGAGAAACGGAAAGCCGAAATTTACGGAGAGATGAAAAAATAAAAGCTGCTTAAAACGGCTTTTCGCGGCAAACCGGACGATCATCCGGCCCGAGAACTGAAGTGGCTCGGAGCTGTGTTCGGGGAATTATTCGGGTCCCGCCGGTTTTCAGCCACGGACAAATGCCCGCGGAAAATCGGGAAGGGATTCAGCCCGAATAAGGAGCCGGATGATCGGAATCGCGCCCGATGGTTCTATCGAATCCAATCGTTTCGGCGACGACATAAAGCGGCCGCTTTTTGACTTCCCGGTATTGGCGGCCGAGATAGAGGCCCAGAATTCCGAGCGAAATCATCTGGATGCCGCCGATGAAAAGGACGGCTAATATCAACGTCGTCCATCCGGAGACGAGCATATCCGGGTGGCGGATTTTCTCGATGAGAACCCGGAGGGCCATCACGAAAGAGACCAGGGTGATGAAAAATCCGAGATAAGCCGTCAATTTCAGCGGCTTGTCCGAAAAGCTCAGGATCCCGTCGAAAGCGAACCGGACCATTTTTTTCAGAGTGAACTTGGTTTTGCCGGCATAACGCCGATCCCGCCGATAAGGAAGCCCGACTTGGGAAAAGCCGGTCCAGCTCACCATGCCGCGGATATAGCGGTTCTGCTCCCGGAGCGAACGGAGGGTATCGACCACCTGGCGGTCCATCAGCCGAAAATCGCCCGCGTCGAGCGGCATCTCGGTGTCGCTGAGAAAACGGATCAGCCGGTAGAAGATCTTAGCCGTGACGAGCTTAAACGGATTTTCGCCCCGCCGTTTCTCCCGGACGCCGAACACGACTTTATGACCTTCCTCCCATTTGCGGATCATCTCCGGAACGACTTCGGGCGGATCCTGCAAGTCGCCGTCGATGATGATCAGGACGTCGCCTCGAGCGTAATCTAAGCCCGCGGTGATGGCAAATTGATGGCCGAAATTCCGGGAGAACGAAACCACTTTAACGCGGGCATCGTTCCGGCTCAATTCCCGAAGGAGGACGGGGGAGCCATCCCGGCTTCCGTCGTCGATAAACAGGATCTCGTGGTCGTAGCGGGGGCTCAGGCCGGCGAGCATGGCTTTCGTCCGCCGATAAAACTCGGGAATGACGCTTTCCTCGGAGTAGATCGGGACGACGATGGAGACGAGGATCGGTTCGGTCATGTCAACCTCCGCCGGAAGAAAAGGCGTTGGGTCGGAAGCGTGAGGCCGACGCCTCCGCCGAGCGTTTGGACGGCCAAGACAACGGTATTCTGAAGAAGGCAAGCGGCGACGACCGTCCCCGGGTCCGCCCCGAAGAGACTGAAAACGCCGGCCGCCAGAAGTTGGGGCCCGCCGAAACCAGCGAGTCCCGAAGGAAGAAATATCGCCGCGATCGTGAACGGTACGGCCGCCAGAATGACCAAAAACGGGAGGGGCCGACCTACGGCCTGGGAGGCGAAATACAACGTCAGGGGATTGAGCCCGGCCGCCGCCGCGCTGAGGAGAATCAGCCAGGCCGCCCTATTCTTATCCGTTTGAATTTCTTTCGAGGTCTCGAGAAGCCGCCGGACCTCCCAAGCGGTTCGGCGGAAGACTTTCTTCGGTGCCGGACCAGAGTCCGGCTGGGATTCAGTTCCGGCCGCGCGCGAGGCCAGCCGATGCAGAAGCCGGTTCGGCCGAAACGGCGCGGCCAGGGCGACGAGACCCATGATCAGGGAGATCATCGAAAGCGCCAGAATGACGGCGAAGAATCCGCCGTTGGCCCCACCGTTGAAAAGAACGAAGAATCCGGCCAGTCCACCGACGACGAACATGGCCCCCAATCCCAGGACACGGTCGATGAGGATCGCCAAACCGAGACGCCCTTTCGGCCCGAAAACCGTCGGGTCCGTCGTCGAACCGGGCTTGGTTTCCCATCCCGACATCATCCCGAACCGGAGCACCTCGGTTATAGCCGAGGATCCGGGAAGCCATTGTCCGACGGCCTGGCCGATCAGATTGACCGCCAGCACGTCGCGGAAGGGCGCGACAAACCCCAACGTCCGGGTCAGGAAATAAAATCGAACCGCCCCGACGAACAACAAACCGAGAAGGCTGAGGACGATGAGCCCGATCCAGAGCCATTCCCCGCGGAAGGCCTCTTGGAGAGGCCGCAGGTCGAGAAATCCGAGCTTCTTCAGGACCCAGAGCGAAACGACGCCGACGATCGTCATCACGGCGATCCGGAGCGTTGTTTTCACGAAATGTTTCCCTTTTTATCGGCGCAGGTTTCGAAGGCTTCGATCATCGTCCGTTCGACCTCGGCCCCGACGGCGGTTTGATTATACCTCGAAACCGCGATCGCCCGGGCGGCGGCGGCCATCCGCACGCGCAAATCGTCATCCTTCAGGCAGAGAGCCATTTTAGCGGCCAGATCGACCCCATCTCTGACCCTAAAGGTGAAGCCGTTTTGGCCAACCTCGACGACGCTTCGGACGCCGGGCAGGTCGGACGCTAAAACGGGGACGCCGGAGGCCAGGGCTTCGATCAGCACGATTCCGAAGGCCTCGGACCGGTCCACGGACGGCAAGACGAACAGGTCGGCGAGATTGTAAAGCGCGGGAAGGTCCTCGTCTCCGACAGCTCCGTCGAAGACGACGCTTCCGGCGATTCCCAAGTCGGCGGCCTGGCGGATAAAGCGATCCCGGAGATTCCCCCGGCCGACGATCATCAATTTCGCCCCCGACGCTTTCCGTCGAGCCCAGGTTTCGAGCAGGAAATCGACGCCCTTGAAGGCATGGGCCGTGTCGAGTCCGCCGACGAAGAGGACGACCCGCTCCTCGGGCCGGATTCCATATTTTAAAAGCCGGTCCGGGTTCTTCCCCCGGGGAATGAATTTTTCCGTATCGACGCCCGGGGGGACGTCTCGGAATTTTTCGGGATGAGCGCGGAAGACGGCCTTGGCCTCCGAATGGTCGGCGTAGTCGAAGGAAGTGACGATCACCCGATCGGCCGCTTTCAGGACGGCCGGCAGGACGAGCCGGGCGTATACCGCCATTCCCCAGCCGACGGGTCCTCTTCCAAAGGTGTCCATTTGAAAATTAACGATGAGGGGAAGGCTCGATTTGCGGGCATTTTTCAATAGAAGAACCGCTTCCGCCCCGCCGTAGAAGGGGTAGTGAAGATTGACGACGTCGAACCGTTTCAACTCGCCATGCAATTGAGGGACGAAGGCGCTGTTGCGGAAAGCGATCCGCGGTTTGAGGCGGTGGACTCGGAACGGATCGGCCGGAAGTTCTTCGACGGGGCCGTAGGCCGGGCAAAAGACTTCGACCTCGTGGCCCCGCCGGGTTAATTCCAAGGCATAGGACCGGGCCATGTTTCCCATGCCTCCCCGGTATGGCGGAAACGTGGACACGACAACGGCGATTTTCATGGCCGGATCCTTGCCCGGCTGCGGGCGCGGGCGAATCCGGACCCGGCGGCGCGTATTTTATGAAACAGCATTTTCGTATTGATGCGAAGAGCCGCCGGAAAGCCGGCAAAAAACGGACGCCAGAGGCGGCGGCCGGCGATGAGCCGCAGGTATCGCGGGATATAAAACGGATGAAGCCAATAAGCGCCTGTCGCCAGGGCCGCAGTCAAATGCATTCGGATCCGCTCCCCGGCCGGAAAGTCCGGCGTGTCGCAGGGCGCTTCGGCCGGGGTCAAGGCCAGATCCATCAGACTGCTCTTGCCCTCCTCGTCATAGACCCGGCCGTTCTCTTCGAACCAGGTTCGGGCGTCCGTGCCTTGATGGGGCTGGAACAGATTCCAATATATCCAGTGGGGTTTCAACGATCGGGCCAGGCGGATCGAGTCCCTTTCCGTTTCGGGCGTCGACTCCGGAAGTCCGATGATGAAGCAGGTATAGAGCCGGAGGCCGCGGCGCTTGATCAGCCGGGCCGACAGGACGATTTCGTCCATGGTTTCGCCCTTGTGGATCGCCTCGAATACTCGGGGATTTCCGGTCTCGACGCCGATGCAGACGTGATCGACCCCGATTTTCTTCAAGAGGTCGAGCATTTCCTCGTCGATCCGGTCCGCCCGGAGATTGTCGATATGCAAGGGCAGTCCGACGGCCCGTTTTTCATATTCGCGGAGGAAGGATTTGAACCGATCCAGGTCGAACGTCGGGCAGTCGTCGACGATGCGGATTTCCCGGAGGTTCCGCCTCGCCCCGGCCGCCGCGGCGATCTCGTCCAGGCAGGCCGCGAGGGGACGATAGCGGACGGTTCGGGTCGAGAGATATCGGACCGAGCAGAAGGAGCAGGCGAACGGGCATCCTCGGGACAATTGGATCGGATAGACCTTCATCTTTTCGGCCCCGAACGCAGTCCCGAAATCGGGGGGAAGCATCCGGGTGAGATCGGGCGGATCGGCGGTCACGATTTGGGAGGGTTCGCCTCGGGTGACGCGGCCGAGTTCTTCTCCGAACTTTTGATCGCACTCGCCGCGGAAGATACGGTCGCCGAGGTTTTCCCTGGCGAGATCGTCCGCGTAAAGCGAGGCGTGCGGGCCGCCGAGGGCGATGGGAGCGGCGGAGAGCGAGCGAATTTCCCGAATTGCCTCCCGGGCCTGCTTCATCTGGGCCGTATAAAGAGTCAATCCGCAGAGGTCGGGCGAGAATTCGGCCAGCCATGTTTGGAGCGGCGGCGCCTGGGGGTTGAAGGCGTAATCGACGATTCGGACGTCATGACCGAGTTCCCGGCTCCGGCGGGCGAGAATCGAAAGGCCAAGATGCGGCCAGGGGGAGAGCGGCGGACGATCCGCGGGGTAGGGGTTGATCAACAGGATTTTCATATCCCCGTATTTTTCCGGGCGGTGAAGATCAAATCGCCGTAGATATCCCCGAAGCGGTGGATGCGGCCGTAATCGACGATTCTCGGTTCGAGCATTCCCCGGCGATCCCGATTGAACGCCGCGCCGGCGAGGGGATTCAGAAAACCGAGGGCGGTCATCAGGCTTTCCGGCAGACCTCCCCGAAGGCCGTGATAGGCCCTAAGGGCGAAGGAGGGGCGACGGTCGATGGTCCGGAAACTTTCTTCGTCGACAAGGTCCCGTAAAGGTTCCCGCAGACACTTCTCTAAGGAGTATGGATCATAGATGCGTTGGAAAAAACGAAGTTCCCCGCGGCCGGTCCGCTGTTCCTGGAACACGGGGCCGAACGGGACGCTGACAGCCAGCCGGCCGCCCGGCTTCAACACCCGGACCATTTCCCGAACGGCGGCCGCGTCTCCGGCCGGTCCCTCGACGTGCTCCAAGACGCTCATGGCGTAGACAAAATCATAGCTTCCGTCGGAATCGGAAAGACGGCGGGCGTCCCGGATCTCGAAGCGGGCTCGTCCGCGGGCCCGGCGGCGGAGGGGGTTCCACATCGAAACGTAGGGATCGAGGTTGAGCGGGCTGATATCGGTCATCGTCAAGTCGAGGTCGTAACGCCGGGCGAGGATGAATCCAAATAATTTGGGGCTTCCGACGTCCAAAACCCGGAGAGGGGGGTGGTCTTGACCTTGATCTTTGGCCAGCCCGGCGATCTCCCGTTCCATGAAATAGTATTCGGGGAAGCGGGTATAACTGTTGATCGGCTGGAGGACGGCGGACGCCGCGACCCGGAATCCGGGGGTGAAGCCGTTGCGGACGAAACTCGACAGCCCGGCGGCGAGGCCGAATCCATAGGTGACGCCTTCCCGATATTTCATTAGCGGTCTGTTGTTAGCCTAATGAAAGAAAATTTCGAAGTCAAACGTTTTTCCCCTCACCAGGCCGTTTCCTGGCCTTGTGGCCGTCTTCCGCTCCCGATTCCGGGGGGCCGCTCCGTCCGGACTTTTTACTTTTTCCACTCCGAGGAGGTATTAACCTTGGGTGTCAGTTTGATCGAGCGGTTTGACCCCATTTGATCACGAATGTTTGATTATGAATTGACATCGGCGCGATGATGACGGTATAGTTCCAGCGAGACGAGAAGGGTACCCGAAGCGGGAATTCGCCACGCCCGGTTAATGTCCCTGTTGCATTACGAAACGACCGTGGGCTATCAACCGCGGAATCGCGAGTCATTGGAATGAAAGAATCGGAACAAACAGATAACTTCGGAAAAGAAAGGCGAGAGTTCCGCGTCGTCGTGACCGGAATCGGCGTCGTCAGCCCGATCGGAATTGGCGTGGAGGCGTTCTGGGACGCCCTTCTCCAGGGCCGAAACGGGATCGGCCGGATCACGCACTTCGACCCTTCGGAATATCGCTCCCAGATGGCCGCCGAGGTCAAGGACTTCCGGCCTGAAAACTGGATCGAGGAAAAGGCTGTCAGCCGGTTGGACCGTTTCACCCATTTCGCCTTGGCCTCCGCGGCCTTGGCCGTCCGCAACGCCGGGTTGGACGGCGTCCCGTTCGATCAAAATCGGGCCGGGGTCATCATCGGGTCCGGGATCGGCGGGGCCGAGTCGCTGGAAGAAGGCTTCGGGCTCCTCCGGGATAAGGGACCGAAATCCGTAGGACCGTTCATCGTCTCCAAAAGTCTGATCAATACCGCCGCCTGCATGGTTTCCATCAAGCACGGGCTCAAAGGGCCGTTATCCGCTCCCTCCGTGGCCTGCTCTACCGGGACCAACGCCGTCGGCGATGCCTTCCGCATTCTCCAGCGGGGGGATGCGGACATCATGCTGGCCGGCGGGTCGGAGGCCAGCGTCAGCCCGCTGCCTTTTGCCGGTTTTTGCGGCACCCGGTCGATGTCGACCCGCAACGGATGTGTCGAAAAAGCCAGCCGTCCGTTCGACAAGAACCGGGACGGATTCGTCATGGGCGAAGGGGCGGCCGTCCTCGTCCTGGAAACGCTCGAACATGCCCGCCGGCGCCAGGCCCGGGTCCTGGCCGAGCTCGCGGGCTATGGAAACACGGCCGACGCCTTTCATTATACCGCCCCGGACCCCGAGGGCGATGGCATGATGAGAGTCATGAAAGCGGCCCTCAGGGATGCGGGGCTGGAGCCGGCCGCCATCGGTTATATCAACGCCCACGGAACCTCGACGGACATGAACGATAAAATCGAAAGCGCGGCCATCCTGAAGGTCTTCGGCGAGCACGCGCATCGTTTAAAAATCAGTTCCATCAAGTCGATGATCGGCCACCTCCTGGCGGCGGCCGGGGCCGTGGAATTCGCGGCCACGGTGATGAGTGTGTTCACGGGAAGGATTCCGCCGACGATCAATTTTGAGGAGCGCGACCCGGAATGTCCCTTGGATTACGTGACAAACGGCGCGGAATCCCTGCATCTCGAGGCGGCCATGAGCAATTCGTTCGGTTTCGGCGGCGGCAACGCCTGTCTGGTCGTAAAAAGGTTTGGAGGCTGAAATGAAAATTCCCAAGCTTAAAATCGGCAGTATCACCGCCGACATCCCCATCGTCCAGGGCGGGATGGGCGTGCGGGTCTCGCTCTCTTCCCTAGCCGCGGCCGTCGCCCGGGAAGGGGCGGTCGGCACTATCTCCAGCATCGGCCTGGGCGACCCCGAAGCCTCCAAGGACGATTATGAAAAAGCTTCCCGGGAGGCCCTGGAACTGGAGATCCGCAAAGCCAAAAGCGCGACGGACGGCCACCTGGCCGTCAATTTCATGGGCGTGCTCAGCAACGTGGACGACTTGATCCTGGCCGCGGTCCGGGAAGGCATCAAAATGATCGTGTACGGGGCCGGCCTGCCGGCCAAGCTGCCCGGCCTTGTCCAGGACCCATCGGTCAACCTCGTTCCCATCGTCAGCTCCGGACGGGTCGCCGAATTGATCCTGCGATCGTGGGAAAAACGCTTTGCCCGGACGGCCGACGCCCTGATTCTGGAAGGACCCCTGGCGGGGGGACATTTGGGATTCTCCCCGGAACAACTCCAGCATCTCGACGATTACTCCCTGGAGAAGCTCATCCCGGAAATCCTGGAAGCCGTCAAACCGTTCGAAGATCGCTTCGGGAAAAAAATCCCCGTCATCGCCGGCGGGGGAGTCTATACGGGCGTGGATATCGCCCGGATGCTGTCCCTGGGGGCCTCCGGGGTCCAGATCGCCACCCGCTTCGTGTGCACCGAGGAATGCGGCGTCTCCCAGGAATTCAAGCAGAGCTACCTGGACGCCAAAGAAGAGGACATCGTCATCATCAAGAGTCCCGTCGGAATGCCCGGGCGGGCCATCCGGAACGCGTTCCTGAAAAAGCTCGAGGTCGTGGACAAGCTCAAGATCAAGTGTGAATTCCGCTGTCTGACCGCCTGCAAGGTCGCCGAGGCCAAGTACTGCATCGCCCTGGCCCTCGTCAATGCCTACGAGGGGGATGTCGACAACGGCCTGATCTTCTGCGGCCAGAACGCCTACCGGATCCATAAGATCACGACGGTCAAAGAAATTATCGCCGAACTCATGGCCGAGCTCGAAGCGGTCTGACGCGGCCGCGCGCCTCAGTCGGGATTTCGGCTTTCCTCCGGCCGAGCCCTGTGATAAAAATAGAGCGATATGATCCGACCGGCCGTTCCTCTCATTTCCGTATGTATCCCCGCCTATAACAACGAGGCGTTCATCGGGACGGCGATCGAATCGGTCTTGAACCAGACGTTCGCCGATTTCGAACTGGTCGTGGTCGACGATCGGTCTACAGACGGAACTCGGGAGAAGATCCGAGCTTTCCGTGATCCCCGGATTCGCATCGTAGAAAATGAGCGGAACCTGGGCCATGAAGGCAACTGGAACAAGGCCCTCCGGGAGGGGCGGGGGAGGTTCATCAAAATCCTGCCCGGCGACGACCTTCTCCATCCGAGATGCTTGGAGCGACAGTTGACCGCGTTCGGGGATCCCGCGGCCGCCGGCATCGCTCTCGTCGCCTGCGCCCGGGATATCATCGACGCGAAGGGGCGCAAAATCATGCGGCGGAGATTCCCGGGCGCGGACGGCTCGATATCGGGACTCGAAGCGGTGCGGCGGTGCGTCCGGGCCGGGACGAATCTCATCGGGGAGCCGGCGGCCGTGTTGATGCCGGCCGGGATGATCGCCCGGACGGGCGCGTTCGACGGCGCCAATTTGTACGTGATCGATTTGGATTATTGGTCCCGCCTCTTGCTTCAAGGAAACTTATTCGTGATCGACGATCCGCTCTGCGGTTTCAGGATTTCCAGGTCGGCGGCCAGCACCCGGATCCGTTCGTCCCAAAGCCGCGACTTCCGACGATGGATCGAGCGGCTTGGTCGGGACCCGCGGTTCGGCTTGACCCGCCTGGACCTTCGCCGGGGGAGGCTTCGCGCCGCGGCGAATGAAATCATGAGACGAATGATTTACGGGTTGATTTTGCCCCGTCGCCCCCGGAAATCCTGACGGCGAGCAAAACCCGATCTTAAATCCTGCCGGCGGCGATCGCCGCTTTCGACGCGGCTTGAAGAGACTAATCGTCCGCCGGGGCGAGGACGAAATAGGGCGGCCGGGGGAGAAGCGTCAGTCGATAAATGGGGCGGCCCGGGAATTTCGCCCGGAAAATCGATATGGCATCGGGAATCGGCTGAACGATCAGATATTTATCCGAAATGTCGGGCCGGGGCCTCCTCCATTCGAAGACCCAAGTTCCCCGGTCCCGGAATTCCGGGATGTTCCGCCAAACGTCGGCGAAGCGGGGCGCGATGACGACGGCCGTCGGCACGCCGCGGGCCTTGAGTTCCCCGTCGATTCGACCATAAATATCGCTCTGTATCTTGGCCTGGTGATTCAAGGCTCCGCTTTGCCAGGCGATGAACGTCCCCATCCCGAAAACCAACAGGCCGGAAACCGCCGCGGCGAAGACCGGGGCTGAAAGCCCCGCCCTCGCCAATTTGTCCTTGATTGTCATCAGCCCGGCCAGAGCGATGATCGTCAGCGGCACGGCGCATTCGGAATAGTGGATCGGTCCGACGATGTGAATTCCATGATTGTCGTGAAGAAGTCCGGCCAAAAGGTTCAGGCCGACGCCGATTCCGAGAAGTCGGGTCAGCTTGCTTTTTCCGACGCCGAAAACTACGGCGGCTGCGCCCAGCGGCCCCAGGAACCAGATTGAGAGCATAAAAAGGTTGTATCCGGAGTTGGCTCCGAACCGATTCAGGAGGGATTCGCCGGCGATCGTGTCGCCCGGCCCTTCCATGAAAAATCGGGGGGGCAGGGCGAAGTTTCCTGTAATGAGGTGGTTGTAGAGAGCGAAAAAGGCGAGGGGGAGGATGGCGCCCAGAAGGAAAAACCCGAGAGGGCGGCGATCACGTGGTTTGGCAGACAGCGTTTGAAAGGCGAAGTGGGCCAGAAGGGGAAACAGAAGAGCGGCCGTTTCCACGGGACGGCAGATAAAGGCGTCGGCCGCCAGGAGTCCGGTGACGGCCCAAAGAGCGTTGGAGGATCTCCGCTTCGCCAGGATAAAAAAGAAAATGGTCAGGGCAATCCCCCCGCGGGAGAGGAGATGGGCATGGGTCGTCGCCGAGAGGAGAAAGGCCATCGGCGAGAATAAAAACAGGATGAAGGCCGCCAGTCCGTAGCCGGGCGAAAAAAGGAGCCCGCAGATCAGGGCGATGCCAACGGCGGCCGCGGCCGCGGCCAGGGCGAAGATCAGCGGTCCTGTCCGGGTCCATTCCGCGGTCGCCCAGGTCGCCACCGGTCCGGGCCAATCCACGCTGGTGACGGTCCCGCCCTTCTGGAAGAGAAAGAGCGTGGAATAAGCAGCAAAGGGCTCCGGTTGAGGGACGGTGACCCGGCCCAGGGCGAGGACCTGGCCGCCGAAACGGGTGCCGTATTCGTCGTCGGTGATCGGATAATCCCGGAGGATGAGGAGATGGCTGAGCCGGGCCGAAGACGCGGCCAGAATGAACAGGAGAACCAGGCAGACGACGAGTTGCTTTCGATTCAAGGAGCGGAGGCGGCCCCAGATTTTTTCGATCCGAGGGGCCAACCAAGGGCTCAGGCCGTAGCCGAGAAGAAGCGAACCGGGTACCAGCAGAAGGACGAATCCCAGCCAAAAATTCAGTTCGCCGGGAGGGGCGAAGGTGAACGGCGGGTGGAACGTGACTTGAAGCCCGGTTCGAGTCTGGGTGAGGCCGAAGAAAGCAAGGAAACAACCCGCCCCGCCGGCTAAAGCGGAAAGGTGAGAGCGGCGAAAGAGAGTCATCGAGTCTATTCTATCGGCCTCGGGAAGGATGTCAACGGCGGTCGGGGCCCCGGGCTTTGCCCGGGGGTCAACTTCCGCCGTACTCGCCCGTGGTTACAAGCCACGGGCGAGTGG
>Ga0315287_10005133_pt1 | contig 12870 bp, 11 predicted proteins | sample YL17G11_0_MG_FD_205037 | JGI IMG/M metagenome (GOLD analysis project Ga0315287, IMG submission 205037) | Sediment microbial communities from Yellowstone Lake, YNP, Wyoming, USA - YL17G11_0 | ecosystem: Environmental > Aquatic > Freshwater > Lake > Sediment | place: USA: Wyoming | collected...
TCCGAAGCCGGGTGCTGGCCCCAACCACTTGTGAGATCATAATACCCTTTGGATTTAATACATGCAAGTTCTGTTTGGAGGGTACAGACGACATGGTGAACGCGGATATGCGGCCAGTTGGTTCTGGGTATAGGGCCAACATGGCCGGCAATAACGTCCTATCCCCGCCGCTGCAGAAGTTGGATGATCTCCTCCCTGGTGGGCATCGTCTCGATGGAGCCGAACTTGGTGCAGGCAAGTGCCCCGGCAGCAGAGGCAAACTCTACGGCCTTTCTCATGTCGTCTTCCACCGCCAGGTAGGCGGCCAAGGCACCGGCAAAGGCGTCGCCGCAGCCGGTCTGGTCGACCAGGTCCACATCAAAGGCGGGGATGTGGTCCGCTCCGCCGCGGTCCACCAGCATGCAGCCGCGGCGGCCCAGGGTGATCACCGCGAAACGAACTCCGCGAGCGACCAGCTCCGAGCCGATCATCTTGGCGGTGTGGATGTTGGCCGGTCCGCCTGCCGTGGCTTCGGTGATGTCGGCCGCCTCGAAGAGATTGGGGATCAGTACGTCGGCGGAGAAGTATTCGATCGGAAGGTCCCCGCCGCCTTGGCCGTGCGGTTCGAGCGGCCGGGCCGGATTTAGGACGACCTTCGTCCCGTGGATCTGGGCCAGGCAGATCGCCTCAGTGATCGCCTCGTGGGGCAATCGGCCGTGAATCAGGCATACCGACGCCTCGGAGATTGCCTGCTCGGCGGCCTCGACGTCATGGGCTTGAAGGGCGCTATTAGCGCCGACGTAACGGCACCCGGCGTTTTCTCCGGCAGCGTTGACCAAGGTGACTACAACGCCTGTGTTAAGGGCCTCGGCGGTATACACGTAATTCGTGCCAACGCCCCACTCGGCCAGGTCCGACTTGACCATCGCGCCAAACGGATCTCCGCCGACCTTGCTGACCAGGTGAACCTCGCCTCCGCACAGAACCGCCTCCACTGCCTGGTTGGGCCCTGGTCCTGATGGGCCGTAGCACAAGGCAGAGCCCGTCACGGCCTGACCGGCAGAGGGAAACTCGGAACAGCGAAAGGCCATGTCCACAAACGTCCCCCCAACAACGACTACCTTCGGGCCTTTTCTGGACATCATGGACTCCTTTCAGGCGAAGTCTACCCTGCAGCCCACAGGAGATCAAGTCTTGTAAAATGATCAGAGCCTTCCGCTGCGGAGGATGGAGACCAGCAGCCAGATCCCGAAGATGGCGGCGCAGACGTAACCGACAATCCCCAGGGTCTGTAAACGGAATAGGCCCAAAACCTCGCCTTGCTGGGGGACCAATAGGCTTGAGGCCACCAGCAAGGCCGCGATGATTAGGGCGAAACTGATGCGATTGGAGCTCTTGTCAAGGGTCTTGGTGAGGCTCTCGAGGTGTTCGTGGTGGACCCGGACCTGGACCTTGCCCTGGCGTAGATTGCGCAGGATGGTGCTGGCGTCGTCCGGGAATCGTGATGCCAGGTCACCGAAACGCTGGAGGGTGTCACGGAATTGCTCCCAGAGCCGCTTGGGTGACAGAGAGGCCGTCGCGGCCCTTTGAGCATATGGTGTCAGGACCTCCAAGATGTTGAAGTCCGGATCCAGGGACTTTGCAAGGGACTCGATCGTGACCAGGCTCTTGAGCATCAACGTAAACTGCGACGGAGGCCGGACGTGGTAAATCCGGAACAGGTCCAGAACCTTGGTGATGATCTGACCGAAGGGGGCGTCCCACAAAGACAGGTGGTCGTAGGCCCCCATCAATTGTTCGATCTCCGCCGTTAGCCTCGTCACGTCGGTCCGCTCGTCCAGCATGTCTTCACGGTCCAGGGCCTTAATGATCCGGCGGGCCTCGTTTCCGACCAGGGCCAGGATGATCTCGTTGACGAGGTGGCGGTCCTTGGACGGCAGGGAGGCCACCTGGCCGAAGTCGATGGGGGCCAGGACGTTGCCCGATAGGATGAAGAAGTTCCCAGGGTGCGGGTCTGTGTGGAAGAAGCCCAGCTCGAAGATCTGGCGCAAGACAAAGTCCGCACCTCTCCGGGCCACTACCTTGGGGTCAACGCCCTGCGCCTTCAGGCCCTCTACTGGACCGATCTTGACGCCGTCGATGTATTCCATGGTCAGCACGCCCAGGCTGCAATGCGACTCGTAGACCCTGGGGATGTGGATGGTCGGATCGTCGGCAAAGCCCTTGGCAAACCGGATCAGGTTGCGCCGCTCGTTGGCCAAGTCGGTCTCCTTGAGGACCGCGGCAGTCAGTTCCTTGACCATCAACGGCAGGTTCAGGGGGTGGTGTTCAAAGAGCGTGGCCTTCAAGACGTCGGCTAATTCCTCCAGGATCTGGCACTCCGCTGCCACCACTGGGACGATCCTGGGTCGTCTGACCTTTACAACAACCGCGGTGCCGTCCGGCAGGACCGCCCGGTGGACCTGGGCGATGCTACCGGCGGCCAGGGGCGTACAGTCGAAGTCCCTGAACAGCTCCATGAGCTTACCCCCAAGCTGTCGTTCGATCTCCGCGCAGATCTGTCTGGGGTCTTCGGGCTTGACATGGTCTTGGAGGTGTTCGAGTTCGGCGATGTATTCCGGTGGAACCAGGTCCGGCCGGGTGCTGAGCAGTTGCCCAACCTTGATGAAGGTCGGGCCCATCTCCTCCAAGGCCAGGCGCAAACGGGTCGCGCGGCTGTGGCCGACCGCAGCCCGCTTGACGAACAGGGGCGCAGCCTTTCTCCCCAGGCGTACCGCAAGCCGTGACCGAAGGGCCGCGGCCACCTCTTCCAGGCCATACTTCATGAGCACGGCCATGATATGCCTGTATCGCCTGAAGCGATTCAGTCGACTCCTAAATCTTGGTCTCCACACAGCCAGCCGGCCCTCACGCGGGTTTTTTGAGGAGTTGGTCGAGCTTCTGCTCGATCCGCTGGATGTCCTGCTGGGTGGCCAGGCAGAGCTTTCCGGCAGCCTTCTGGACCTGGTCAGAGATCATCTTCTCCAGGTCCGCCCTGGTCTTTTCCGCGGAGTCCATCAGGTCCTTGACGAAGCGGGTCTTGTTTTCCTGCACGGTCTGACCGCGCTGGACGCATTCGTCGAAGATCTCTTCCGCCCGTTGCCGCGTCATGGACAAGGCGCCCAGACCGGCAAACATCATCTTATCGAGGGTCTCGAACATGGTTGACTCCTTTCTTTATCCCAACCCATGATGGGATGTCACTGATTTGAGGGGAGCTGGCTCCTTTCACTATCTGTTGTAAGGATTGTAACGGATGGTACAGATCCGCACAAGTATCAAGTTCGAGGCCGGATAGGGATATAATGGATCGCAGGAAGATCCCTTGAATCCCACCGGTAGATTCCCAGGCCCTTGACTGGAAGAAGATATCGCGTATCATCAGACCGTGGTCGCCACACGGTGGCGACCAAAGGAGGCAACCATGGGAGGCCGTTGTCTTGAGAAAGGAGTTTGTGTTTCAGCCTGCGGGGCAGGAACCCAGGGGCAGTCTGCTGTACCAAGAGCACATCAAGCGTACAGCCGCCTGCCACATGGCGCCTTTTGCCGGGTACGTGATGCCGCTGTGGTTCTCCTCCATCAGTGAGGAACACAAGGCCGTGCGACAAGCAGCAGGGCTGTTCGACTGCACCCATATGGGGGTGTTGGAACTCAGAGGACCGCAGGCCCTGGGCTTCCTGCAGGGCGTCACAACCAATGACGTCAATCGCCTCGAAGTCGGCCTGGCCCAGTACTCCTATGTCCTCGACGCCGCAGGTCGTGTGTTGGACGACGTGATCGTATACCGGCGAGGGCCCGAAGCCTTCCTGCTGGTCGTCAACGCGGCCAATGAGCCCAAGATCAGGGCCTACTTCGAGGGATTGCTCACCGAGCGATGGACCGTTGATCAGGACTGTCCTGACCGAGGTCTTCCCTACAAGCCAACCATCCAGGACCTCCGTGATCCGGCCCGGGGGGAACTGGGGATGGTAGACATCGCCATCCAAGGCCCCAAGTCACTGGGAATCCTGGAGGACCTGGTAGATTCCAACACCCTGTTTCTGGCCCAGTTGAAGCCGTTCCGCTTCGTTGAGACCTCGATCCAGAAGATTCCGTGTATGATCTCTCGCACGGGCTACACCGGTTCCGTCTCCGGATTTGAACTTTTTGTGCCCCCGGCCAAGGTGTCGCCGCTGTGGAATCTGCTCCTGGAAAAAGGAGGCCCCATGGGGCTTGTGCCATGCGGCCTAGGGTCCAGGGACAGCCTGCGGATCGAGGCGGGATTGCCGCTGTATGGGCATGAGCTGGCCGGTCCTTTCAACGTCACACCCTTTGAGGCCGGATACGACTGGGCCGTCAAACTGGACAAGGACTTCTTCATCGGCAAGGCCCCCATGCAACGGGCCTCACATAACTCCACCATGAAAGTCGCCAGGCTGCGACTGCCCGGCGGCAAGGGCATTCGGCCGGTCCGGCCCAATGACGCCGTGCTCGACACCAGCGGTCGATGCATCGGGTGGGTGCTCAGTTGTGCGGCTTCCGGCGAAGACCAGATCGCTCTGGCCTACGTGGAGAAGGACCGAGGCTCAGAGGGATCGCCGATCGGGATCTACTATCTGGCCCGCAATCCCGGCCAGATCAAACAGGGTAGGAGACAGGCCGTGGCCAAGGGAGACGGGCTTGAACCGGATCTCTGCGGCACGGTCCTGAGGCGATTTGCCAAGTTTTAGTTGGAGGCTATATGGTCGTCATTCCAGGTATGCTGTATACAAAGGAACACGAGTGGGTCAGGATTGAGGGCACCTCGGCCACGATCGGCATCACCGATCACGCCCAGAAGATGCTGGGCGAGGTAACGTTTGTGGAACTTCCCGCTGTAGAGGCCACATTCAAGCGGGGCGACTCATTGAGCGTGGTCGAGAGCTCCAAGGCCGCCAGCGACGTCTACGCCCCGGTCACAGGGAAGGTCCTGGAGGTCAATTCCGACCTGGAGTCCAGACCGGAGATGATCAACCAGAGCTGTTACCAGGACGGATGGATCTGCAGGATGACCGTCACGGACCCTGCCTCCTACAAGGGACTGATGGACGCCAAACAGTACCAGCAGTATCTCAAGGAGATGTAACCGCCCCTGTACGCTACCACCGTAGGAGCTATCTATGCCATTTATCTCCAATACAGCCGGCCAGCAGCAGCAGATGCTAAAGGCCATGGACCTGTCCATGGAGGACCTATTCTCTGACATCCCGCAAGACGTGAGGTGCCCCGCCCTTGATCTGCCTGAGGGTCTCAGCGAACAGCAGGTGCGGGCTAAACTCGCTGCCATTGCCGAGAAGGATTCCGTAGATCTGACCTGTTTTCTGGGCGGCGGGTTCTATGATCACTTCATTCCGGCAGCGGTGTATGCGATCCTGTCCCGCAGCGAGTTTTACACGGCCTACACGCCCTATCAGCCTGAGGTCTCCCAAGGAACGCTGCAGGCGATCTACGAGTACCAGTCGCAGATCTGTCGCCTGACCGAGATGGAGGTCTCCAATGCCTCGCTGTACGACGGGGGCACGGCACTGTACGAGGCGATGATGATGGCCCTGCGGATCACCGGCCGAAACACGATCCTCATCGACGACAGCGTCAATCCCATATACAGGGTCATGCTCCACTCCTATACCCGGAACCTCCACATCGACCTCGAACAGACTCGCTGCACCGACGGACTGGTCGATCTTGGCCAGATCCGAAAGCGGCTCAACGACCGGACAGCAGCGGTCATAGTCCAGAATCCCAACTTTTTTGGATGCATCGACGACTTCAGTGACATCGCCGAGATGGCCCACGCCAAGGGCGCGCTGTTGATCGTCTCCTGTTATCCAATCTCACTTGGAATCGTGAAGACCCCCGGCGCTATGGGCGCAGATATTGCCACCGGCGAAGGCCAGAGCATGGGCCTGCCCATGTCGTTCGGCGGGCCCTATCTGGGCTTCATGGCCTCACGCAAGGAATACGTCCGCAAGATGCCGGGCCGCATCGTCGGACAGACCACCGACAGGCTTGGCCGCCGTGCCTTTGTCTTGACGCTTCAGGCCCGGGAGCAGCACATCCGCAGGGACAAGGCCACCTCCAACATCTGTTCCAATGAGGCCCTGTGCGCCCTGGCGGCCCATGCGTATCTGACGCTGTTGGGCAAGAAGGGCCTGCAAGAGACTGCACAGCTCTGCGCGGACAAGGCCAGCTATGCCTACAAACGGCTGTGCGCCATTCCCGGCGTAAAACCCCACTTCAAGGCCATGTGGTTCTTCAATGAGTTCGTCATGGACCTGCCTCGTGACTCCGCGGACGTGATTGCCCAGTTGATCGAGAAGGGCTTTGCTGCCGGTTTCCCTCTGAGCCGTTACTACCAAGGGATGGACAGGTCCATCCTGATCTGTGTGACAGAGAAACGCACGAAACATGAGATCGGCATGCTGGCCGAGGCATTGGAGTCTGTGTTATGAAACTGGTCTTTGAAAAGAGCCAGCCCGATCGCCGAGCCTTGCGGATCGCGCCCAGCGACGTCCCCACGTCGGTCAACATCCACAAGCGGCTGTTGCGGGACAGGCCCGCTGAGCTTGCCGAACTCAGTGAACTCGATGTGATCCGGCACTTCACGGAGCTGTCGCGCCGTAACTTCGGCGTGGACACGAATTTCTATCCCCTGGGCTCGTGTACGATGAAGTACAGCCCCAAGGTCGCCGAACGGATTGCAGGCTATCCGGGCTTTGCACACCTGCATCCGTTGTTGCCGCAATTGCGCATGGGTGGGATGCTCACCCAGGGGGCCTTGCAGATCCTGTACGAGACCGACCTCCTTTTACGGGAAATCACGGGCATGGGTGGGTTTACCATGCAGCCCATGGCCGGAGCGCATGGTGAACTGACCGGCATGATGATCATGGCCGCATACCATCGCGATAAAGGCCAAAAGAAGACGATCGTGCTTGCGCCGGACAGTGCCCACGGCACCAATCCCGCCAGTGCCGCCATTGTCGGCTACAAGGTGGTCTCTGTACCCACCAATGCCAAGGGTTCCATAGACGTGGACGCCCTCAAGGCGCTCCTGTCCCCAGAGGTGGCGGGCGTGATGATGACCTGCCCTAACACCCTGGGGCGGTTCGAGCCGCAGATCCGCCAGGTTTGCGATCTGGTCCACAGAGTCGACGGCCTGGCTTACTACGACGGGGCCAACCTCAACGCCATCGTGGGCAAGGCCAGGCCGGGTGACTTCGGTTTTGACATCGTGCACGTCAACCTGCACAAGACCTTTGCCACGCCGCACGGCGGCGGAGGCCCCGGTGCGGGTCCTGTGGGTGTGCGTGAGAATCTCATGGAATACCTGCCCATCTCCATAGTGGTCAAGCGTGACGACGGCACGTACGCCTTGGAGTACAACAGGCCCAAGTCCATCGGTTACATCGCCCCGTTCTACGGCAACTTCGCGGTGATCATCAGGGCCTACGTCTATATCCTGATGCTCGGTCATGAAGGCCTGACGCGGGTGGCGGAGAACGCCGTGCTGAACGCCAACTACATCCGCGTCAAGCTCAAGAAGTACTACGAGCCGGCCTTCGCCGGGATCTGCAAGCACGAGTGTGTATTCAGCCCTACGAAGGAGATGCTCGATAACGGCGTCCATGCAATCGACATCGCCAAGGCCCTGATCGACCGTGGATTTCATCCGCCGACCGTCTATTTCCCCACGATCGTCAAAGAGGCAATGATGATCGAGCCGACCGAGACTGAGAGCAAGGAGACCCTGGACGCCTTCATTGAGGCCATGATCGAGATCGCCGAGTTGGCCAAGACCAACCCGGCAGCGATCAAGGATACGCCCATGACCACGCCGGTGTCACGGCCCGACGAGACCGCAGCGGCCAGGAACCTCGACATCGCGTGCATTCCGTGACCGACCTCCTGGATTTGACATACTATCGGATTCTCGGCGGACCGCATCCTATTCGAGCTGGACAAATAGTCGCCGAATCAATGTTCCAAGAGTTTAATGGCCGCGGGGAATGGCTCCAAAGCCCGCTTAAACAAGCCCATGCTATAGGCGATCACAAGCCCGTAGTTGGTGATGGGCACGCCCTGCTGGCGGCACCGCATGATCCTACTTAGCATCTCGCGGCGGTTGGTCATGCACGCCCCACAATGTACGACCAGCTTGTAGGTAGACAAATCCTGCGGGAAGTCGTGGCCCTGCACGGTATCGATCATGAGCTCGCCGCCTACATATTGGGTCAGCCATCGCGGGATCTTGATCCTGCCGATGTCCTCGCCGATAGGGTGATGGGCGCACGACTCGGCTATGAGGACACGATCGCCAGCCTTCAGGTGATCCACGGCCAGGGTTCCTTGGACCTGCGTCAAGAGGTCGCCCTTGAACCTGGCAAACAGGATCGAGAAGCTCGTCAGCGGCACCTCCGGCGGTGTATCAGCGGCCACCTGAACGAAGGCCTGGGAGTCGGTCACCACCAAGGCTGGAGGCGACTTGAGGCAATCCATCGCGTGGCGGAATTCCCTCTCCTTGACGACCATGCAGAAGGCATCTGTGTCGAGCAGGTCCCGGATCGCCTGGACCTGGGGCAGTATCAGCCTGCCCTTGGGCGCCTCCTTGTCGATCGGCACAACCAGGACGGCCATCTGACCGGGTCCAACCAGATCGCCCAGGATCGCCGGCTGATTGATGTAGTCCTCGGGCGCAGCGTCCAGGATAGTCTGACGAAGGTCCATGATGCCGATACTGTCCCGGGCATTGGTCAGGACCGTGCGAACCTTGGACTGTGCCAGTCGCTGGGCGAGATCAGTGGGCACCCGGCCTTGATCGATCTTGTTGAAGACCACCATCAGGTGAATATGCCGATCCTTCAACTCGCGGAGGATCATCTCCTCGAAGTCGCCCCAGACCTCTGCCTCTGCCACGAGGATGCCCAGGTCGGTCCGGTCAAAGACCTGCCTGGTCTTCTCCACCCGGAGCTCGCCCAATGCACCCACGTCGTCGATCCCCGCTGTGTCGATGAACAACACCGGCCCAAGGGGCAGGAACTCCATGGGCTTTTCCACCGGGTCCGTGGTCGTACCCGCCACATCGGACACGATCGAGACCTGTTGCCGCGTAATGGCATTGAGCAGGCTGGACTTGCCCACGTTCCGCCTTCCGAACAAGGCGATGTGCAACCGAAACCCTTTGGGTGTGCCTTGGACCATCTAACTCAGTAGCATCCTCATCGGATGCAGCGTTCGATCAAAGGGATTGAATACAAGGCCCAGGATCTCCAGGGTCACCACCCCTAGTAATGCCTGATCCGACTCCTCCCCCAGGATCACGGGCGTGTGGGCCTCGCCCTGTGCAAGTTTCACATAGGCCTCCGAGATGGCCCTGTCTACCGTTGTGCCATCCGCCAGTGTGAAGGTCATATGCCTCTTGGGCTTGAGACCAATCGCCTTCCATGCCGCCCTGGGAAGAAGGGAATACGTGGCCCCGCTATCCACGAGGAACCTGACACCCGCCTCCTTGCCGCGAGGACCTTTAACCTGACCTTGGATGTAGGTAATGCCCATGGCCCTTGTACTCCTTGACCTCATCATATGTTCCGACACAAAGCCTTGTCTGGCCTCCAGTATACCACCCCTGGGAATGGTTTCAAAGGGGCACAGAGGTAGACCTTGGTCAAACTTCAAACAGCCCCCACAGGCGGTTAAGCGAATCGATGGTCGTCTTCAGGGCTGCATCGTTCTCCATGTCCCGCAACTCCTGATCGAAGGGCTCGCATTCCACCGGACCATCGTAGCCGATCTTAACCAGGGCGTTCATAAAACCTTTCAGATCGATCACCCCCGTGGTAACCGGCAGCTTGCGCCTGTTATCGACCTGTTCGTCGACCGCAATGCCTGATGGGGCGTCATTGACGTGGACGTGGACGATATCTTCTCTGGACAATCGAAGCATCTCATCCACCGTCCCGTGCGACGTGAACCAGTGCCAGCTATCAAGCAGAAGGCCCACGTTCCCAGTGCCGATCGCCTCCACCAGCTCCATCATGTCCAACTGCGTGCAGGCAAAGGGAAACCGGAATCGCTCCCGCGAGGTGCGGGGCCCGACGAATTCCAGGCCCAGCCGGATATCGTTGTCCTTCAGCACCTTCGCCGCCTCGCGAAGCCGGATCTGGTGCTGCTTGAAGTTCTGCAGGTACGTCAGCTCATTGTGCCCGGGCATGAGCCAGGTCGCCACTCGCTTCACGCCCAACTGCTTCATGAGGCTCGCCCGCTTCGGCATGGCGGCGAGGTCCTTCTGGAACTGATCCTCACCCCTGCGAAACTCGACAGGCAGCCCCCCTGCGCCGTATCGAATACCCTTCTCCTTCATAGCCGCCAACCACTCGGAAATCTCCCCTGCCGACTTACCCACAAACTCGCCCTCATTGGGGCTGATCCCCTCGAACCCATACTTGACCGCATATTCCAGTGCCTGCCCCTGATTCGCATTGACGCCGATATGCCCCGGCGCCAGGTTCTTGAAGAACTTGACTGCGTTTTTCGCAGGCAATGCTGCACCGACAGACCCGGCCCAGTGAGCCGCCACGGACGCCGCCATCGCAGACCGGCAAAACGCACGCCTCGAGAGCATATCAGATGGTCTTAACGTCTCATGAGTCATCGTCGTATCTCCAGTTTTGTCCTATAGTTCAGGGAAATCAGCAACCATTCATCCACTGCGATTTCTCCTGCTCACGAAAAGATCAGAAGAAGTGTATCACGATGCGCCCACTCCGTCAAATCCAGGGGTACACCTATATAATTGGCCTACGAAGGAATCTGTGGGTAGAAATAACAAGCAGAGATGGCTGTTCATTGGGGCCAATCATCGGGCTTCCGTCCACCAGGGGCTTTCGCTGTCGAGCCCTCCATCCCGGCTTGGAGGGTTTGGCTGTTCATGGCCGGAAAGATAATGACCGGCCATAGAAGGAGGAGGCCCACTATTCAAGATATCAAGACCGGTCCGTGAACCTTGCACCAGGGATTAGAATGGGCGGAAGCCCCCACTTCTGTGGAGGGGAGAGGAAATGGTGGAATATTTTTAGATTTATAGTTGACATTACATAGTCTGCTTAACATACTAAGCAAAACAAGCTAAATTCAAGGAGATCCTTATGAGATTTGAAAGCCAGTTGCTAAAGGGCATTGCCCCGGTGGTGGTGTTGGAGACCTTGTCCAGGGGACCCATGTATGGGTATGAGCTAAGCCAGGCCATCGAACAGCGAAGCCGCGAGATCTTGACGCTGGGCAAGGGGACGCTCTATCCGTTGCTCTACAACATCGAGGCCAAGGGACTCATCAAGGGGTACTGGCAAGACGCCAAGTCCGGACGAAAAAGACGGTACTACTCTATCACCGGCAAAGGCAAAGAGGAGTTGGCCAAGCAGAAGGTCCAGTTGAAGGAATTGGCCAAGGGGCTTGATTTTGTGTTTGGCGGCGCACTGATGCCGGCTTGATTAGCGGAGGATCACCCATGGACAAGTCCGACAGAGACAAACCGGTCGATCTTCTCCCTGACCGTGCGGTCCAGTTCATAAACCTGGTGGCAAGGAAGTTCCGTTATCGCAAAAAGGTCCGCCAGGAAGTCCTGGATGAACTCGTCACCCACTTCGAGGACGAGCTGAGAGGCTGCACGAGCGAACAAGACCGAGACCAGAAGGCACAACAACTGATCGCGGAATTCGGCGATCCGGGGTTGCTGGCAGTCTTAATGCGTCGAGCCAAGAAACGCTGCAGGCCCTTGTGGGCCAAGGTGCTTATCCATAGCTTCCAGGCGATCGGGATTCTCCTGCTGTATCTGGTGATCTGTGCCCTGCCTCTGAGGATCGGCCGACCCACCATCCGGGTCAACTACCTGGACTGGATCAACGACCTGGTCAGGGACAACAAGGATGAATCGCTCAACGCCAAGCCCTACCTCGACAAGGCCGTCCAGCTTGCCAGCAAGGCACCTGCCTTGCCGAAGGAGATCGACCAGCAGGGCCATCGAGTCTTATGGCCTGAAGATATGAACGAACCGCAGCAAAAGAACATTGCCGAGTTCTTGGGCAAAAACACCGAGGCATTAGATGCCCTTCGAGAGGCAGTAGAGAAACCCCACTACTGGGTGCACTATGAACTTGATCGTGAGTCGCCAGCGGCCCGTGCCGTACTCGGTCCTGGGTCCTTCTCCGCCGGACTTGTCGAGCAGGCCAACAGAACCCTCCCCGGTTATAGGGATCTCGCCTTCCGCATGGTCCTCCAGATTGCATGTGAGACGTCCCAAGGTGACGTGGAGGGGGCCTTCGACGATTGCCTGGTGCTGACCAAGTTCGGCATGCATCTCCAAGGCAAAGGCTTCCTGATTGAGAAATTGGTAGGCCTCTCGATTGAGGCCCTCGCCAACAAGCAGGCGTTCAGGGTCTTAAACACGGCCGACATGCCAGCAGAGGTGTTGAAGAAGGCCCAGCAGAGGCTCGAAACACTTTATTCTGCACAGAAGGCTCTCATCATCTTTGATGCCGAGAAGGCACTTCTGTACGAATATGTGCAGAGGTCTTTCACCGATGACGGCAAGGGCAATGGCCGGGTCCTCAAGGACGGAATTCCCCTTGTTGCGGTTGACATTAAGAGTACTCTGACTGGATTCCTGCTCGTCCGTTTCCCAGACCGGCAAGAGGTCACGCGAAGGATCGACAGGTTCTATGAGGAATTGGATCGCCTGCTGGTCATACCGCCGTCGTCCGCAGCCTTCCAAGGCCAAGCAGAGAGACTGAAGCAGATCGCTCTTGGCAACATCTTCTTGAAGCTGGAAGCGCCGGCGTT
>Ga0315287_10005134_pt1 | contig 12868 bp, 11 predicted proteins | sample YL17G11_0_MG_FD_205037 | JGI IMG/M metagenome (GOLD analysis project Ga0315287, IMG submission 205037) | Sediment microbial communities from Yellowstone Lake, YNP, Wyoming, USA - YL17G11_0 | ecosystem: Environmental > Aquatic > Freshwater > Lake > Sediment | place: USA: Wyoming | collected...
CCGTACGCGACCCGAGACCTGAAGCCATGAAAACCCCCATCAGCCGCCCCGCCAGAGGAGACGACGCCCCCCACCATCTGGTCCCTCATCCCAAGGGAATCAATGACGAAACCGGACACGACACCCAACGACAACCCCAACAAAACATATGCGGCCGCAATCTTCCACCCGAAGAGGCCCACCATCAAGACAGTAAGATACTCGTTGATAAGCGGCGAAGTCACCAGAAACGCGAAAGACGCCCCGAGCGGAACACCCGCCTCTAGGAACCCGATGAACAGGGGAATCGACGAGCAACTGCAGAATGGGGTTACAGCCCCGAAACAAGCCGCCAGAGTATAGCTCATGAGACGCCTCCGCCCCGACAACAAATCCTTCACCCTCAAGGGCGAGACATAAGTCCTGAGGAAACCGATGAAAAACACCATCAAAAACAGGATAACAACTATCTTGATGGAGTCGTAAATGAAGAACTCAAAGACAGACCCGAGCGCCGACCCACGGGCCAAACCGAAAAAAACATAGGCAAAATAGCCCGCAACCTCGGAGAGCATCAGCAGCCGCACCCCTTATCCTTCTCACCACCCGAGGAACAGCACGAGCAGCACGACTTAGCCTTAGCCTTCTTCTCCAACTTACCATCCAACTTATCCAACACCTTCCCGAAAAAACCCTTCTTAACGTCAGCCATAAAAAAACACCTGAGGGCTATTACACAAACAACACATAAAAACAGCCAACCCAGACGACGGGCTCGCCCGGATTCTTATAAAAAGCCTCGACGGTTTTTTACATCCGGGCGAGTTCGTGAGACGAACACGCTATCGAGGAGATAATAGTGGGCTCGCCCGGATTTGAACCGGGGACCTCCGCCATGTCAAGGCGACGTCATAGCCGGACTAGACCACGAGCCCATTTAGTGGGTAGTAATACGACATTACAGGTTTATTAGCTGTATAGTGCAATCACGTTTGTCTGCTTTAAGTGCAAGCACTTATGTCCGTGTAAATGCTTTTCTCGATAAAATGTTTGTCCAGATGGCAGAGTAGCCTTTATCGTTATTTGAGGATATAAATCTTGACTTCGCTATCTTTTATTGGATGACAGAAGGATTAAATATTGGCGTGGCACGTCCTCCAAATGAGTTATATGCTGATTTTGATAGAGGGGAAATAGAGTTATTATTACAACCAAGACTTGGAAAAAATTATAAGTTAGAGAAAAGTGATATCGTCGCAATCTATAGGGTCGGTAGCAGGACTTATGGGGGCAAGCCCAGGGCGGACTCAGACATAGACTACCTGGTCATACGCGATAGCAATAAACATCTATGGGCTTCAAATACATCATTTAGAATTTCCAGTCTCAATAACCCTAATGCCGTATATATTGAACGCATAGAGTTCTCACGAAAAGATTTAGAAGAACCGGAGAAAATGGAGGGATTGGTTCAAAAACTACTATTTTTACACGGCATCCATAAAGGTAGGGAACTGGTGTGGGGGGAAGATGTTTTACCTAAGTGGTTGTCCCCAAGCATTATGGCTCTATTTCAAAAACACAAGATTAACGATGAAACAGTTGGGCGAGTAAATGCTTGGGCAAAGGGGAAAAAGTTAGAAACCCTTTCAATTGATGCGCCCCCACAGAACAAACCATTGAGGAGAGAGAAAAACCATTAATGAGGGTAAGCTACTTGTTATAGTACTTAGGATTATTGTATCTGTTCGCTGGGGTCTTCTAACGCAGTATCTCCTGTTTTCGCCAGTTGTTGTATGTTTTATCGAACTGCCAGAGTTCTTGACGGGAGTGTGGTAGGGAAATAAAGTTTAAAGAGTATGTAGGCCGAATTAATATGCGGGCCCAACACACTCGATGATTAGGCGCCTACGGCCTCACGAACCTGTTCGCCTTGATCTTCTTCGACTTGGCGTTGAGTTTCCGCTTAATCCTTGAGCTTACGCCGAACCTGCACGCGGCGCACCGCTTCTTCCTCTTGTTATAGCTCCACTTGCCGCAGCGCGGACACGTGATGTGCGTCTTCCTCTTGCCCCGTTTCCCGTGGCTGGGTGTACCCTTACTCATAATCTACCCCAGTTCATCCTATGAACAGTATCATGTCGCCGCGCAAGAACAGCCGCTTGAACTTCTTGCCGGTATCCCCGTCCTTGAACTCCGCATCCTCCATAACAAGGTTGATGTGGATGTCAAAGGCCTTGAGTTTCCCCTGTACCTCCATCCCGTTCTTCAGTCTCACCACAATCTGGTTGTCCAAAAGCTCGCCTAACGCGTCCAATGGCTTCATAGAAACACCTTTAAAAAAACTAAGCTAGTGATAGAATATGGGGTTAGGGTATAAAAATGGCGGGGAGTAACCATCCTTTTTATTAGGGGATGTGGCGTAGTATATGACAGGTTTGCTCTAAGGTGTCAAAACATGGCTGATGATGAAAAAGTTGCGGAGAACGTTCAGGAAAACATAGCAGCAGCTGCGCAAGAGAAGAAGCCTGCGGCGAAGAAGGCCGAGAAAAAGCCGAGGAAGAAGCGCAAGGCCGCGGCCACGAAGAAGCATGCGGCCGCCGTAAGGAAGGAGGCGCCGCTGGTATCCGAGGAGGCGAATGCCGAAGCCCGGAAAACGGCAAAACAACCTGACGTTTCAAAGCTTCTCGCAGGCATCCTGATAGTAGCCGTGTTATTCGCAGCCTTCCTCCTGTGGCAGAACAGCCAGCTCAGGGGACAGGGCGACGGCACCGCCACGACCCTGACGCCGGGGCCACAGGGTAGCGGAGGCGATAAGGTAAAACTCAACTTCTACGTCATGAGCAAATGCCCGTACGGGACACAGGTGCTTGACGCCATAGCCCCGGTCCTAAAGAGCATGGGCGACGCGGTAGACTTCAAGGTAGACTACATCGGCACCGAAGGCACAGGCGGGGCGTTCACGAGCCTCCACGGCCAAACCGAAGTTGACGAGAACATAAGGGAACTGTGCGTGATGAAGTACTACTCCGGGAACTACAAGTACATGGACTACGTCACATGCAGGGACAAGAACATCCAAAGCGCGGACTGGGAGCCGTGCGCCAGGGACAACGGCATCGACGCAGCCAAGATAAAGGCTTGCGCAGACGGAAGCGAGGGTAAAGGCCTGCTTTCAGCCTCATTCAAGGCGGCTTCGGCCGCCGGCGCAAGGGGAAGCCCGACCATAATGGTCGCCGGGAAGCCCTACACGGGAGGCAGGAAGGACGCGGACTTCAAGAGGGCATTGTGTAATGCCATGACGGTCAAACACAGTGAATGCGCGAACATACCCGTGCCTACGAGGGTTGACGTAGTCATATTAAACGACAAGAGGTGCAAAGACTGCGACACCGCAGGCCTCGAGTCCAGCCTAAAGGGCGTCTTCGCCGGCGTGGTATTCAAGTACGTCGACTACGGGACCCCTGAAGGCAAGAGTCTCTATGCGGATACTAAGAAGCCACTCCTGCCGGCGATACTCTTCGACGAGAAGGTCAAGCAAGACCCGGGTTACGCGAGCATCGAGAAGTACCTTGGGGTGGCTGGCGACACGTACGGCGCCCTCAAGGTTGGTGCGACCTTCGACCCGACAGCCGAGATATGCGACAACGGCATCGACGACACCGGAGACGGGAAGGTCGACTGCCAAGACTCGACATGCGCGGACACAATGGCATGCAGGCCGGAGATAAAGAAGAGGATAGACCTTTTCGTCATGAGCCAGTGCCCCTACGGCATACAGGCCCTGAACTCCATGAAGGACGTCCTGTCGACGTTCAATGACATGAGCTTTAATATCCACTACATAGCCGGATACGACGAAGCGACTGGGACCTTCAACTCCCTCCACGGCCAGGGCGAAGTGGACGAGGACATAAGGGAGCTGTGCGCGATGAAATACTACCCCGAGAACCACAAGTACATGGACTACATATTGTGCCGCAACAAGGCCATGTCAGGGGACTGGGTCAAGTGCGCCACCGACAACGCCATGGACGCCGCTAAGCTGAGGGCATGCTCCGAAGGCGATGAGGGCAAAGGCCTCCTCAGGGAGGACCTGAAGCTCGCGGAAGGCCTGAACGTCGGGGCCAGCCCGACGTGGCTTGCGAACAACAGGTTCGAGTTCAGCGGCATAACCGCCGACTCCGTCAGGCAGAACTACTGCGCAAAGAACGCCGGCCTACCGGGCTGCGAGAAAGTCCTGAGCACGGACACCGGCGGCGTGGCTGCGGGCGGCGGATGCGGGGTTTAAGCCGGGATAATCCATCGGCCGGCTGCCCGAAGGCGCCGGCCGACTAGCCTTCTTTCCCGCCGCCTAGAAGTTCAAGCGCAAGATAGGTCGGGGCGGACAACAGAAGCGCCACCAGAATGTCCGTCGGATGCAGTTCATCCCTCTTCTTCCGGGTGAAGTCTGCCGCCGAATAAGTCCCGCAGGACGATAGGATCTCGTAACCATCCCATCTCGCCACCATCCTGACTATGCCAGATGCCTTGTAACTTAGCGTGCAGATCTCGTTGAAGTTTCCGGCGTAGTAATCCCGAAGGCCCTTTATCATGTTCGCGCAGTCGCTTTTCTCCTTGAAGTAGAGGGTAGTGTAGGAGAGTCCTTCACCGAGGTACTGGTAGTTAGGCACATATACCCTGCAGTAGTTCTGGTCGATGTAGGCTGATATGTTTGAGAGAACCCTGCGGCTCACCTCCCAGGATGTGCTTCGCGTAGAGGATGCCATCCTCCAGGTAGTCCAGGCACATCCACCAGCCCCCGCCCATGGAGAAATTCCTCGGCAGATTAGACCATGCCAGGCAGACGAACAAGAGGGCGACTCCTGCCGCAGGGATTAGCCGCCAATAACACAGCGGCCGTTTCTGGGACATGACGTGCGCGTGTTTTCCCATTTCCATCAGACGATCGGATGTTTAAAATATATCAAGCCGCGATTTTTAACCTCCCCCTTTCAGCCATTTATAATTTAATAAGCGCTATTGTCCTCTACGATGGCGAAAAAGCGGTATTTGGTCACCGCGGCCCTGCCTTACGCCAACGGGCCGATACACATCGGGCATGCGATAGGCTGCTACGTTCCCGCCGACGCGTACGTCAGGTATCACCGGATGTTGGGCGACGACGTCATCTACATATGCGGGACGGACGAGCACGGGACGCCCATATCGGTGGCGGCGGAGCAGGAGGGGACAAACCCTAAGGCGCTCGTGGACAAGTACCATGAGATGCACCTCAAGGCGTTCGAGAGCATAGGCGTCAGGTTCGACAACTTCAGCGGGACCGCGCGGCCGCTGCACTACGGGGTATCGCAGGACTTCTTCAAGACCATACTGGAGAAGGGACTGGTCTACAAGAAGACAGTGCTGAGGCCATATTGCCGAAGCTGCAGGAGGTTCCTGCCGGACAGGTATGTGAAGGGCGTGTGCCCCAAGTGCGGGGCTCAGGACGAGCGCGGAGACCAGTGCGAGAAGTGTTCGACTCAGCTTGAGCCGCATGAGCTGAAGAGCCCGTACTGCGTATTATGCGGGGGCACTCCGGAGATGAGGGAGACCGCCCACTGGTTCTTCAAGCTGAGCGAGATGGGGGAGCCCCTCCGTGTCTGGGTGGAGGGCAACAGGCATTGGCCTGCGAACGCAAGGAACTTCGCGCTCGGATGGATTAGGGAGGGCCTCCAGGACAGGGCGATAACCCGCGACCTGAACTGGGGCATACCGGTGCCCGTGGAAGGCGCCGAGGGGAAGGTCCTTTACGTCTGGTTCGACGCGCCAATAGGCTACATCAGCTCGACAATGGAGTGGGCTCAAAATGCAGGGAAGCCGGAGGAGTGGCGGAAGTACTGGCTTGACAAGGACACGAGGATAGTCCATTTCATCGGCAAGGACAACATACCCTTCCACACGATAATATGGCCCGCCGTGCTGATGGCCTATGGGGGGTGGACGATGCCGTGGCAGATAGCCAGCAACGAGTACCTGAACCTGGAGGGCAGGAAGATGAGCACGTCCCGGAAGTGGGTCCTATGGCTGCATGATTGCACCCGGGAGTTCGACCCGGACATGGTGAGGTATTATCTCCTGACCATCACGCCGCAGACGTCGGACAGCGACTTCTCGCTCACGGACTTCAAGGACAGGGTGAACAACGAGCTCATCGCCACGCTCGGGAACCTCGTTAACAGGGTGCTGACGTTCCTCGCGAGGGAGGGGGGCGTAGTGCCTAACCCCGTGGAATTCGACGGCGAGGACAAAAGGCTCTTGGAGGCCATCGAAAGGCTCCCGGACGAGGTCGGCGGCCGGATAGACCGCCTCGACTTCACCAACGCGATGAGCCAGGCGATGACACTCGCCCAGGAAGGCAACAGGTACTTCCAGGCGAAGGAGCCCTGGAAGAACAGTGGGGGGAACACACTGTACCTCTGCGCGAACCTCATCAGGAGCCTAGCCATCACGCTCGCCCCGCTGCTCCCCAGGACCGCCGAGAGGACGTGGAAGATGCTCGCACTCGCCGGCTCAGTCCACGACCAGCACTGGGAGGACGGCAAAAGACTGGCAGTCGAGGGCGGCCACCGGATAGGCAAGGTCGAGCCGCTTTACGCCAAGATAGACGACGACAAACTCAACGCATTCAAGGACAAGTATCTCCCGCGCCAGGAGGAGGGTGGGAAGACGGTAGAGAAACCTAAGCCGAAGGAGGAGGTCAAGACGATGGTAGATTACGAGGAATTCAGCAGGGTCGACCTGAGGGTCGCGACAATAAAGGAGGCGAACGACCACCCGAACGCGGACAAGCTCGTCATACTGAAAATAGACGTCGGCGAACTCGGAGAACGGACGATAGTGGCCGGGATAAAGGCAAAGTACAGGAAGGAGGACCTTGTCGGCCGCCAGATAATAGTTGTCGCCAACCTCCAGCCCGCTAAGCTGCGCGGCGTCGAAAGCCAGGGGATGCTGCTCGCAGCGATAGGCGACGACGGCAGCCCGATGCTCCTGCAGCCAGACAGCAAGGCGAAGCCGGGGGCGAAGATAAGATAACCGTGAAAGCCCACCACGTCACAGTGAGCGCCTACGCCAGGCCGGACGACGCCCTGAAGCTGAGGGCTCAGCTTGCAGGCATACTCCCCAAGGACACGGGGGTAGAGGAGACCATCCTGGAGCCTGAAAAGGAGGGCGAGGTCTTTACTAAGGAGCTTGTGGAATTGAAGGCGAGGCTGACAAAGCAGCTGGATATCAAGGAATTCTCAAAAAGGCTGTTCGCAGGCCTCGACGGATACGACAGGGAAAGGCTCGCAGCCGGCCTGGATGACCGTGTTGACGACGAATGCGTCTTCTACCTGCGCCTCAGCAAGACGGAGGCCGCGGAGGGGAACTTCGTCCTTGAGTCAAAGGACTGCATACACGTGGCCTACAAGATGGCCGCCTATCCCGCGAAGAAGGAGGTTGCCGTGGCTCTAGTGAGGGGGCTCTTGAATGGACAGTCCGATTAACCTGTATTCGGGCCTTGAGTCCGCTGAACACTGCAGGCGGCTCGGCTGGGGCGGGGTGTGCGCCGCCCTGGAATACGGCGGCGGATTCAGGAAGGCCTACGAGGACGCGAAGAGTCCCGGTGACGGCATGCTCGTCGCGGCCGTCCTAACGAAGAGCATACAGAGGGACGCGAGGAGGGCGATGGATTCCGCCGACCTTGTTATAGCCGACTGCAGGAGCGACGACTCATGCAGGGAGGCGTCCGAGTCCTGGGAGGTCGACCTGATGGTGAACGCGGAGCTCACGGCGGACAGGGACATGATACGGCAGAGGAGCTCCGGCCTCGACCACGTGATGGCCGCGTACATGGCGGAGAGGGGGATAGGCTACATAGTCAACTTCGACAACATACTGTCGGCGGGCGGAGTCAGGCGGGCGCAGACCGCTGGCAGGGCGGCCCAGAACGCAATGCTCGCCGCGAAATACGGTGTGAATGTCGTCTTCGCCTGCGGCCGCTCGTCGAAGTGGGAGGCGAGGGGCCCCCTGGACCTGGCGAGCCTCGGCATCGCCTTCGGGGTGCGGAGGAACGCCGCCCTTGATGCCGTCTTCCGGAACCCGCATGCGTACGCGAGGCGGGCGAATGACAGGGCGGACCCGGACGTCATCCTCGATGGGCTAGTCGTCAAGTCGTGGGGGCGGCAGGAGAAGGTCTCTAAGAGAAGATGGGGCTGGTACTGACCCGCCCCTTATAAACGACGGATACAACTTATTATCCAGGATGGCATCGACTGTGGAGAGGAAGCCTACGGGCATAGCGAAGCTCGACGAGCTCATAGAAGGCGGATACAAGGCCGGCAGCGTAAACCTTATAGAAGGAGACGCGGGAAGCGGGAAATCGACTTTCGCTGTCCACTACATACTCGAGGGCATAAGGTGCGGCGAGAAGGTCGTCTACGTGAGCATAGAGGAGAACAAGCAGAGCTTCTTCCAGAACATGGCCATGCTCGGCTTCGACCTGGCCGCCCATGAGAAGTCCGGAATGCTCCTCTTCTACGAGTGCTCGGCGCAGAACCTGAAGGACTTCCTCGAGAGGGGGCAGCTAGGCATAGAGATAGACATAAAGGATATGCAGGCGAAGAGGCTGGTGATAGACAGCGTCTCCGCGTTCACGCTGACGTACGAGAGCGACGCGAAACAAAGGACAGCCATGCAGAGGCTCTTCGAGAAGATTAGGAACTGGAACATGACCACCCTTATAGTCTCCGAATCCTCGCAGGACTACCCCCCCTACGGCCTACCGTACCTCGTCGACGGATGGATAAAGCTGTACTACAAGAAAGTCGGCCAGGAGAGGGTGAGGACGCTTGAAGTCCTGAAGATGAGGGGCACAAGGCACAAGACCACCGAGGTCGTCTACAGGATAGAGGACAGGGGCATAAACCTCTACCCGAACGAGAGGGTGTTCCACGACTCCGTCTAAAAGCGATGACAGACGCTAACCAGCTCCTGTTGGTGACCGCGGCAAGCCTCGGATTCATACACACGCTCCTTGGGCCCGACCACTACATCCCATTCATAGCCATGTCAAAGGCCCGCGGATGGAGCAGGGGAAAGACGCTTGGCCTCACGCTTCTTTGCGGGATGGGACACGTCCTGAGCTCCGTGGCCCTTGGATTCATAGGGCTCGCCGTAGGCACCGCAGTGTTCGAACTCGAGTCCATAGAGTCGGCCCGCGGCGAGATTGCTGCCTGGATGCTCATATGCTTCGGATTCGCCTATTTCGTCTGGGGCGTCCACAGGGCGCTGAGGGGGATGCGGCACAGCCACGCCCACATCCACGTGGACGGTCTAACCCACGCCCACGGTCACGCCCACTCCTCAGGGCACGCCCACGCCCACGAATCAAAAGGGAACATCACCCCCTGGGTGTTGTTCACCGTGTTCGTATTCGGCCCATGTGAGCCGCTTATTCCGCTGGTTATGTATCCCGCCGCAGGGGGGGACATGCTGTACGTCGCCCTCGTGGCAGGCATATTTTCCATCACGACCATCTCGACCATGCTGTTCATGGTGGCGTCTTTCACGCACGTTGTATCTAGGATTCCGTTTAGCAGGTTCGAGCCGTGGTCGCATGCCATGGCAGGGTTCGCGATATTCGCCTCCGGCGCCGGTGTAAGGCTCCTCGGACTATAGCTATGTTACTAGGTATTCCAGCGCAGTCTCGTCGCATTCGGGGTACTTCGGGCACATCACGCACTCCCCCCATATCTTCATGGGCAGCTTATCCTTGCCGACCTCCCTGAACCCGTTCCTCAAAAAGAACTCCGGCTCCCGGGTGAGCGTGAAAACGCGCGGTATCCCCATCGCCTTCGCCTCGGAAATAGCGGCTGCAAGCAGGCCCCGCCCCACCCCCTGGTTCTGCCGTTCAGGATGGACAGCCAGACTCTTTATCTCGGCTAGGTCGCTCCAGCAGACGTGGAGGGCGCAGCAGCCGACCAAGAGGCCGCCGTCACACATCACAAAGTAGTCCCGTATGTTGTCGTAGAGGTAACTCAGGCTCCTCGCCAGCATCTTGTCCTGCCGGGCGTAAACCTCGATGAGCGCCTTCATGCCCTCGACGTCGGCCATGGACGCCTTCGTGATTTCCATCAGCATACAAATAAAAGAATACTGCGGCTTAAAAGCTGCAGTATTCTTGCTAGAAGAGTCGGCACAAATCGGAATTTATCCTTTGCTTAAAGGGGGTTAATCTGCCGACTCTTCTATAAGCTGAGCCCGTTATTAAATGGCCGGCCAGGGGTTGCGCACGCTAGGTGGCCTTCGGCTCTTCCGGCTTAGGCGGGCCTGCGGGCTCGGCTTCCTCGGCGTCAAGGTCGGTCGACGGCTCCTGCTTGAGCTGGAATTCCGTCACCTTCTCGTCCGAGAACCGGACGCCGACTATCTGGCTTGCGCCCTGGACCATGGAAACCCCTATCGCAGAGTCCATGTACTTCAGCATGTTCATGTTGTGCGTGACCATGAGGAACTGGCTCGAGCTCGCGGCCAGAAGCTCCGCGAGGCGGACCGAGTTCCTCTTGTCGAGGGCCGCGTCCAGCTCGTCGACGACGTAGAAGTACGCCGGCTTGTACTGCTGGAGGCCGAGGAGGAACGCGCTTGACGTGAGCACCTTCTCACCCCCGCTCATCGCGTCCAGTGACATTAGCCTCTTGCCGCCGGGCGACGCGGTGATGATGAGGCCGCTCTCCGATATGTTCATCGGGTTGTCGAGGGTGAGCGTGCCCTTCCCGTCCGCAAGCTGAACGTAGATGCGCTCGAAGTTCGCCTTCACCTTCTCGAACGCCTCCATGAATGTGTCCCTCTTCTTCGACTCTATCTTGTCCATGAAGTCGAATATGCTCTGCCGCTCCTTCTTGAGGGTCTCGAGCTTCGAGGTTATGTCGTCGAACTCGGCCCTTATGACGTCGAAGGTCTCGATGGAGCGCATGTTGACCGAGCCGAACGACGTGAGCTCCCCCTCGAGCTTTACGACCGCATCCTCCATGTCTTTCACCGACTTCTCAATGAGAGCCACGCCCTCGTACTTGGAGTACTCGCGCCGCAGGTCCTCAAGGCGCGTCGAAATCTTCGCCTTCTCGACGGCGTAGTCGTTCAGCTCTTGGCTCGCGCCAGCCATCCCGTTCTCCGTCTCCGTAATCTTCGAGGACAGGTCCGTGAGCTCGACCTCGAGGGACCCCCTCTCCCCGATGAGCTTCTGCATCTCCCCGCCCACCGACTGGTGGGCGCGCTCAAGCTCGGCGAGGCCGGACTGGAATGACCTTATCTTCTCGCGCAGCACCTTCACCTCGGATCCGATGGACTCCCTGGACCGGCCTATCTCCGCCAGCCTCGCCCTCAATGCCTCAGCCTGCTGCTTCACGTGGGTGAGCCGCTCGGTGAGCTGCGTCTTCTCCACCTCAAACACCCTGAGAGCGTCCTTGAGCCCGTCGAGCTTCGTGGCCTGCCCCCGCTCGCGCCCTGACGCCATCTCCTTCAGCCGCTTCTCGTCGGCGCCCGCGGACTTGTCGAGCTTCGTCGCCTCAAGGCCGCTTTCAGCCATATCCTTCTCCATGGCGGCTATGGATTCCACGACCTTGTTGAGCCTGTCCCTGATTGCGCCGCGCCGTTCGGATATGATGTTTCCGTCTAGGACCGCCTTGTCGAGGGCCTCCTTGCTCTGCCTCAGCCTCTCCCTCAGGAGCATGAGCGTGTTGTCCAGCCTCTTCCTCGCCGCCACCTTCTCCTCGTAGGCAGCCTGCGAGCCTGACACGGCGGACGCCAGGACCGCTACCTCCCGCTCGAGATCATCTATGTTGCTGAACGTGATTTCCGCACGCTCGCCGATGTGGCCCCCGGTCATGGCGCCCGATAGCTCCATGAGGTCGCCGTCAAGGGTTACCATCCGCCAGGAGCCGATGCCTATCCTCTTGGCGGCCTCGATGTCCTTGACTATGAGCGTGTCGCCGAAGACGTACTCGAACACCTTCGCGAACTTCGATGAGTACTTTATGTGGTCCCTCGCGAAGCCGATGGCCTCCTTCGGGGCCTTGTCCTGGGTCTTCGCGCTTAGCTTGTCGAGCGGCAGAAGCGTGCACCTTCCTATCTTCTTCTGCTTCAGGTAGTCTATGCACTTTGCCGCATCGCTGACCGTGGACACGACGACGAACTGCATCCTCCCGCCTGCCGCGACCTGGAGCGCCGTCGAGTATATGTCGTCCTTGACCTCGCCTAACTGCGAGACGGCGCCGTGTATGCCGGGGAGGACCTTCTTGAGGGTGAGTACCGCCCTTACCGCCTGGTGCATGCCGCCGGACGTGCGCATGATAGTCGAAAGCTCGCTCTCAAGCCGCGTCAGCCTGATCCGCTCCTCCTCGAGCCTCTGCCTGGCCGCGTTCACTTCCTCGTTGAGCTGAGTGTATTCCGCCTCGAACTTCTTGAAGTCGCCGGAGTACTGCTCGTGCTCCAGGTGGCTGCGCTCAACGTCCTTGAGCTTCCCCTGCTCCTCTGTGACACCGACCTTCAGCTTAGCCTCAAGGCCGTCCCGCTCCGCCCTTAGGCCGGCAAGCTCCGCGTTCTTCCTGCCACCGAGCTCATCGAGCGCCTTCATCCTGGAGCGCGCCTCGTAAATCCTGCTCTTCACCAAGTCAAGCTCGGTCTCGAGGGCGACGTCAACAGCCTTCTTCGATTCAGACTCGACTTCGTGTCCCTTCGACTCGTAGAGGACTTCGCACTCGTTAAGCCTGGACTCCGTGCCCCGCTGAAGTGCGGATGAATTAGATAGCGCCCCCTTCTTGTCGTTCTCCTCAATGGACAGCACCTCGTCCTGACCCAATAGCAGGCCTATCCT
>Ga0315287_10005136_pt1 | contig 12866 bp, 15 predicted proteins | sample YL17G11_0_MG_FD_205037 | JGI IMG/M metagenome (GOLD analysis project Ga0315287, IMG submission 205037) | Sediment microbial communities from Yellowstone Lake, YNP, Wyoming, USA - YL17G11_0 | ecosystem: Environmental > Aquatic > Freshwater > Lake > Sediment | place: USA: Wyoming | collected...
GGCTACGAGTTCAGGGGCGCCGAGCGCCTCGGTCGCTCCGGGCAGCTGATCATCGCGAATCATCCGACATTGATCGACGTGGTGCTCATCGTTGCATTCACGCCCGCCCCGGCGTGTGTCGTCAAGGCCGCCCTGTTCGCGAACCCCTTCACGCGTCGGGTTGTCCGGGCGGCGGGTTACACGAGCAATACGCCGACGGACGCGATGATCGAAGGGGCGGTCGCCACCCTGCGATCAGGCGACTCCCTGATCATGTTCCCCGAGGGCACGCGGACCCGGCCGGGGCAGGCGATGCACTTCCATCGTGGAGTGGCGCGGGTCGCCGTCCAGGGCGCGGCGGTGCTCACTCCGATCTACATCAGCGTCGACCAGCCCTTCCTGCACAAGTCCCAGCCCTGGTACCGGGTGCCGCCCCGTCGGCCAAACCTGGTCATTGAAGTCGGTGCCGACATCGACCTGGAGCCATACCGGCACCCGCCGGCGCCGAAAGCGTCCCGCCTGCTGAATCAATGGCTTCTGGCGCATTACGAACAGGAGCTGGCGAGCCGCCGTGGTTATAATGAACCGCGCGGTCAACGGCATGGAGCGTCGGATCGGGAACCGGCCGAACGCCCGACAAGCTGACCGGGTCGATGGATCGGGTGGGGGCGCATGCAGACAACAGACGAAGTACTGGAACAGGTCAGGTCGGCGCTGGTCGAGCTGTTCGAGGTCGAGCCCGGGCAGGTCACCCTCGAAGCCAGGCTCAACGAGGACCTTGAGATCGACAGCATCGATGCCGTCGACCTGCTGGACCGGTTGCGCAAGCAGACGGGCCGCAAGATCTCGGCAGACGATTTCCGAACCGTGCGAACCGTTGGTGACCTGGTCAACGCGATCCATGCCGTCTTGCAGGCGTGAGCCGAGTCCTCCAATGCCATGACCGGGTCGTCATGGATGCCGGTAATCAGTGAACTTGCACTCGACGCAGACTCGCAGTCGCTGAATTGCAGTTTCCTCGTGCCCGTTGACCTGCCGGTCTTTCGCGGTCACTTTCCCGAGGTGCCGATCGTCCCGGGCGTCATGCAGGTGGGTTGGGCCGTCGAGTTGGCGCGTGCCCACGGCCTGGTGACCGGTCCATGCATGGGGATCATCACCGCCAAGTTCCGACGCCTGTTACAGCCGGGCATGCGCCTCGAGGCCCGGCTGGAGCGAAGCGCGCCGGCGGGGCAGTTGCATTTCGAGTACGAGTGCGAAGGCGCCGTGGTCTCGACCGGCCGCCTGCAGTTCGGGCGCGGCCATGACTAGCGTCTGCGCCCTCGTGCCGGTCTATGACCACGAGCGCGCGGTGGGGGCCACGGTCGAAAGCCTCCGGGCGCTCGGCCTGGCCGTCATCCTGGTGGACGATGGCTCTGGCACGTCTTGCGCAGCGGTGCTGCGTCGCCTCGCGGCAGAGGACTCCAACGTGCACCTGCTGCGCCTCGTCGAGAACCAGGGCAAGGGCGCGGCAGTCATGGCCGGCCTGCAGGCGGCTGCGAACACCGGGTTCACGCATGCCCTGCAGATCGACGCTGACGGCCAGCACGACTCGAGCGACGTGCCGCGCTTCGTGGCGGCGGCGGTGTCCGAGCCGCGAGCCGTCATTTGTGGCCGACCGGTCTTCGACGCGTCGATCCCGCGCGGCCGGCGCTACCTGCGGTACCTGACGCATGCGATGGTATGGCTCAATACGCTGTCGTTCGACATCCCGGATTCGATGTGCGGCCTGCGGGTCTACCCACTGTCGATCGTGCTCCCCGTCATTGCGGCGAAGCCGCCGGGCAGCCGCATGGATTTCGACGTCGAGGTGCTCGTTCGCCTGCACTGGATCGGTGTTGCGATGCGCTGGATTCCGACACGTGTACGCTATGCCACGGATGGAATCTCCCATTTCCGGCTGCTGCGGGATAACTGGCTGATCACGGTCATGCATACCAGGCTGTTCTTCGGCATGCTGCGCCGCGCCCCGCGGCTGGTCGCGCGCAGACTGCGCACGGTGCTCACGTCGACACCCGGGGTGACCACGTGAGAATGCAGGGCGCGCTGTTCGCCGACGTGGATCTCGAGGTCCGGTTCCACGACGTCGACATGGTGGGAGTCGTGTGGCACGGGCACTACCTGCGCTACCTCGAGAACGCCCGCTGGGCACTCATGAACCAGATCGGCTACGGTCTCGAGCGGATGGTCGAGTCCGGATATGCGTGGCCCATCGTGGAACTGCACACCAAGTACATCCGCCCGTCGCGCTTCGGAGACCGCCTTCGCGTACGCGCGTCGCTGCTCGAGTGGGAAAGCCGTTTGACGCTGAACTACCTGGTTACCCAGCTGGACGACGGGGCGCGCGTGGCACGAGCACGCACGGTCCAGGTTGCCGTCCACGCCGCGACCGGCGAGTTGCAGTTCGCGACGCCCCCTGACTTCGTGGCGTGCGTCAGGGCGGCGCTGGCGGCGGCGAGCGCATGAGCCCTTCACAATATCCCGCTCCAGCCGACCTGATCCGGCACCGGGGGGATGCGCTCCTGCTCGACGAGATCTCCTGTGGCGACGACAAGCGACTGGAAGCGCGCGTCCTCGTGCGCCCGGGCACCGCATACAGCGATCACGCCGGGCACCTGCCGGCCTGGGCCGGACCCGAACTCATGGCGCAGGCGATCAGCGCTTTTTCGGGGCTGCGGTCGCTTCGTGCGCGCGGCCGGCCGGCCCCGATCGGCCTGCTGCTGGGCGTACGGTCGTACCGGGCCATCGTCGGGGAGTTCCGCTGCGGCGAGGCACTGCAGGTCGAGGTGACCGAGTCGTCCGAAGACGAGGACGGCATGGCCGTGTTCGATTGCAGGATCTGCCGGGCGGGCGACGTTGTCGCGTCGGGGAGGCTGACCGTCTTCCAGCCGCCGGACGACTCGTTCCTGGAGCGGGAGTGCGCGCGTAATGCCTGATCGCGCAACGGTGCTGGTCACGGGATCCAGCCGCGGCATCGGTCGCGCCATCGCGCTGCGCCTGGCCCGGGACGGGTACGACGTCGTCGTGCACTGCCGGACGCGCGTCGAGGAGGCCATGGCCGTCGCCGCCGAGGTCCGTGCCATCGGGCGCCTGGCGCGCTGCCTGCAGTTCGACGTCGGCGATCGCGCGCAATGCGCCGACCTCATTGGGGCGGACATGGAGCAGCACGGCGCCTATTACGCCGTGGTGTGCAATGCGGGCCTTGCCTACGACACGGCGTTCCCAGCCATGAGCGGGGAGGCCTGGGATTCGGTGATTCGCTCGAACCTCGACGCGTTCTACAACGTGCTGCAGCCCGTGGTCATGCCCATGGTGCGACGCCGCGCGCCCGGAAGGATCGTGACGCTGGCGTCCGTGTCGGGCCTGATCGGAAATCGGGGCCAGGTGAACTACAGCGCTGCAAAGGCTGGAGTGATCGGGGCCACCAAGGCCCTCGCGGTGGAACTCGCCAAGCGCAGGATAACGGTCAACTGCGTCGCCCCGGGGCTGATCGAAACGGACATGTCGAACGAGCACGCTCCCATCGAGGAGATCCTCAAGGCAATCCCGGCCCAGCGCATGGGGACGGCCGAGGAGGTGGCTGCCGTCGTGTCCTTTCTCGTCTCACCGGACGCGGCCTACGTGACGCGCCAGGTCATCGCCGTCAATGGGGGCCTCTGCTGATGCGACGCGTCGTCGTCACGGGCATGGCAGGAATCTGCGCCCTCGGGTCGGATTGGCCGACGATCGAGGCGGGGCTGCGTGCGCGAAAGAATGCCGTGCGCCGGATGCCGGCCTGGGAAAAGTTCAAGGACCTCAACACGCGGCTGGCGGCCCCGATCGAAGGCTTCGAACCACCGGACCACTGGAATCGCAAGCAGCTGCGCAGCATGGGGCGCGTGTCGCAGCTTGCAGTGCGAGCTGCCGAGCTCGCGTTCACCGACGCGGGGCTGCTTGGCGACCCGCTGCTGCGCTCAGGCCGCGTGGGCATCGCGAGCGGCTCGTCGGTGGGCAGCACCGCGGCCATCGGCGAATTTGGCGAGTTGCTGCTGACCGGAAATTCCAAGGGGCTCAATGCCAACTCCTACGTGAGGATGATGCCGCACACGACGGGCGCCAACATCGGCATCTTCTTCGGCTTGCGGGGGCGGCTCATCCCGACCTCGACGGCCTGCACGTCGGGCAGCCAGGGCGTCGGCTTCGCCTATGAGGCGATCAAGCACGGTTACCAGGACGTCATGCTCGGTGGCGGAGCCGAGGAGCTCTGCCCGAGCGAGGCCATGGCATTCGACATGCTCTACGCGACCAGCCAGCGCAACGACGACCCCGGTTCGACGCCTCGTCCGTATGACCGGGACCGCGACGGGCTCGTGATCGGCGAGGGCGGGGCGATGCTCGTTCTCGAGGAACTGGAACGCGCGCGCGCGCGTGGCGCCCGTATCTACGCCGAAGTCGCGGGCTTCGCAACGAATTCGGACGGCTCTCACGTCACGCGCCCAGAGGAAGAGACGATGAGGGTCGTGATGGAGCTGGCCCTGCGCTCGGCGAATCTGGAGCCATCGGCCATCGGCTACGTGGACGGCCACGGCACGGCCACCGAGCAGGGCGACATCGCCGAGACGCGTGCGACCTCCGCGCTGTTCGGGTCGCGCATGCCGATCAGCTCGCAGAAGAGCTACCTCGGTCACACGCTCGGTGCCTGCGGCGCCCTCGAATCCATGTTCAGCATCGGCATGATGCGCGCCGGCTGGTTCGCGCCGACCCTGAACCTGGAAAACGTGGACCCGCGCTGCGGCGAGCTCGACTACATCGTTGGCGCCGGCCGCAGCATGGAAGTCGAGTACGTGATGAACAACAACTTCGCGTTCGGCGGCGTCAATACCTCGCTCGTATTCCGGCGCTGGCCCGGCTGAGAGCGCTCACTGCCCCAGCGCTGCGCGTACTTCGGGACGTTCGAGTATCTTGATCAGGCGGTCGCGGTAGGCCATCTTGATCTGGTTCTGGGCTGAATCGTCCCCCTTCATATCCACGACGTCGCGCCCCGCGTCCACGACGCTCGCGACGGCGTTACCCTGCGGATCGTAGACCTCGAGCTTGTAGCCCCAGTCGAAGTTGAACGCCGTGACCCAGTTCAAGTTGATGCTCACGTACCACTTCGTGAGCGACAGCACCAGCAGCCGCTCGGCGCTTCGGGCTGCCAGGAGAGATACCGCCTCGTCCTTCGTCGGCGGCTTCGTCACGGCGGCCCCCGTCAACTGCCAGCCTTCGTCATTGAGTCCCACGACGATGCGCTCCTCGAGGGCCTGCGCCAGCGTCTGGTCCTTCCTGGCCTCGTCGGAAACGAACCACGGGTAGGCCTGCATGTCGGTCGGAATTCCGAACACGGTATGAGCCACGCCGATGAAGGTCGGGGGCTTGCCTTCCGCCAGGAGGTCGCGTTGGTCCACGACACTCACCACGACCGGGCCTGTCACCTTGTAATTGAGGTCCGGGGCTTCCTGCGCCATTGGAATCGGCGTGACGCATCCGGTCAGCATCATTCCGGCCGCCAGGGCGATCATGGCGGGAAGCAATGTCGAACGCAGGCCTTGGGTGATGTTGGATCTCATGAGCAGCTCCTTGAGGTTCGAATCCCTGTCCGCAGGAAATCCAGCAGGCCGCGCAGCCAGGCATGTGACTGCCGGCCGTTGGATGAGATGATGCTTTGCCTCTGGTGTTGCCGTCTCAATACGTAGAAGTTCGGGAGGGCCGAAGTTGGTGGCTGATGCCCGTCTGGAGGGTGCTGGAATGGAAGGCCTGCTGACTGGGGGTCTCCTGGCCAGCGAGAGGCCGGTGATCTGGTCGAGCGCGGGGTCGCTGACGTCCAGTCAGCTGCTGTCGCTTGCGGGTTCACTCGCGAATTCCATGCCGGCTGGACCTGCGGCCCTCAACCTCTGCGAACGCCGCGACAACTTCCTGATCGGCTTCCTTGCGCTCCTGATGCGCGGCCAGACGTGCCTGTTGCCCTCCTCGCGAGCACCGGCGGTCGTGGCGGAAGTGATGCGCGAGCATCCGGGGTCGCACGTGCTGGACGACTCGATTGTTGCGCGGTGTCGCACCTCGGTCGAAGCATCGCCAGGCGATCTGCCGCATATCCCTCCCGACCGCGTCGTCGTCGTGGGCTACACGTCCGGGACCACGGGCAGACCGGCTGCAAACCCGAAGACATGGCAGAGTTTCGTTGCATCGACAGCGCTGAATTCCGCGCGACTGCGGGAGACGCTGGGCGAGGAGCAGGGAAACGCGCTGCCGTGGATACTGGCGACCGTCCCGCCTCAGCACATGTACGGCATGGAAACGTCCGTGCTCATGCCGCTGCTGGGTGGTATGGGAGTTCACGCCGGGCATCCCCTCTACCCGGCGGACGTCGCCGCGGCGCTCCAGGAACTGCCCGAGCCGCGCGTGCTGGTCACGACACCGGTGCACCTGCGCGCCTTGCTCAAGTCCGGGATCCGGCTGCCGCCGCTCGGCGCTGTTGTTTCTGCCACTGCACCGCTGTCACGCGAGGTGGCGGACGCGGTGGAGCGACGGTTCAACACGACGCTGCTCGAGTTCTTCGGGTCAACGGAGACGTGCGTGATCGCATCGCGCCGGTCGTCGCAGGAGTCTTCCTGGAGGTCCTATCCCGGAGTGACGTTCCTCCCGCTGGAAGAGGGGACGAGGGTGAATGCGCCGTGGTTTGCGGAGGAGGTCGTGCTGCAGGACGTGCTGGAACTGCAGGATGGTGGCAACTTCGTCGTGCGTGGCCGCAATGCAGACATGGTGGAGGTCGGCGGAAAGCGCGCCTCGCTCGCGGACCTCACTCGCCGATTGATGGCCGTGGAGGGTGTCTCGGACGCCGTGGTCTTCCAGCCCGATGCGACTGGCGCCGAGGGCGTGCAGCGCCTGGCCGCCCTGGTCGTCGCAGAGGGTCTTACGGAGGCGGATGTGCTCGCGCGACTTGCTGCAGCCGTGGATCCTGTCTTCCTACCGCGCCCGCTCGTGCTCGTGGCGCGCCTGCCCCGCAACGATGTCGGGAAGCTTCCGCGCGACCGGTTGATTGCGGCCCTGCGGCGTTGAGAGGTCGCACGTGCCGTCGCACCGTGAGTCAGCCGCCGTGAATGACCTCGATTTCGACCAGCAGCTCCGAGCGGCAGATGTCTGCGGCCAGGATCATGGTCGGTACGTCGGGCCCGAAGTGGGCCCGCAGACCGCGCTCCACCCGCGCTGCGTCACCGCGTCGCCGCACGTACGCCTTCACCAGGCTGTCCGCGCCGAGCTTCGATGACGCCAGGTGCCCGGACGCTTGTGCCCGGTGCATCAATGCATCGAGATTCACCAGCGTTTCGCGCAACTGTGCATCGAGGTCCCCGTCGTGCAGCGAGGCGTGTCCCACGATGCTTGAAGTCCCCGAGATCAGGAACAGGGGTCCTGGAACGACCATCGCCCTCGAGAAACTCGGCGCGGCCGGCCCGTAACTTCGCGGGTAGTGATATGCGCTCACCTGCCGGGGGTTCTCGACCGCGCTGCCGGGCTCGCGTCCGGCAAACCAGCACACCTGCAGCGACCGCGGTCCGCCCTGCCTGCCGACCGCTGAAGCCGCCGGATACCCGATGACGGGTGTCATTCCGCCGATGGCGGCAAAGGCGCGCGCACGACCGAGGCAGAACTGCCGGTAGCGCTCCTCGTCGCCCTGGCCCTCGTTGATCCCGGCGATGAAGTTCCAGACCCGCCAGACGTGACGATAAGGGGAGTCGGCCTGCAGCCGGAGCAGCCCCTGGTACGCCGCTTCTGCGGCCTCGAGGATTCCACCGACCCGGCTCTCGTCGATGTTGAGCCAGCCCGCGAAGTGGCTTCCGTCCTCCACGTGTCGTATCGGTCCGGCCGTGCCCATGCGTGCGTGGCCGCCGCCCCGCCAGACTTCGACCCGGGCCGAGCCGGCCACGGGCTCGAGGTCGATGCGCAGGACGCGCGGGTCCTGGGGGCAAGGCGTGTCCGCGCCAAACACTACGGCCGTGAGGACGTCGTCATCAAGCGGCTCCGTTGGGCCCGGCGCCGCATAGTTGGCGCGCAGGCGAGGCCCGCTGGACGGATCCTGCGGCATGCTACGCGGCATCCTGGCTGGTCGTACCACCCGAAAATCTGGCCCGAGCCTGCCTGCGCCGCATGAAGAAGCTGCGTGCCTGCTCCTTGAAGTCGCCGAGCGCGGTCACGAAATAGATGAACTTGAACAGGCGCAGCCGCCAGTGCACGCCGTTGTCACGGAAGACATCGCCTGAAAGCATCGAGATCATCGCCTGCTCGAGCTGCCAGTCGTTTCGCGGATTGGCGAACAGCTTGCGCATGGCGGGAGAGGTGAAGCGGTAGATGAACCACGACATGATCCGCAGGCCGCGCACGAACCCGCGCTCGTAGCTGCGCTGCAGGGACCGCTCCCGGCCCGGATTGCGCAGGGCGCCGTCCACGACCTCGGCCGCCACCTCGGCACTGTGCATGGCGAGATAGACGCCGCTCGAGAATATCGGGTCCACGAAGGCGAAGGAGTCGCCTGCCATGACCCAGCGCGGGCCGGACATGCGCGTGCAGGCGTAGGTGTAATTGCCCGTCGCGTGCAGGTTCCCGACGATTTCCGCATGCTCGAGGCGTTGCCACAGGGCCGGGATCGATCGCAGAGTTTCCAGCAGGAACTCCCGCTGGTCGCCCCGGCGTTGCTTCAGGTAGTCGGGCCAGCAGACGGCGCCGATGCTGGTGACGCCGTCTCGAAGGGGAATCAGCCATACCCAGCCGTGCTCGAACCGGTAGATGCTGACGTTGCCATGGTCAATTCCCGGTCGTCGCTCGACGCCGCGGAAATGAGCGAAGAGCGCTGCGCTCTGGTGGCGCCTGCTCTTGCGCTTGAGGCGCAGCGCGGTTCCGATCAGTGTGTCGCGTCCGGTCGCGTCCACGAGGTAGCGCGCGGTGCAGCGAAACGGCACGCCTTCCTCGGACCGGCCCTCGACCGTGACGGCTTCCTTCCCGATCTCGAACGAGCTCACTTTCTGGCCCTGGAATGCGTGGACCCCGTTCGCCGTGGCGTTCCTGAACAGCGCCGAATCGAATTCGTCCCGGCGGACCTGGTAGGCGTGAGCCCAGGTCGGGTCCAGTGCGCGCTCGAAGCTGAATACGTAGTACCCGTCAGTTCCGGGCGTCGGAAAGTCGGCGCCGTACTTGAGCACGCCGATGTCGGCAATGCCGTCCAGGACGCCGAGCCTCTGCAGGATCGGCAGGTTCATCGGCAGCAGCGACTCCCCGATGTGGAAGCGGGGATGCCGGTCCTTCTCCAGCAGCGTGACCGACCATCCCTTTCGGGCGAGAAAAGTCGCCACCGTGGAGCCCGCGGGACCGCCGCCCACGACGAGGACGTCGCATGCCGACTGGGGGGTGGCGCTGGAACCGTTTTCGCTGCTGGGCACCTTTGCGCTCGATGGCTGGCCGCGGGTCGCATGATACACTTTCACCGATAACCCGATTCCGCGCGCTCGCGACGGCAAGACATGGCTCAGCTGCAAACGCCCGAAGAGAAAGAGCTCGCAGGACTGATCGTTTCCGCGTTGAACCTCGAGGGCGTGGACCCCGGTACGATCGACCCTGATGCCCCGTTGTTCGGGGCCGGGTTGGGTCTCGATTCCATCGACGCGCTCGAACTGGCGTTGGAAATTTCCAAGCGCTACGGCGTGCAACTCAAGGCCGAAGACGAGGACAACAAGCGGATCTTCGCTTCGCTTCGCACGCTCTCAGCCTACGTTCAGGAGCGCCGCGCCACCTAGCGTCGACGATCGCGGCGCCTGGAGCGGGTCGCCCGGGTTTCATCAGTCGAGAGGGACCTCTCGTGCGAAACAGCAGACTGCTTTGAAGCCGCTACGGGTCACGAGTCATTCAATCGCGTGCGCGGCGGGCATCGGGCTGCCAGCGCTTTCCGCTGCCCTGCGCAATGCGGCGAGCGGCCTGCGGCCGAATGACTTCGGCGAGTCACCGCTCGCCACCTGGATCGGCCGCGTTTCCGGCGTCGAGGATGTGCGGCTGCCGGGCCACCTGCTCGAATGGGACTGCCGGAACAGTCGGCTGGCCTGGATGGGACTCACCTCGGATGGCTTCCTGGAGCGCGCCGTGGCTGCGCGCGATCGCTACGGTGCCGACAGGGTGGCGCTGGTCCTCGGCACCTCCACCTCGAGCATCGGCGCGACTGAAGAGGCGTATCGGAGGTTGCTGCCGGACGGCCAGTACCCAGAGGACCTTCGGCACCCGATGGCGCACACGCCCCACTCGACGGGCGACTTCGTCCGTGCGGCGCTCGATCTCGAGGGCGTGGTGGTCACGGTCGGAACGGCCTGCTCGTCGAGCGCCAAGGCGTTCGCACAGGCGGAACGACTGATGCGGCTGGGTATTGCTGATGCCGCGATCGTGGGCGGCGTGGACTCGCTGTGCGGAAGCGTGCTGTTCGGGTTCAATTCGCTGGAACTCGTCTCGCCGGAGCCCTGCCGCCCCTTCGATGTGTCCCGGCGGGGGATCAGCATTGGCGAGGCGGGCAGCTTTGCACTGCTGGAGCGCGACGGCGAGCAAGGGCCTTGGCTGCTGGGTCACGGAGAATCCAGCGACGCCCATCACATGTCGTCGCCCCACCCGCAGGGCCTCGGAGCGCGACTCGCGATCGAGGCGGCGTTTGAAAGTGCGGGCTTGACGCCCGACGTCGTGGACTACATCAACCTGCACGGCACGGCCAGCCAGAGAAACGACGAAGTCGAAGCACGCGTGGTCGCGGACCTCTTCCCGGCGGCGACGCGCGCCAGTTCCACCAAGGGCTGGACGGGCCATACGCTGGGGGCGGCCGGCATCGTCGAGGCCGTCATCACCTTCCTGGCGATGGAAGGCGGCTTCGTACCCGGCACGCTCAACGCGCAGGAACTGGATCCGGCCTGTGGCCCGCAGGTCCGGCTTTCGAACGAGCCCGCGGACGTGAGGGTCGCACTCAGCAACTCATTCGGCTTCGGTGGCAGCAACTGCGCGCTGCTCTTCGGCAGGGACACGCATGCCTGAGTCCATGGCACCTCGGTACACGGCGTTCGTGGACGGGGTCGCCTTCTGGGCGCCGCGGATTCCAGGCTGGACGGTCGCGCGGTCCGTGCTGCGCGGCGAGAGTGAGGCCCAGGCGCAGCCCGCACCACGTCCCGCGCCGGGCCTGCTTGCCCCGACGGAGCGTCGGCGAGCGCCCGACACCGTGGCGATCGCGCTCGAGGTCGCGGTCGGCGCGTGCGAGAACGCCGGTGCCGATCCCAGGGAACTGGCCAGCGTCTTCGCCTGCACTGAGGGCGACCTCGCCATCACCGACTACATGAGCGAGACCCTGGCCCACACTCCGACGCTGATTTCGCCGACACGTTTTCACAACTCCGTCCACAACGCCGCAGCCGGCTACTGGACGATCGGCACCGGATGCATGCGGCCGTACACCGCGCTCAGCGCGCACCGCTACACGTTCGGAGAGGGGCTGCTGGAGGCGCTGGTACAGGCGGAGTCGAACGGACGAGCCACCCTGCTGGTGGCGTACGACATCGAGAGCCGCGGTCCGCTGGCGACAATGGCGCCGAGCCGGGGCATCGTTGGTGCGGCCGTGATCGTGACGCCGACCGCGGGTGCCCGCTCGCTGGCGCGCATTGGCTGGTCGACTGCACGCGGGACGGAGCGGACGGCACCCTTGCCGCGCAACGCAGAACTGGTGGCGGGCAATGCAATGGCTGCCTGCCTGCCTTTGTTCGAGGCGATGGCCATTGAGGAGGACCGAACGGTGCGGCTGGGACTGAGTCCGTCCCTGTCGCTGGAGATTCATTTCGATTTCCCAACTGGAAATGAGGGGAGATGGTCGTGAAAAATCTGATACATGCGATGCTGCTGCTGGGAATCGCGGCGACGGCGCTTGCCGAGTCACCGCAGAATCCTGCGCCGACGAGTGCGCTTGCCGGCTACGACAAGTACGAGCTGCTGCCCATTGCCATGGGCCCGCCGTACGCGGGTGATGAGGGCAAGGAGAAGGCGAAGACCAAGATCCAGGACTACATGACCGCGGAGACGAGCCCGATCATCGAGCAGTGGAATAAGGATGCCGCGGGAAGCACGCGCGGCCAGTCGCTCGTCATCGAGCCGCGCATCGACAAGCTGAAAGTCGTGAGTACGGGCGCCCGGATCTGGGCTGGCGCCTTCGCAGGGGACTCGTACGTCGTGATGAAGTTCAAGATCGTCGAGCAGCCGAGTGGGATGCAGCTGGCCGAGCCGGTGTTCTACCAGCGCGCCTCCGCCATGAGCGGTACCTGGACATTCGGTGCGCAGGACAAGGACATGATGCACAGGATCGTCGTGCTGGCGGACCAGTACCTGCAGTCGAACTACAAGGAAGCGGTCGGCGGCGCGACAGGCTACGATGTGAAATAGCCGCGAGGCCGGAAGGGTGAGCGTGACCTGATGCAGGCGGATGTGGCAATTCTTGGCGGCGGGCTCGCCGGCCTGACGCTGTCGCTCCAGCTCCGGCAGCGTTTCCCGGATCTCGGCGTCGTCGTGCTCGAACGACGCCGGCATCCCGTGCCCGAGGCGGCGCACAAGGTCGGCGAGTCCTCGGTCGAGATCGCGTCGAACTATTTCGACACCGTGCTCGGCCTCAAGGATCACCTGACCAGCCGGCAGTTGAATAAATTCGGATTCCGGTTCTTCTTCTCGGAGGGTCGCCGCGACATCGACGCCGTGACGGAAATCGGAGCGAGCCGGTACCTGGCTACACCCACCTACCAGATTGATCGCGGCATATTCGAGAACTTTCTCGGGGAGAG
>Ga0315287_10005137_pt1 | contig 12866 bp, 4 predicted proteins | sample YL17G11_0_MG_FD_205037 | JGI IMG/M metagenome (GOLD analysis project Ga0315287, IMG submission 205037) | Sediment microbial communities from Yellowstone Lake, YNP, Wyoming, USA - YL17G11_0 | ecosystem: Environmental > Aquatic > Freshwater > Lake > Sediment | place: USA: Wyoming | collected...
AGCCTGCCAAGCGCGAGCTCCGTCTCCCTGAGCGTTGGGTCGGCCTCGAGCGCTGCCCGGCAGGCGGCCTCGGCCTCCGCCACCAGGCCACTGTCGTTGGTGCGGTCGTAGCGGGAGATGATGGCTTCACAGAGTCCCGCCTGGGCCCGGACGAAGCCTGGATCGGCGGCGAGCGCTCGCCGGAAGTTGTTCTCGGCCTGCTCGAGGTTGCTCGCCGTCCCGGCTTGCCGTAATTGCGACACACCCGCGAGGTAGAAGTCATAGGCCTTCGAGTCCAGGGTCCGGGCGGCCTTGAGTTGCTGCGCGATCTCGGGCGTCAGTACGGTCTGCAGCTGCTGTGCAATTGCGCCAGAGATTTCCGTCTGGATACCGATCAGGTCCTGCCATGGGCGGTCGTAGCTCTGGGTCCAGGCGTGAAAGCCACTGACCGCGTCGATGAGCTGCGCAGTCACGCGCACGCGATTCCCCTCACGCCGGACGCTGCCCTCGAGCACGTAGCGCACGCCAAGCTGTTCGCCGATCTTGCGCACGTCGATGTCCTTGCCGCGGAAGGCAAACGCCGACGTGCGCGCGGCGACGCGCAGTTTCGGCAGCTTGGCGAGATCGCTCGAGAGTTCCTCGCTCAGGCCATCGCCGAGGTAGGCCGACTCCCCTTGCGGACTCATGTCCACGAACGGCAGCACGGCGATCGATTCCGGGCTCGGCACGAATCCGCGCGCTTGTTCGCTGCCCGCCGCTTCGCCGCCGAGCGTGCGCCACCAGGCATAGCCGGTTACCGCCGCCATCAGCGCGACGCCGGCCACGAGGGCGGGTGCGAGCGCGCGACGGGCCCGCGGCAACTTGAAGCCGCCAGGAACGCCCTCGTCGAGGACGATGCCACCCGGCGTGATCTCGTAGGACCACGCGAGGACGAACACGATCGGCGCCCCGACGACCGCAAGGATGGTGAGCGCCGTCATCCACCAGGCCGGCAGTTGCAGCGGCTCGAACGTCGTCTGCGCCACCTGCAGCACGAGCCACATGCCGACCGCATAGGCGCCCAGGACCCTGAGCACGTTGCGCCGCTTGAGTTCCAGGAACAGGGCCACCAGCGACCTCGATGACTCGGCCGCGGCCAGGCCCGTGACTGCGGTTGCCGACGGCTGCAGTGCTCGAGCGAACCCCGCCGGCCCGGGCTGCATGACGAGCATGAAGCTGTCGCCGTCCACGCCGACGATGTACGGCCTGTTCTGGGTCGACCCGCCCAGCAACTCGCGCAGGGACCGCGCGGTGTCGTCCAGCGGAACATCCTGGCCGTCCTGGCCCGGCCACATCCGTTCGCTCAGGTCGCGACGGCTCACCGTCTCACCAGGGCGCTCGGCGAGGGCCAGCAACAGGTCGGCCTGGGCCTGGGTCATCGCCAGCGAACCGGCGGGTCCCGTGATCCGCAACTGAGAGGGCTCGACGAGCCAGTCTCCCAGCCTGAATCCGCGGCGCAGATCGCTGGCGTCCATGTTCCCTTTAAGCGTGCAACCGTGGCGGCGCCCAAGGATACCAAAGCAGTACGCCGGCAATTCGACGGAACGCTAAGATGCCCGCACTGGGGCGCTGCTCGCAGCAAGTGAGCGCCCTGCCAGGGGAGTCACAGGAATGGAGAGGTTGCAGACGCCATCGCTAGCGACGCCCGTGCGTCTGGTTCGGGCACTGCTCCGGTTGCTCGCCCTCGCCATGCTTGCGTGGACGGGCGCGGCACGCGCCAGCGCCGACGCGCCCGACGACACAGCCGCGCTGTTCAAGACGCATTGCGCCATCTGCCACGAAGTGCCGGAGACCAAGGCGCCGCCGACCGACATGCTGCGCCGGCTGCCGGCCTCCAGCATCCTCATGGCAATGGAACTCGGCAAGATGCAGCCGCAGGCGGCCGTCCTGAAGCAGGAACAGCGGGTGCGCATCGCCAAGTGGCTGGCGGCGGCGGAAGACGCCAGGCGGGACGCGTGGATCATCGAGAAGGCCTGCCCGGGCGAGACCCCCGTGCCCGTGACCGGACGCGAGAACTGGGGCCTAGGCCGCAACAACATGCGCCAGGCTGTCGGCGCCGAGATTGCACGCGGCGATGTCGGCAAGCTCGAACTGCTCTGGTCCATTGCGTTGCCCGCCGTCACCTCGATGCGCTCGCAGCCGGTCGTCGCCGGCGACACGGTGTTCATTGGCAGCAAGGGCGCGCACCTGCTGGCGCTCGATCGAATGCGCGGTTGCGTGCGCTGGTCGTTCAAGACCGATGCACCCGTGCACTCGGCCTTGACGCTCGACAAGACCACGGACGGCACCAGCACGCTGTTCTTTGCCGACGAGATGGCCACGGTGTATGCCGTGGACGCGGCCACCGGCAAGCTGCGCTGGCGCGAACGAGTGAAGTGGTTCCCGACTTCGATCGTCAGCGGTCCCATCACCTACTTCGATGGCCGCCTCTACGTCCCGCTCTCCTCGTTCGAAGTCGCGGCGGCCGGCCTGCCAACGCACGAATGCTGCCGCACGCATGGCGGCATCCAGGCGCTCGACGCGGCGACGGGCGCGCCGGCCTGGCGCTTCGACACGACTGCGCACGCGGCGAAGACGACGCTCAACCGTGACGGCGTGCAGATGTGGGGGCCGAGCGGCGCAGTGGTCTGGAACAGCCCGACCATCGACGCGAAGCGCGGCGCGCTTTACTTCGGCACAGGCCAGAATTCATCGTCGCCGGCCACCGCCACCAGCGATGCCATCTTCGCCCTCGATCTCAAGACCGGCGCCAGACGCTGGGTCTTCCAGGCGCTGGCCGACGACGCCTGGAATGCGGCCTGCCTGAGCGGCGGTGCCAGTTGCCCGGCAGAGAACGGACCCGACTTCGATTTCGGCGCCTCGGTGATGCTGGTCGAGCGCAGGCAGGGCGACCTGCTGATCGCGGGGCAGAAATCCGGCGAGGTCTTCGCCCTCGACCCGGACCGCAACGGCGCCGTCGTCTGGCGTAAGCGCGTCGGCTCGGGCAGTTCCAACGGCGGCGTGCACCACGGCATGGCGACCGACGGCAAGGCGGTGTACGTGCCCATAGCCGACCCGGAACGCAAAGTGGCGGGCTACGTGCCCAGGCCCGGCGTGTATGCGTTGCAGGTGGATGACGGTGAGGTGCTGTGGTCACAGCCTGTGCAGCGTGGCTGCACCTTCGACGCGAAGGACGCTCCACTCGTCGGCCTCGCCGAAATGGCGAAGGGCAAATCCGAGCGGTCGCCCTGGCCTGAGTGCAGTTATTACTACGGCCACTCGGCGGCGGCGGTGGTCGCCAACGGCGTCGTGTACGCCGGCGCGCTCGACGGCCGGCTGCGCCTGTTCGATGCGCGCAATGGCAGGTTGTTGCGCGTCATTGAGACCAGCCTTCCATACCAGGCGAGCAACGGTGTCGCCGGCCATGGCGGCGCAATCGACGTGGGCGGCGCGATCGTGAACGGCGGCCAGCTGTTCGTCACGTCCGGCTACGGCATGTTCGGCCAGATGCCGGGCAACATGCTGCTGGTGTACGGCCTCAAGCCAGGCCGATGAACCGGGCGCAGCCGTGCGTCAGGGCCGCTGCACCCGGATCAGCGTGGACTGCCCGTCCTCGACGTGCCAGCCGGGAAAATTCGCGATCGCGGTGTACGCCGTGCCGTCGGGCTCGAACTCGACGTCGCGCGTGAAGGTCACGCGGCGCGGCATCGGGATGTTCTGCCACGTCTCGCTCGCGATGTCGAACGTGTACAGCGAGTCGCTCTGGTTGCCATTCACCCACACGATGCCGCGCAGACGGTCGACGTTCAGCGCGTAGGGCGTGTCGCCGCCTTTGGGGCTCAGCGGCAAATCGAAACGGGTGAACCGTGACGTCGCGGGATCGAAGCGAACGATCGCCGACTCGGGGAATGCCGTGATCCAGAGCTTGCCCGCCGCGTCGGTGCGCAGGCGTCGCGGACCCTTGAACGGCGTGGCGATCATGCTGATCTTGCCGGTGCCGGGATCGATCGAGCCGATCTCGTCGGTGTGCAGGCGCGCGAACCACACCTTGCCGTCGGGCGTAATGTCGATGCCGTAGGGCAGCGGCGTGCCGGTGGCTGCGCGGTCCACCGGCAACCAGTTGGCGAGCGGCACGCCCCAACTCATCAGCTTGAAGACCACGCCGATAAGGCGCACGTTGAGCCACTCGCGGAAGCCGCGCGTGGGCAGGTCGTACATCGTAAAGCGTTTCGTCGCGCGGTCGAACATCGCGACCTGGTTCGACAACGCGACGGTGAACCACACCCGATCCTGCTGGTCGACGCGAACCGTGTGCGGGTAGAAGCCCTCCTCCATCTCGTGCAGCGTGAAGGCCTTGGTCGCGGGATCGAACTCGACCAGGCGGCGCTGCGCCGAGGGCGTGATGAAGATATGCCCGTCCACGCGCGACTCGGCCAGCGAGTGCGCATTGGAGGTGCTGTCGTGCCTGGGGAAATTCTTCAGCCGCGCTGCCAGCAGCCCGCCATTCGGCTCGCCCGCGCGGTGTGGGATCCGGTAGACGGTGACTTGGTTCGTCTGCGGGTCGACTTCGTACAGCCGGTCCTGGATGTTGTCGGCCACGTACACCAGGCCGTTGGCGGCGAACAGCATGTCGTGCACCTGGCTGAATATGTCGCCGAGCGGCCACTCGGTGATCGTGATACCGGTGAGCGCCGGACTCCACGGCAGCGGATCCGCCAGCAGCTGCGGGTTCTCGCGCAGCTTGCGATAGCCCGCCGACAGCTTTGCAGGCAGCGAACGCTGGTCCCGACTGGAGAGCCGCGCACCGTAGCGCTGCATGCGCGTAATGATCGCACTCCACTCGTCCGGGGTGCGCTCCATGCGGATGAAGGAGTTGCCCTGCTGGTGGCAGAACGTGCACTGCGTCTGGAAGTGCAGCTTGGTGTCGCGGTCGCCGAGGTCGAGCGCGCCGAGCCAGGCACTGGCGGGCTTGGCCTCTGCCAGTTTGACCGGGTCGGTTTCTGGCACGAGCGTCAAGTTCAACTCACGCGTCGCAAGCGGCGGCTTGACGGCGAGATCCTGGTGGCCGGGTTTGCGAACCAGGTACTCCATCGGCGCGTTGCGTCCGGCGAACTCCACGCGACCGGCCGCATCACTGAATCGGGTGATCTCCGGGGCCACGGTGCGCGCCACGCCCGGCGCCGGGTAGCCGTTGTCCGACGTGTCGAGCTGGGGTCCGTCGGCCGGGCGCTCCCGCACCATGACCGTGGTGAGCGGCCGACCCGCCGGGTCGGTCACCGTCAGCGTGGTTGCGAACGACTGGATGCTGAACGGAATCAGCAGCAGCGCGATCGACAGATGCCGCAAGCCAGGCGTCCCGCGTCTCATAGGTCCCCCGGAGGTCTTGCGCCTGATGTTCTCACGATCGGCGTGCGACCGGCACCGTGCATCGCACCTGCCGGTCTCACGGCGCGGGCAGCTGGTAGATGTTGCGGTCATTGCGCTGCGCGTACAATGCCGGCAGGAAATGCGGCAGCAAGCCCACCTCCTCGACCTGGTGACGCTCCCATTCGCGCAGCATGCCTGCACTGAACACGTAACGTCGCAACAGGGCATTGACCATGGGACCGATCACAGGCCAGTCGACGCCGATGACTGTGTCCACGGTGTAGATCGCCCCCCGCGGCGAGACTGCCCACTCGTGTCGAATTTCACCGAAATTCACGCCGGCAACCTCCGGCCGCGTGACGAAGCGATGCGGCGACAGTTCGATTACACGCGCGGCGCCTTCGCTGTCGTAAGGGCCAAACCACTCGTAACGCGCCACGACGCCGCCGGCGCCGACGCCGGGCTTGCCATCGGCCGCCGGCTTCTCGACCCAGATGCGCCCATGCTCGGTCGGGTGGAACAGGTGGTACAGCGGTCGCATCGCGCCGTCGAACTGCACCTCGCCGAGCGGCAGCACCCGGTACCACCAGGCCAGCATCTCCGGCGTCACGCCGGGCAACGGCCGATGCACGATCGTGAGATGGACGCGCCCGTCGGCCAGGATTTCATGCGCGGTCACGGCCTGCTGCACAGCCCGCAGGGGCCATGGAATGTTGCGCGGCGGGTCGTGCTGCGGATTGACGGGCAGCGCGAAGGCAATCAGGTGATCGCCGGTGCCGCGGTTGTACATCGCGTGCCCGCCGGCATTGATCAGCACGTACTGGCGGCCGCGCAACGAGTAGCTCATCGGCGTGGCCGTGGCGTCGATCGGCAACTGGTACGACCAGAGCTGGCGACCGTCGCGCACATCGAAAGCGCGGAACTGCCGGTCCATCGTGGCGCCGATGAAGAACACGCCGCCGTCGGTGACCAGTCCGCCGCCGAGATTCGGGGTGCCCCAGTTGATATGCCACGGCAGCGGCAGCGGAGCCATCTCGTGCACCGACCCGAGCGGCGCTTCCCAGGCGATCCGGCCCTGCGCGAGGTCGATGGCCACCAGCTTTCCCCATGGCGGCGCCGTGCATGGAATGCCGAACGGCGACAACAGTGGCCCGACTGCCAGCGTGTACGGCGTGCCCTGCATCGTCACGTGCATGGTCTTCTGGCCGGCGACGGGATGGTCCTGCGACGTTCCAGCCGCGTTGCCTCGAATCAGTTGCGCCACGAACGGTGCGGCATTGACGTTCACGATCAACCGCTGGGTTTGCGGCGAATAAGCGCCGCCGCCCCAGTTGGCACCGCCGAGGCTGCCGGGAAAAAGCAGCGTCGGCTGCTCGGCAAGCGGTGTAAAGATGCCTTCATTGCGCAGTCCCGCAATCGCATCACGGCAGCGCCCGCGATCCCAGAACGTCAGGCCCCAGGCGTCGTCCGGCGTGATTCGCGTCGGCAACAGCGGCGGTGGCCGTGTTGGAAACGGTTGCGTCGGCCAGGCCTGTTCGCCGGGAATCGTGCTCGCGGGCACGGGGCGTTCCAGCACCGGGAACAACGGCTGGCCATCACGGCGATCGAGGACGAAGACGAAACCCTGCTTGCTGACCTGCGCGAGCGCCGGAACGCGTTCACCACCTGCGTCGCGCCAGTCGAACAGCACGGGTTGCGCCGGTGTGTCGTAGTCCCACAGGTCGTGATGGACGAGCTGGAAAGCCCAGGCCACGGCGCCCGTCGCCAGACGCAGCGCGACCACCGAATTCGCGTATCCATTGCGCCCAACGCGCAGTGCGCCGTAGTAATCCGGCGATGGCGCACCGGTGGGCACGAACACCAGGTCGCGCTCGGCGTCGACGGCGAGTGGCGCCCAGGCATTGGCCGCGCCCGTGCCAGTGAGGCCTTGCAACGGGTCGAAGGTCCAGCGCGGCGCGCCGGTCACGGCGTCATACGCTGCGACCAGGCCACGCGGCGCCTCGGCATACGCGAAGTCGATGATCGACGAACCGACGACAACCACGCCGTTCGCCACAGCCGGAGGCGAACTCGATCCGACCTCCTCGAGACCGTAGCGCTCGTGCTCCGCAAGCTGCACCTCGCCGCCCATGCCAAATCCTGCGCAGCGCTTGCCGTCGCGCGCGTCGATTGCGATCAGGCGGCGGTCGCCGGTAGCAGTGTAGATGCGGTGCCGGCACGCCCCGGCGGCATCGGCTTGCGCCATCTGCGCGTAAGCCACGCCACGGCAGCGGTAGGGTCGCTCGCTGGTGCGGCGCACGTCGGGGTCGAACGTCCAGCGCTCGCGCCCCGTTTGCGGATCGAGCGCAATGACGCGATTGAACGGAGTGCAGTAGACGAGGTGCTCGCCGGCCTGCGGCGGCAACAGGATCGGCGTGGACTGTGCGGAAACGCTCGAAGGCGCACCCCTGGCTGCGGCCATGTCGCCGCTGCGATGTGTCCACGCCGGTTCCAGCTGCGTCACGTTTTCGGGCGTGATCTGCGTCGCTGCAGCGTGATGCTGGCCGAGCGGGTCGCCCGTGCCGTGTGCGGGCAGTGCAATGCACGAGACGATCAGCAGCAAAGGCGCGAGCGGACGCGCTGCGAGATCGACCGCGCGGATCAAGGGCTTCATGCAGGCGAGTGTGCCGGGCGGACGACTCGCTGGCGAGTTGCCCGGAAAAAAGAGGGGCGCCTTGCGGCGCCCCTCACCAAGCGCGGATCGGGCCGGGTCAGAACCTGTAGGTGGCCTTGCCGTAAAGGAACCGGCCGCGCGGGTCGTGCACGCCGGACACGTAGCCGTAGAGGTCCGTGTCGCCGTCGCCGATCGCAAACGGCGGACCCTCGTCAAACACGTTGTCCAGGCCGAGTGCAAGCGTCAGGCCCTTGATACCCGTGTAACGGGCCTGCAGGTTCAGCGTCGTCAGGGAATCGACATCACGCGTGCTGTCGAAGTAATCGGGCGTGCCATTGAGGTCGGCGAAGCTGCCAGTGTAGTACACGGCGGCATTGACGCCCCAGTCGGCCATGCTCCAGTCCCCGGTCAGCACGAAACGATCCTCCGGGTACTCGTACCGGCCGGCGACGTCGCGCGACCTGAAGGTCGCACCGTCGGCGGTCGGCAGGGCGCGCTCGAACTTCAGCAGGCGCGTGTAGTCGAGGTTCACGCCCAGATTGCCGGATCCTATATCCCAGGTGGTGTAGGCGCCGAAATCAATGCCGTTGACGTGCTGCTCGCCGACGTTGCTGAAAGTCGCGTAGACATTCAGCAGTTCACCCAGCGACTGGCCCGGCAGCGGGTCGGCGCGATCGCAGACCGTGCTGCTCTGGGTGGTGCAGAAATTGGCGACGATGGGCGCAGGCAGTGCCTTGTCGATCTTGTTGTCCTGCGTGATGTCCCAGTAGTCGATGGCGAACTGCATCGACCCGGTCGGCTTCCACAGCACGCCCAGGTTGTACGACTCCGACTCCTCGGCCTTCAGGTTCGGATTGCCGGTGTAGGTGACCGTGTAATCCGTCTGGTCGCAGAAGGCCGCGTTGACCGCGCAACCCGGCGCATCGAGAAAGAACGAGGAATCCTGCGACGGGCCAAGGCCGATCTGCGCGAGCGAGGGCGCCCGGAAGCCCGTGCCCCAGGAAGCGCGGACGGCCACGGAGTCGATCGGCGTCCAGCGCATCGCCACCTTCGGGTTGGTCGTGCTGCCAAAGTCGCTGTAATGGTCGTAACGCAGGGCGGCATTCAACTCGAGGTTCTCGATCACGGGTATGGAGAATTCCACGTAGCCCGCATAGCTGTCACGCGAGGCGGCGGCAGCCACGGCCTCCGTACCGAAGATCAGTCCGCGCTGGAACTGCTCGTCGGGCACGTCCTTGATCTCCTCGTCGCGGTACTCGACGCCGGCCGCCATGCCAACCTTGCCGGCCGGCAGCTCGTACACGCTACCGTCGATCTGCGCGTCGTAGGCGGTCAGCTCGGACGTGCCCTGGCGTACCAGGCTGGTCGTGATGGAATCGATCACGTCGGGACTGTTGTAGGTCGTGCCGAAAGGATTGTAGCGCCCGGCATCGATTTCCCGCTGCAGGTAGTCGGTGCGGATCCAGCCCTGCTTGCGACTGCCGGTCTGCTCCGTCTCGCTGCGCGCGCGCTGAGCTGCAACCTCCCAGTTCCAGTCGTTGAAGCTGCCGCGCAGGCCGAGCACTCCGCGCAGGTTGTCGGTCTCGATGCTCCACTGGCGTGGCCCGGCGTCGACCGTGCGGAAGCGGCGGATGGCGATGCTCTCGGCATCGGTGAACGGGTTGTTGGGGTGATCCACCGGCACAGTGAGCCCCGCCGACGTGTCGAGCGGCGTGGGCGCGCCCTGGGCGATGGACGTGTTGTGCTGCATGCCGAGTTCCGTAAAGAGCTCGATGTTCTCGCCCAACCCCTGGTGGGCAAGCAGCATGACGCCGGTCCGCTCGGCCTCCGGAATGAGCAGGTTCCAGGGGCCGTAATCGTAGAAGCAGGCGGTGCTGCCGGTGTTGGCCGGCGGACAGCTCGGATCGACCCTGGCGCCCGTCAGCGACTGGCCAGGATTGGCGGGATTAGGCGCGGTGACGATGAAGGCGCCTGGAAAGCCGCGCGACGAACGACTGTCCTGGCCGCCCCGCGGCTCCTGGTTCGCGGTGCCGAGATAGCCGCGCTCCTTGTTCTCGAGTGTGCTGTTCTTGAAGTAGTCGAAGATCATCGTGGCGTTGGAATCGTCGTCGCCGAAACCCCAGATCAGGGAAGCCGACCTCTCGTCGTAGCCCGATTCCGTAGTCGCACCATAGTTCCCCGCGACCTCCAGGCCCTGGAAGTTCTTCTTCAGGACGACGTTGACCACACCGGCCACTGCGTCCGAGCCGTACACGGCCGAGGCGCCGTCCTTCAGCACTTCCAGTCGCTCGATCGCTGCCAACGGAATGGTGTTGATATCGACGAAGTTGGTGGTGATGCTCTCGGCGAACGCGCTGATGGCGACACGCCGGCCATTCACCAGCACGAGGGTGGCATCGGCACCAAGGCCGCGCAGGCTCACGGCAGAGGCCCCGTTCGCCGTCGAGTCCTGGTTGTTGCCGCGCGTGGAGAACGTGCCAGAGCCGACGAACGGCTGCTTTTCCAGCAGCTGCTGCAGGTTGGTATAGCCGGTCTTGGCCATCTCCGACTGATCGAACGTCACCACGGGCGACGGGCTTTCCAAGTCAGAGCTGCGCGCGATGCGCGAGCCGGTTACGTAGATCTCCTCGATCCCCTTGTCGGCCGCGGCCTGCTGTTGTGCAAATACTACAGAGGCACCCAATGTGGCCGAAAGGCCCAGCGCCCCACCTAGAGCAATGCGGATCGACCGACGGAGCCCGGAAGTGCGCGTGTCCATGTTGGAAAATCCCCCAAGTTCATTGGTTGCTGACGCCGCATCATCGTCCTGTCGTCGCCAACTGTCAAAACGCCGACCGCAGGCACGGCGATGGCCGGAACCCGGATCAGCATTGAATGTTGCTATTTGACAACGAAAGGCAGCCGATCCGGAATCGGGTAGGGGGCGGGCTTACGCCCGCCGCCCTCCCACAACACCGGACGTACGGACCACGTATCCGGCGTTTCCTGTCTACTGCGCCAAGGGCACGCAGCGAGTTTCGTTTCGTGCATCGTGTCGCCTGAGGTCGTTGATGAACACCCGCGGCTTGCAACGGGACTTCCGGCCCCGGTGGGTATCGCAGCCGGCCCGCCGGTCTCCCGGCGGCTTCTGTTCCAATCGCTCAGAGAGCACGCGTGACTGTCCGCTCATGACAGGTTCAGCCCTTCGCAGCACCGGTGCCGTGCCGCTACTACGGCCTCTGCTGACTGCTGCACGCCCATCCCAGCACCTCGCGATGCCAGTAGCCATGTGGCAGGCGTGCAGCTCTCCCAGGGTAATGCGCGCGACCTTCATGCTGTGTCCGTCGGATATACGCGGCGGCGTTCTGTGCAAGTACCGGGCATCACATCTCTTGGCCTGCTTACCCACACCGCCGCGCCTCTATCCGCTTCCTGTACGTCGAACCAGCATCTTGCCTGCGGCTTCCTTCGGATTCCGGATCGCTCCGGACACCCTTGCCGTTCGGCTACCACTTCCCCTTGCCGGGTGTGGAGGGGACTCTCACCCCCAAGTCCCCGCCCCACCACCACGTGGGTGCGGATAGCGCCAGTCACGGCGCTGCGCGCCATGCCTGGCGCACCAAAAAAAGAAGGCCCCGCAGTGCGGGGCCTTCTCTGCAAACACCCTCACCCGACCTTGCAGTCGACGTCTCCCAGCAAGCTGGGAGAGGTGAGGAGTAGAGGCAATTACATGCCCATGTCGCCCATGCCGCTCATGTCCGGCATGCCGCCATGCTTGTGCTCGTCATCCTTCGGGGACTCGGCGACCATCACTTCCGTCGTGAGCAGCAGGCCCGCCACCGAGGCGGCATTCTGCAGCGCGAGACGAGTGACCTTCGTCGGGTCCAGGATGCCCATGTCGAGCATGTCGCCGTAGACGCCCGTCGCGGCGTTGTAGCCGTACGTGCCCTTGCCTTCCTTGACCTTGGCGAGGACCACGGCAGCGTCTTCACCGGCGTTGGCCACGATCTGACGCAGCGGCTCTTCGATCGAACGCGAGAGGATCTTGATGCCGATCGCCTGGTCTTCGTTGGCGCCGACCAGGTTCGCAAGCGCCTTCTGCGCGCGGATCAGCGCAACGCCGCCGCCCGGGACCACGCCTTCTTCCACGGCCGCACGGGTCGCGTGCAGCGCGTCTTCGACGCGGGCCTTCTTTTCCTTCATTTCGATCTCGGTCGCAGCGCCGACCTTGATCACGGCAACGCCGCCGGAGAGCTTCGCCATGCGCTCCTGCAGCTTTTCCTTGTCGTAGTCAGACGTCGCTTCTTCGATCTGCTGCTTGATCTGGGCGATGCGGGCCTTGATGTCGCCCGCCTTGCCGTGGCCGTCGATGATCGTGGTGTTTTCCTTCTCCACGACGATCTTCTTGGCCTGGCCCAGGTTGGCGAGCGTGGCCTTCTCGAGCGTCAGGCCCACTTCCTCGGCGATCACATCGCCGCCGGTCAGGACGGCGATGTCCTGCAGCATGGCCTTGCGACGGTCGCCGAAGCCCGGGGCCTTGACGGCCGCGACCTTGACGATGCCGCGGATCGTGTTGACGACCAGCGTCGCCAGCGCCTCGCCTTCGACGTCTTCGGCGACGACGAGCAGCGGGCGGCCGGACTTCGCGATGCCCTCGAGCAGCGGGAGCATCTCGCGCACGTTCGACACCTTCTTGTCATAGAGAAGGATGTACGGGTTTTCCAGCTCGGCCGACTGGCTGGTCTGGTTGTTGATGAAGTACGGCGAGAGGTAGCCGCGGTCGAACTGCATGCCCTCGACGACGTCGAGTTCGTTCTGCAGGCCCGAGCCCTCCTCGACGGTGATCACGCCTTCCTTGCCGACCTTCTCC
>Ga0315287_10005139_pt1 | contig 12865 bp, 8 predicted proteins | sample YL17G11_0_MG_FD_205037 | JGI IMG/M metagenome (GOLD analysis project Ga0315287, IMG submission 205037) | Sediment microbial communities from Yellowstone Lake, YNP, Wyoming, USA - YL17G11_0 | ecosystem: Environmental > Aquatic > Freshwater > Lake > Sediment | place: USA: Wyoming | collected...
TGCCGGACAGGTCGAGCGTCGTCGCGTTGGCCCAGGAGGCGCCCCAGACGGGCGGCAGCGACCCGCGCAGCGAGTTGAGGGACAGGTCGACGCCGCGGAGCGAGCGCATGCCCCCCCACGCCGCGGGCAGCTCGCCAGAAAACCGGTTCCGCGAGAGCGCGAGCTCCCTCAGCTCGGAGAGCGCGCCCCACTCGGGCGGCAGGGCGCCCAGCAGGGTGTTGTTGGCCAGGTCGAGCCTCGCGAGCTTCGAGAGCCTCGCGAGCTCCGGCGAGGCGGTGCCCTCGAGCCCTCGCCCGGCGAGCGAGAGGGCGACGACGCGGCCGTCGGCGCACTCGACGCCCGGCCAGGGGGAGCGGCTCCGGCTGGGGTCGCAGGCGGACGTCGGGGCCGGGGCGCGCGGGGTCCAGACGGCCCGGAAGGACGCGTCGTCGGTGGAGGACTGTTTTTTTTTTTTGAGGAGGAGCGGCGGCGGTGAGCGGAAAGAGAGGGAAGGCCTGGGAGTTTGACGGGAAAAAAAAATCTCTCTCGCACCAGGCCCGTCAAGCCGTCCCGGAACTTTATCAGCGCGATGTTGTCCGCCGAGGAGGGGTTGGAGATGCGCAATCCTTCGAGCACTCTCTCTCCCGCAGGGACCGTGACGATCTTGTTGTTGCTCGGCGGGCGAGGCTGCGCTCGAGAGGGGAGAGGGGAGAAGGCGAGGAGGAAAAAGCAGGCGAAAGCCAATGCGTCGCCGCCCAGCGAAGGTGAAGCGAAGGTGAAGCGACGACTTTGCCGTTGTCGCCGCCGGTCCTTCCATCGCCACCTGCTGTCGTCCCTCCGGTCGCCACCTGGTCTCCGCAGCCGCGCGGCGGCCTCCGACAGGGACGGCATGGGCCGCTGCTGCTTGCAGCACACGGAGAAGAGCAGCGGAGACTGCGGAGAGCTTCTTTCTTCCAACGAATCGAAGAAAGAGCCCCTCTTTTGGGCGCCCGGGCTCCTAGGCAGAAAAATGGAAGCGAGTGCGCTGTCCCTTCTTCCTGTTCCATCGTGCGGCGAGAGGGAGATAGAGAAAAAAACGTTTTCTTTCTTTCTTCAGGGGGGTGCGGGTTCGCGTTTCAAAAATTACAAGGGAAAAACAAAGTGGTTCTCTGTGCTGTCTTTTTCTTCAAAAGCAGAAGGGGGGCGCAAGTCTCTTTCTCGGGCGAGAAGCGAGAAGACGTGAAAGTCTCTCTCTCTCTCTCTCTCTCTCTCTCTCTCTCTTAACTCTCGCTCTTTTATTTCCCCCCCAAAATAAAAAAAATATTAGCAAGCGCCGGCCGCGCCGGAGGGGGCCGCGTCTCCGCCTCCGGGCAGCGCCAGCGCAGAGCACGACGCGGACCGGGGCAACTTGAGCCTCGGGAGGCCCAGGGGCGGCTTGGATGCCACGGCGGCAGCGACGGAGGCGGCCGCGGCCGAAAGCGCGTGCGCCCGCGCCGCCGTCGGCGACGGGCCCGCGCTCCCCGTCGCGTCTCCGCCTTCTCCGCCGAGGACCACCAGGTCCGCCGCCGACGGCACCCTGCCGCACTCGAGCAAGGCTCGCGACAGCGACGACGAGACGCGCTTGATTGTCGGGCGCGGCAGCAGCTGCTGCGCTCTGGCCGCGGCGACCGCGGCTGAGGGCGACGGCGCGCCGGAGCGCGGGGAGGCGCCCGAGGCCGAGGCCCACGACGGCGAGACTGCGGCGCCGCCCTCGTTCCCCCCGCCTCCGTTGACCGGAGTCGCCGTCCCCGAGGAGGACGCAGAAGAGGCGACCCTGAACCCGGCCGTCGTCGTCATGGCCGCCATCGGCGACGCCGCGAGCAGGCTGCCGCCGCCGGCCCTACTGCTTGTCCTCCCCGAGGCGTCCGACGCCGCCGACGCCGACGACGAGGAAGGCGGCAGCGGCAGCAGCGGCGGCGGGGGCTGGCGGTGGTGCGCTCCCGCGGCGGCGACGGCGGCCAGCGCCTGCGCGGTGGCCGCCTCCGAGGGCGACGAGAGCGGGAAGTGCGAAGCAGCAGGAGAGGCCAGGGGAGCGGCAGCGGCGGCCGGGGAAGAACGCCAGCTGCCGCTGCCGCCGCCGACATTGTTGGTGCCTCCTCCTCCTCCTCCAACCCTGCCTCTCGGCGTCCGCGGCAGCCCTTGGCCCTGCCCCTGCCACCCGCGGCTGCTCCCGAAGCTCCCAAAGCTCCCGCTCCCGGCGGCAGTCCCCTGGCTCCCCCCTCCCTTCCACGGAGACGTCGAGAAGGTGCTCCCCGACGGCAGGATGAGCTGAGGAGAGGCGGAGCCGGCAGCGAGAGGCGCCGGCGGAGAGCTCGACGTCGAGGGAAAGAGCGCGCCGCCGAACGAGGCGTTGTATCGCGCCGTCGCGGCCGCCTGCGCAGCCGCGGCCGCCGCCTTGGCCTGGGCCCGCGCCCGCGCGGCCGCGGCCACTGCCGCCTCCAGGGCAGCCTGCGCCGCGGCCTGGGCCTTGGCTGCAGCCACCGCCGCGGCCGCCGCGGGGGACATCTGCTCGTGCTGCGGGTAGAGGAAGCGGACGACGGGAGGGGAAGGGGGGGGCGAGGGCGAGGCTGCTTCCTCTTCCGCGGGAGGCGGAGGGGGCGACGAGGGAGGGGGGGTTGTTGTCTCCGCCACCGCCGCCGCCGTCGTCTCCTCCTCGGCTGTGGCTCCTGCCAGAGGCGGCGGAGGCGAAGGCGAAGGCGTCTTCAAAGCAGCATCAGCAGCAACGACCTCTTTCGCCGCGGCCCCGACGGCGGCGGCGGCGGCGGCCAGAGGGCCCGAGGCGCCTCCCCTGCTCCCGCCCGCGGCCGGCGGCACGTGGCGCCACCAGCCCCGCTCGTCCGCGCGCGTGCCCGTCGGGGCCGAGGCCGCGACAGCCGCGAAGACAGCGTGCCGTGCCGGCGAGGAGGAGAGGTGGCCTCCCGGCCGAGAGAAGGAGATACCAGCAGTGGCTGCCGCCGTCGAAGAGGAAGAAAAAGTCTTCGTCTCGGCGACGGCGCGCGGCGTCGGCGTCAGCGGCGCCCTCCCGTTTCCGCTCCCGCTCCCGCCTCCGCCGGCGTTCGTGACGGAGCTCGAGCACCCGCCTCTCGCCGCCGCGGCGGACGCCGAGGCCTCGGCGGCGGCCCGGGCCGCGACGGCGGCGGCCATCCCCATGAAGCTCGCGGCCGGCGCCGACTGCGCGCCCGCGGCGGCAGCGGCGGCCGCGGCGGAGGCCGCGGCGGCCAGGGCTCGCGCGGCGCACCCCTCCGCCGCGGCGGCCACGCGCTCCCGGGCGACGCGGCCGGCGCGCTTCCCGCGGCGGGTCCTGCGGCTCGCAGCGTTGGCGAGCGAGGCGTCGTCGCCGGCGCCCGCCGCCGACGGCAGGGACGACGAGAGGAAGGAGCCCTCGCTCTCCGCGGCGGAGCCGACGCAGAACATGCCGCCGGGGGTCCTCGGCGTCCTGGGCGTCTCCGGCAGGTGGTGGTGGTGGTTCGCCGCTCGGGTGTTCGACGAGGGGGCGGCGGCGCAGGTGCGGCCAGGGTGCAAGCTCGGGAACGACGAGCCCAGCCGCAGCGACGACGAGAGGCGCTGCTGCTGCGGGGCAGAGAAGGCCGCCGCCGCCGCCTCCATCGCCGCCGCCGCCGTGACGGGCTGAGCGCTCGCCCTCGGGGCCGAAGCCACGGGCGCGGAGATCGGCCGCGGGAGAGAAACGGCGAGCTGCGGCGGAGGTGTCGCAAGTGACGGCGGAGGCGGCGTCGTCGGAGGGGACCCTGTCGGCGTCGCCTCGACCGACGAGAGCGCGCTCGCCCTCGCCGCCGCGGCCGCGGCCGCGGCCCTGCTCGCCGCCGCGGCCGGGAACGCGGCCAGCGCCCTCGCCACGGCCGCGGCGGCCCCCGCCGTCCCGCCCGACTCGCCCTCGGTGCAGAAGCGCACCGCCGCGGCGCGCCAGCCGAACTTGACGTGCCCCGCGGGGATGAAGCGGCGGTCGGTCGCGGCTCGCGGGAGGCCGTCCGAGTCCACGGACGAGGACGAATGTCGCTCGCTCGCTCCGTCGCCGCTGCCGTTTCGAGAAGGAGAGGCGGCGCAAGCGCAGGCCAGGACCATGCCGCCGCCGGGCAGCCTCCCTTCGACCAGCCGCCGCTGCTGCTGCTGCCGCTGCTGCTGCTGGTACGACGAGTGAGGGCTCCCTGCTCCGTTTCCGCCTCCGCCAAAGCCCCGAAAGACCGAGGCGGCCGCAGCCGCGGCGTGAAGGGCGTCCGCGGCGCAGTGGCGCGAAGAGGAAGAGCCGTGCGTCGGGGTCGCCGCCCCGGACGAGAGCGGCGTGCCGTTGCCCCCCGTGGAGCTCCCTCCTCCTCCGCCGTCGCCCCGCCTCCCTCCGGGGGGCGCGGCGACGGCCGCCAGAGCCCGCTCCGTCCTCGAGTCGAAGAGGGCAAGGGACCAGTCAGCCCCGGCGATCCTGGGGACGAGCGCGGCGCCGAGGGACGAGTAGAGGCGGATGGCGAGCTCGGCCGGCTGTTTTCGTGCGTTGAAAGTAAAAAAAAAAGTGATGACCTCAGCGTCGAGATGGGGAGACGAGGTTTGTCGCCGTTGGTCGCCGTCGTCGCTCGCGGGCGAGAGAGGGCATCAAGGTTCTCAACGACCGTGTCGCTTCCGAACGTGTCGACGTCGAGCTCTCTTTCTCTGCTCGCCCCATCGAGCACGTCGGTGTTTTACTCCCCGCCGTTCGAAAGAAAAGAATCGAGCGCGGCAGCGACCAACGCACGCGACGGTTGAAAACGAAAAAAAGAGAAGAAGAAGAATGAGGGGAAAAAAGAGAAGAAACTCGTCCTCTCACCTGCAGTGGCTCGTCGTCGCCCCCTCTCCCGTCCCTCCTCGTTGGGGAGCCCTCGCCCGCGAATTCCTTGATCAGGGCCGCGTAGTTCCGGAACGTTCTGTCGTCGTGTCGAGATGTGTTTTGAAATTAGAGGGGGAGAGCGTGAGCGGAAGAGGATACGGGATGCGAGAAGGCCCCCCGTCCCGGTCGCCGGCATCGGTTCCCCTTCGTCTCGAGAGGCTGTCGACAGCCTCTCGATCGTCTTTCAATTCCCGCTTTCTTTCCACTCTGCCGCTGCTTTCTCTCTACTCACCCTTGCACCGCGGCGACGACCGCGCCCCCTTCGCCCGAGGCAACGCTCCACCCCTCGGCAGCATCTGCGACGACGCCGACGCCTGCAGAAATGCTAAAGCTGGGAGCAACAAAGTTTCTCGCGAGGTCTCGAAGCCTCCCGGCCACGAGCGCGTCAGGCTCCGGCTTGGCTCGCGCCGCGCCGGACGGGCATCCATCCTGGGCGAACTGGTTGGCCTTGGGAGGTGCCGAGAGGAGCATGGTTTTGAATTCGTAACGGAGAGAGAGAAGAAGAAGAAGAAGAGGAAAAAACTTCAATTTCTCAAGTCTCTCTTTTTTCTCTCTCTCGAGTTCCTAGCCGCTCCTCTCCTGGCTCCTCCTCACAAAACCACCAGGCCCGACACCCAGAAGCAGGTGGAGAATGGAAGAGGCTCTCGCAAAGCCTCCTTCGAAGTGTCAGTTCAAAAACGAGCTTGCCTGGTCCCAACGTCTTCTCGAAAAGTTGTGGAGAGAGCTAGGCAGCATTTCGACGAAAACGTCGAACTCGCCGCTGAAAACCTCTTGCTCGCTCACTCTCGCTCAGCAAAAGAGGAGGAGGACGAGTCGGGAAAAAAAAAGCTCGATGTCCTTCTCCGGCTTCCAGCGCCCGGGCACGCGATCCTCGGGCAGGGCCTTTGGCATCTCGCTGAGCGTCGACAGCGCCGTCTCCGCCTCGGGGCAGGCCGCGGCGATCGACGCAGCGTCGAAGCCTTTGTCGTTGACGAACCATCACCCATCGACAGCTGCCGTGTCCTCTGCCGTCGCCGCCGCGAAAAACCAGCTCCTCTTTCTCGTCGAGCGTCATGCGGTCGTCGTCGTGCAGGGCGAGCCCAACGGCGGGAAGGCTGACAAGGTGCGCTCGTTTTGTTTTATCTTTCTTTGCTGATCCAACATTGCTCTTTGAGAAAGCCCGAAATGCCTGAACCTCTTCCAACTCTTCTCCTTCTCTCGACCCGCTTCACACCAAACGCGACAGATCCCGCTCTTCCTCCTCGAGGCGGGGTGGGCAGGAGCAGTAGGAGCAGGAGCAGCAGGAGCAGCAGGAGCAGCAGCAGGAGGCCAGCAGCAGCAGTCGATCGCTGTGGCGTTGCCCACCCCGTCTGCCGCGGTCGCGGCCTCCGCTCGGGCGTCTGCCGCGGTCGGCAGCCCCCTTCCCTCCTCCTCCCGCGGCTCCTCCTCCTCCCGCGGCTCTCCTTCCTCCGCTGTTTCGCCCCCCGTCGTCGGTTACTCCATCCCCTTCGAGGACGTCTGCGCCGAGGGCGCGACCAAGGTGACGTTTTGCGACTTCGCGTCGCTGCTGACGGAGATGGGCGACGACCCGCTCCTGTCGCGGCGCTCTGCCATCGTCGTCGGCGGCGCGACGGCGCGGCAGCTGGCCGGCGACCTCGTGCTGTCGCTGCTGCGGCGGGTCGCGAGGCGGCGGCCGGAGCTGCGCATCGTGGTGACTTGCTCGGACGTCGGGGCGGCGGAGAGCGTCGCGCGGTTCTTCGGGTGGAAGGGCGGGGGAGAGAGGAAGGAGGGAGGAGCAGCTGCAGCGGCAGCGGCGGCGCCGCCTCCGTCCGCTTCCCGGTCTGCTCCCTCCGCTCTCGCCGCTCCCTCCCCGGTTCCCGCTGTCCTGCAGCTCCCGCGCTCCCTGCACCCAGTCAGGGTCCAGTATCTGGCCGAACCGGCTCCGAACTACCTGGAAACCGCGGCGGAGGCGATAGTGGAGACGCTGCGGAGGAGCGACGGCGGCGGCAGCAGCGGAGGAGGAGGGAGAGCGACTCCCCCTTTGTCGTCGGGCGACATTCTCTTTTTCGTTCCTGGGGCATCGGAGGCCGTCGCCGCCGCCGAGGCGATTCTCGAAGCCTCTCGACGAGCGCAAGAAGAGTCAGAAGAGTCAGGAGAGGACGAGGACGACTACCTCAACGACGCGCGCGGGGGGAAGAAGCGCGGGAGAGGGAAGGAACGGCAGCAAGCTCGCCGGCAGAGGCAGAGGCAGCCCCTTCCCTCTGTCCTGCGACTCCACTCCGGCGCCCCGGCCTCGCACGCCTCCGCCGCCCTCTCCCCTCCGCCCCGAGCTGCCGCGCTCTCTTCTTCGAGCTCCTCCGCTCGCCGGGTGCTCGTCGCCACGGACGAGGGCGTCGCGGGCCTGTCGCTCCCGGCGGTCGGCGTCGTCGTCGACTCCCTGCTGCAGCGGCGGACGAAAGGCGGCGACACCTCGATCTCGCCTCCGAGCGGCTTCAGGGAGGAGGAGACCGTCCCCTGCCCGGCCCTGCTCGCCGCGGCCCGCGCGTCTCGCGCCGGGGTCTCCCGCCCTGGGCTCTGCCTGCGCCTCTCGACGAGGGGCGACTTCGAGGGGGCCGCGGCGCGGCTGGGAAGCGGCCCCCCCCAGGCGGCCAGCATCCCCGGCGCAAGCGCCGGAGGCCGCTTCGACCTGGCCTCCGCCTGCCTGAGGCTCAAGGCCTTCGGGGTCGACAACCTGCGCTCATACGAGTGGGGGCCCTCGTTCCTGGAGAGGGCCGCGTGGAAGGAAGGGGCGGAGGAGGGGGCGAGGAGGGGGAGCGGGAGGGGGCGCGGCGGCGGGGACGCGGCAAGCGGGGAGGCCATCGTCGAGCCCCTCTACTCGGCCCCGCTGCCCGCGGCACGCCCGCCCGCGGCCGCCCTCGCCCGCGCGCTGGAGGCCCTCCACTCTCTCGGGGCACTGGACGACCGCGGAAGGCTGACCCAGAGGGGGAGGCTGCTCGCGGAGCTGCCCCCGACCCTCGACCCGCGGTGGGGCACGAGCCTGCTCTCCGCCGCGCTCGACTCTGACGCGGCCTCCTCCCCGAACGGCAAGGGCGACGAAGAGAGCGGGAGAGTCGGCCCGCGCGCCGCGGCCGACGTCGCGACGATCGCCGCCTTCGCCTCCCTGCGCCCGCCCTGGCTGCCTCCCTTCGCCGTGAAAGCCGCCCTGGAACGAGAACAACACGGAGACGACGGGAGCGACGACGAGGAAGAGAGGCGACGCAGGGCGCAGCTCGGCGGCACCGCACTCTCGGCCGAGCTCCGGCGCACGTTCGCCGCGGCCGAGGGTGATCCCATCACGGCGCTCAACGTGTGGCGGGCCTGGAACCGCGTGGGATCGAGGGTCCGAGGTCCCAGGGCGAGCAGCCGGTGGTGCTCCCGGCACGGGCTGGACCTGCGGGTGCTGCTGCGGGCGGGAGACGTGAGGCAGCAGCTGCTGCGGCATCTGGCCCGGCTCGGCGTGAGAACGAGCGACGGCGACGCCGGCGACGACGAAAGGAGCAACGTCTCCGCCGTCACCCGGGCGCTCGCGCGGGGCTTTTTCGCGTCGGCGGCCATCTCCGTCGGGCAAGCGCCGCCGGAGCCGGGGGTCGGAGGCGGGATCAGGGGAGGAGACGGGGGAGGAAGTGCCGGCGCCGGCGTCGGGGTCGGCGGCGGAGGGCGCAGGGCGGCGCAGACGGCGACGGGCGACGGCGGCGGCTGGCCCGCCTTCGAGCTGCTTTCGTCTCCTTCGTCCCCGTCCTCCTCCTCCGGCTCCCCGGAGCCCCTGCTCCGTATAGCCCCGCCCTCGGTGCTCTCGGCGACGTTCGCGGGGGCCTTGGGGCTCGAGCTGCCCACGCCCAAGGCGATCCTCTTTTTCGACGCCTCGGTCGGCGACGGCGGCGGCTTGGTTGGGGGAGGCCGGAACAGCCGACAGCAGCAGCAGCAGCGTCCGAGGAGGGACAGGCCTGTGGCGGAGGTGCGGTCGGCTTTGTCGATCGATCCCGGCCTGCTGCTGGAGGTGGCGCCGCACTTCTATGAGCGAGGGGGCGGAGGTGGGAGTGGAGGCGGAGGCGGGAGGAGGAGGTGAGAAGAGGGCGCGCTGAACAGAGAAGACAAAACTTGAAACTGAACCCCCCAAAAAACTTCAAAATAAGGAACTGAACCGAGATGCGCCTCCACACCACTCCGCTTCATCGCCCTGCCTCGACATCGTCGTCGAGGGCTCGCCCATCGCTTTTGTCATGCCGCGCCGGAGAGGCTCGCACAGTGGCCAGGGAGCAGCGCAGGAAGGAGGCGGCTATGAATTCAAAGTCGCCGTCACCTAGTCCTCGTAGCGTCGCTGTTGACGGCACCGATTCGACGCCGTCGCTCAAGCAGCCAGCGCCTCTTTCTGGCTCGCAAAATGTCGCGCAGCCTTCTCCGTCAGGTCGCCTGTCGCCACAGGAAGTGGTGAGTAATTTGGAACGAGGGAACAGAGAGGACGAGAGCAATGAGTTGGGGATCGACTCGGCACGCCGCGGGCCAAGAAAAACTCAGCCTCCAAAAAAACCTCCCTCTTAAAAAAAAAAAAAAAAAAAACTCAAAAGGTCGCCGCCGCCGTCGTGGCCTCACGCCAGGACTTTGATGCCATCGACTCCCTGATTGCCCACAACGTCAGGAGGACCCAGCAGGCCCTGTCGAGCGAAGAAGTGCGATTAGGAGCGCACCACTTTGCGGGTTCGACTGGCTACGGCCGCGGCGACTCGGGCCGGCGGGCGCTCGACGCGGCGGTCGCGGCGCTCGTCGGCGGCGAGGCCGCCGTGGCGCGGCCGCACTTTGTCTCCGGCACGCACGCGATAGCCGCAGCCTTGTTCGGGGTGCTGCGCCCAGGGGACGAGCTGCTGGCTGTGGCTGGGAAGCCCTACGATACCCTGGACCCCGTCATCGGGATCGGAGAGGGCAGTTTGGAAGGAGAGGGAGAAGAGGAAGGAGACGACGACGAAAGACGACGACGACGCTCTTCTTCTTCTCCTCCTCCTTCTTCGTCGTCGTCACTCGGCTCCCTCAAAGACTGGGGGGTCTCCTTCCGGGCCCTGCCGCTCGACGAAGCCTCCACGGCAGGCGGCGGGTCCCTTGACTGGGAGGCGCTGAAGAGCGCCGTGAGGCCAGAGACGCGCGTCGCCCTGGTGCAGCGCTCGTGCGGCTATTCTTCGGAGAGAAACACGCTCACGCTCGCCGAGATCGCGCGGGCGGCCTCGGCGCTGAAGGCGTCTGCCGCCATGGTCGGCAACACCAGGCTCGTGGTCGCGGTCGACAACTGCTACGGAGAGTTCACCGAGGAGCGGGAGCCCGGCTCGCTCGAGGGCGTCGACTTGGTCATGGGGTCCTTCATCAAGGGCCTGGGCGGGACCGTCGCGCCGTGCGGCGGGTACGTCTGCGGCAGGGCGGAGCTGGTGGAGGCGGCAGCCGCCCGCGCGACGGCACCCGGGGTGGGGCTCGACTACGGCGCGATCGAAGGGAGCACGCTGCGGCTGCTGTTCCAGGGGCTTTGGCTGGTGCGATTTTTTTGGGATGTCCCCCCCCCCCTTTTTTTGGGACGTCGAGGTCGAGTGGTGAGGCGAGAAGCTCAAAAGAAAGACGCTCACATCTTCTCCCCTTCACTTCTTTCCATTTTTGAAAATCCATCTCAGGCGCCCCACGTCGTCGGCGAGGCGATGAAGGGAGGCCGGCTCGTCGCGCGGGTGATGGAGGCCGAAGGGTACGGAGGAGGCGGAAGCGGAGGAAAAGGAGCAGCACACGACGCCGAGACAAAAATCCGTCCCCCTCCGGGCTCCCCGCCACCGTTCCCCTTCGTGACCTGCGTGCCCCTGGGAACGGCGGACCGCCTCGTCGCCTTCTGCAGGGCCGTCCAGGAGGGATCGCCCGTGGGATCCTTCGTCAGGCCGACGCCGGGACCGGCGGCCGGGTGCTCCGACGAGGTCGTCTTCGGCGACGGCACGTTCGTCGACGGTTCGACCGGCGAGATGAGCGCCGACGGTCCCTTGAGGGCGCCGTTCGCGGTGTATACGCAGGGCGGGGCGCACTGGTCGCAGTGGGTAGTGCCTCTGGAGAGGGCGGTGGAGGCGCTGCGGGCGCTGGAGGAGTGATGAGGGGCGCTGGGAGGGAGAAAGAGAGAGAAAGAGAGCGGGAGAGAGCGCGCGGGGGGGAGAAAGAGAGAGAAAGAGAAAATTGAAATGAAAAAGTTTTTTTTTTTACAAAGAAAAGCGACGGCGACCGTAAGAAATTTCTCCTCTTTTCTTCAATCCCTTCAGGGACAGGGCCGCCGACGCGTCCCTATTCACTCTGCGGAGAGGTGAGGGGGGAAGAGGAAGCGGCTCCGGTGCGCTCGTCGCCGACAGGGCCGTCGCCGCGGGGTCACCCGCCCGCGGGTGCCGCCCCGCACCGCACGCACTCGGACCGCACCCTGAGGTTGGCCGACCCGCAGGACCCGCACACCCACCTGAGCTCGTCCGCGGCGGCCGCCGCGGCCGCCGCCGCGGCCGCTCGGACCTCTTCCCGCGACGGCGGAGGCTTTTCTGTCCTCGCCGCCGTCGCCGTCTCGGCAGCGGAGGAGGAGGCCGTTGCTTCTCCTTCTTCCTCCTCCTCCTCCTCTTCCTCGGCAGCCGCGGCTGCAGCTGCGGCCGCCTCCATCATCCTCCCCTTCCTCTTCGCGGCCGTCGCCCTCTGCGCCACCGCGGCAGCGGCGGCGACCGCGGCCGGCCTCGGCTTGGCGCGCCCGCCGCTCGCCGCAGCGGGCGGGTCGGCGAACAGTGGCGTCGGCGCATCGAGGGCCCGATCGACGGCGGCGACGAGCTCTTCCTCCGTCGAGGCCCACGCAGCGCTCTGTCGCAGCAGGGCGCGCCGCTGCCTGTCGAGAATCTCGCCGCGGACCTCGGCCGCAGCGCGGCGGTGCCGCTCCCTGCGCGCCGCGGCGGCCTCCGCCTGCGCGGCGGCGGCCGCGGCGGCGTCCGCCGCCACTGCTTCAGAGGTCGGCGCCGCCCTCGTCGCCGCCTTCTTGGCCGCCTTCGCCTCACGCGCGCGGGTCGCGTGGGCCTCGGCGCGCTGCAGCTTGGTCAGGCCCGCCTTGACCCTGCTGTCGGCGGCGGCGGCGGACTCGGCGGCCCAGGATTTGCGGAGAGCTGATGTTTTTTTTTTTTTTTTTTTTGCAAGAGAGGTTCATGATGAGGGAAAAACTCTAGCCGTCGATCGAAACTCGAAAAACTGAAAAACGATAAAAAAAACACCGCTTCAAAAGCTCCACACCTTTCATCTCGCGCTCATGCTTGAGCCTGGCGTCCACTGCTGCCTGTCCCCGCTCCTTCAGGACGGGCACGGGGCCGCCGATGGGAGCAGGAGAGGCAGAAGACGAAAAGACAGAGGCAGAAGTTGAAGCGGCGGCGACGACGGCTGATTGAGACGACGCCGCCGAAGATGATGATGCCGCCAGGGTTCGCGCTAGGGCCTCTGTGGTCTCCTTGCTTCGCCTGCTTGCCACGAGGGTGAGGCGGGCGAGCATGCTTCTGCTTCTGCTTCTGCTTCTGCTGCTACGGACGGAAACGAGCGCAGATCCCAAGAAAAAGAACGCACAAACGGCGACTGATCCTTTCCTTTCTGAGGAGCGTTGTGGAGTTTTTGAAGCAGTCTGAGCTCTGGACAAAGGAAAAGAAAAAAAACTGCTCGCCTTTTCACTTTTCTTCTGTTTACTTCTGTTTGTGAAGCCTCGGGCGGGCTCTTGGGCTCCCTCTCTCTTCCTTTTCTTCCGATCCAAACATGTCCTCCGCCGACCAGGACCTCTTTGATGCGTGGTTCCGCTTCGCGGACGCGGACCGCGACAACGTCATCGGCGGCGCCGACGCGGTGGCGTTCTTCTCGCGGTCGGGCCTCCCGCAGGAGACGCTGTTCAAGGTATGGGAATGCATCGGGAGCTTTCTCCGAGGGGGGGAGGAGCTTTCTCGTAGGGGGGGGGGAGCTTTCTCCCGTTGC
>Ga0315287_10005141_pt1 | contig 12863 bp, 12 predicted proteins | sample YL17G11_0_MG_FD_205037 | JGI IMG/M metagenome (GOLD analysis project Ga0315287, IMG submission 205037) | Sediment microbial communities from Yellowstone Lake, YNP, Wyoming, USA - YL17G11_0 | ecosystem: Environmental > Aquatic > Freshwater > Lake > Sediment | place: USA: Wyoming | collected...
CTCCAGTTCCTGATCGGCAACACCGACTACTCCATCACCGCGCTGCACAACATCCGGCTCGTGCAGGACCGCCAGGGCGCGTTCAGGCCGGTGACGTACGACTTCGATCTCTCGGGGCTCGTGAACGCCCGCTACGCCCTGCCGGCCAGGGGCCTGGGCATCGCGACCGTCCGCGACCGGTACTACCGCGGCCCGTGCCTGGCCGTCGACGCGCTCGAGCCGCATCTGGCGCCCTTCCGGGCGAAGCAGGCCGAGACGCTCGCGCTGGTGGACGCGATCCCGGCGTTCGACACGAGCCGGCGCCAGGAGGCGCGCGACTTCCTCGGGGAGTTCTTCTCGATTGTGAACAGCACGGCCAGGACCAAGACGTTGCTCGTCGATCGGTGCCCGAAGGTCGCGGGCATGTAGGCAATACAGGGACTCAGGAATTCATCCCGAGTGTCCGATTCAGGGAGGCAGGACTATGAAGCGACTGGTTGTGGTGGCGCTGGTGGTGGTGGGGTTGGGGATGCTCGGCATGGCGAACATGCGCGCCCAGGAGGGCCAGGTGGCCAAGGGCACGGTGGCCTCGCTGGCGGGCGACACGCTCACCGTCAAAGTGAGCGGGAAGGACATGGTCTTCACGGTGGACAAGGCCACGCAGGTGATCGCCCGCGGGGCCGGCACCAAGGCCGCGCTGTCCGCGCCGATGGGCGGCGCGAAGCTCAGCGATCTCGTCAAAACGGGCGAGGGCGTCGAAGTGCACTACACGGTGAAGGGCACGGCGAACTACGCCACGATGGTGCGCGCCGGCGTCGATCCGTCCGAGACGACGGCGGCCCCCAAGGAGCCGGCCCAGAGAGTCTCCGGCAAGGCCACCGCGGTCACGAATGCGATGCTGACCGTGTCGGCTGACGGCAAGGACTACCAGTTCGCGATCACGCCGGCCACCATCGTGATCGGGACGGGCGCCGGGAAGCTCACCCGTCAGAAGGAGGCGGCGGGCGCGAAGACGGTCATCACGGACTTCGTCCACGTGGGCGACGCCGTCGTGGTGACCTACGCGATGAAGGGCACGACCATGGCGGCGACCGAAGTGCATCTGAGCGCCCCGGTCAAGAAGTAGCGCTGGCGCGTGGAGGGGACGGGGCGTGGAGCCCCATCCCCTCGCGCGATCCCTCAGACGTCGAAGACCGTCCACCCTTTTTCCAGCTCGATCTGCATCTCGCACGTCTCCAGGATCTCGAGCCGGTGCGAGATCAGGAACGTGGTCCGCCCCTGCATGAGGCGATGCATCGCCTCGATGATCGCCCCCTCCGTCTTGATGTCCACGGCGCTGGTCGGCTCGTCCAGGATCAGGATCGGCGCGTCCATCAGGAACGCCCGCGCGAGCGACACGCGCTGGCGCTCGCCCCCCGACAGGCGCATGCCGCGCTCCCCGACCGGCGTGTGGTAGCCCTCGGGCAGCGCCGAGATGAAGTCGTGGGCGTTGGCGAGGCGTGCCGCCGCTTCGACCTCGTGCCGCGTCGCGTCGCGGCGCCCGTAGGCGATGTTCTCGCCGATGCTCGTCGAAAACAGCACCGGCTCCTGCAGCACGATGGCGAACTGCCGCCGCAGGTCGGCCACGTGCAACTCGCGCAGGTCGATGCCGTCGAGCAGGATCATGCCGTCGGTCGGATCGTAGAACCGCATGAGCAGGCCCATCAGCGTCGTCTTGCCGGCGCCGGTGGCCCCCCGGATGCCGACGCGCGTGCCCGGGGGCGCCGCAAAGGACACGCGGTGCAGCACGGGGTGCGCGGCGTCGTAGCCGAACGAGACGTCGAGGAACAGCAGGCCGCCGGCGGACCGGGACACCCGCCGCGCATCCGGCCGCTGGGCCACCTCCGGCACCTGGTCGAGGAGGGCGAACGCCCGCTCGGCGCTCGCCGTGGCCGAGGCGAGCGCGACGGTCTTGCGGCTGAGCATGCGCAGCGGCTTGTAGATCTGCTGCAGGTAGGCCATGACCAGCAGCAGGTTGCCGAGCGAGAGCCGGCCGGCTCGAACCTCGCCAACGCCGATGAGCAGCGCCGCCGCGCTGCCGGCGGCCATCGAGACGCCGATCAGCAGGTCGAACACGCCCTGCCGCGCGGAGACGTCCATCTGGCGACGGAGGCGCCGGCCCGACTGGCTGACGAACCGATCGTGCTCGTGGTCCTCGCGCCCGAACGCCTTCACGACGCGCACGGCCTGGAGCACCTCCTGCACGACGCCCATGGCGGCGCTGTCGAGCTTCTTGATCTCCTTCCAGTCCTGGCGCAGCCGCGGCCCGAACCGGCGGGACAGGAGGAACAGCACCGGGCTGACCGACATCGCCACGATCGCCAGCCACAGGTCGATCCGGGCCGTGACGATGATCATCGCGGCCAGCGTCGCGCTGGCGCCGGCCAGCGGGACGAGGCCGTCGACGAGGATGCGCTGGATCGCCGGCGCGTCGTACTGGATGCGGTAGGTGGAGTCCGCGGCGCCGGTCATGTCGTGGTAGGTCAGCGACAGCCGCTGGACGTGGCGGAACAGGCGGGCGCGGAAGTCCTGCGCGAGCTTCTCGCCGGTGTAGGTCTGGAGCAGGTCGGTCGCCGTGTCCAGCAGCGCCCCCACGACCGCGGTCGTGATCAGCAGCGCCGCCGCCAGCGAGAGCAGGGCCGTGGCCGACCCGGCGACGCTGTCGGGAACGGCGTGCCTCACCCATCCGGGCAGCGGCCGCGATCCCAGGACCGTGTCCACCGCGATCTTGATCGGCAGGGGCCCGAGCAGGGCGAGCGGCGTCGACAGCAGCTGCAGGAGCAGGCTCAGCGCGATCAGCGGCCAGTACGGCTTCGCGTAGACCGCGAGCCTGCGGTAGAGCACGAGTTGGCGTGTCAACGTGTCCGGTCTCTGAGGATAGCCGATCTTCGGGCCATCACGCGAAGCGCGCCGGGGCGTGACGCTGACGGCCCCCATCACTCACACAGCGACACCACGGCCAGGCCCCGGCGTCCATCAGTCGGACATGGCCCCCCGCTCCCCTGTCTGAGCGCGCTCAGGCGCTGGAAATGAACAAACGCAGCATCTCGAGCGTGTGGGCCCGCCATCAGGGCCTGTAAGCAAACAACCGCTGCTTCCTTTGTTCGCTAACAGGCCCTAATCACACGAAAATGCCGGGCAATTCCGACCGGCGCGGTGACGAAATCCACGACTCCCATGCTACGATTCCAAGGTTGTGCCCGACCGGGCACACGCGGGTGGAGAGAACCGGTCCCCCTGGATCGGAAGGAGTACGAACGTGAACGCGGATCGCCGGCGGTTTCGGATGGGTTTCATCGGGTGCGGGGCGTGGGGCCCGAATCATGTGCGCAACTTCGCCGCACTGCCAGGCGTCGACGTGGTCGCCGCGGCAGACCTGCAGGAGGATCGGCTGGCGCGCGTGAAGGCGATCGTGCCGGACCTCGCAACCTTCACGGACGCGGCGCAGATGCTGGCGACGTGCCGGCTCGATGCGGTCGTCGTCTCAACGCCGACCCGGACGCACTACGACGTCGTCCGGCAAGCGCTGCTGGCCGGCGTACACGTCCTCTGCGAGAAGCCGCTCTGCATCGAGGGCAGCGAGGCCGACGCCCTGGTCCGCCTGGCCGACGAGAAGAAGAAGATCCTGATGGTCGGCCACGTCTTCATGTTCAACCCGGGGATCCTGAAGCTGCGCGAGCTGGTGACCTCCGGCGAACTGGGCGAGCGCCTCTACTATCTCTTCGCGCGCCGCACCAACCTCGGACCGATCCGCAGCGACGTCAACGCGGTGCTCGACCTGGCGTCGCACGACGTCTCGATCTACAACTTCCTGCTCGACGCGACACCCACGGAGGTGTCGGCCGTCGGGAAGTCGTTCCTGCAGCCGGGCGTCCAGGACGTGAGTTTCATCACGCTGCAGTACCCGAACGACGTCATCGGCTCGATCCACGTGAGCTGGCTCGATCCGAAGAAGATCCGCGACATCACCGTCGTCGGCGACCGGCGCATGGCCATCTGGGACGACCTGGCGGCGATGGGCCCGGTGATGGTGTTCGACAAGGGCGTGACGAAGAAGCCGCGCGAGTACGCCAACTACGGCGAGTTCCAGCTGCTGGCCCGCGAAGGGGACGTGACGGTGCCGCGCGTGCCGCCCCAGGAGCCGCTGAAGGCGCAGGCGACGGCGTTTATCGAGGCGCTCGAGGACCCGACGAAGCTTCGCAGCGGCGGGCAGGTCGGCGCGGACGTGGTGAAGGTGCTGGCGGCCATCAACGAGTCGATGGCACGCGGCGGCGCCCCGGTGACCACTAACTGAGACGGCTTCACAACCTGCGTGAGCGCCCGACGCACGGGCGCCAGAACGGGTTGTGAAACCGGCTGAAGGCCCCGTAGAGGACAGAGACATCATGGCTGGTATCACGCATCCAACGGCGCTGGTCGAGTCCGACCAGATCGGCGAGGGCACCAACGTCTGGGCCTACGCGCACGTGATGAAGGGCGCGGTGGTCGGTAGAGCGTGCAACATCGGTGACCACGCCTTCGTGGAGAGCGGCGCCATCATCGGCGACGAAGTCACCATCAAGAACAGCGTGGCCGTGTGGCAGTACGTCACGGTGAAGAACCGCGTGTTCCTCGGGCCGAACTGCTCGCTCACCAACGACAACCGGCCGCGCAGCAAGCGCCCCTGGACGCCGGTCGCGACGACGATTGACGAGGGCGCGACCATCGGCGCGAACGCGACGATTGTGTGCGGCTGCCACATCGGCCGTTACGCGTTCATCGGCGCCGGCGCGGTGGTCACCAGGCCGGTGCCCGACTACGCGGTGGTGCTGGGCAACCCGGGGCGCGTGCGCGGCTACGTGTGCGCGTGCTGCCAGCCGCTGGCCGGCAAGGGGGCGGTGCTGACCTGCACGACGTGCGGCCTGCGGTACAGCAAGACGAAACAGGGCGTGGCGCTCCTGCCGGCCGGCGCGCCGGCCCCGAAGGCCGCGAAGGCGTCGCCGAAGCCCGCGCGGCTGACGAAGGCAGGCAAGGCCGCGCCGAAGGCGAAGGCTGTCGCGAGGAAGCAGACCCGGGCGGCAGCCCCGCCGAAGCCGAAGGCGAAGGCTGGGTGACCGCGACACGCCCGGCCCTCCGCGTCATGGCCGCTTCGATCGCCCACAACGAGGCGTCGAAGATCGGCAGCGTGCTCGACCGGTTCACGCCGGGTCTGGTCGATCGCATCGTCGTCGTCGACGATGCGTCGACCGACGAGACGCCGGAGGTCATCAGGTCGAAGGGCGCGGTAGTGCTGACGCATCAGCGGCGGTCCGGAGCCGGGGCGGCCATCAGGACAGCGCTGAAGTACGCCGTCGCCGAAGGCTTCGACGTCGTCGTCGTCCTCGCCGGCAACGACAAGGACCGGCCGCCGGAGATCCGGCGGCTGCTCGCGGCGGTCGAAGACGAAGGCTGCGACTTCGTCCAGGGATCGCGCTATCTGCCGGGCGGCGATTTCGGCAACATGCCGTTCTACCGGCAGCTGGCGACGCGCTACCTGCACCCGCTGCTGTTCTCGCTGATCGTGTGGCGGCGCTTCACCGACACGACCAACGGGTTCCGGGCGATCCGGCTGTCGGCGCTGCAGGCATCGGGCATCGACCTCGATCAGCCGTGGCTCGACCAGTACGAACTGGAGGTCTACCTCTTCTACAAGATGGTGCGGCTCGGCTACCGGGTGACGGAAGTGCCGGTCACGAAAATCTACCCGCCGCACGCGCTCGGCTATACGAAGATGAAGCCCATCACCGGGTGGTGGAGCATCCTGCGGCCCCTATTCCTGCTTGGCCTTCATATCAAGAGGTGACTCGTGGACATCGTACCGTTCGTTGATCTTTCCGCGCATCACGCGCCCATCAAGGACCAGATCGAGAAGGCCGTGACCAACGTGGTGTCGCACGGCAAGTACATCCTCGGCCCCGAGGTCGAGGCGTTTGAGAAGGGCTTTGCCGCCATGGTGGGCGCGACGCACGGCATCGGGGTGGGCACCGGCCTGGACGCGCTGCGCCTGGCGTTCGAGGCGGCGGGCGTGAAGGCCGGCGATGAGGTGATCGTGCCGGGCAACACGTTCATCGCGACGGCGCTCGCGGTGTCGGCCGTGGGCGCGGTGCCGGTGCTGGTGGACTGCGACGAAGTGACCTACAACATCAACCCGAGCCTGATCGAGGCGGTCATCACGAAGAAGACCAAGGCGATCTGCCCGGTGCACCTCTACGGGCAGGCGGCGGACCTCGACCCGATCATGGCGATCGCGAAGCAGCACGGGCTGAAGGTCGTCGAGGACGACTGCCAGGCGCACGGCACGCGGTACAAGGGCAAGGGCTGCGGATCGATCGGCGACTTCGGCACGTTCAGCTTCTATCCCGGCAAGAACCTCGGCGGGATGGGCGACGGCGGGCTGATCACGACAAGTGACGACGAGCTGGCGGCGAAGGTGCGGCGGCTGCGCAGCTACGGCGAGGCGACGAAGTACCACCACGTCGAGAAGGGCCTCAACGCGCGGCTCGACACCATGCAGGCCGCGATCCTCGGCGTGAAGCTGCCGCGGCTCGCGTGGGCCAACGAGAATCGCCGGCGCGCCGCGCGGGCGTACGAGAAGGGGCTGGCGGGGATCAAGGCCATCGTCGTGCCGAAGGGCCCGGCCGACGAGACCGCGCACATCTATCACCTGTTCGTCATCCGGACGCCGAAGCGCGAGGCACTCCAGAAGTTCCTGCACGACAAGGGCATCCAGTCCGGCATCCATTACCCGATCCCGATCCACATGCAGCCGGCCTACGCGGAACTCGCGTCGAGCGGCAGCCGCCTGCCGGTGACGACCAGGATCGCGGACGAGATCGTGTCGCTGCCGATGTTCCCGGAACTGACCGACGCGCAGATCACGCGCGTCTGCGCGGCCGTCGCCGAGTTCCACAAGGCGTAGTCAGAAGACCGCGAATCGGAATCGCCGATCCTTCGTCTGGGGCGGGTCCTGTCCGAGGCGTTTCCATCTGTCCTCGGCTGAGCTTCGTCTGTCCCGCCTGCGGGCAGATGGAAGCCACCTCGGCCACCCGCGGACCGCGGGCAACAGAACAGCGTCGCGGTCTCGTCACTACAGAAAGCCGGTCAGGAACGGGACGCCGATCATCGGCAGGCCGTGCCAGACCGAGAGGTTGCCGAGGATCACCAGCGGCCAGAACCAGCGGCTCTCGACGACGAGGACGTTGAAGGCGAACGACACCGGCAGCAGCACGCGCGGGAAGGCGCCGGGGTACCCCTCCCACACCAGATAGCTGAGGAACGGCATCAGCGCGCAGTAGATCGCACCCACCCGCCACCAGGCACTGCCCCACTCCCGCCGCCACAGCAGATACCCGATCTGCACGGTCAGCCCTGCCATCGCCGCGAGATTGAAGCGCGCGAAGGTGCCCCAGCCGTCGAGATAGAGCTCGGAGAGCGTCGCGACCCACTTCTCCACGTAGCCGGAGAACGGCACACCGAAGCTGTCCGGGTTGGACAGGTTGGTCGCCGGATACACTGACCGGATGTAGGCCAGCCACAGGAAGAACGGCACGACGACGACCAGACTTTTCGCGGCGAGCGTCGCCCACGCACGCCAGTCGCGCGGGATGCGATCGACCAGCAGCGTGCCAGCCAGCACGTTGGTCTCGCGGCCCAGCCCGGCGACGCCGAGCAGCCCGGCCGCCAGCCAGGGCCGTTGGCGCTCCATCGCCCACACGCCCAGGGCGATGATCACCATGCCCGGGCCTTCGAGCAGCGCGAACCGGAACGACACGGCCATCCCGATGCCGTAGAGACAGCCGAACCACGCGGCGAAGTTGCGCGCGCTGGTCGGCGGGAACCACCGCAGCAGGATCCCCGCCAGCAACAGCCAGGCGACGATGTTCTGCACGGCGTAGACCCTGAGAATCAGCTTCGGCTGGCCGCGGCCGAAGACGTAGGCCGTCCAGGCGAACAGAATCCGGCGCGCGCGGTACTGGGGCGTGTCGAGCGCCCGATCGAGATCCCGGTTGCGCAGCAGCGGCTCGACAGCGAGCTGCGCGTACCACTGGCCGTCGTAGCCCGGCGAGTCGAGGTGCACGGCATGCGGTGCCGCGAGGACGGCCGGTAGCCGGGTGTGCTCGAAGCGATCGCCGAACGCGATGAGCTCGGTACAGCCGGTGTTCCGGTGACAGTGCCGTCGGGCTGAAAAGAGGAACACGAGAACGGCCAGCACGTACAACGCAACCGTGAGCACACGGACCCACCGAACGCGCGTCATCGTGAAGACCACCGGGTAACTATCAAATACGGGTCTGGCCGTGTCAAGTCGATGCGACGCGAACTAGCCGGCACGCCTCACGACAACACGCCGAAGTAATAAAGCCCGTGCCAGACCGAAAGATTGCCGAGCACCACGAGCGGCCAGAACCCGCGGCTCGACAGGATGAGGACGTTGAACGCGCAGGTGACCGGCAGCAGGATTCTGGGATACGCGCCGGGATTGCCTTCCCAGACGATGTGGCCGAGGAAGAACATGAGCACGCTGTAGGCCGCGCCAACCCGCCACCAGGGACTGCTCCACTCCCGCCGCCAGAGCAGGTAGCCGACCTGCACGGTCAGCCCGGTCATCGTCGCCACGCTGAATGGCGCGGAGGAGCCCCATCCATCCACGTAGAGCTCGGACAGCGTCGCGATCCACGTGGCCACGTACCCGGACAAGGGCACATCGAAGTTGTCGGCGACGGAGTGGCCGAGCGCCGGAAAGACCGATCGGACGTAGGCGAGCCAGAGGACGAGCGGCAGAGCGATGAGCAGTCCCCTGGCGGCAAGCCGGGCCCACCCCCTCCAGTCGCGCGGGATGCGGTCGACCAGCAGCACCCCGGCCAGGAGATTGGTCTCGCGCCCCAGCCCCGCCACGCCGAGCAGGCCCGCCGCCAGCCAGTCACGGCGGCACTCGATCGCCCACACCCCCAACGCGATGAGCACCATGCTCGGGCCGTCAAGCAGCGCGAAGCGGAACGAGAAGGCCATCCCGATGCCGTAGAGGCATCCGAACCACGCCGCGACATGACGGACGCGGGTCGGCGGGAACCACCGCAGGAGGATCCAGGCCAGCAGCAGCCAGGCCACGATGTTCTGGACCGCGTACGCGTGGATGATGCGGCGCGGATTGCCGAGCCCGGCGATGTACGCCGTCCACGAGAAGAGGATCCGGCGCGCCCGGAAAGAAGGCGTGTCGAGCGCCTTCCCGAGATCGGGATTCCGAAGCAACGGCTCGAGGGCGAGCTGCGCGTACCACTGGCCGTCGTAGCCGGGCGACCTCGGATCGACATAGCGAGGGACGTCCCGGATGGCCGGCAGGACCCTGTCGTAGAACTGATCGCCGAAGTCGATGAGCTCGGTAAAGCCGGTGTGGCGATGGTAGTACTGCCGGATCGACTGGAGGAACAGGAGGACGGCCGCCACGTAGAGGGCGATGACGAGCGCGCGGGCCCACGGCACGCGCGGCAGTGTGAAGGCCATCGGGTAACTATTGAGTACGGTCCGGATCGTGTCAAGCCGCCGGCGAGGCTCGCGGGCGGCCGGCAGGGGCTTGACAGCAGGCGCGGATCGGCCTATATTTCGGTCATTGGCTAATCACCGAACTATCCAACGACGCGCCGCCTGACCCGAGAGCCGCCGATGGCCATGAACGACGTCTTCCGCGCACTGAGCGATCCGACGCGCCGCGAGATCCTGCGTCTCCTGCGCCGCCGGGACATGAGCGCGGGCGAGCTGGCCGACAGGTTCCCGCTGGCCAAGTCCACCCTCTCCGGCCACTTCTCGGTCCTGCGCCACGCCGATCTCATCGTCTCGGAAAAACGCGGCACGACGGTGCGCTACAGCCTGAACGTCTCGGCCCTCGAAGAAGCGATAGAGATGGTGATGGCCGTCCTCCATGTCGGCTCGCGCCAGAAGGACAAGTCGTCGTGAAAACAAGTTGGCGCCTCGAAGCCCCGCAGATCATCCTGATCGCCGTGATGTTCGCGTATTCCTATGTCGTCTGGCGCGCAGACCCCGAGAAGCAGTCGCCCGCGGGCACCCAGCCGGCTGACGACGAATAGACACGAGAACGCGATTCTGGATCGCCGATCCATCGGCCGCGGGTCCTGTCCGAGACGTTTCCATCCGTCCTCGGCTGCGCTTCGTGTGTACTGCCTGCGGGCGGAATGGAAAGCGCCTCGGCCACCCACGTCCGCGGGGCGACGACTCCGAATCGCGCTCTCTGTTTACCGCCCGGCGACGGTCTCGACGTGCGCCAGGTGATGCAACTCGTGCCCCGCCAGTGACTCGAGGATCCACTCGACGCACATGTCGCCGCGCTCGGGATGGTGCAGCCGCCTCGCCCGCTCGGATGGCGTCAGGCTCCGGTAGAGCGGCAGGTTGAACTGCCGCAGCGCGTAGTACGCGCGCGCGGCCTCCAGGCCGCCCGACGCCGGCTCCCGCCGCAGCCAGTCATCCTGATCGAACGGCTGGACGACGTAGCGCTCGCTGGTGATCGCCATGCGCACGCGCATGCTGAACGCGAGTTCGGTCTGCGCCAGGTGCAGGAACAGCTGCTGCACCGACCACTTGCCCGGCGCGTAGCTGCCGGCAAACTGCGCCGGCGTCATCCGCTCCGCTATTGCGCGGAGGCGCTCGGGCGTGTCGGCCAGCGCCCGCATCGTATCCCGATCGCCCAACGCCTTGCCGTACGGATTGTCCGCCCAGCGCGCCACGGGACCAGCCTGATGCTCGCTCATCGGGATCGCTCCTTCCCGTCGTGGTTCTTCTTCTGGCTCAACAGCTGTCTGGTCGCGGGATGCTGCGGGCTCACGAGCACGATCGACGGCGGCCCCTGCTCCACCACCTGCCCGTCGGCCATGACGACGACGCAATCGGCGAAGTCGCGGACGAAGTCGTCGTCGTGCGTCGCGGCGAGCAGCGTCCGGCCCGCCCCGGTCAGGCGCTCGAGCGCGTCGCCCAGTTCGTCGCGCCGCGCCGGGTCGAGCGAGGCGGTCGGCTCGTCCATCAGCAGCAGCGGCGGGTCGACCGCCAGCGCGCGGGCAATCGCCACGCGCTGCGCCTCGCCGCCCGACAGCTCGCGCGGCAGCGCCGTGGCCCGGGCGCCGACGCCGAGCTGGTCGAGCAGCGCGCGGGCACGCGCCTCGGCCTCGGAACGCGGCACGTGGTGGACGTGCACCGGCGCGAGCCAGACGTTGTGCAGCGCCGTCATATGCTCGAACAGGTAGTGGAACTGGAACACCATGCCCACCTTGCGGCGCAGCGCCCGAAGCGTGGCCGCCGCGGGCACACCGCCCGCGCGCAACTCGACGCCGTCCACCGACAGCGTCCCGGCGTCGAAGGCCTCGAGGCCCGCCACGGCGCGCAGGAACGTCGTCTTGCCGCCGCCCGACAGGCCCATCAGCGCGACCAGTTCGCCGCGGCCGACCTGCAGATCGACGCCGCACAGGACCTCGCGGGCCCCGCGCCGCAACCGCACGCCGCGCGCGTCGAGCACCAGGGCGCTCATGAGGTGGGCGCCTTCCAGCGCGCCTCCATCCGGCGCGCGAGATTCGAGAGCGGCAGCGACATCGCCAGGTACATCGCGGCGCACAGCGCCCCGGGCACGACCCAGCTGCCGATGTTGGCCGCGAAGATCTGCGTCTGCTTGGTCAGCTCGACGACGGTCAGCACGGAGACCAGCGACGAATCCTTGAGCAGCGCGACGAAATCGTTCGTCATCGGCGCCAGCGCGAGGCGCAGCGCCTGGGGCCCGCGGATGAGCGTGAAGATCTGCCGCTCGCTGAGGCCGAGGATGCGCGCGGCCTCGAGCTGCCCGCGCGGCACCGCTTCGAGGGCGCTCCGGTAGATCTCGCTCTCGTAGGCCGCGTAGTTCAGGCCCAGGCCGATGAAGGCCGCGAGGAACGCCGGCAGCCGCACGAACTCCGCCAGGCCGTAGTACAGGACGAACAACTGCAGCAGCACGGGCGTGCCGCGCGTCAGCTCGACATACGCCATCAGCGCGCCGCGCAGCGCCGGGCCGCCATACACGCGCCCGCTCGCCACGAGCACGCCGGCGGCGACCGCCAGCGCCATCGACAGGCAGGACAAGACGATGGTGATGAACGCGGCGCGGCCGAGGGCCGGCAGATAGCGCACCACGGCCCGCAAACCGCCCTGCGGGGCCGCGCCGGACACGCCGGCCGGTGAAGGCGCCGACGCCGGTATCGGCGAGCCTAAGCCCGCGGCCGCCGCGTTGCCGAGCACGCGCGCGTACAGCACCGGCTGATCGCCGTTCCAGATGTCCCACTTGCGGAAGATCGCCTCCAGGGCGCCGTCGCGCATCGCGGTCTTCAGCATCGCGTCGATGCGATCGCGCAGTGCGGCGTTCGACGCGTCCAGCACGCCGACATAGTGGCCGATGGCGACGGTCTCGGGCAGGGTCGCCAGCCCCTTCTCGCGGCGCATGGCCTTGTCGGCGAGGACGTGATCCAGCAGCACGGCATCGAGGCGGCCGAGCACCAGGTCGCTGTACGGATGCACGTCATCGTCGTAGGAGACGGGCACGACGCCGAGCGTCGACTGGGCCTCGAGGAGGATCTCGTAGGCGATCGTGCCGCCGAGGGTGCCGACGCGCCTGCCGCGGAAATCGCTCAGCGCGTGGAACCGCGCGCGATCGGCGTCGCGAACGGTCAGCACTTCGCGGAACTCGTAGTACGGGACCGTGACGGCCAGCGTGGCGCGGCGCGCCGGCGTGTCCTCGATGCCGCCGAGGCCGATGACGAAGTCGCCGCGCTTCACCGACGCGTCGATCGAGGTGAACTGGA
>Ga0315287_10005142_pt1 | contig 12863 bp, 18 predicted proteins | sample YL17G11_0_MG_FD_205037 | JGI IMG/M metagenome (GOLD analysis project Ga0315287, IMG submission 205037) | Sediment microbial communities from Yellowstone Lake, YNP, Wyoming, USA - YL17G11_0 | ecosystem: Environmental > Aquatic > Freshwater > Lake > Sediment | place: USA: Wyoming | collected...
GCGCCTTAGTCATCAGACTTAACTCGGATGGCCAGAATAAAAGCATGCGTGCGGGGGGCGGATTTAAATACTCTTGGGCCAAGCTACAACTGTTCTGAGTGGTTTAATGGGAATATTGAGCATGCTGTCGCCGAAGGCCATGAAGGAAAGGTTCCAGCAGTACAGAAGGACCATAGAGATAGCCAGAAAGCCGGACCGCGAGGAATGGCTCAACACGGCGAAGGTAACCGGAGTCGGAATAATCCTGCTGGGGGTAATAGGATTTGTTATTTTCATTGCATACTACCTGACAATCACGGCCGTGAGGGGAATTTAATGATATGGACAATCAGGACCACGGTAGGGAGGGAGAACGCAGTAATCGAGACACTCATAAACAAAGTCAAAAACGTCGGAGTGACCGTCTATTCCGTTCTGCATCCCGATGAGCTGAAGGGCTACATATTCATCGAAGGTGAGACAGCCGGAATAGAGAAGGCTATACAGGGCGTGCCGCATGTAAGAGGACTGATAAGGAAAGAAATCACGGTCAACGAACTGAAGAAGTTCCTCGAGACGAGAAAGGTGGAGATAAAGGTCAACCGCGGGGATATAATTGAAATCACTGGCGGACCGTTCAAGAACGAGAAAGGGAAGATAACCAGGGTTGATGAATCGAAGGAAGAGATCACGGTGGAACTGCTCGAGGCCGCAATCCCCATTCCGGTGACCGTTCCGATAAGCAATGTCAGGCTGGTGCAGAGCGCGGACGCCAAGCCAAAAGAAGAGGGGAAATGAATGACCGAAGTAAAAGTCCTCTACAAGATGGGATGCACCAGATGCGTGGGAGCGCTCAACCTGATTGAATCATTGAAGCACTGCAACCCGACAGTCAGTGTCGATGCCATGGTGATGAAACGCAGGACGATCAAGTTCAATCCTGACCTGTCGCCGATGGTCTTCGTCGATGACAAGTATGCGGGCAGCGGCCGCAGCTCGCCGTGCAAGTCATGCTCGGAGATGAGCGGAAAGGCAGAAACCTGTGGAAGCGGACCGACTCCTCAACTGGAAGCGGCGCTTAAATCCGTTTTCTGCGGTAATGTAGAATGTTGTATGTGATGATATGGGAAGCATAACCGTAAAGCTGATGGTGGAAGGGGGCAAAGCCAATGCGGGGCCGCCGCTGGGACCGGCACTTGCAGTCCATAAGATAAACATACCGAACGTTGTGGCAAAAATAAATGAGGCGACAAAAGAATTTTCAGGCATAACCGTACCGGTGGAAGTCATAGTCAACACCGATAACAAGCAGTTCGAAATCAAGGTCGGGAGCCCGCCAACCAGCCAACTGATAAAGAAGGAACTCAAGCTGGAAAAACTGGCCAAGGCCGCGTGGAAGGAACCTGCGGTAGGCAACCTCAGCATGGCGGCGGCGGTGAAGATAGCCAGGGCGAAGCTGCCAACGCTCGGCACGAAGGACATCAAGAAGGCGACCAAAGAAATAATAGGGAGCTGCGTGAGCCTCGGAGTAACCGTCGAAGGGAAGAACCCGAAGGAAATAATGAAAGAAATAAACGAAGGAAAGTGGGACCACCAAATCAAGTGAGCACGGCCCGATGTCCTTCTTTAAATCTTTGTTCTGTAAACTATAGCCCATGATATTCGGTATCACGGAGGCATGCTGATGGCAACTGCAACTTTCTTCTGGTTGTTCGCAGTACTGTCGCTCGGAGCCCTAGCGGCAACCCTTGCCGGTTACACCTCGCTTCCGGTAGCCGTCACACTCCTGTTCATCACGGTCGTCTTTGCCAAGATGGCGGGAAGCCCGTCAAAGCTCATTGACAGCGTGAGGGGCGAACTGAGCAGCAGGTTGGGCTCGGTGGAGTCGAGCATAAGCGGCATTGTCCAGAGGTTCGACGAGGAGAAAGGTACGAGGGAGCTCACGCTCGGCGCGCTCGACAAACTGAGGAGCGAGATGCAGATGGACGTGAAGAACGGCATGGACAGGATGGCGGAAAGACTCATTGATTTCGAGAACGGCATGAACCAGATGAAGAGAACCTTTTCAGCTGCCGTAGCAAGCTTGGACGACAGGGTCAGGGCCGCGGAACCGAAAATGATCAACGACGGCTCGATCGGCATCAACATGCAGCCGGCGGAGATGCTCGCACCTGAAGTCGAGGACTACATAGAGATTGACAAGCCGTCGGCGCAGTAGACTTTTTATCATTCTGACAGCAACACGCGAACAGCTGGAAGGGGTCAATAAACGCATCCGATAACATTATATAGTCTGCAGCAGCTCTCTGTTCACTGCTTAGGCAGTAGCGATGGTGCGAACATGGTTAACGAGAAGGTGCTAGCGGCAATCAAGTCGGCCAGAGACATCTCTACAAAGAGGAATTTCAACCAGAGCTTCGACATAGCCATCAATTTCAAGAACATCAATACCAAGAAGCCGGAAGGAAAGATCAGGACGGAAGTCAAGCTGCCGAACCCGCCTGCAGGAATCAAGATAGGAATTTTCGCCGACACCTCAATACCGCAGGTCCTGAAAATGGGCGACAAGGTGATACTGATCAGCAAGGACCAGCTCGAGGGGCTGGCGAAGAACAAGAAGGCGGCGAAAACCCTGGCGAAGCAGGCAAGCGGTTTTCTTGCAGAAGCTCCGCTCATGCCGCAGGTCGCGAAGGCACTCGGTCCGGTGCTTGCAGTCAGAGGGAAGATGCCGAGACCCGTTCCACCCGCACTGCTTGATTTAGGACCGATGGTAGAAAATGCCGCCGCCACCGTAAGGATAGCGGTAAAGGACAGCCCCGTGGTGCACATGCGCGTTGGCACCGAGGACATGAAGGACGAGCAGATAGCGGCAAATATCGAGGCCGTATTGAAGGCCGTGCTGGCTGCGCTGCCGAAGGGAAAGGAGCAGATCAAGAGCGCGATAATCAAACTCACTATGGGCAAGCCTGTCAAAATGGAAGCGACGGTATGGACATAAAACATAACACCAGGAAGGGGAGAACTGCACCGAGGAAGGAGAGGGTGCAACAGGTCCACAAACTGGCCGGAGAGATGGAAAAAGCCAACGTCATAGGGATACTCAACTTGCACAAGATGCCGGCCGCGGCGTTGCAAAAAATCAAAAGCACACTGTCAGAGCAGGCAAACATAAGGGTCGTCAGGAAAAGCGTGCTCAAGCTCGCACTCGAGAAGGCGGGAAGGGTAGATTTGGTAGGTCTGTTGGGCAGCCAGCCCGCGGTGATGCTCAGCTCCGGAAACCCGTTCAAACTGTACAGGACCATCGGCATGAACAAGAGCCCCGCGTCGGCTAAAGCGGGTGACATTGCTCCTGCCGACATAATCGTGCCCGCGGGGCCGACGGACATACCGCCCGGGCCGGCGATAAGCACACTCACAAAAGTCAAGATAGCCGCCAAAGTAGAGGGAGGAAAGATTGCAGTAGCCAAGGACAGCCCACTCATCAAGAAAGGAGAGACGATAAACCCCGATATTGCCGCGGCACTCTCGATGCTCAAGATAAAACCGATGTCTATAGGGCTCGACGTGGTGACCATGTGGGAGAACGGAACCCTGTACAGCAAGGACGTGCTCGCGATAGACGATATCAAAGTCATGACGGACCTCATGAAGGCCATAAACGGCGCATTCAACCTGTCCATCAGTTCCGGCTGGCCGACCAGCCAGACGATGGGAATAATGATTACCAAGGCGTTCAACGAAGCGAAGACCCTAGGACTCGACGCCAAGATACTCGACCAGGGGATAATAGAACATCTGATGGCCAAAGCCAAGCTACAGGCAGAGGCACTAGCAACGAAGATATCATGAGCATGGAGGTATGAAAATGGAAATGGTGTATGCAGCATTGCTGTTGCACGCTCTGAAGAAATCGGTGAACGAAGACAACGTGACCAAGGTGCTTACGGCGACCGGGGCGCACTTCGACCACGCGAAGGTCAAGGCACTCGTGGCGAGCCTCGAGGGAGTTAACATAGACGAGGCGATAGCGAAGGCGGCCATGGCACCAGTCGCAGCGGCACCGGCAGCAGCGGCTCCAACAGCTGAGAAGAAGGAAGAGAAGAAACCAGAAGAAGAAGCCAAGAAGGCCGAAGAAGCCGCGGCCGGTCTGGGCGCACTGTTCGGTTAAGGCCGAGCTGGTATGGCCGGAGACAAGGCCGCGTTACTTTCACAGCTGCAGCGCGACTGGCAGCGCTACTGGGGCCTAGAGATACTTCACGGGCTGGGCTTCAAGAGAAGCCGATGCAAGAACTGCGGAAAGTTCTTCTGGTCAATCACGCAGCAGGAGCTGTGCAACGACAGCAGCTGCAGACCGTATGAATTCATTGACAACCCTCTCATGCCGAAGAAGTGGGACTACTTCACCGCGTGGGATGCGATACAGAAATTCTTCATAAAGGAAGGGCACACGCCCCTCGAGAGATATCCCGTAATGGCAAGGTGGTTCCCGAACCTTAACTTCACGATTGCAGGAATAGTCGATTTCTATCGCATGGACGATTCAAAGTTCGTGTTCGAATTCCCGTCGGGGGTGGACAAAGCGATACTGCTGCAGCCAAGCATACGGTTCAACGACATACCGCAGGTGGGAATAAGCGGCAGGCACTGGACGACTCATGGTCATGTGGAGCAGGCATCGCTGTTCGATCCTGCCAAAGGAACGGGGTATTGGAAGGACAAGTGTATAGAACTTGATTACAGGCTTCTCACGGAAGTGTTCGGCATCAAACCCGAACGCATAAATTGGATAGAGGATGCGTGGCTGGGAGCGGGAGCTTTCGGATATTCCCTTGAATATTTTGGCGGCGGTCTGGAATTCGGTAATGCGGTATTCACCGAGTTCGAGGGCACACCGGACAACTTCCGCGTCATGCCGAAGAAAGTGATAGACATGGGTGCGGGCCTGGAGAGGTTCGTCTGGGCAAGTCAAAGGACCCCGACTGTCTACGAAGCCGTGCTCGGTGATGTGATAGACAAGATGGTCAAACGCGGCGGAGTGACCTATGACAAGGAGCTGTTTGCCCGTTACTCTAGGCTTGCCGGCATGCTCAACATAGACGAGGTCGCGGACATCGAGAAAGCCAGGGAGGAAGTCGCAAGAAAACTGGGAATCGAGAAGAATACATTGATGCAGAAGATCGAACCGATGCAAGCGATTTACGCGGTAGCGGACCATGCCAGAACCTTGGCCACGGCCATCGCAGACGGGGGCATGCCGAGCAACGTAGGCGGCGGATACAACCTCCGTGTGATTCTTAGAAGGGCACTATCGTTCATAGACAAGCACAACCTCGGCTTCGACCTCATCTGGGCGGCACAGAACGTAGCGGAATACTTCAAACCGCTGTATCCGGAGTTAATGGCGAACATGGACAGGTTCAACGAAGTCATCCTGGCGGAGGAGAAAAGATACCGCGGGAGCATGGAAAGCATCAAGAAATATGTGGAAATAGTCCTTGAGAAGAAGGAGAAGCTCACGGAGCAGAAGCTGGTCGAGCTGTATGACAGCCAGGGAATAACGCCCGAGCTGCTCAGCGAGGTCGCGGAAAAAAAGAGAATCAGGGTGGAGATACCCGGAGACTTCTGGGCAAGGGTAACGGCACTGCATGAGAAAGATAGAACGGAAGCCGAGAAGTGGAAGCTCGATGTAACTGGAATACCGAAGACCAAGCCGCTATATTATGAAGACAAGAAAAACTTCACGGCCAAGGTCCTCAAGGTGATCGACAACAAGTTCACCGTGCTGGACCAGACCGCATTCTACCCGCGCGGCGGCGGACAGGAACCGGACCACGGCACACTGGGCGGGCACAAGGTCTACGATGTCGAGAAGATTGACGGGGTAATAATCCATGCAATCGAGAATCCCAAGCTCAAGGAAGGAAGCATAATCAAGGGAAGCATAGACACAGAGAGAAGGGAAAAGATAACCATCAACCACGACGCCACGCACCTCGTTAACGGTGCGGCCAGAAGGGTCCTCGGCCCGTGGGTATGGCAAGCGGGCTCGAAAAAGGATGAGGACAAGGCGCACCTTGATGTCACACACTATGCCGCGCTCACGCCGGAGCAAGTGGAAAGGATAGAGAAATTGGCGAACGATACCGCCAAGAAAAACCTTAAAATAATAAAAACGGTTCTTCCGAGGCCCGAGGCAGAAAAGAAGTTCGGCTTCGGGATATATCAGGGTGCGGCGGTCCCATCGAAGGAACTGAGGATACTTTCAATCGGGGACTTCGATGTGGAAGCCTGCGGCGGGACCCACGGGGAGAACACCAATAATCTTGTCCCGATAATCATAACCAAGACAGAGAGACCTGCCGACGGGACGGTCAGGTTCATATTCAGGGCGGGGCCGGCTGCGGTGAAATACCTGAAGGAAGCGGAAGCGTTATTGAAGAAATCGGCCAAGCTTCTCGGCTCCAGTGAGAGCAACCTGCCGGAGGCAGCAACAAAGCTGCTTGAGAAATGGAAGGAGACCAGAAAGGAACTCGAAGAGCTGCAGGGGAAGATCGTATCCAAGAGGATGGAGCAACTGAAGCCGACGCGTGCGAAGGGGCTGCGATGGCTGATTGAGCACGTGAAAGGGGCGGGGCCGGAGCAGCTGAGGGAAATAAGCAGGCGGCTGAGCGCGGACGATACAATCATATTGCTGGTAGGCACGAAAGACAAGGCGTACATTTTCGGCTCCGCCGGGAAGCAGGCCTCAATAATCAACGTCGGCCAGCTCGTGTCAAGGATTGCAAGCGAGCTAGGCGGGAAGGGGGGAGGAACACCTTTCCTTGCACAGGGAGCGGGAGAAAATATGCAGGATGCGCAAAGGATAATAGAGAAGTTCAGGAAGGAGATGCTCTCATGACGGAACCGAGGAAGAAGGAGCAGCTGCTGAGAGCTTCAGCAGAAGTTTTGCGCACGGAACCCGACTCGTTACCGGCAATCATACAGAAGTTCAAACGCGAGATTGAAGAGACAGAGAAAGAGATAGCCAAGCTCAGAAAAGAAATGAATGCCTAAATCGGACAGGCAGACGGCGGCTCGAAGAAGAGCTGGCATGCTTTTGTAAATAATTCGTCATAAGTGGGCGCGCCGCTGAACAGGTAGGTGCTCGAGCCCTTCAGGTAAACGGACGGGATTACGGTCACACCAAAAGATTCGGTCTCGTTCCCGTATTGCTCAACCGGGACCTTCTCGAGCAGAATAGGACCGACCTCACCGCGCAAGCCGGCTATCGCATCTTCGGCACGGGCGCAGTCCGGACAGTTCGAAGAGTAGAAGTAACGGACTATCAGGTAATTCTGCTGAAGGTAGGGGGCCTCTTCGGAATCGCTCAGGGGGCCGTTGACCTCATCGGGCTTCTTCTGGGGCGCCTGATCGGTCGCCATGTTAAAGGCGGAATCGAAAGCAAAGGCAAGCGAGCTGCCGCTGAAGGCGAAGATGATGAAAATCGCGAAAATCATTCTCTTCTTGCGCTGGTCCATGAACGAACAAGCGGCAGCGGAGCTTAAGAACGTAACGCCTTCTCAACGGCCGAACGGAGCGAGGTCTCGTTCGGAACCCCGACGGAAACGACCTTTTCACCAACTAGTATGGTAGGAACGCATCTAACCTGATACTTGTTCACGAACTTCTGCCCCTCCGGACTGTCAACGTAAGTTTCCCTGACTGTAATCCCTTTCATCCCTTCAGCTAGCCTCCTGACCATCACGGTGGCTTTGGGGCACGAAGGGCATGCCTTGGTCTTGAGGATATGTATCTCCACCATTCAACCACCCTTAACGTACTTGAACGCGCTCAAGGCTGCTATTGTTCCGTCGCCGGTGGCGGTCGCAATCTGGCGGAAAGGGGTCACCGTAACATCACCCGCCGCGAATATGCCCGGGACGTTCGTGGCTTTTGAGGGGCTGACGGATATGAAACTGGCCGCGTCGATAGCCACTCCGGCCGAGCGCGCTAGCTCGACCGCAGGCACTTCCCCTATGGAGATGAAAATAGCGGAGACCTTTATCACGCTCTTGTCATCCAGAACAACGGATTCAACGAACTTCTTCCCTTTTATTTCGGCAACCGTGCGCTCAAGCGTGAACTTGACACCGGATGACGCGGCCTTTTTTACCAGGGCTTCGGCCGCCCTGAAATCCTTCCTTCGGTGAACAAGCGTGACCTTGCATCCGATTCCCTGCAGGTAGACGGCATAGCTAAGGGCGGAGTCTCCGCCGCCCCATACAACCACCGGCTTGCCCTTGAACAACGGGCCGTCGCAGGGGGCGCAATAACTGACACCCTTCCCGGCGAACTCATCCTCGCCCGGCACGCCTCCTTTCCGGTGCGCAGCTCCCGTGGCGATTATCACCGACTTTCCTGAATAATGTTTACCTTCCGTGTGAACAGTCTTCAGCTTACCATCAATAATGGACGTCGCCTTTGCGTCCGCGATTTTTACTCCGGCGGAGGCGGCCTGCTCACGCATCTTTGCAACCAGCTCCGCACCGTGAATTTTCTTGAAACCCGGATAGTTTTCAATATCGGCCGCATGCTCGGCCTGCGAAAGCGTGTCCGGGCTGCTGAGCAATAACGTCTTGAGACCGAAACGGGCCGCGTATATTCCGGCAGAACAGCCCGCGGGGCCGCCGCCGATGATAATACAATCGAAAATTTCCTCGGGCATGGAATTAACACTTGCTGGAAGACCTATTTAAGCACTTTGCTTCTGGCAACCTTATTAACTTACAAGAAGAAAATCGTCCGGTTCCATGTTCTGGATGATTTACATCACAAACCCCGACAGGGCAACGGCAGCAAGAATCGGCAAGCACCTCGTTGAGAAAAGAATTGCGGCATGCTGCTGCACGTTCCGAATCACGGACAGCATCTGCATATGGAAAGGCAAGATGACAACAGCAGGGGAATGGGCCGTGATTGTAAAGACAGCCAAGCCCGATGCCGTGGAAAAAGAAGTGAAGAAAATCCATCCGTACGAAGTGCCGTGCATAATACGATGGAAGGTCTCCGCGAACGCGGATTATGAGAAATGGCTCACTTCTACGGTTCGCAGATAGTCTTCGCAACCTGCTGCAACTGGATTAGCTTGCTCTCCCTGATTCCGGTCTTTCTGGAGAGCTCTTTGGCGGAGCCCATCAGATCCGAGCAGAACATCATCTCCGCTTCCGCGAGCTTCTGCATCGTTCCGCTGTCAAGGTTCCTGAGTATCGTAATCGGATAGAGCCGCTTGCTGTCAAGCAAGTACTGCATGTTCTCCTTGGCGGGGTATTTCCAGCCGAGCAACTTCAACCCCCGACACTCGGCATATTGAATTACATCTCCGCTGAACTTGGTGTTGGTCGCCAGCCAGGGCTGGGTGAAAAAACATTCCTTTGTCCCCGCGGCAACAAGGTCCTCGAACCTTGCGACCACGTAAAGCGCATCCTTTATTCCAGTGAATATACCCGGCTGATTGTGGTACTTCGCCTCTATCATCGCCCTCTCATTTCCCTTCTCGGCCACCACATCGACTTCATGAGCAACGCACTTGCCCTTCAGCATGGTATGCACCCTGGTCTTCCAGCCCCAGGCGCGCAGCATCTCGGCAAGCAATTGCTCGAAGATGAAACCGGCGGGCCCGAGCCGCATTATCGCACCCTTCAGGTCATACCTTGCCGCAACCGAGGGCTCTTCCCTGTCCAGAATCCTAATCGCTATCTGGAGGATTGTTTTGGTGGGAATTCCGTCGTACACCTTCTTCCCCACCTCTTCGGCAACCTTCTGCGCGAGCTCATCGTCCGCTCCGGCGCGTCGGGCAGTCATCCTGACCTTCTCGATGTTGAACGGTTCCCTGCTGCCATCCGCTTTTGTTACAAACAGCTTCTTCGGCATACGCTTAGATGATTAAACTGGAATAAAAACACATTCAGAAGCGGTTCTATTATTTTGATATCTTCAGCAATTGATTCAGTAAGACAGGCAGTTGCGTTATTCCGTCATCACCACTGAAATGCTTCATGCCATGTTCAACTATGACTTCAGCGTTCAATTTCGCTTTAAACATGTCCCCGTAATGCAACGAAACGTACGGGTCGTTGTCCGAATGAATAGCTACAAACTTTCTACAATGCGACCTTATCCTTCCCCAGTCTATCGGTTCCGCGAAGAAGCTCCTCAGTTCCTCGTTCCCCAGATCGGATGTAAACCCCGCGACAAGGATCGCACCGCCGACTTCCTGTCCCTCCTTCAACGTCTCGAAATATCTCAGGATGGTTATGCAACCTAGACTGTGGCCAACGAAGTAGCAATCCTTGTCGGGAATCCCGACGGTATTTGCCAAGTGCCTTACCCATTCATCCATTTTCGGGTGATCGGGATCCGGCATGGCCGGTATGAACACTTTGAATCCTTTTTGTTCCAGTTCCTTTTTCAGCCAGGGTTTCCAGCCGTCGTCCGGGCATCCTTCCCAACCGTGAATTACGAAGACCCTCTTCGCCATGCAATCAGCAAGTGGCATGAAGCACTGCAATCACACGTTTCTTCATCCTCGCCAAAGCGTTGAAGCGCTGTACCGCCTCGGGGGTCTTGACCGGAAGCAGCTGGATGCCGTGCACGCTTGCCGCTGTGGCTGCGGCAGCATCAATCTTGAGCATGCCGCTCATGCCCGTGCCAATCACGATGACCTCAGGGTCCTTCAATGCGAGGTCCTCGAATTCGGTCTTGGTGAAGTTGTGGGTCTTCTGCCTCTCTCTTATCTCACCGTCCCAATGGACATACAAATCGTTCTCATACTTCCTGCCATCGATCAGGATGCTCCCAAAAAAGGCATTATCTATTTTAGGCATGCACATCCTTGCGTTCCCAGATATAAATCCTTTTGATACGATGGTGGAGGCATGATAGAGCCGCCAAAAGAAAGGACGTTGCCGAGGCCGCGCGGCGCGGGACCTGAGATAGATCCATCCATTCTTTTCGTCGGCAGATACGGGACGCTAGAGATGGGGGAGGTTTTCGGGCCGATACAGAAAATCAAATACAATCTGTATGTCCAGGGGGTTTCTGCAAGAGTGCTTAGCAAGCTCCATCCTGATTATCTTTCTCCGGAAAAAGCCAAAGTAATTGAAAATACGGCAAATATCCCTCCGGTAAATCCTGACAAGGTACGCGCGCTGGAAGCAAAGAAAGGACATGACCAGATTGCGATAAACATGGCATTGGAAGAGGAAGTGATAAAAGTTGAACCCGCTGCCGCACCCTTCGTTGGTGGCCTCAAGACAACCGCGGACACGTCTGAGGCAACGACCGCGGTACAGCTCAAGGACGGACTCAAGATAATGGCAGGGTCTATTGAAAATCTGAGAGACATAACACTCGAAAGGGCCGCATTTGACTGGTTCAATATTCCGCACATGGACGGAACGCATCTTTACGATGCGGTCCCGACCGTTGTCGGGAGACCGTTCGTCCATTACGCGGAGATGCTTCACGATGACCTTACTGTAATGAAAATATTTTTTCGTCATTCCCTTATCGGAAAATGGGCCGACATAACCGGCAACCATCACTCGACAACCGATGCCGAAATCGATGGAATCGAGCTGGAGGAAGAGTTCTGCAAAGAACTGAAGATAAAACACATGATGGCGCCCGCCCAGGTACCGGGAAGGGAGTTCCTGACCGATGTGATGTACTCCCTCGCAAGAACAATGCAGACGGTCGGAAACCTTGCGCAGTATGTGGCATGGGGAAGGAGCGACGATGTCAACATATTCAGCTTCCCGCTGGGCAAGAAAGGGTCATCGGGGATGCCGCACAAGGACGCGAAGGGAGGAAATCCGACAACGGAGGAACAGGCGGAGTCATTTGAAAGCTACCTCAACGGCACGCTTGGAACATCACTGGCCACATGCAACATGAGGTATGCACGCGATCTTACGGGTTCGGCATCGGACAGGATAATATTCGAAGGCGCGTTCAAATGCGCCGATCATGCGATACGCGGGATGGCTGACGTGATGTACAAATTGAAGGTCAACCCGAAACGCGCCGAGGAAAGGGTGAAGCGCTCATACGGGATCATCACCTCCCCGCGGATACTCACCTACATGACCGACTCGAGAAAGGTGACCAACCCCATGCCCAGGAGCGTGGCCCACGACCTCATCGGACAGGCGGCGATAGAGGCTTACAGCACACAGACCGAATTCGCGGACATACTCCTCAAGAAGAACGAAATAGCGTCAAGGATACCGGAGGCCGAGATAAGACGCCTGGCTGACCCGACCGGATACATCGGCCGAAGTAAGGACATAATCGAGAAAGTCTACAAGACGTTCCACGGAAAGAAGACGTTCTGATTCAACGATTCTGCTGGCGGCCCATCTCGTCCCAAATCGTCTGATCTATCGGGCTGAACGGACCATCGGCCTGTTCACCCGTAATCATTTCCATCAGTTTCAGATACAGCCTGCTGGTCTCGGCTATCTCAGGGTCAGGCAGCGGCGGAATCAGTGGCTCCCTTGTCTTCGCCTTGCGAGCAGCCTCCAGTGCGGCGTGATGTCCTATCCTTCTGTAATATTGCCGCACGAACTCCTTGCTTACCTCGACTATCTCGTACTTAGGCTGCCCTTCTGAAGCATCATACACCGCTTTGTCGACGAACCTATCCTCGTCGCCGGTGCCGAAGGTGTCAATCAGCATCAGCTCGCGGTGCGGGCCGAAAGCGAACTCCATCTTGCCGTCCATGTGTATGAGCCCGCGCGGTTCGACCTCATCCGCCATCTTATCGAACATCATGCTGACTATCTCCTTCATCTCGTTGTACTCTGCAGGCATCATTCCGGCTATCCTGTAGGCCTCGTCAATCG
>Ga0315287_10005143_pt1 | contig 12861 bp, 28 predicted proteins | sample YL17G11_0_MG_FD_205037 | JGI IMG/M metagenome (GOLD analysis project Ga0315287, IMG submission 205037) | Sediment microbial communities from Yellowstone Lake, YNP, Wyoming, USA - YL17G11_0 | ecosystem: Environmental > Aquatic > Freshwater > Lake > Sediment | place: USA: Wyoming | collected...
AGACGATTGCCAAGCGTAACACAACCACTGGCAAGTTCTCGATCTGTTTTGACATGCGTCGTGTGAATGGCTCCGAGAGCTACATCATGGCAGAGTGTGAGTCCGCGGCAGTGTTCGACACAGCTCAGGCAGCCCACCTCGGAGGGGAACGGGCGGTGGAGCACTACAACCTGAACGACGGCGTGTTCCCTAACATGTGTGAAAGGTTTTGAGTATGACTGCATTCCTGCTTGGCGGCATTGCCGCCATCGTGATACTGCTGATAGTGGTTGCCATCGTGACACGAGGGTTTATCTTCACTGCCATCTGGTTTATGATCCTCGTAGGGATCAACAAGCTGTTGGGCAGAAATACTTTCAGTTAGTGGTTGACGCTTGGCCACAACTGCGTTATAATACAGCCATCGCAACAAGGAAAACAAATGAACGTTCAACTGAAAAACGATTTCAAGCAGGTATGTGTTTGGCCTGGTACCCTTGTTGGGTCTGACCAAATCGCTGAGTTTGAAAAGTTTGTCTTGGAAGACCTGGGCACTCGAGTGCAGTACCTTGAAGAGGTGTGCACATTTCCTGATTTCGACGAACGCACCGGTCAGCTCGTCGAAGGCACCGGCGGTCGTAACGATTTGTTCTTTGCAGTGCACCAAGAGGACTTGGGCAAGTTCGCAGTGCCTCGGTTTCGCTACGGCATGCGCTGGCTTGAGGACCTTTACGGCAATGGGCACGGAAAGCTGTATCCTGCACGTATTGTTGAATATATGTGCTGGGACGGTTACAAAGAAGAGTATCGACAATCTGAGGATGCGGTGCTATAATACAGCATCGCAACAAGGAGTTCCAAATGGCATTTAATATCCGGGATCAAGACACGTTCACTTTCGTAACCTGCAAGGAGTGTGGGCAGCGACATGATACCGAATCTGTGGAATTCCTCAACATTGAGGAAGATCAGTACGGATACGATTTGATGACGTTTACGTGCCCGGTTACCGGAAAGGCCACCAAATCGATTGTTTTTAGGGGGTGATGAATGGAAAATCCAAACCTTCAAAGAGATAAATTGCGTGAACTGCATAAGGAATCAAACTGGCAGGATTACAGGGATGTAAGTTTCTCTGACCTGAACTTTTTCTTGAAGGTGGCCCGTACAAAAAAGGACGCAGAAGCCTTTGATACGGCTGTTGATGTTTTGAAGCGGCTTAAAAAGCAGGTGACAGGAAAGGATTAGAGATCATATATCAATGCACACAGGGCGACGCCTCGAAGCCGTTGCTGATGTGTTGGGCAAGCCTCGGCCGAGACTTGACCAAAATGGGCACACCCACTTTCTTATATAATGTGGGGCAGGTTTCGAATCCTGCGCAGTGCATTGATATATGATTTTTGGTTGACCATTTGATAATTCCTTGTTATAATACAGCCATCGCAACAAGGAGTTCCAAATGACAAACAAGGCCCAAATCATTGAACTGCTGAAGACCCGTGATGTGGCAGTTGCCCGCGCTCTGGTTGTCTTGAACGAGCGGCAAACGGCGGATGAGCAAGTTCAAGAGACGGTGAAGTACCACAACGGAATGGGATTCCGCCCGTGCCATGCCCGTATGGGAACGTCCATGGCTAACTTCTACACCAAGTTCGGTCGCTTGTCTGAGAAGCAGATTGCCTACTGGCGCAAACTGGACAAGACTGGGAAAATGCGGATCGAGATCTACGCTGGTCAGCTGCTGCTGATCGCAGAGGCAAAGGCTGCGGCCTCTTTTGCAAGGGCCGAGGAACAGATGATTGAGCAAGAGGAACCCGTTCAGGCGTAAATAGAAATATGAATTACGACCTGACCCGCCAACTCGATGCATTCCCCCACATCCAAAAGAGATTGGCGATCCTTTGGGGGACAAGGGACTGCCGGCACTACATCCACAATTTGATAGTCGGGGAGCGCGAGGATGGGCTCTATCGCACGTCAAAAGGCTTTCCGCTGCATGTAGCACTGGTTTTGACAGAACTGCTTGGTGACCATGATTTGGCGTTCCCGCAATTCATCCCCACCGGCTCGGTCTGGGATCCAACGGCTGTTGACAGTCAATATTAATCCTGCTATAATACAGGCATATGAAAAAAGGCGAGATGCTCGGTAAGATGTTGCTTATAGCAACGGCTGCACACAATGGTCAATATGACCGTGGAGGGCGGCCGTACATCCTCCACCCACTCAAAGTGATGCATTACTTGAAGTCTGATGACGAGGAATTGCAGTGCATCGCCCTGGGGCACGATGTCATTGAGGACACAAAAGTAACCTATGCTGATCTTCGAGAATCTGGAATGTCTCCTCGAGTGGTACTTGGTATTGCAGCACTCACGAAGATGCCAGGGGAAACGTTGGATGAGTACAAGGAACGAGTGTTTGACAATCGAGATGCGATGATGGTGAAACTGCAGGACCTTCGCCACAACACAGACATTCGACGCCTGAAAGGTGTAACCGCCAAAGACCTTGAACGAGTGGCCAAGTACCACCAATTCTACCTAGAGATCCAGGAACGCTTGACCGTCTAGGTAAAACCTGTTATAATCCATTCATCACAACGGAGAAACGTATGCAACAACGTCCAAACAACTGGTTCCTGAGCATGTATTCCACTGAGGAATTGCTTCACATTCTGTTCAATTATTTCAAAGATGTGCATGGTGTGAGTTACGCCGGTGACGCCAACGGTCGATGTTCCGTGGTCAATGCGCTGGAAAACCTGGACGCATACACTGCTCGCTATCCTCAAGGGACTTGACCGAGCCTTGGTTAGGGGTTATAATACAGCCATCGCAACAGGAGAGCAATATGAGCTGGGACAGAGAAGGGCAAATGGTTGATGCCATGTACTTGGGTTCCCATCCTGTCTCCGGCTTCATAACCCACAGTCGCGTGAAATATGGCGGCAATGTGCAGCATACATTGGCCTTGGACAAGTCCATTCAGATCTACGGCGTTATCCGTACATATGTCTTGGTCGACGAGGATGAGTTGATCAAGGCTCCTGCAATTCGGCCTAGCCGATGTATACAAGGATATTAAAATGTTGACCAATAACATGCACACGATCGAGCTGGGGATTTTGACCATTCTGCTCGGCATTTCCACCATTGCATTTGGTGCAATACATATGCCAATCCTGGCACTCATCAGTTTTCTTATTGCAGTTGCATTTGGAATCGTGACCCTCCTCTTTTGGCTTGACATGACCAATGTTTGAGGATATAATGCATGCATGACGAAACACATGTTGATCGCGAAGCTCGATGGCAAAATCGTAGAGATCAGGAACATCACTCGTGATGTGATGTTTTCTGCTGAGAAGGATTGGGTTTGTGTTTGTTCCGAGCCCGGGAAGATGAACAGCCTGGGTGTGAAGTGGTACAGAGTGTCCGATGTTCGATTTGATTGGGTTCGTGAATTCAACTTTGGAGAGACGGTATGAGTGAAATTTCCGCGTTCATAGATTTACATTACTGGGCATTCTATTGGGCATATGCTTTCACCCAATCCATTTTCGTTGTTCGTATTAAGAATTTGTCTTCACTTCCGAGATTTACTGAAGGTGAGGCCTTTTTCGCGTGGATTGGGTTTGCACTGATCGCGCCACTTATGACAGCGGCCGCATTATACATTTGTGCAGCTTTCATGATTACCTTCTTGGCCGGTGGAAGTGCGGACGAACAAGCAAGGGAAGAACGTGCGATACAAGACAGGTTGATAGCCACTAGGATGACCAAAGATGTCCTTGACAAGGTTATGAAATAGCCGTATAATACGGTCATCGTAACTAGGAGCATCTATGCCCACAGCGACTGTTCAGGAATCCAAGTACCTCAATCACTCACATCCTGATGCTTTCGTGGATTGGGAGAAGAGGGAACCTGCCTTCGGATGCACCAAAGAGTGCCCGCGATGCAAAGGTTATGGTGGGTGGAACCTGGCGCTCAACCAATACGGGATGCCTGCAGGGTACGCCAATACTCCCTTCAATCGCAATCGCTATATGCATTTCAGGTGCATGTGCTCGCATTGTCAAGGTTGGGGATACATTGCCCCTGAAGAGACATGCACCGGGCATGACTGGGAGTTTGTACAGAACTTGGGCAGGTGTTATAATAGGTACAAGTGCAAGCATTGTGGACAGATATCTGATGTTGACAGTAGCGATTGAACCTGCTAAAATGCAGTCATAACAAGGAATACGAAATGCCATACCAGAAAATCAAATGCCCATATGGGCACACCTTCCAGGCATACCTGAGTCGCCCTAAACAGAAGGTCACTTGTCCAGATTGCATGCGGGCCCGTGACAATGATTCCCCCACCGTTAATGCACCAGTGACAACCGACTTCGTTGTTGACGTGTCATTTGGATCCCTGGTTGAAACTACACCCCAATCTGAATCGTTCTCGTCAGGTGGCGGCGGTGATTATGGCGGAGGCGGTGCATCTGGATCGTGGGGTGATTCCAGTTCTGATTCATCGTCATCTTCATCGTCGGATTCAGGAAGCTCGGACAGTAGCAGTTCAAGTTCTGACTGAGGAATGGTCTCCTGAACCTCCTTGACAATCTGGAGTAGGCCTGCTATAATGCAAGCCTGCTTCGAAGGACCTCTCCGGGATGGACGGCAAGGCTGGGCAACACAATAATAACCCTACGATACAAATGGTCATTGACCAACCATGGTTTTCTTGTTATAATACAGCCATCGCAACAAGGAGTTAAACATGCAAGAAAAGATGGACTTGGTACGTGAAAAGGTAGCAAAAATTGTTGAGCGGGCCAACGCATTGTTTAACATTTCTCTGCCCACCATCCAAGTGCGTTTTGATCTCCGTGGCCAGGCCGCTGGACAAGCGTCCCACAGGTTCGGACAGTATGCCATGCGTTTCAACCGCGACATGCTGACCAATGCGGGTTGGGATCATTTGATCAACAACACCGTGCCCCACGAAATTGCCCACATTGTGTGTTATTTCAAACCCACGTTGGGTCGTAGGCACGACGCTGGTTGGAAGCGCGTCTGCCGCATGTTGGGTGGGAATGGTCAACGGTGTTTCTCACAAGATGACGCGCCGGTTGTGTACGCAAAAGGCCGTACTTTCACCTACACCGCAACCACTGGCACCGTGCATAATGTGTCCGAGAAACTGCACAAAAACATCCAAATGGGTCGCACCTATACGCTCAAAAAATGCAGGGGTAAGCTCAACAAGGAGTGCAGCTTTGAAATCTACAATCCTGCAAAGGTTGCGCTGGCCAAGCCTGCTGCAAAGCCCGCGGCGCCGGTCGTTGCTCCTCCTGCTGCCCCACGTATGCCCGTGTCGTTTGCGCCTGCTGTAGGCGGTTCTAGCAAGGCGGATCAGGTCCGTTCGCGCATATACAATGCAAAGCGGAACAATGAGCGGGCTGAGGTTGTGATAGAATGGGCGATGGCAATGCTGGGCATGAAGCGCGCCTTGGCCACCGCGTATGTTACAAATAACTGGGGCAAGGTGGCATAATTTGGTAGACAGGGTCCCGGGACCCTGTTATAATCCAATCATCGCTAAACAGGACGCAAAATGAAACTTACTCTCCCAACGATTAACAGTTCAGCCTTCTATGTTGATCGCGAGTTTCGTGACATCACCGCTGACATCTCGGACTTCGGTAAGGGGTTTGATTTCAGCATGCTGTATGATGACGCATGCGACGTGGGCCTGTCCGTGCGGGGACCAGACGGTAAGGTTAGTGACTGGTATCTTGCGGATGTTGGTTACTGCCCAACAGACCCGTCAGACCTGATCGGCTGGACATTGAAGCCCACAGCTGAAACTCTCCGCAAGTATCCTGGGCTGAAAGGTTACACAATGTACATTGACAACGACTGAGGATGGGGTTATAATAGACGCATGAACACACAACCTGCCCCCAAAATCGCAACTGATGCTATTCAGGACGAACTGTGGTACTCAGATGAGTACGTCAACTATATAATGGACAATTGCGGTGGTGAGCGCATCATCTGCAACGGAGACACACTGCTCGAGGCGATGGAGGACCTTTACCTCTGGGACTCATTTCTCGATTCATTGGGATACGAACTCCCTTGACAGTTTGGTAAGATCCTGCTATAATGCAGGCATTGCAACACACTGGAGATAGATATGCTGACCGTTGAAATACACGACGCTGATCAAGGCTCGTATACTGAGTTCCATGTGGTTGAATGGACTGGTCGAATTGGTCAGTCGGTGGCAAGGTTCTACTCCCGCGCTGATGCTGAAGAGCACCTCAAATGCATGGAATGGGAGTCGATGCAGGAAATCTTTGCAGAGTTTGGTTGATCAGGCATTTGCCGAAGTCGCAGTCTTTCTAGAGCCTGTCATTATAACTTAAGAGCTAAAATGACATTATTTGAAATATCAAGTAGTATAATTTCTCTTTACCGTGGCATGGCATTAGAAGAATTTAATAGATTGCAGCGCACGAGGATATACTCTCCTAATGTTCATAATCCGCATAATGATGCGACAATAAATTTAGAGACTGCAAGGTATTATGCATCAACAAAAATCCATGATGATCCAGGCGTAGTAATTCAATTTGATGTTCCGTTAGCGTGTGTAAAACAAGATGAAATATATTTGGAAGACTATAAAATTATTAAAGGTTTCAAGCTAACAAAGTATAGAAAAGTTTAATGTATAATTTTGCTTAGTTAGGGTATAATGCTCTTATGAAAGCAACTATTGGTCAGTTGGCGTCAACAATTCAGAGTTTGGTTGACCAGGCAACGGTTTCTGGTTATAATACAGTTCTCAACAACGCACATTAAAGGAAACAAAATGCGCAAGATCCGTAAGCAGGCCCAACGTAAGGTGCTCGTCGCTGCCCATGAATATTGGTTCCGCGCCGCGTTCTTGGCTGCGGCTAAGCTCAAGTAAGAAACAAGTGGTTGCCGACACCTTAGTCGGATAGTTCCTAGTAGGTACGCGCAGGCGAACGGAACGACCTAGACGCGGGGCGCGCAAGGAGGATGCAAGACCTCCACCAATTAGTTGGTTGACTTTCTGCCAATCTGGCCTTATAATACACTTCTCGCAACGCATTAACAAGGAAACGAAATGAACTTGCTCATGATCAACACGGTTCGTGTCCAGGCTGGTTTGAAGGAGTTGGCCCCGAACCCGGCCAAGGCGGAGCAGAAGAAGCGCCAAGCGGCCAACCACGCGGCTCGCGCCGCGGCCAACCGTGACCTTCGTTCCCTCCGCAATGGTGGGAAGGCCAAGGGATAAAGGGGACCTCCTTGGTTGACCTTCCCCGAAGATCGTCGTATAATACACTTCTCACAACGCAACAGGAGTAGATATGAAAGAGAATCTGGCGCAAGTGGTCAAGGTGGCAGTGGAAGAGGCCCAGAAGGCTGCGGCCAAGGCAACGAACGATTTCCTGGCGAAGCACGGAGAGGCTCATTTTAATTGCGGCTTTGCGTGGGTGGTGGTGTCCGAGAAGGGATCCACAAAGATGGGGCGGGCATTGACGGCCAATGGATTCCAGAAGTCGTACCACGGTGGTCTCGAGTGGTGGAACCCGTCGGGAAATTTCACGCAGGACATGACGGCCAAGGAAGTGGGTGCTTTCGAGGCTGCGCGTGAGCTGAGTCGGATTCTGGGTGTGAAGGCATACTGCGGTTCGAGGTTGGATTGATCTTGGTTGACAGGGACTGCGGTCCCTGTTATAATGATGCGGTGCGAAAGGATGTATGAAATGAAGATTGTATGGAAATATCCCGGCTGGGGTTGGCGCATGTATGGTCTGCTGAACATCACCAAGCGTCCCTATTGGTTCATTGGGTTCAGCCGACAATGGGAAGAACCGTCATGAAGCTGCTATCGCGGCCCTAGCAAGGAAGGCTTGACCGGCCCTTCGTTAGACGTTATAATCCAGCTCTCGCAACGCAATTAGGAACACCATGTCACTTCGCAAATACCTGGAACAGAAGAACGCGATGTCCCGCATCTTCAAACAACCCGTCTACGAGATCAACTATTTGACGGCCAAGGATGCCGAAGAGATTTTCAGAGGCCTGGATGGCGCGCTCTCGCCTGAGAACCTTTCTTGCGACGGTGAACTGCCCCGCGCCAAAGTTCAAGCCCGTTACAAGCTCTACATGTCGGCAATCGCAGACCTGGAAAAGATGGGGTTCAAACGGCCCCAGATGTACTCGATCTGATTCCTTATGTCGAGGCCTTGACCAGGCCTCGATTTGGCGTTATAATCCAGCTATCGCAACAAAGGAGCTAACATGCTTACACTGAATCAAGTAACCAAGGTTTACTCGGGCATCAATGGTCGTTGCTGCTGCGGCTGTGCAGGCAAGCATACGACACGCGAGGAAAGCCCGCGCAGTGTTAAGCTAATCTTCAACAAGATCCTCAAAGCGGGTGCGCAGCAAGACAGCCCGTCCGACAACCACATCTATGCAGTGGCTGGCAAGCGCCTCTACGTTGCATATAGCGATTGACTCTCGACGGGATTGGTGTTATAATACGTACTTCGCAACAAGGAGTTAATATGATCCACATGGAACGCATCCTCGACGAGGTCAACGCAACGATCGGCGACATGCTGCAGGACATGACAGAGGGCACCGAGGAGCATCGTACAGCATGGGGCAAGGTTCTCGATCCTCGCGCAATACCGTATCGCTTCTGGTTCAATCGCGAAACGCTTGTAGTGCCAAACCAGTACATGCGGACGCTGGATTATTACGGCGGGTTCGAGTACGTCAAAGATGAGTGCCGTGCCGTGGTCGGCGATTACACCGTGTTTTCCGACGATACGTGGCGTGTCCGGACGGTCATCGGGGCCTTGTGCGGCGATGAAGAGGCGGAGGTGCGAGGCGAGGACGACGAGGAATAACCCGGGACCCGAAAGGGTCTTTGGTTGACTGACCTCTCAAGAGGCCTTATAATACGTCTATCGCAACAACACACACAAGGAACTACATGAACGCAAAGATTGAACTCATCGACGGTAACTGGGTTGGCACGATCAACGGCAAGAAGGTTACCAGCTCGTACGATCAGACCCGTACGGTTAAGATGATGTCCAAAGCCGGCTACCCGAACGCGGTGATCGTGGGTGCGGACGTAACGGAAGAAGTGGAAGAAGACGATCAGAGCCAATGGCCGATCAACCAGCGTTTCGCGTTTGTGACGCAACTGGTAACCATGCTTGCCAAGGGCCATGCAACGAGCGTGATCATTACGGGTCCCGGCGGGCTGGGCAAGACGCACACCGTGCGCGAGGCGTTGGCCTTGAACGGTTTGGAAGATGCGTCCGCGTTCGACACCAACCTGCCAAAGCATAAGACCTACTTGATGGTCAAGGGATACTCGACTGCAAAGGGCCTCTACCGTACGCTGTTCGAGAACAAGGATAACGTGATCGTGTTCGACGACTGCGACGACGTGCTCAAGGACATGACTGCAATGAACCTGCTCAAGGGTGCGTTGGACAGTTACGACAAGCGGGTGATCTCGTGGAATGCGGAAAGCTTGGGCGACGATCTGCCACGGTCCTTCCTGTTCACGGGTCGCGTGATCTTTGTGTCCAACATGAAGCGGGCCAAGATCTCGGATGCCCTGCTTACCCGCGCATACTGCGTTGACCTCAAGATGACCCGTGAGCAAAAGCTGGAGCGGATGACGCACATGGTGGCGCAGGACAATTTCCTCCCGGGCTTTGACCAGCGGCACAAGGATGAAGCAATGCAACTGATCAACAAGGTTGCGGACCGTGCGCGTGAGCTCAGCCTGCGTACCCTGCAAGCCGTGATCCGCATCCGTGCAGCAGGCGGCAACTGGAGAGAGCTTGCGGAGTATGCACTGACGAACTAAGGTTGACAGGGGCTTAGGCCCCTGTTATAATACAGCCATCGCAACAACACACAGAAGGAACACAAATGAATTTGGACTCTACCACAGTTGAAGGCAAGGTTGTGAAGGTTGGTGACAGTGTTGGTTTCAAGTGTGACATTGAGCAGGGCGGAAAGATCACCAAGATCACCCGCACGGCTCATGGCGTGATGCTCACCTTGACTTCCAAGTATGGCTTCCATGGTGAGTACATTGGTGGGCAGACCGTGACCCAACAGGCGGCCCAGGATTGCTGGGTGGACTAGAGTGAGCCTATCCATTTTACTATCTTTCCTTTGCCTGGCCTACTGCACACACCTAGCAGTAGAGGCCAGCGGTTGGTTCAGGGCCTTCTGCATCGCGGGGGTACTGATCAATATCGCCGCGGTCCTTGCTCAATTATTCCTCTAGGTTTGGTAGACCTCCTAGCCAAATGAGGCTATAATGCAGGCATGCACACACACTACTACACACAGCCGCTTGCTACTAGCCCCCACCATAAGGCTAACTCCCGCGCTATAGTCGACGCGCATCTGGCCGGCCTGCCTTTCTCCTGGGTCTCCACCGGCATGGTCTGCCAACGCTGGTCGGCCCATTACGCGGCGATTGGATATTGGGGTAGACCAAAATAAGATTTGGTGCTATAATGTCCCGGGGAGGAGGCCTCCCCGGGGTGGCAGGGGTGAGGTGGTGTGCATAGGCGAGCAGGCGATGCTGGCTGGCGAGCGCAAGCAGGCCCCCTCCCTCTTTCTCGAGAAACCTTCTCTTCTAGAAGAATTCTCTCTAATTCTCTCTAATTCTTGAGGGCACCGGTCGCAAATCAGGGGCTACCCGGGGCCTGCGTATCTATTTTTCGCTGCGCCGCAAATTTTGGTACGTACCCGATATTTTCGCTCCCTTGAAATTTTTTTAAAAATATTTTTCGCATTCCCTATATAAATATCACGGTATGCATATATTTGAACTTTTCGACGCCCCGACCTCCCATCCTACCCACTGGAGGGAATATGGTAGTAGAGCCAGTGGTAGTAAGATAGCACAAACTCAATTCACATCGGACAGAGTACTAGAAGTTTTCTTCCTTTATAGACCTCCCGAGTATGTTTCCATATCTTTCTCCGTTGATAACTCCATGGGCATCACTAATTCCGAGACCATTTTGAAGTATTTGCCACCGTCGCTGCCAATATAAAGGAATGGATAAAAACAAATTCTCCCACTTTTATTAAGTTTACCGCCGCCTCAGATGAGCCTTCCAGGGTAAAACTATATCAACGCATGGCCTCCCGCATTCCAGGATATACGAATATTAGCAATAATGAGGAGTTATGGCCCCCCAATTTTGATACAAGATACGATAATCCGCATGACATTCCGTTTGTCCTAATTAAAAGTTCAGAGCTTCGCGGTGGCGGTGTCCCCAAGAAAAATAACGTCAATGAACTATTTGATAAACCAGCTATCAATAAAACTGATTGGGATTCCAGTTATAGTAAATCGGTTGCACGTACAATTCTTACTTCCGGTAAACTGCTTAGGACTTCATTTTTTCTAATTAGAGTATATGACGATATCTCCGATGAGCCAGATGCCGGCTCTGTAGCATACAGCAGAACAACAATTGTGTTCTCAGTTGATTCAGTAGAAGGAATAACTGGTTCAAATGAACATTTTGAAGTATTTGCCACCGTTGCTGCCAATATAAAGGAATGGTTGAATAGGCAAGGCAATCGTCCTCCGAACTTTATAACATTCACATCCGATAATGATGAACCATCTAGAGTCAAACTGTATGCCCGTATGGCTTCTCGAATTCCCGGATATACCAATATTTCTGACCATAAAGAATTATGGCCATCTTCTTTAAAAGAAGAGGATTCCAGTTATGAATCTATGTTCGTATTGAAACGAATATGAAACATACTTTTAGACCAGTTTCCCATTGGTGTATTGGCCCATTACGCAACCAATATGGATACGTTATTCAGGTTGCCGAGATAGGGGAAACTTGGATTTTGAGGTGGTTATCCCCATCTGGAGATATTGGTTGTAAATATTTTGGCAATTATGAAAATGTCATTAAAGCCATTCATACACTTAATGCGAGTACGGAAAATTAATATGAGAATAACAGAACTATTTGATACAGATATAAAAACAAAAAGTGGAGAGCATGACTTGAAATCTCTCAGTAAATCATATCGCAAATCGTATAATACCGGTCATTTTTCCCATGTGGAGAATGATCCCGAAGATCCTCATATGGTTATTAAGAAATCACGTATTCCAATACCCCTTCAGGATGATGCATATTACCAATATGTAAAAACAGCAAAGCCGTTTTTCAAAAGTAATCCATTTTTACCCCGTATATATAGCGTGGAAGCAACTGTTGATAAACAAGGGAAAGCCATTCCAAATTATCGAATAGAAAAATTATATTCACTTGATGATGAACAAGTGACGTCTAAAGTATTAGAGGCAATCGCAATGTCTATTAGTCCCGGACATGGATGGGATGAGAAAATTTCACCTAATCTAGAATATCCATCCGATTTGGAGGGAGATAATTTTTATTCCATGTCTAAAAATAATATGATCTCTCATATCGCAATAACTATACAGCACTATGCACATGGACGAAATAAACCGAATGTTGATTCAATTGGAAAAACAGATCACTCCAAAACTTCACTAGGTTCTTTGATAAGGCAGGCGATTGGCATATTTAATAGGGTAAAGAAGGGGAATATAGCTTTCAGATTTGATCTTCATCAGGGAAATTTCATGGTTAGATTTACATCGGTTGGGCCACAATTAGTGTTTACAGATCCTCTTGCAGGAGATACTGATGACAAGGCTGCTGAATTGCCTCCTTCCGGGAGTCCAAAAGCGTCTAGGCCCCAAGACGGTGCACCACAAACG
>Ga0315287_10005144_pt1 | contig 12861 bp, 8 predicted proteins | sample YL17G11_0_MG_FD_205037 | JGI IMG/M metagenome (GOLD analysis project Ga0315287, IMG submission 205037) | Sediment microbial communities from Yellowstone Lake, YNP, Wyoming, USA - YL17G11_0 | ecosystem: Environmental > Aquatic > Freshwater > Lake > Sediment | place: USA: Wyoming | collected...
CCAAGGGCCTGGAGGTTTTGCTCCATCACCCCGGGGATATTGACAACTTGTACCAGGCAAATTTCGACCCGTTTTATGCGCGGGTGAGCGCGCCTTGCCTGTTGCTCGCCGGCTGGTACGACATGTTCACCGGGCCGCAGCTTGAGGACTTCAAACGCATGCGCCAGGAGGGCAAAGACGACGCGAAAATGACTAGGATCATCATCGGGCCCTGGACCCACGGCGCGCCCGGCATACCCAACAACCCCATGTTCCACCAGAGCATGACTTCCGGGATCGGGATCACCGGCAGGGAAATGATGGCGTGGTATGACCACTGGCTCAAGGGCAAGGACAACGGCGCGGAAAAGGCGGCGCCCATGAAAATTTTCGTCATGGGCGAGAACCAATGGCGCGATGAGAACGAATGGCCGCTGGCCCGCACCAAATGGACATCCTTTTATCTTCACAGCAGCGGCAAGGCCAACAGCGACAAGGCAGACGGCAAACTGGACATGACTGCGCCCGCAAAAGAAAGTTCTGACCAGTTTGATTACGACCCCGCCAACCCGGTGCCGACCATGGGCGGGAATTTCCTCCCCTCGCCCAAATTCCAGGCTGGAGCCATGGACCAGGCCAAGATTGAAAAGAGGGAAGATGTGCTGGTCTATGTTACGGACCCGTTGCAATCGCCGGTCGAGGTGACAGGCCCGGTCAAGATGATTCTATATGCTAGGAGCGACGCCCGGGACACGGACTTCACCGCCAAGCTGGTGGACGTCTGGCCGGATGGAAAAGTCATCAACCTCTGCGACGGCATCATCCGCGCCAGGTACCGCTCAAGCATAACCAATCCTTCGGAAATCGTGCCCGGCAAGATCTATCAATACGAGATCGATATGTGGGCCACGAGCAACCTGTTCAAAGCCGGGCACCGCATCGGCCTGGAAATTTCCTCCAGCAACTTTCCTCAGTTCGACCGCAACACCAACTGCCTGGGAGAGGGATACGGGGAATGCCATAAAATTGCGCACCAGACAATTTTGCATGATTTGGAAAACCAGTCCCGGCTGGTGCTGCCCGTGATTCCCCGGTAGAAGGTTCAGGGAGGATTGATGAAGATACCACAAGCCATTAAAATTTTTTCGGTGGTCTGCCTGGCTGCCTGCATGCTGATTTTTACGGGCGCCAAACTGGGCGCCGAATGTGAACGTCCTCTCTCGTCGCCCATCAAGGTAAATGTGGAACAGACTTTTCAAAGCCTGCTGGCCGACGAAGACACGGACGGGGATGCCAAAATAACCATAGACGACCGTCAGGCCGGGACCTCGGACAAAGGCGACAAAACTTTCACCCTTGAGAGCCAGGACGGGAAATGTGCGGTGGTTAACGGTAACTACCAGTTGTCGCTCCTTTTGCAGGAGCTTGCCCTGGCGCGGGAGAGCGGAGCGCGCGAACTTGAGGTCACGCCCGCGATGATGGCCGAGCGGCCCGCGGATCGCATCTCCCGGCTCATCCGCGAGAGATATTGGGACGCGCTCACCCGCCGTATTGACGCCGAGCATCTAAGCGCCATGCTCACCGACGAAAAACAGGTTTCGGTTGACGGGTACAGACATTTGTACGTTCCCGGTGATGACCTTGCGGCGTTTGCATACTTTGAAAAGGCCGGCTCGCTCCACCCGGAGTGGAAGCTCAAGGTCGGGCTGTTGCCGGAAAAGATCACCCCGGAATATGTGCGCGGGCTAGACGGACGGCACGGCATTTTAAGCCTCAGGCTGATTGACGACAACGGCACAATCAAAGGTGTTCCTTTTGTGGTTCCGGGCGGGCGGTTCAACGAGATGTATGGATGGGACTCCTACTTTGAGTCGCTCGGGCTGATAGCCGACGGCAGGCCCGAACTAGCGCGCGCCATGGTTGATAATTTTGTGTATCAGATTGAGCATTACGGTAAAATCCTCAACGCCAACCGCAGCTACTATCTGACGCGCTCGCAGCCTCCCTTCCTCACCTCAATGGCGCTCGCGGTTTACGATTCCGGGCCCAAAGACGCGGCGGAAAAGGAATGGCTGGCCGGGGTTTTCCGCGCGGCCATCAAGGAATACCGCCAGGTCTGGATGGGGCCGGAGCGTTTGACCGACACGGGTCTTTCGCGCGCTTTTGATTCCGGTCGCGGCCCCTGCCCGGAGGTGGAGCCGGGGCATTACGACTACATAGTCAGGCCTTATGCGGATGCGGCCGGGCTTTCGCCCGCGGAGTGGCTGGAGCAATATGAGGCCGGAAAGATTTCCAGCCCGGAGATGGACAAGTTTTTTGTCCACGACCGGGCGGTTCGCGAAGCCGGGGCGGACACCACTTGGCGTTTTGACAACCGCGCAGCTGATTTTGTGAGCGTGGATCTGAACTCTCTGCTTTACAAATACGAAACCGACATCGCAGACACAATTCAAAATAAATTTGGCGGCAGTCTCCGGATGCCGGACGGCTCAATAGAAACATCCAAGTCCTGGCGCGACAGGGCGAGCCGCAGAAAAGCAGCAATTAACAAGCTCATGTGGTCCCAGGAAAAGGGAATGTTTTTTGACTACGATTTTATCAACCACAAAAGGTCCGGGTATGTAAGCGCAACAACCTTCTACCCGCTCTGGGCAGGATTCGCAACCAAACAGCAGGCGGCCGCGCTGGTTAAAAACGCGCTCCCGCCTTTGGAGATGCCGGGAGGGGTGGCGACCACGGCGGAGAAGTCGCGCGGGCCCATCACAGAGGCCCGGCCGCAGCGCCAGTGGGATTACCCGTATGGCTGGGCTCCCCATCAAATGCTTATCTGGAAGGGACTGTCCAATTATGGCTACCAGCAGGACGCCCGGCGCCAGGCCTACAAATGGCTCTACATGATCACCCGCAACGCCGTGGACTACAACGGGGTTATCCCGGAGAAGTACGACGTGGTTGCCATGACCCACCAGGTGTTCGCGGAATACGGCAATGTTGGCACCAAGTTCAGTTACATCACCAAGGAAGGATTCGGATGGATGAACGCATCCTACCAGGTCGGCCTCAAGCTGCTTACCCCGGAAATGAGGAAAAAATTAAACGGGCTGGCAAAGCCGGAACAGGTATTTGCCAAATCAAGGCCCTGATCAGGATTGGGTGCAGGAAAAAATATCTAAGAAGTCAAGGAATCGGAGGTTGACGATGAAAAAATTATGGCTCGCCCTTTTCGCCCTCGCCGCCTGGCCGCTGATGGCCGGCGCCGCCGGCCCGCACTGGAAGCCGGAGATCACCGGCCCCTGGCGCACCCTCTTCCGCCCGACCATCGCCGGCAACTTCATCAACGACCACTGCGTCTTCAAAGACCCCAAAGGTGACTGGCACCTGGTCGGCATCACCAGCCTCAAGCATCCCATGATCGGCAACACCGAATTCTGGTTCGCCCATGGCGTCACCCCGGCTCTGCTCTCCCCCATGCGCGAACTGCCCGCGCTGTTCAAGGGCTGGCCCGACAAAAAACTGAAGTGGGCCCCCCACGCGGTGTGGGACGGCAGCACCCTCCACCTTTTCGCCGGCCCCGGCCCCATCCGCCACTTCACCTCCCAAGACGGCTCCGACTTCAAGTACGTGGACATAGCGGTCAAGAACAACTACCCCTTCCTGCGCGACACCATGGTGTTCCGGCTGGCATCGGGCGAGTGGATCATGTACGCGACCGACCTGGTCAAGGGGGTGGACTCGGTCTCGGCGTGGCGCTCGAAGGATTTGTACCAGTGGAGCCCGGCGGGGGTGGTATTCTCGGCGGTGCGGCCGGCGCCGGTGTTCGCGCCGGTGCCCAGCTCGTCGTGCGAGTCGCCCTTCGTGGTCCAGCGCGATGATGGGTATTACCTGTTCATGACACTGACCGTCACCGACGACAAGACTTACATGCGGTCGCCGGTGTTCTTCTCGACCGATCCACTGAATTTCGGCCGCTACGCGGCTGGCGGCAAGGGCGAGACGGCGAAGTTGGTGACCATCCTGGAGACCCACGCGCCGGAGTTGATCCAGGACGGCGAACAGTGGTACATCACCAACGCCGGCTGGCCCGGCCACCCCCGCCCCGCCGGCTGCCCGGACGGGCAGGCCTGCATCGCCGAGCTTACCTGGAAGCCGATGATCCCGTAGGAGCCTTGGAGTACGGAGCCGGCAACGACACTTACAACGTGCAGAAATTTTCGACAGGAGAAACGCCCAACTGGTGAGCATGACTCGGCACATTGAATTCAAGCCCGTGCTGGAGAAGGAGGAAATTGCCAAATGAAAGGTAATATGTTGAAGGTAATCCCGGCGTTACTGGTTATCTTGTTCACGCTCCTCATCTCCCTTCCCGCCCTCGCTGCGGGCCTCTCCGCCGGCTCGGCCTCAGCCGACATCACCCCCGAGCCCAACGAGAAGCTCCCGTCCTTCGGCTACCTCCCGCGCGGCAGCAAACCGATGAAGGGCGTGCACGACCGGCTCTACTGCGACACCCTGGTCCTCGCCGACGGGCAGGCCCAGCTCGCCATCGCCACCTGCGACATGACCATGATCACCCCCGAGTTCCGCAACAAAATCCTCGCCGGCCTCACTGCCGAGGGCTTCAACACGAACAACGTGCTCATCACCGCGAGCCACACCCACTCCGGACCTGGAAGCATGATAAACAACCCGATTTTTAACATCCTCTTCGGCCGATACAACGACAAGTACACCCAGCGCGCGGCCGACGCGGTGGTTGCTGCCATCCGCGAGGCCAAGAACGGGATGAAGCCTTCGACCCTGTGGCTGGCCCAGGGCCGGCTGGAGGACGTGGTCCGCAACCGCCGCGACCCGGCCCGGTCCTATGATTACGTGAAGACCCGCCGCTTCAAGGACACCTACGACCCGAAGAACCCGAAGAACGACACCGACCCGGTCCTTACTGTAATGCGCTTCGACGGCGAGGACGGCAAGCCGATGGCGATCCTATATCACTTCGCCATGCACGGCACGGTGCTGGGTTCGGACAACTGGGAGTTTTCCGCCGATTGGATCGGCGCCGCCCGCAAGAAACTCCAGGCGGCCTATCCCGGGGCGGGGGTCCTCTACTTCAACGGCGCCGAGGGCGACCAGGCCCCGACCATGCTCTACGACCAGAACACCGATTGGCAGTATGTCGAAATCATCGGAGGCAAGGTGGCCGATGGGGTGATCGGGCTGATGGACAAGGCTGCGGCCGTCAACACCGCGCCGATCCGCTCGGCCCAGATCACCCGGCCGATGGAGCCGACCGGGACGGTGGCGGGCTACAAGCTGGGCAAGAGTCTGCTAAGGAGGTGGCTCCCGGACATGACGCTGATGGGCGTGCGGATCGGCGATATCGGGCTGATGTGCTGCCCGGTTGAGATGGTGAACGCAGTTGGGATCACGATTAATGACGGCGCCCGGGTCCAGGGGGTGAAATACCCGCTGGTGGTCGGGCTGGCCAATGTCTACCGGTTCTACACCGCCGCCCCGGAGGACTGGGAGGAAGGCGGCATGGAGGTGGACGGCACGGTGTTCGGGATCACCGAAGCCGCGGTCATCGTGGGCGAGCAACAGATGCTGATGCGGAGGCTGTTCGCCAATTGAATGCTGGGAAGGAGGAATTGCGAGATGAAAAGCAATCACTTGAAAGTGATCCCTGCGGTTCTGGTCATGGTCCTGCTGAGCCAGTGCGCGGTCCAGTTTTACCCGCGCAAGGTGACGCCGAAGGAAAAATTCACGTCCAACGTGGCGTTCGCGATCGATTCCCTGGGCGCGCTTTTGTCCCGTGACGTCGCGGCCCGCGAGTCCAAGCGGCCCGAGAACCAGGCCCTGCTCGTCAAGAACTACATGTTCTACGCCGACCCCAAGTTCCACGACCCCAAGAATTTCATCGCCGCGCCCGCTGCGATCAAGGACATGAAGATGGAGCTGTTGGATGACACGAAGGACTACCAGGCGTTTTATTGCTCCTGGCCGAGCTTTTATAAGCCGGTCAACCCCGAGTTCCAGAAGTTATACGACACCTACCAGGAGGACTGGACGGTCTACGCGATCTATATCAAGAGCAAAAAGCCGAACCGCGCGGCCATGGTTGTGACCCACGGCTGGACCGTCGGAGACGTGCGCAAGTCGTACAAGAGCGCGTCCACCCGCGCGCTGCGGCCGGTCGGGCTCGGGTTCGATGTGCTCTTCATCCAGCAGCCCTACCACGGGCTGCGCGCGCCCAAGGGCTCTTTCTTCTCGGGCTCGATGTTTTTAAGCGCCGAGGTTAGTCGGTTGAACGAGGCGGTCTGCCAGTCGGTTACCGACATGCGCTCGGGTGTGCACTGGCTCAAGTCGCAGGGCTACCAGGTGGTGGGCATGTATGGCGGCAGCCTGGGCGGGATCGTCACGCTTGATACAGCCGTGACCGAGCCCATGCTCGACTTCATCATTGCCTGGGTCCCGCCCAGCAGTTTGGCTGAAATCATAACCCAGTCCCAGCTCGTGCCCTACGTGGCTCAGAACAACTGGGACTCCGGGATCGGGCTCGGCACCGCGCGCCAGATCTTCTACCCGACCAGCCCGGCCAATTTCCAGCCCGCGATCTCCAAGGACGATGTTTTGATCGTGGCGGGCATGGGCGATAATTTCGTGCCCGTCAACCAGCCGATCACCGTGTGGGAGAACTGGGGCAAGCCGGAGATCTATTGGTTCGCGGGCGGGCACGTCGCAACCTTCGGTATTAAGCAGGTGCTCAAGGCGGAGGATGAATTCCTGGCGAGGCAATTGAAGAAATTGAACTGACCAAGCCGGCGGTTTCATGGTAATTGGGTGGCAATCACTTCAGGAGGGTTGTTAATGAATAGTATGTATTATGTCCGGAAAATGATGCTTGCGACTGTTACGCTCCTTGTGAGCATATCTTTTGCCGCCAAGGCTGATGATTTATGCTCCACGCCAGTCACAACCAGGACCGGACAGGTGAGCGGCATGGCTGATATGGCTTCCAAGACCTGCGCCTGGCTAGGCATGCCTTACGCTGCGCCTCCGGTGGGAGAAAACCGCTGGCGCGCGCCTCAACCCGCGGTGCCATGGTCCGGGGTGCGCGAGACAAAAGCTTTTGGCCAGCGCTGCATGCAGTCCGGCGGTCCTATGGAAAGCATGTCCGAGGACTGCCTTACGCTCAATATCTGGCGGCCGGACAAGCCGGGCAAGTTCCCGGTCATGATTTTTATTCATGGCGGCGCCTATGTTGTGGGCTGGAGTAAAGATGACCTCGGTGGCAAGCTTGCAGAATTCGGTGATGTAATTGTGATTACCTTCGACTATCGGCTTGGCGCGTTCGGATTTCTCGCCACTCCGGCCCTGCGCGAGGAAGACCCTGACAAAAGTGCGGGCTCTTACGGCTCGCTCGACCAGATTGCCGCGCTCAAATGGGTCCATGACAACATAGCCAATTTCGGCGGAGACCCGTCCAATATCACCATCTTCGGACAGTCCGCGGGGGGATGGAGCGTCTGCACCCTGCTCGCCAGCCCACTGGCCAAGGGCCTCTTCTCCCGAGCCATCATTGAAAGCGGCGGGTGCGAGTCCACGGAAACTCTCGATCAGGGTTATGCAACGGGCGCGATTGTCGCTAAAAAAGTCGGGTGCAAGGTTGATGATCTAAAATGCCTGCGCGCGGTGCCCGCGGAAAAACTGGTGGTAAGCGGGGCAGACGACATTTTCAAGAAGGGTTTTGTATTCTTTCCTCACGAGGACGGGCATCTCTTGACCGGCACTCCACTCTCCATAATCCGCTCGGGGAATTTCAACAAAGTTCCGCTCCTGGCAGGCAGCAACAAGGAAGAAATAAATGCCGTGGTCAAGGCCGTCCGTCCCTGGCTCTACTATGCATTGCCCTTTCAATACGAGAGCCGTATCATCCGCAACCTGAATGTCACCAGGGACGAAGCCAAAAATGTCGAGCAGGCATATCCGTTGACAAAATACAACAACAGGCCGGGCGAAGCCTTTGGATACATCCTGACGGACATGCTCCTTGCCTGCCCGACCTATTTCGGGCTGGAATCCTTCGCCGGCCAGGCTGTGCCGGCTTATTATTACCGCTTTGATTACCGCGGGATGGAAAACGGCAGTGTTGTCGGCGCCATGCATACCATGGAAGTGCCGCTGGTTTTCAATTCCTTCGGCGAAGGCTCAAAGTTCAAAACCAATAATATTGAGCAGACCCGCGAGTTGAGCCGAATCATCCAGGGCTATTGGACCAACTTTGCCAAGACCGGAAACCCCAACGGTCCCAACCTCCCGGTCTGGCCACGGTTTGAGCCCAACCATCAGGCCGTCCAAATCCTGGACACTCAGGTCAGGACTGAGCAGAGCGATTCCAGACCGCGTTGCGCGCCCTGGGACGGCTATCCGCAAACCCACACGCCGGCCTGGAAAAACCTGGGCAAGCATGAAAAACACAAAAGATAAGCAAGCCGATGAAAATAATTTTCAAATACTTGAGCTTTGGGGTAGAAAAAATTTCTTTAATAGCATCAAATTGGAAAAATACTCTGGTGCGAGGAGGGGGAATTGAACCTTGGAGAAAAAAATCTCCGAGTCGAACAAAAATCGCACAACTCCAAAACAGAAACCCCGCAAACCCTTGCAGAATAAGGACCAGAGCAGGGTGCACTAACTGGGCACGAAAGCAGTTCCGCGACATTTCCTGACACCTTCCGAACGGAAAAAGACATAATTTTGCAAGAAAAGTGCGCTACAGGCGTGCACGACCATTCACTCCAACTCACCCCCGAGCAGGAGTTTATCATAAGAGTCTGGACCGACCTCGAAGATGAGGTCAAACAAAAAATCCTAAAGGTGATCTCAAGAGCTCTTTGTGGCGCGCCGGAAGAGATGAAAGAGCCGGCATCGTTGTGCAGTGTGTTATCCGGACTTCCGCCACTTCCCGTCAGATTCGATTCTTTTTTTCAGATTCCCTGCTATGCCGGGCAGGTCCCGGGAAGACAGGGCCTTGACGATGAATTCAGGCGCGGGGATGCCGACATCGGCCTTGGTCACCGCGTAAGTGAGGAGCGAGGAGGTGTCGTTGATCTTTTCCCAATACCAAAAGCCATGGGTATCTTTGAGGTCGTGCTTGTAAGCGGGATCGAGGTAATAATCCACCCGGTGCTTTTCCGGGTCCATATTCTGGACCATTACATACTCGATGTCGGCGATCCCGAAACCCAGGACCTCTCTCACCCAGGCCTTGTTTTCTTCCCTTTTCACCACATCGCTGCTCACGACCCGTGGGTAGTATTCTTTTTTTCTATCGAATTCGGTCATGATTGACCAGCAAACATAAACGGGCTTGTTGACGATAACGTAGGCCTGGCCGTGGCCAATGCCCTTTTCCTTTTTTTCCCGGCCCTCGTAATTTATATACTCATATACGACCTCGCCGGCCATGAGTTTTATCCGCTGCTCCCGGCTGAAGCGGTCGAGCGGAGACACCTCATCCGCTCCCGCAGTTCCCAATAAGAGCAGGATCAGGACAAGCGCCATCGTCCAGACCCGGCTGCGGTTTATCATTGTCCAAACCCCATGATCATGATTGTCTTTGGACCCCGCGATCATCATTTTTTATGTCAACGAAGGCGCTGATCCTGTCAATGCACTGCCTGATGTATTCCGGATTTTCCACCCGGATTTCGATTGCATGGTTCGGGCATACGCTGGCGCATCGCCCGCACCCCTTGCACTCCTCGCCGGTTACGGACTTGCCGTCAACAATCTTTCTCTGCTTGAAGATGCAGACCTCGACGCATGCCCCGCATCCGACACATTCGCCGACAACTTTCACCTCGACTCCTTCGAGCTTGACCATAACATTGCGAACATCTCTCGGCGCATAATGGATGCCGCGGGCCAGACAGCAACATGAGCAACAGAAACAGATAGTCATCAAACGGTGATGTTTCTTTACCCCGAGGTAGGCGGCGTCAAACTTGACTTTGCCGACCACCGGAACCAGTCCGGAAGCCACCGCCCGATTGAGATGATCAATGGCTTCGGCGACACTGGCGGCCCTTCCCACCGCGGGCGTGTTGATCTCGCGCGCCCCTTCACCCAGGAAAATACAGCCCAGACTCATGTCGTATTCATTGCAATTCATTGCCCTGCGGCAAGGGCAAAAGCTCAGGATGACTCGGTGGCTCGCTTCATGGATAAAGTGCTCGGCAATGGCAATAGGCAGCGCCACGTTGCTATTGACTTCGATGGCCTTATTCACGGGTATATAGGTAAAAACAGTCCCCTTTTGATCCATCACGTGTTTCAGGGCGGGACCAAGCAAAGGCACGTTCAGCGCCTTTAACAGAGTATCCCGGTATTTGTTCAGGCCTGCCAACAGGTCTACGGTTTTCCTGCCAAAGCCCATATATCAGCCTTCCCTCTTGTTAAAAAAATCCCCTCTTGAGAAGAGGTTCTCCGTTTCGGCCCGTATTTGCTTTATCATCGCGCGGCTCAGGTTTCAGGAAGGCTCCTTGACAAGCATGAGCCATCTGCTGACCTGCCCCCGATCATTGTACCACTGGTAAAGTCTCCAGTGTAATGCTCAGGTCTGGCCAGTGACCGAAGGTGGGTTGAGCTGGTACCTGCAGCGGTTAACCCAACACCAAGGGTTCTTCAAAATCGCATAATGTTCTGGTTTTCATGAAAATATCAGGCAAGAAAATGAGAAATATGAGCCAAAGGGGCAAATTTCAGCCTGCTAAGATCAAACTGGTGAAAAATTTTTATGTGTGTTCCTTATAGTCATGGTAGTCTTCAACTTCTTCAAGAAAAGATCTGAACAGAAATGAATTGGCGATTGTTGGAATTGATATTCCCAAATTTTGAATGCAAATTCAGTGTTTGTCAAAAGCGCATTTTTACCTGCCCCCGCTCATTGTATCACCGGAAAAGTCCGTCTTAACCCGCCATGCAAAGACCGGGTTGACTGTACAATTGACCCCATGCCAATTTTCTAAACTCAACCTGCTGATTTAAGGTAGGCGTCGCTGCAACACCTAACACCACGGCAAATTTGTTAAAAATCAATTTTCGGGATCCCGCTTTCTGACCTCAGTCTAACCACCCAAAAATCAGCCTCAGGTTCTCTCCATGGGGAAGGGAATTACCTCTATTTGGGCTATTATTCAAAAAAAGGTATCGCTTCAACACCACTACTGACCGGCTTACGATCTTCGCCTGAGTAAATAAGATAGCCTTTGGCGGCCTTTTGCTTGAAAGCCTCTTGAAAAGAAAAAATGCCCGAAACCATAGCTGGCTTCGGGGTGGAGGATAGCTTAGCCTCCAGCGGCACAAGCTTGCCGCCATGTTCAACGACGATATCAACTTCCACTCCTGTGGATGTCCGCCAAAAGTACATGTTTGGTTCCCGGCCATGGTGCAAAAAATACTTGAAAATTTCCATGACTGCTGCGGTTTCAAAAATGGCTCCAGCCATCGGGCCATTGACAAGATGTTCTATATCACGAATCCCAACCAAATAGCATAAAGTGCCCACATCGGTGAAATAAAGCTTGGGGGTCTTGACCAGACGCTTGCCGATGTTCGCAAAATATGGGCGCAGTATTATTACCTGATAGGTGGCCTCCAGCACGGAGATCCAATTTTTTACAGTGTTGACAGCGATCCCGAGATCGCGCGCCAATGCGGTTATATTCAGCAGTTGAGAGCTGCGTGCAGCAAGCGTTTTCAAAAAGATCTGGAAGGAAGTCAGGTCACCTATTTGTCTAAGCTCGCGGACATCGCGTTCAAGATATGTTTGAATGTAGCTCGCATGCCAGAGTGCTAAATCCCTGCTGGGGCCTGCGACAAGCTCCGGATAATTGCCTCTCAACATGCTTCTCCATAGGGCGCGGTAGTCGCGTCGTGCAGCCGGTTCCCCTTTTTGCTTATGTCTGGTCTCCCAGGGCAAGAGCAAACCAGGCTGCCCATTTTCTTCAGCTTGGGTTAGAGGCAATAAACGCAGAATCGCGGTACGCCCCGCAAGCGATTCCGTGACTTTTTCCAGCATAAGCAGGTTCTGCGAGCCGGTAAGAAGATAGTGGCCGCGCATTTCCCGATCGGCGTCAATCCGTTCCTTAATGTAAGGCAAGAGTTCTGGAGCATACTGGATTTCGTCAAAAATAGCGGGCGGGGAATAGAAATCGAGGAAACCTCGCGGGTCCGTATATGCTGCAGCTCGCGTATCGGGAGGCTCAAGGGAAACATAACGATGAGTCTTTCCGAATAGGTGCTTGAGCAGGGTGGTTTTGCCGGACTGGCGCGCTCCGGTCAGAACCACGGCGGGAAATTCCTGCGCAGCCTTCTTTAAGGTTGATTCCAAGGTTCGTTCTATGTATTTGGAAGCCAAAAGTCCTCCTTGCAATTATGCATTTATAATGCACGATTGCAGGATATTTGTCAAGTCCTTTAAGGTTCACCATTTTGTGCTGTGTAATTATCGCTCCGCCTTTCATTGGTTCCGGGAAGGCGATTGCACATAAACAATTTGTGTGCAACCTCTTGAATTTTTTTGCACACAAAGCTTTTTGTGGGCGTTATACTTCACACAACCTTCCGGCCTTCTGCAATCTTCAAAAGCTCCCCGAATGCCAGAACCGTGAGGCTAGCGACCTCGTGCTTGGAGAACATAGAGAAGACAGCCCGGGAAAGGAGTGTAGGGCGGCAATAGCCTCTGCGGTTGTAAAGTGATATCGCCCTTTGGCCGCTAGTGTAGTGTTTCGGAATAATGTTTACAATTGTGGCGCAGGTCTCCGGCCTGCGCAATAAGATATTGCAGGCAGGGATGCCTGCACCACAAGGTGTCGTATTGTGAAG
>Ga0315287_10005145_pt1 | contig 12858 bp, 10 predicted proteins | sample YL17G11_0_MG_FD_205037 | JGI IMG/M metagenome (GOLD analysis project Ga0315287, IMG submission 205037) | Sediment microbial communities from Yellowstone Lake, YNP, Wyoming, USA - YL17G11_0 | ecosystem: Environmental > Aquatic > Freshwater > Lake > Sediment | place: USA: Wyoming | collected...
CTCGACGGCGTAGGGCCGACGCGGCGGGACCCATCTCGAGAATACTCATCGAATTGCGACTGAGTGGCAAGCTCACCCAAAGGCGCGCCGCCGAGTACATGGGCATTTCAGCAGTCACGTTGAGTCGGATTGAGCAGGGAGACCTACGGGTCTCAGCAAAGAATCTCGAGCGCATCCTCAACTTTTACAACCTGACGATATCCGCGGCTCCCAGGGTCGAGTCGTCGGCGCCTGTGGACTCGACCGACCACTTGCTCGAGGAGGACGGATTTTCAAGGTGGTGAGGTAGGATCCGACAGGACAACGCCAGTGGCCACATAGCGAGGTTGGATGAGCAAAGAACCTTCAAAGCACCTGCAAGTTCTTCTGTATGGGGAGAAGGTCGGAGAGCTTAGGTTTGATGCGTCGCGCTACCGATTTTCTTACGATCATCAAGCTGCGACATCTATCCCGCATCCGCTTTCCTTATCCTTGCCGCTCCAAGCGCAGGGGAAGGCTTTTGCGTCGCTATTCCTCGGTCGTGGCATCACGTCGCTGCCGCACTATTTTGAAAACCTGCTGCCCGAGGGATGGCTTCTTGACGTCGCCAGGAGTATTGGCGGCAGCCTCGAGGACAAGCTCGATCTGCTGTGGCTACTTTGTCGTGACACGATCGGCGCTGTGTCGTTTTCCTGGGAGACGGGGACTCGTGTTGCCCTGGACACAGAAAAAGATCGTGATCCCGCCTCATGGCTCGCACTAAACCAAGACGCTGGGCAGTCGGCACAGCAGAGGGCTCTTTATCCGGCGGTCTGTCTCTGCTGCGGCGGACGTTTGCCAAAGCGTGGATATAATTTTGGCTTCCACGAGTCGTGCTCGATATCGTTCTTTGGCACCGAGACTCCTCCGTCCATCGACGTCGACCGGCGCAATTTACAGATCGTGGCGCGTCGGCAACTCATGGCAGGCGAGAGTCTCACGGGCGGTCAGGAGAAGTTTTCATTAAAATATAAGCTGCGCGACAAGGCGATCACCGTCCCAGGATTTGCCTATGTCGTCAAGCCGCGTCAGGTCCATCCGGAGATCCACGACTTGCCGGTTATGGAGCATGTCGTGATGTGCCTGGCGTCGCGGCTTGGCCTTGGCGTCGCCGAGACGGCCGTCATAAAGCTGCGCGATGGTACCGACGCGTTCATAACCAAACGGTTTGATCGCTCACTGGACGGCTCTAGGTTGCACGCAGAGGACCTGGCTCAGGCCAGCGGTACGGCACGAGGGGGGGAGGGGCGCTATCATGGATCTATGGAACTCGTGGCAAGAACGCTTGACGGCGAGCTGGTAGATCGAACCAAAGTCGGGTTGATGAAACTTCGCCTGCTGCGCTCGGTGATCTTCAACTTCGTCTTCGGAAACTCCGACGCACATCTAAAAAATCACTCGCTCATATGGCGTAGGAATGCGGCGGGTGCGTACCGCTATGATCTCGCCCCGTTTTACGACCTTGTACCGTGCCGTATCTACACCAAGGACGACGACGACCTTGGCCTCAAAATTGGGGGAAAAAGCCGCGGTTTAAACCGCGCCTCTTTTGTCGAATTCGCGCAGAATAGTCTTGGTCTTTCAAGTGCTGTGATCGACGAATTCGCCGCTTCCATCAAGGACGAACGGGGACGTCTGATCGAAACACTCAAAAATCATGGGATCAGTCCGGGCCAAATCGCCAAGCTGATTGATTTAGCAGGCAACGGCCTGCGCGTGCTCTCTGGAGCGTCATTTAATCATAAACAAAATAGAGATAAAGTCTCGTCGAAACGCGAACACCATCCGTCTAAGGGCAGATCAAGCGACGTAGATGACCCTCTGCGCGACCAAAAACACTCAACTAAAATGGCCGCAAGTGATCTAGTTACGGTCGCGCCGTCCGTCGCTGAAGACGCCATGTGCTCGAGCCCTAAGTGTTTAAATCCCCGAGGAAGGACGCTCCTGCGCGGTCGCCGTCGTGCGCTTGGCGTGTGCTCTTATTGTCGCCCAGAGGCCTGATTTCATGTGGATCACTGCCAAAACCAGCGTGTTAAACATCTAACAATCGTCTCTCTGCGTCAAAGCATCAGACACCGCACAGTTTTTCTCGACTTTTGCCGTGCATAACATCTTTTTTTCGCAAAAGTTTTCGCTGCGCACCCGAATTTAAACACCTCCCGCTGACTCAAGGTTTGTTCCGAGCCGCCGATCCATAGGCACGGCTAGTTCAAACCTAGGCACATCGCAGTTGCGATGTGGAGGAGGAGAGTGATGTTGCTTAAATTGCGGACACGGACTTTGGGCATGGGTATGCTCGTCGTTCTGGCGATGGACGGTTGCGGTAAGACAACGGACTCGGTGTATAAGCGCAGTCCAAAAGCGGATGAGTCTCTAGCGCTGACGGAGTCTAACGGTTACCCGTATTGCACCAATGGTAGCAACACCGGTCGCGGCTACGGTTGGGATACCAGTGTCACGGATCCCACTGGGTCGCATTCATGCCGGGTTCCGCCACCGCGCGGGCGTCGTGGCAACACGAGTCAATCCTCGGGTTGTCAGATCGATAGTCACGAAACCGGTGTGAAAAATGTGACGATTCAGGTCGGATCGACGCAACGGACGTATATTCGCGTCATCAATCCAAACTACGATCACCAAAAGAAGCATGCGCTGGTCATTGGCTTCCACGGAGCTGGACTCGATGGAACCTCGCCACGCCGCGATCATAAGTGGCCCTTGGTCGAGGCTATGGCGGGCGACGAAGCCATCTTTCTCTATCCTAATGGCCTTGGTGGACGCTGGAGTGCTGACGGTCCAAGGGGTGCGGACGTACGGTTTTTTGATGAACTCGTCAGGATCAACGGCGAAGCCTTCTGCATCGATCCAAAGCGGGTGTTTGTGCACGGCTTCAGCAATGGCAGCTTCTTTGTCAATGGCCTAGTGGGACTGCGTCAGAATGCGATTCGCGGCGTCATCTCGGTAGCCGGCGCAGGCGCTGGGACGAGGATTCCGGCGATGGTCATTCATGGTATGAGTGATCCGAACATTGGGTACTATCCAAACGCTCAGCAAACCGTCAATGCCTACGCCAGGCAAAATAGCTGTACTATGCCGGTCAACTTTGGCGGCATGAATAACAACAGCTGCCAACTCCTCGCCGGCTGCCCGGCAGATGAACCGGTGTGGTTTTGTCCGTGGGACGGCAATCACCATTGGCCAGAGTTTACCTTGCCGGACGTCTGGAGATTTATCGCATCGTTTAAATGATCGGCCCTAGTAGCTACGGTGGCACAGGCGGCGATGCTTGCAGCTTTGGCAGCATCGACTGGATGCGTTCTTGCAAGAAGCGGTAATGCTGGTTGGGACTACGATCTAAGTCCCGTTCCAGACGCTGCAGATGGTCCAGGGTCACTGCGGGCTGGCCCGCCTGCAGGTAGACCAAGGCGAGGTTAAAGCGGGGGATGAACGCCTCCTCGGGCCGGGGCGCCATGGCTATACCCTGGTGTAGATAGTTGGCGGCCTTTTGTAGGTCAAAGGTCTCTGGATGGCTGGCGTCGCTGTGGATCATAGCGAGATTGTTTAGGGCGGAGTTGTCGCCGGTTGGGGTGGCCGCCGCTACAGCGAGGCTGGCTTCGAACGCGCGGATCGCTGCGGTGCGCTCGCCCTGGTCGAGTAGGGCCTGGCCGAGATTATTGTGGGCCAGGCTACTGCCTGGTATTTTGGCGACGGTGTCGCTCCATAGCGCCAGATTTGACGTCCAGACGGTCAGTCGCCTCGTGCTGCTAACGCTGCCGCAGGCCATAAACAAAGCAGCTAGGACCATGGGCCCAGCTTGGTGGAGCCAAGCACCGCTCAGTTTACTGGCAAAGCGACTCCCAAGTGCCTCCAGTGCCAAGAGCACCCAAGCCGTGGCGCCAATGATGGGTAGGTAAAGGTAGCGATCGTTGACAAAATTGAGGCGAGGGACCAGCTGCAGCACAGGCAACAGGGTGACCGCCGCGAAGAGTAGTCCCAGGGATGCGTCGCGTAAGGACCTTAAGGCCACGCAGGCGACGCCTAAGAGCATCAGCAGCCCACCTAGTGCCGCGTCTAGCTGCCAAGGGCCGCCGGGGTTAAACGGCGGGTAGATGATCGAAAGGTCTTTGGGCCAGAGCAGAGTGCGAGCGTAGAAGCCGATGCCTGCCGCGATCTGCTCGGGTAGTGCACGCAGGTGCACCGGATCGAAGACTGCTGAGCCCAGGCTGGGTATCGAGCTGGCGTAGGCCTTGGTCCTAACCCAGGCGAAGCAGATCGCTAGGACCAGGACCGGAAGATGAAGCACCAGGATGCTTCGACGACGTTCAGCGGGCCGTTGCTCCGACGCTTCGTTCAGCGCCACGGCGAACAACCACACTGGCAGGAGCAGGCCATTCGCCTTAGCTAAGGCGGCACAAAGGAACAGCCCACCATAGAGGCCACGGTAAATCCACCTGTGGCGGTCCGCGACTGACGCGCGCAGCGCCGCCCAGATAGCTGCAAAGTAAAAGGCGCTGGCCAGTAGTCCCTTGCGTTCGCTGAGCCATGCGACCGATTCTACTTGGACTGGATGCAGCGCGAATACGGCGCAAAGCAGCGGCGTCCAGCGGCGCAGTCGCGGGACCGCCTGGAGCCAGGCGGCCAACAACGCGGTATTTAGTAGGTGCAAAGCGAGGTTGACGCCGTGCTGCTCGCCCGGTCCAAAGCCAAACAAGTGCAGCTCTAGCCAATAGGACTGCAGCGTCAGCGGCATATAATCACCGCTGTAGAAGCCGCCAAACATCGCCCTTGTCGCCTCCCACCACGGCAGGCGGAGCAGCGCATTGTCTTGGACCGTGACGTTGTCGTCCCACAAGACGTAGCCCATCCGGGTGACACCGCTGTAGGCCCACAAGGTCAAGGCCGTGAGTAGTGGCCAAAAAATCCACGCGAGGGTGAGGCGTATGCGCCCGATGGGTCGTTCTGATTTTATCATGAACCAAAGGCTAGCCGGTTGCCGAGGCGATGGAAAGCAAAACTAGGTGCCCGACTAAACAGCCACTGGCATCGACGCCGGGCACGTGTGCGGTCTCGACTTTATTGTTATACTTAAAGAATCGGTCCTAGTGAGCAGTCCTAGCGGGTGCATCCTGCGAGGTCTTCTCAATGTTCATCACTGCGTCGAAGTGATCATCCACTTTGTTTCGCTGGGGGTTCTATTGTTACAAAGCGTCCTTGCCTTCGGGTTTTGTAGCCTACTCTTAGCCAGCTTTGCATGTAAATCGACAGGTTCCAGCGGCCTTGACAGCGCCACCAGCAAGGGTGCGGCCACCGCTCCTGCGTGCGTCAAGCCCCAAGTCGTGTCGTATGGGCCGGCGGCGAATGGATGGTCCTTGGCAAATAGCGACGCTGCATCTAACCCAGACGGGTCTGAGGCGCCGATCAAGGTCAATATCGCCGCGGCGGACCTGGAGCATACTGAGTCCGTGTCGTGTGGTCCCGACCAGCACTGTACGGCCTTTTTGAACAAGCCCGTGGACTTCAATGTTGATGTGCCGATGCCGATGTTTGCGAATGTGAAGCTGGACTTTCAGCAAACCAACGGCAACCAGGGTGCAGTGTGCATGCGCACGGTCAAGATTGGCACCACTGTGAGTGCCAACCCAGTTTGTATCGGCAAAGTGCTCAAGGCCTCAGTCTCTGTTGGGGTAAAGGTCAAAAAGGCCACGGATACCAACAGTGGTGCCACGACCTACAATGCGCACCCCTTCGTGCGAGGTAATCTGTCCTACTCGATGCCGTTTTTCTCCGCGGGTGCGCGCGCAGGTAAAAAAGGCCTGCAATTTGAGGCAACCGCAAGCATGAAAGGGCTTACCGACAATAAGTTATGGAAGGAGGTCTTGCCGGAAAAGTCGGTGTCGGCCCGCATCGATTACAAGGACCTCCCCGCGGAGGTGGAACAGCTGCGTCGCGCGGTCATAGCGAGTGCCACGGCCACATCGAGCAATGCCGATCTCGAATGGGATCACCTCATAGGTCAATGCGACCAAAGTCTGAATTGAACCAACTGCACCGTCCCTTATAGCGGCTCTGGTGGAAACCACCGGTCGCGCTCGGCCATCAGGCGGTCGCAGGTGTAGTCAGAGTCGACACGTTGCAGGATGATCGGACTTTTACTCAGATCGCTATTTTGGACCGGATGGATATCGGCGGCGATAAAGCTCGGGTAGCCGCCCAGCGTCAATTGCTCGGAGCGATCATGGACCACGCCTTCAAATCGTCCAGGGGCCACGCCTCTTAAGTCGTAGGCGAAGATCTCGCGGCGGGCCAGGTAGATCTGCCCCTGCATAAACCCTAGATCGATGTTGACCGTCACACCAGGGTGGCCGTCGTGATCGTCATCACTGATCCGTGGGTCCCTCGGGTCATTCGGTAGCGCTTCGGTACTTGGATCGTCGAGGTGGATGCCCAATGCCGTCGGCGTCTCGGGGCGCAGCCACCGGACGACGCCCCCGTCTAAACTCAGCGTCGGAACGGCCGACGGCGGGACGATGGCACGAGTAAAGCTGTCAGCAACCCGCGATTTGAACGGCAGGTTCGAGCGATGCTCGGCATGGCAAAAGGTTTCTGTCTGAGTCAAGCGCTCGCCCTCGACGTGCAGGTCGGTAAAGCCATAGCTAATGACCTGCGACCGCATGACCCCAAGCGCCATCGGTGCATCATAAGCGACGATATCATAATGCGCATAGCGCCCGCCAAGGTCAGCCGGAAGATCGGCCGCAAACGCCGCACTCGGCACCAATCCCATGACCAACCACCACCGTCCCAACAATATCTTCATAGCCAAAATCCTTTGCGACCTTCGCGATCTCTGCGGTGGATCACTCGGCGCCCTTGCGTTGATGCGCTAGCCTCTGATGCATGGCAATAGAGCCACCGCCCTCCGAGGTCAATGTAAATATCCCGGTCCCTTCTGCCGCTGCACCTTTATCCCCTTTAAGGCCGCCGAATTAATGGTCCATTACCATCTACCTACACCCTTTACCAAGCACCTGCGCTTGGTCAATCAACTTGCTACCACTGTCCGCCCCTTTCGGACCTCCAGCAATTCAATTACACTAAACCTAATATCAAAAAGCCCGTTGCCACCCATTTTTAAATTGACCGAAATATTCGTATTCCACCCTCGAGGAGAGCCCTCATGCAGCGTCGCTTCAGTCCGTTACCAGTTTCCCTAGCCTTGGCGACCCTGGTGGCGGCCTCGGCCTGCAAGTCGACTACCGAACCAGCGGCTGGATCTGGCATCCAGGCTGCGGACTCAAATAAGCCGAATAAGCAAAAGATTGCGGCTGATATTAAATCGTTCAACGACACCCAAACTGCATTGATCGACGCTAACAAGCGCGGCGCTAGTGGCTGCGAAAAGCTCGACATTCTGTGGAAGAAGATCGAGGAGACCAAGCAGGCCGAAAGCGACCTCGTTCCGCCGAACGCTAATCCTAACGAGGTTCTTACCTTTGGCAATGGCTCGGCCAACCGCTTTTGGCGGATTTTCCAGGGCTGGAACGATCAAGAAGGGGGCTCGGAAATTCGTCCCTACGAGTCCAGTGGCAACCACTTCATTCGCTTGACACACCGCTATGCAGTCCTGGCCAAGCTTAAGTTTATTGTCGATGCCGACGCGGTGAAACGGCTCGGTTATACCGGCCACTATGCGACCGGCAACGATTGCGTTCTGGGACGCCTCTCGAGCGCCGTCCCGACTGGTACGCCTGATCGTTTCACGCCGGCTATGGCGGCCAAGTTTTTCGTCAGTGGCTCATCGGAAAGTCAGGTGCTGATCACGCAGCACGATATCGGTGGACAAAGCTTTGGCACCGACTACACCGTCGATCCACCGGTCGCCAAAAAGATCGACAATAACTATTACACGCATTACCTGTCTAACCGCCTGAGCTTCGAAAAAGGTGTTTTATCTGGTGTTGGAGCCTTCTCGCGCTTCTTCTACACCGCCCAGTATTTCGCCAAGAATATCTTCAAACTCGATTATATCGTCGATCCTCGCGAACTTCAGGCTAACCACCTCGCCGAAAAGTCGCCAGACGGATCGGTACCAGCTAACCCAAAAGGACCAAGATTTGTTTGGACGGTTGCACCGAATCCAGAGATCAGAGCATCGTTCGCGGCGAAGGCAGAAACAGACAAAGATTTCCGCCATCACTTCTTGTCACTGAATCCGGAAATTGCCAAAAATCCCGACGCCGGCCTGCCGATCTTCAAAGTCTACGCTTCAGACACGTGGACCTACGAACCTGAAAAAGATGCGACTTTGATCGGTCAACTCGTCACCAATTCGGAATTTGTCTCGTCTGAGGCTGCCGACGTCCGGTTGTTCTTTAAGCACCACATCCAGTTTCACAAGGTTCCTGATTCCGCCAATGAGCCAAGTCCCTATACCCAAGACTATCCATTCGCGCAGTGGGGCGATGAACTGTTTACTTCTGAATGTCGCTTGGGTGTGAAAGAGGTCGAAGTCAAACCGAGCTCGCCGACGGATCTGGACGGTACCTTTATTCGTGATGCCACCATCAATCCTCGGACCCTGCGTCGGACCAAGGACGGGAAGATCTGCCTCATCAATATCATCGAGTCGAAACTCGAGGGGACCTTGGCCCCCTACCTGTCTAGGAGCTTGTGAGTCCCCACCGGCCGCTCCTTTAGGCCGACAAAGGGAGCGGCGTATGATCCCGAATGGGTGCGCGCCAGCTTAAATGCTGGCGTTTTTTTTTGGTTCTGCTAAGACATCGGAATGACCAATATTCTATAGCTGTGAGGGCCTCCGATGCTAAGCCGACTACTCTTGTCCGTTGCTATTCTTTCGTCTGGAGTATCTTACGGTTCGACCTATGTCGCGATGGGTGACTCGATCAGCGTCGGCACCAATGCTGAGCCTGGAGCCTCAGGGTCCGAATATTCATGGGCCGTCGGCGAAAAGCTCCAGCGCAACTTCACATCGGCGCTCGGCCACGACCTCGACAAGCATTTTAATGTGGCGATTCCTGGAGCTTTTTCGAGCCTGCTCCAGTTCCAAGCCGGGGTCGTTGAGTTTGTTCAGGCCAACTACGTCACCATCACCATCGGTGGCAATGATTTTGCGTGGGCTAGGGGTCAGGACGTAGTGCCGAACGTTCGTTCGATTCTGACTCGGCTGTCCGCTCATGACTACGTGCAGCGTATCTTAGTGAGCACCGTGCCGGATTTGGAGCAGATCTTCGAGCTAGGAAAGCCGGACGTAAAGTGCCAGTTGTTTCACGTGTTCGCCCCTTTATTTCTATTGGCTCCCCAGGACTACCGCTTGCGCGTGGCGCAGCAGATTCATGACACCAACGAACAGCTCAAGGCCCTGGCGGCGGAATTTCCGAAGCTGACGGTCGTCGATGCAGCGTCTACTCGTACCTACAAGCGCGACGATATCTCCCAAGTTGATTGCATTCATCCCTCGAAGGTCGGTCAGCAGCAAATCGCTGATGCCTTTATCGAAGCGTTCCGCTCGGCGCAGTAATGGATGATGCGTCGCGCCAGGTTGGCGCGGCAGCACTTCACTGCTGTTCAGGGCGCATCTGAAGGCCCTGAATAGCAGCGCCAATCGCGCGACAGGCGGTGGTTCTTTGACGTTGATCATTCGATGTGGGTCGTGTACCTATGAGCGTAGGAGATCCAACAATGACCAAGATGCTACACCGACTTGTCGGCACGTTTGCGCTATTGTTCGCCGTTTTTCCCATTGCAGCCTTGGCTGCTCCGGCGCAGGTGATCATCATCCGCCACGGCGAAAAGCCGAATCGCGGCAACGAGCTGAATAAACAAGGGTGGCAACGCGCGCGGGCCTTGGTTGATGTCTTTAAAAGCAATGCCCAGTTTAATAGCTTTGGCCCCGCTGTCGCTATTTACGCGCAGAAGCCAAAGGATAGCCAGGGCTCCCTGAGGCCGATCCAGACCGTGACGCCGCTTGCACAGAGTCTTGGTCTGACGATTGACAGTTATTTCTTACGTGCGCAGCAGCAACAACTAGCAAACGATATTCTGCATGACCATCGCTACGACGGTCGGATGGTGGTGATCTGTTGGGAGCACAATGCCATCCCCGGCATCGTCGAGGCCTTTGGTTACATAGATGGCCCAAGCAATTGGGACGGCGACGACGTCTACGATCGTGCCTGGGTGCTTAGTTTTAGCGGGGAAGAGGTCGTGTCCTTTGCCGACGTGCCACAGCAAGCTCTCCCTGGCGATAGCACTCGTCAAGGTGTACAATAACCCCATCGCAAATCTTCATTGCCATGGGGTCCTTCTTGCGCCTTGTCTTGTTGCTCTCGTTGCTAAGGATCTGTCCAAAAATAACTCAGACACTTCGAGGACTGATCGTGTAGTTCCATTCGCCGTGGAATGTATGACGGCGAATGTTTAGCATTTCGATTTCTTTTGCAGAAACTTTGATGCCCTTCTTGTAGCGCCTCTTGTCCAGTCGCACCTGGACCGTTAATCCCGTCTTGGTCGTAGTCGATGCAATCAGATCGACAATGGTTCGATAATCGATCAGCGGACGACCGCGCCAGTTCTTCGTGATGTAGGAAAACAGGCGGTGTTCGATCTTGTTCCATTTGCTGGTGCCGGGTGGGTAGTGGGATACCGTTACCTTGAGGCGCTCACGATCGCAAAACTTTTGAAGTTCATGCTTCCAGAGATGAATGCGATAGCCATTGCTTCCGCCGCTGTCGGCGCAAATATAGACTTCTGCCGCCTTCGGGTAGCGCCTGTGTCCCATTCTCTTCCACCACTGGCTTATGCTTTCGACTGCGAACTCGGCTGTGTCTGCCGCGACACCAACGTTGACCCAGCCAAGATTTTTACCGACGTCGTAGACTCCATATGGCACGGCCTTGGGGACTGATGGATCGGGAAAATCATGGCTCAGGACCTTCACCGGCTCGCCCTTTTTCTCCCACTCGTGGCCGTCATTCTTGTATTTCCCGATCAGCTCCTTCTTCTTGGTGTCCACCGAAATGACGGGCAGAGACTTTCGCAAGTGGCGTCTCGCGGTCCTATTGATGTACTGGAACTGCTTGTCGCGGTCCGGATGATCTTCCTTTCCCTCGGACGTCTTTCGATTCGCTTGCAAGCTATAATCAAGCTCGTGAAGAATGTTCGCGACCGTTTGGCGACCGATCGAAAATCCCTTATCGGATAGCGCTTCAACAATTTTCCTGACGCTTTTGCAAGTCCAGCGAAGCGGGGATTCCGGGTCACCTCTGCTTGTAGGATCGACAATCTCTTCGAGTACTTTGATGATAGTTGGGTCGATGTCCTTGAGCTTTTTACGACCGCCTCCGCTCCGTCGCACGCGATCCGGTCGCTGGTGGTCGCCAAGTTCCTTCAGGCCATCGTAGATCGTCTGCCGCGACATGCCGGTGATTTCAGCAACAATGCTGACTCCCCCCCGCCCGATAGCTTTCGCTTCAGATGCTGCGAGTATTCGACGCTGCCTTTCATTTAACAGCGGAAGGAGCGCAGACAATTTCAGGCGAAGTTGTTTCGAGCTGTCGGATAACATTCCGACAATACTATCTAAGAATTCGAGAAAGTGTCCATGTTATTTTTGGACAGATCCTAAACAGCGACCTTTCAGCAGGAGCAGGCTCTGCTCATTGGCGTGGGGGCATTTCAGTGCCGTGTCTAAGACCTGCACGGCGCTACCTGGATCGTTCAATTTGCGTAGGCACGCAGCGTAAAGTTCAAGGAGTTCCCAGCGCAGCGGGTAGAGGCGGATGGCCGCCTCGCAGCAAACGCCGGCCTGGTCCGTTTGGCCTTCGCTAAACAATAGGCGCGCTGCTAGATAGCTGTAGCGGTAGTCCTTGGCGAAGTCGCCCTTAAAGGCAACGACCTGCAGCACCTGACGCGCCGCCGCGTTTTGCTGCAGGTTGGCAAGCATGGCCACCAGCAGTTCCACGCGTGCGGGCGACGCCAGGTCGTTCTTCGTCAGCCAATCCGCTAGCTCTAGCGCGGCTTTGGTTTTGCCCTGCTGTACTGCGACTGCGGCTTTGGCTAGTCGCGCGGCAAACAGGTCGGGTGCCTTCTTGAGCACCTGCGACACAAGTGCGTCGGCCTGATCTAGTTGATGGACGCGCGCCAGCCAGCCGACCTTGACGAGGTCAAACCAGACTTGAAGTTCTGCGCTGCTCGCCTTGCTTTTGGCCTCATCGAGGTCGGCCAGCAATTCTAACGGTATGGGGCTCGCAGGCTGTAGAGAGGCGGCTTGACGTTTGAAGTGGTGCAGCTGCGACAGCATAGCCTCAGACGACTCCATGGCGGCGACCACTGAATTGATCTGTTCATCAAATCTGGCACGGGTCCAATTGACCAGAAGGAGACGGTCCGCCACCAGCAAAAACGGCTTTTGCACGCGTGCATCGAGGATGGCTTTGTCGCCGCCGCATTGTATCAAGACACCGACGCGTGGGGTGAAGTCGCACTCCTGCACCGCCTCGACGATCTTGAAGGTCTCAGACTTGGCCTCGCCATTGTTCCACAGGACCAGCATCGGATTCGGCGTGATGCGCAGCGTATCGAGTAGCGACTGGACCTGCGAAAAGCCGGTGGTTGCCACGGCACCGAGCTGCTGTAGTTGCTTCTCGGCCCTGATCCAGCCCTGGTCTTGGTCGTGATAGAGCAGGAAGCTTATTTTGCTAAACTTAGTCGTCCCCTTGGCCATGGCCGCGGTTCGTGTGAGGTACTCGTCCAAGGCGTTTTTGACCCGCGTCAGGGTCGCGGGAACGGCCATCGCCTTGTCGGGGATCTGCAGGGTTTCAT
>Ga0315287_10005149_pt1 | contig 12853 bp, 8 predicted proteins | sample YL17G11_0_MG_FD_205037 | JGI IMG/M metagenome (GOLD analysis project Ga0315287, IMG submission 205037) | Sediment microbial communities from Yellowstone Lake, YNP, Wyoming, USA - YL17G11_0 | ecosystem: Environmental > Aquatic > Freshwater > Lake > Sediment | place: USA: Wyoming | collected...
TTCTCGGCCGACCTGCCGCCGACCCTGCTGCGCTGCGAGCGCTACCTCGCCGGGGCGTTCAAGCGCGGCGCCGAGGTCTGGCCCGTTTTCAGCGTGCGGACCCTGCTCGAGAGCCAGCAATTCCTGCAGGCCGCGGCGTCCTGAACCCGCGTCCTGCCTGACCCTGACCGGGTGAAAAGATGACCAACCGATTCGACGCCGTCAGACTGCAGCCGATCCTGATCCGCGTGGCGCTCATTTCCGCGGCGCTCGCGGCCGTGGCGTTGCTCGTCTTCGGGCGGGCGACCAGCCAGCAGTCCCAGCTCGGCGAGCACCTGGCCACGCTCTCCGCGCTCTCGCAGAATCTGCCGCTGCAGGCGGGGGCCGCCGTGCGCGGGTCGGCGCCGGCCTTCGATTCGCTTGCCGAGTCACGGGCGCAGCTCGAGCGGGTGCTGAACGAGGTCGACTCCGGCAAGTCGTCCGTCGGATTCCTTGCCTCACCAAGCTCGAAGGCGCTCGCCGACTCTTCGGCGTGGGTCGCGATGCTCGATCAGTCCCAGGCGGTGCTCGACGGCCGCGATGTCGCGCTCAAGGCCCAGCAGGGCGCGGCGGCCGTGCGCGAAATCACCCCGCAGGTGATTGCGGCTACCGCCAATGTCGTCAAGGTGATGGGCAGCGCCCGCCCGGAATCACTCAACCGCCAGCTCGAGCGCTTCGAACTCCGGGCGCAGGCCGTGGAGCAGGACGCCGCGGCGCTGGCCGATGGGACCGCGCCGGTCGAAGCAGCTTCGCGCCGTCTCGCCGACAGCATGCAGTTCATGGGCCAGGTCGTCGGCGGACTCGCCGGCGAAAGCAACCCGCTCGGCATCCCGGCCGCACAGGGGCAGGCGGCGGACGCGGCCCGGTTGTTGTCGGCGGTCTATCGCGGCGAGCAGGACCAGGTTCGCTCGGTGGTCGCGCTCGGCGACCAGCTCGAACAGATCCAGGCCGCGCGCAATGCGCTCGTGGAAAGCGGTGTGTCGGCCTACGCGAGCCTCGGGAAGGCCGGCCAGCAGGCAGCGGGCGGCCCCCGCGGCTGGCTGGCGAGCCCATGGCTGCCGCTGGCGTTCATCCTGGTCGCGCTCGCCGCGCTCGGTCTCGCGGCCTTCCTGCAGCACTCGCTTGCGACGCTACGTCGCGCGTCGGATATGCAGGCGAAGCAGAACGAGCGCAACCAGCAGGCGATCCTGCGGCTGCTCGACGAACTCTCGAGCCTGGCCGACGGCGACCTCACGGTGCAGGCCACGGTCACCGAGGACATCACCGGCGCGATCGCCGATTCGATCAACTACGCGATCGAGGCGCTGCGGGAACTCGTCACCACGATCAACGGCACCGCCATCAAGCTCGACGCGGCGACGCGCCAGACGCAGGCGCTCTCGACCCACCTCGCGAAGGCATCGTCCGCGCAGTCGAACCAGATTGGCGCGGCGTCCGAGTCGATCGCGGTGATGGCCGCGTCCACGGAGGAGGTTTCGGGCAATGCGGAGCGCTCGGCCGACGTCGCCCGGCACTCCGTCGACATCGCGCACAAGGGCGGCGACGCGGTGCGCCGCACGATCGACGGCATGAACGCGATCCGCGAGAACATCCAGGAAACCTCGAAGCGCATCAAGCGGCTGGGCGAGAGTTCGCAGGAGATCGGCAACATCGTCGAACTGATCAACGACATCGCCGAGCAGACCAACATCCTGGCGCTGAATGCGTCCATCCAGGCTTCGATGGCCGGCGACGCGGGCCGTGGCTTCGCCGTTGTCGCGGACGAGGTGCAGCGCCTGGCGGAGCGGGCCGCGAACGCGACCAAGCAGATCGAGGTGCTGGTACGCACGATCCAGGCCGACACCAACGAAGCGGTGGTTTCGATGGAGCGCACCACGACCGACGTCGTCGGCGGCGCATTGCTCGCCGAGAATGCCGGCGCCGCTCTCGAGGAGATCGAGCAGGTGTCTAACCAGATCGCGAGCCTGGTGCAGAACATCTCCGCGAGCGCGCGCGGGCAGGCTACCTCGTCGCAGAGCATCTCGCGCAACATGCAGGTGCTGCGCGAGATCAGCTCGCAGACGGCCGAGAGCACCACCGCGACTTCGGCGTCGATCGGCAAGCTGGCCGAACTGGCGGCGCAGCTGCGCAAGTCCGTCACGGGCTTCCGCCTGCCCGACGACCAGGGCGCGAGCGTGAGCGGCGAGTACCCGGTCCTGCGCCCCGAGGCGCCGCCGCCCATCGACGAGGCGGAGAAATTGCGCCGCGTCGGCGGCATCGCGGGTTGATGGCGCGGCGGGCTTGGCAACCGTGATCTCCCGACCCATGCTTTTCGCCGCGCCGGACGAGACCCACGCCTCGCTGCAGCTCGTGGTCCGCGAGATCGCGACGGAGTTGAACGAGGCTCGTAGTGCGCTCGAGGTATTCGCCGAGAATACCGGGGATCGCGGCGCGCTGCACCGGTTCGCAGCGCACGTGCATCTCGCGAGGGGAGCCCTGCGCCTTGCCGAGGTTTACGGCGGGGCGCTGCTTGGCGAGGAGATGGAACATGTTGCCCGGTACGTCGACGACCACAGTCGCGACGGCAAGGTCGACCTTGATGCGCTCGACGCGCTCATGCGCGCAATGGAGCAGCTGCCGGCCTATGTCGATCGCGTGGCCTCGGGCGGTCGCGACGTCCCGCTGGCGCTGTTGCCCTTGTTGAACGACCTGCGCGCGGTCCGCGGCAGCGCATTGCTGTCCGAGGGCACGCTGCTGCTGCTCAACCTGCGCTCGGACGAGCCGGCACGGCCGGCCGGCATCGACGCAACGGGCCAGTCCGTCGCGGAACTCGCCCGCAAGCTTCGCCCCCGCTTCCAGCTCGCGCTGCTTGGCTGGATCCGTGGCGAGCACGTCCAGCAGAATCTCTCGGTGCTGGCCGAGATCGCCGGCCAGTTCGAGTCGGCCGCTGCGACGCAGCCGCTGTTCCAGCTCTGGTGGGTGGTCGGGTCCGTGCTCGAGGCGCTGCAGCAGGGCGGCATCGACGGCAGCGTCTCCGTGAAGCGCCTGCTAGGCCACGTGGACCGCGAGCTGCGCCGCCTGCAGGAACACGGCGAGAGCCGCTATGCGGAGTCGCCGCCGATCGAGCTGCTGAACAACCTGCTCTTCTACGTTGCTCGCGCGACCATAGCCGGGCCAAGAATCGCCGGCGTGCGAGAGTCCTTCCGACTCGATGAAGTGCTCGGCGTCGACGAACAGGTCGCCGAAGCCCGCGAGACGCTCTCCGCTCCGAGCGTGCGCCTGATGAAGACCGTGGCTGCCGCCATCCGTGAGGACCTGACTCGCGTCAAGGACGTCCTCGACATCTTCGTCCGCAAGGGAGCGAACCAGGTCGACGAGCTGGTGCCGCAGCTCGAGATGCTGCGCAAGATCAGCGACACGCTCGGCGTGCTGGGGCTCGGCGCGCTGCGTGACCGGGTGCAGGGCGAGATCGAGTCGCTGCACGGCATCGTCGACCGGCACCAGCCGCCGGACGATGCGGCGCTGCTCGGCATCGCCTCCGCGCTGATCGAGGTCGAGGACAGCCTCGATTCGCAGCTGGTGCGGCTCATCCTGCCAGAGGTCGCTCCGGCGGACGGGCAACCGGCCGAGCCGACCGACGAGGAGTTCCGCCACGTGCAGGATGCCGTGCTGCGCGAGTGCATCGTCAACATGGCGCGAATCAAGGAAGCAATCACGCAGGCGCTTGGTGCGCCGGCCGAGGCGCAGGGCCTCGACCAGGTGCCGCAGCTCGTGCGCGGCATCACGGCCGGGCTGCTGATGCTCGGCAAGCAGCGTGCGGTCGAGGTCATGGAGCGCGTCGGACGCGCCCTCGCGGGAATCGTACGGCCGGCGCCCGGTGCCTTCGCACCGCCGCGGCTCGATCGGCTCGCCGATGCGATCGTCGCCGTCGAGTACTACATGGAGATGCTGCAGGCCGGGCGCGCGGACCAGTGGCACATGCTCGAGAACGCCGAGTCCTGCCTCGCGGACCTCGAGCAGGCGTCGCCGACCGTGGTCGCGCTAAGGCCGACACGACTGCCGGAGAGCGATGAGTCGCCGGTGGAGACACTGGACGAAGGTGCCGGGCTGCTGCCGGCCGAAGCTGCACCCGCAGCCGTCGCGGGGCAGCAGGCCGGGTCGCAGCCGATGCCGGCCGCCGCGGCTCCGCCAGCCGAGCCAACGGCGGTCGATGCCGAGTTCCGGCTGCTGTTCGTCGAGGAAGCCCGCGAAAACATCACGCAGCTCCAGACGCTGTTCCCGCAGTGGGAGTCGAACCCGCTGGACGAGCAGGCGTTGCGCGACGTGCGCCGGGTGTTCCACACGTTGAAGGGCAGTGGCCGCATGGTCGGGGCGCGGCATGTCAGCGAGTTCTCGTGGAGCATCGAAAGCGTCCTGAATCGCGTCATCAGCCAGACGTTGCCGCGCTCGCCCGAGATCGTTGACGTCGTGCGCGATGCCGTCGCCGCAATGCCGCAGCTCGTCGACGAACTCGAACGCGGCGGCGAGACGTCGATCGACGTGAGCGCCATCGCGAGACGCGCCGACGCGCTGTCCGGGCGTGAAGCTGTCGCGGCACCGTCACCAGTGCCGGTCGAGATCCCGCATGAGCCGCCGCAGGCCGCGGCAGCCGCTCACGACGCAAGTGTCGCGTCGCCCGAACCGGCCGGACTCGATCCGGTACTGCACGACATTTTCCGCAAGGAGACCGCGGGTCACGTCGCCGTCGTCCGCGACTACATCGCGCGATGCAGGGAGGCCGTGGCTCCGTACCCGGTGACGGAAGCACTGCACCGTGCCGCTCACACGCTGAGCGGCATTGCCAAGACCGCGGGCGTCCGCCAGGGCATCAAGGTGGCGGAGCCGATGGAGCACTACGTGCGCAAGCTCCACGACAATGGCCACGGCCTGCCGGAAGAAGGGCTGCTGCTGCTGCGCGATACCGTCTACAGCCTCGAGAACGTCGTCGAGCACGTCGAAGAGGACACCGGCTACTTCCCAGACCACGGACGCCTCATCGCAGGCTGGCACGCGCTCGAGCGTTCGCTCGACGCCGAGCTCGCCAGGCTCGCGGAGGCCGGCGAGCGCACCGTGGCCGACGTCTGGCGCCCTGAAGATGCGCAGCCTGAAGCCGTGCCAGAAGCCCCGTTCGAAGCCGAGTCCGAAGCTTTGTTCCAGGAGGTGTTCCAAGAGGTGCCCGAGGTCGCGCCCGAAGTCACGCCAGCGACTGAGCGCGAGCTGACCGAGCCGCATCTCGTGATGCCGGAGTTGCCTCCGGGCATGCCGCCCCCGACCGAAGTCCATCTGCCGCAGGCGCAGCCCGTCGAGCACGAGCCGGCCTGGGCTGGCGCGGATGACGAGGACACGGAGCCCGGATTCGATGCCGACATCGCCGCCATCTTCAGCGAAGAGGCCACCGAACTGCTGGAACAGGCGGAGTCCTCGCTAGGCAGCTGGACGCGCGACCGCGCCGACCGGGTCCGCATCACCGAACTGAAGCGCGTGTTGCACACGCTCAAGGGCGGCGCGCGCATGGCCGGCATCCGGGCGATGGGCGACCTGAGCCACGAGATGGAATCCTTCCTCGGCTCGCTCGAAGCGGGCGCAGTCGCGTCGGATTCCGCCGCGATCGAAGTGCTGCAGGCGTCGCTCGACGAGCTGCACCGCATGCGCGAGATCGCTATGGCGGGCCAGCACATCGTGCCGGCGCGCGATCTCATCGAGCGCGTCCGGGCGGTAGCTGCCGCATCCGCGGCGGGCGCGGCACCGGCGGAGCCGATCGAGACACCCGAACCGGCAGACGTGGAAGCGGTTGCCGAAGCGACGCCCGTCGCCGAGGAATCCGAGCCCGTCGCACCATTCGAGCCGCCATACGTCGAAACCGAATTCGAGGAGCCATTCGCGGCGGTCGCCGCCGCGCCGCCGGCCGGCACGGAAGCGCCATCCTGGCCGCCGGAGACCTTCGAGGCGGCGGCTGCAGCGACTCCGTTCGTTCTGCCGGGGCGCGAGCCCGTCGCGCCGACCGAGCGGCACGAGCTGGCGCGCGTCAGCGCCGAGCTGCTGGACGAGCTGCTGAACAGCGCCGGCGAAGTGAGCATCTTCCGCGCCCGCGTCGAGCAGCAGATGACCTCCACGGAGTTCAATCTCGCCGAGCTCGGGCGCACCGTCACGCGCCTGCGCGAGCAGTTGCGCAAGCTCGAGCTCGAGACCGAGGCGCAGATCCTCTTCAGGCACCAGAGCGAGGCGCAGGGGCGCGAGGACTTCGATCCGCTGGAGCTCGACCGCTATTCGACGATACAGCAGCTGTCGCGGGCGCTCGCCGAGTCGGTCAGCGACGTCGCGAGCATCGAGAGCCTGCTCGAGAGCGTGAACCGCGAGGGCCAGAACCTGCTGCAGCAGCAGGGCCGCGTCGTGGCGGAGCTGCAGAACGGGCTGATGCGCACGCGCATGGTTCCGTTCCAGCGTCATGGCCAGCGCCTGACGCGCCTCACGCGGCAGGCGGCGCAGGAGGCGGGCAAGAAGGTCGAACTCGTGATCGAGGGCGGCGAAGGCGAAATCGACCGGCAGGTTCTCGAGCGCATGCTGCCGCCCTTCGAGCACATGCTGCGCAATGCCGTCGTGCACGGCATCGAACTCCCCGAGGATCGCCTGGTACGCGGCAAGGCCGAAACCGGCCGGATCGCCGTGCGCCTGCAGCGCGAGGGCGCCGAGGTCGTGATCACCGTCGAGGACGACGGCGCGGGTCTCGACATCGCGGCGATCCGCGCCAAGGCGCGGCACATGGGGCTGCTGAGGCCCGAGCAGGAGCTCACCGACGAGGAGTCGCTGCAGCTCGTCCTCGAGCCTGGATTCTCCACCGCCGACCGGCTCACGCAGCAGGCGGGCCGCGGCATAGGCATGGACGTCGTCGCGACCGAGGTCAAGCGACTCGGCGGCGGCCTCTACATCGAGTCCACGCCGGGGCAGGGTGCGCGCTTCACGATCCGGTTGCCCTTCACGCTCGCCATTACGCAGGCGCTCGTGGTGCGCGTGCACGACGAGTTCTACGCGCTGCCGGTTGCGACGGTCGAGGGGGTTTCGCGGCTGCCGTCGTCGGAGGTGCGCATGCACCTCGAGGAGGAGCAGCCGACCTTCGAGTACGGCGGGCACGTCTACCGCTTCCAGCACCTCGGCGCATTCCTCGGCAGCGGCCCGTCGACCCTCCCGGAGACCGAGACGGCGTTGGCGGTGATCCTGGTCCGCGCCGGCGAGCATTCGACCGCGCTCGTGACCGATGAACTGATGGGCAGCCGCGAGATCGTCGTCAAGTCGGTGGGCCCGCAGGTCGCGTCGGTGCGCGGCATCTCCGGTGCCACGATCCTCGGTGACGGCCGCATCGTCATCATCCTCGACATGGGCGCCCTCGTCCGCTCGGAGTGGCGCAGCCGCACCGCAGACGTCTCCGTCCGGCCGACCCGCGACGAGCGCATCTTCGTCATGGTCGTGGACGACTCGATCACGGTGCGCCGTGTCACGCAGCGGCTGCTCGAGCGCAACGGCATGCGCGTGCTCACGGCGAAGGACGGTGTCGACGCGATGGCGCTGCTGCAGGAGCACACGCCCGACGTCATGCTGCTCGACATCGAGATGCCGCGCATGGATGGATACGAGGTCGCCTCGCACGTGCGCAACGACCCGCGCCTCGCGGACATCCCGCTGATCATGATCACCTCGCGCGTGGGCGACAAGCACCGTGCGCGGGCCATCGAGCTCGGCGTGGACGATTACCTCGGCAAGCCGTACCAGGAAAGCCAGTTGCTCGACGCGATCGAACCGCTGGTGCTTGCCCGGCGGCGGCAGACGCAGTGAGGAGGGAGCAATGAGCGTCGTGACCGACGAGATCTACTGCCTGCTGGTGCCGCTCGCAGACGAGCGGTTGCTGGTGCCGCGCTCCTGCGTGACCGAGGTCGTCAACTACCAGGCGCCGACGCCGATGGAAGGCGCGCCTCCCTGGTACCTCGGCACGATCGCCTGGGGTGGCAGGCGTGTGCCGCTCGTGTCGTTCGAGGCAGCCTGCGGGCGCACACCGCCGCGAGCCAGCGGCCGCACGCGCATCGTCGTCATGCAGGCGCTCACCGATGAATGCGCAGCCGGCCATTTCGCCGTGCTCACGCAGGGCTTCCCGCAACTGGTGCGCCTGAGCCCCGCGGTGGTGCACTACGACGACTCGCGTAGCTTCGGCGAGCGCAGCCCGGTGGTGTGCCAGGTGCGCATGGTGAACGAGTACCCGCTCGTCCCGGACTTCGAGCGCATCGAACGGATGATCGCCGAGGAAACACGGGCCGCCTGATGATCCGGGGCGCCGAATCGAAGGTCATACGCGGTTGGGCTGCGCTCGACTTCGTGGTCTCCGCGCTGTTCGCCGTGCCGCCGCTGGCGGCGCTACTGCTCGCATTCCTTTATGCGATCAACGGCCGGATGGGCGGAGTTTCTGCCGCACCGCCGTTCGAATCCGTGCACTGGCTCTTCGTCTGCCTGATGGGTGGGCTCGGGGTCGCCTGGGCGGTCGCGCGCCTCGTCGAACCCGTGCGTACGCTCGGCCTGATCGACGCAGTTGCGCGCCTGTGGGTCGGCGCGCTGATCGCGTATTTCGTATTTGCCCGCGGGGCTCCGACGGTGCTGCTGCTGTTCGTCGCTACCGAAATCGGCGGCGCGCTGCACCAGTCATGGGTGCTGCGACGTCCCGCACGCGACGCCCGCTGGTAGCCGCACGATGGCGTCTGGCACGAAAGACCTGATCGACCTCACCGGCAAGCGAGTCGTGGTCACGCAGGCTCGTGACTTCATGGGTCCAGTGCTGTGCGAGGTCTTTACGGAACTCGGCGCTGTAGTAATCGAAGATGAGCGTCCGCTCGCCGACCCGGCGGTGCCCGCCGAGATCGTCGCGGCCGCCGGGCGCGTGGACATCCTGCTCGCGAACCTGTCTTTGCCAGCGCCGAGAAGCGCCGTTACCGAAGCGACAGATGCGGAGTGGCGGCACGTTTTCGAGAACCTGGTCGATCCGTTGCCGCGCCTGGTGCGCGCCGTGCTGCCGCAGATGATCGAACGCCGCGCCGGCAAGATCCTGCTGCTCGGCAGCGCCGCGGCACTGCGCGGCCAGAAACGTGCGTCGACGTACAGCGCGGCCCGCGGTGCGCAGCTCGCCTACATCCAGACAGCGGGCATCGAGGCGGCCGCCCACCATGTGCAGGTGAACGCCATCGCGCAGAACTTCGTGGACAACCCGACGTACTTTCCGCCGGAACTCCAGGCGAATCCCGCCTTCCAGGAGCGCCTCAAGCGCGACATACCGCTCGGCCGGCTCGTCGCGTCGCGCGAGGACGCGCTCTTCGCCGCATATCTGTGCAGTGCCGCGGCCGATTGCTTCGTCGGCCAGGTATTCCCGCTTTGCGGGGGATGGGTGACGCGGTAGAGCGCCCGTTCGCGCGCCGTAACCTTACTGCAGGTCGCCCCACATCGCCTGCAGTACGGAGAGCGCGACGATCCCCGCCGTTTCAGTCCGCAGCACGCGTGGCCCGAGCCGTACAGGATGGAACCCGGCGCGCGTCGCCGCTTCTATCTCCGCGTCGTCGAGCCCGCCCTCCGGGCCGATCAGCAGCTCTACCGCAGCGGCGACACTCGCGAGGCCTGCGAGCGAGGCCGGGCCGCCGGGGCTCAGCACCAACCGCTGCCCCTCACGTGGTGAATCGGCCAGGAAACGGCCGAGATCGAGCGGGGCCCGTACCTCGGGCAGCGTGCTGCGGCCGGATTGCTCGCACGCGCCGGCGACGATCGACTGCCAGTGGCGGAGCTTGCGTTCCGCCTGCCGCTCGTCGAGGCGCACCACACTGCGCGCCGAAAGCACCGGCGCGATGCAGCGCACGCCGAGCTCGGTCGCCTTCTGCAGCGTCCAGTCCATGCGCTCGCTGCGGGAGACTGCCTGCACGAGCGTGATCCTGAGCGGCGAGTCGCGCAGCCCCGCGCTGCGTTCGCCGACGATCACCGTCACTCGATCGCTTTCGATCGCGGCGATCTCGCAGCGATAATCGGCACCGCTGCCGTCGAAGACGACGAGCGGTGCACCTGCTCGCAGCCGCAGCACACGCGACACGTGGTAGGCGGCAGCGTCCGGCAGCGCGACGGTCCGGCCCGCCACTAGCGGCTGGTCCGAGTACACACGGTTCAGTCGCATGTCGCAGCCTCGATCCCCGAGCGCGCCGTCGCGACTAGCGAGTCGATTTCATCCGGCGTGATGACGTAAGGCGGCATGAAGTACACGGTATTCCCTATTGGCCTGAGCAGTGCCTCGCGCTCGAGCGCGTGCCGGTAAACCCGCAGGCCGCGCCGTTCCTGCCACGCAAATGGGGCTTGCCGATCGCCCTCGCGCGACATCTCGACCGCCACGATCATGCCGCACTGGCGGACCTCAGCCACGTGCCTGAGCTCGCCGAGTGCCGCGCAACGCTGGCCGAGGTGCCGTGCAAGCGCGCGATTGCGCTCGATGACGCCGTCCTCCGCGAAGATCCTGAGCGTCGCGAGTGCTGCTGCGCAGGCGAGCGGGTTGCCCGTGTAGCTGTGAGAGTGCAGGAATGCCCGCAGTCGCGAGTATTCGTCGTAGAACGCCGCGTAGACCTTCTCTCCGGTCAGCACGACGGACAGCGGCAGGTAGCCGCCCGTCAGACCCTTCGAAAGGCAGAGGAAATCCGGTGCGATGCCCGCCTGCTCGCAGGCGAACATCGTTCCCGTGCGGCCGAAACCGACCGCGATCTCGTCCGCGATCAGGTGCACGCCGTGCCGGTCGCACGCGTCGCGCAGCAGTTCGAGGTATACGGGGTCGTACATTCTCATGCTGCCTGCGCACTGCACCAGCGGCTCGACGATGACGGCGCAGACCTCGTCTGCGTGCCGGGCGAGCGTCGCCTCCATCGCCTCGAACATCCGGCGGCTGCAGTCGGCCGTGCTTTCGCCGGGCTCCCTCGCGTAGGAATCCGGGGTCGGCACGGCGATCACGTCCATCAGCAGCGGCTGGTAGATCTCGCGGTATAGCTCGACGTGGCCGACCGCGAGCGCGCCCAGCGTCTCGCCGTGGTAGCTGTTGGTGAGCGTGACGAAACGCCGCTTGCGCGCCTGGCCGCAGTTGCGCCAGTAGTGGAAGCTCATCTTGAGCGCGACCTCGATCGCGCTCGAGCCGTTGTCGGCGAAGAAGCAGCGGGTGAGTCCCGGCGGCGCGAGCGCTGTGAGCTGCTCTGCCAGCGTAACGGCGGGCTCATGCGTAAAGCCGGCCAGCATCACGTGCTCGAGCCGCGCAAGCTGTTGGGCCACGGCGCCGCCGATGCGCGGGTTCGCGTGGCCGAACAGGTTGACCCACCAGGAACTGATCGCGTCGAGATAGCGCCGGCCGTCGTAGCCGTGCAGCCACACGCCCTCGCCTCGGGCAATCGGGACCATCGGCAGCCACTCGTGGTCCTTCATCTGCGTGCAGGGGTGCCACACCACGCGCAGGTCACGCTCGGCGAGTTCTCTCGAAGTCGGCATCGGATGTCCGTCTCGTTTCAGTTTGCGGATTCTAGTCGGCTTCGTCCGGTAGCGGGCGTGCCGGTGGCAGTGCATCATTGCCCAATGCAGACGACGCAGGTGCGTGCTACCGGGAACGCGGCTCCCGAAATAGAAATGCCCTCGGGCTGGCTCGAACGGGCGCGCCGTCTCGAGTCACCGAACTGCGACGAGCGGCCGCCGGGCATGCTGCCGGAGCTCATCGTCGTGCACGGCATCAGCCTGCCGCCGGGCGAGTTCGGCGGCCCGTGGATCGACGCGCTCTTCACCAACGCGCTGGCGCCCGATGCCCACCCGTATTTTGCTCAGGTCGCCTCGCTCAAGGTTTCCGCCCATGCGCTGGTGCGGCGTGATGGCGAGGTGGTCCAGTACGTGCCGTTCCACCGCCGCGCCTGGCACGCCGGGCAGTCGAGCTGGATGGGCCGGGAGCGATGCAACGACTTCTCCATCGGCATCGAGCTCGAGGGCACCGACGCCCGGGCCTACGAATCGGCCCAGTACGTGTCGCTAGCGAGCCTGGTCGCTGCGCTGTGCCGTACCTACCGCACGCTTTCTCCCGAGCGGATCGTCGGACACAGCGACGTGGCGCCGGGCCGCAAGTCGGATCCCGGCATCGCCTTCGACTGGCCGCTGCTGCGCGCGCTGGTGCGCTACCAGGTCGAGGTCGCCCCGACGTGAAGTGGGCAGGGCTGTCGGCTCTGCTGCTGCTCGCACTGGTGCAGGGTGCGGATGCGGGTCAGCGACTCAGGATCGTGAGTCTGGCGCCCAGCCTCACCGAGCTTGCCTATGCCGCCGGCGCCGGCGATGCGATGGTCGGAACGGTCGAGTACAGCGACTATCCTGCGGCGGCGCGTGCGTTGCCGAGGGTCGGTGACGCGTGGAGCGTCGATGCCGAGGCGGTGCTGGCCCTGCGTCCTGACCTTGTCCTCTCGTGGCCGTCGGGCACGCCGGCGGGCACCGTCGCAAGGCTGCGTTCGCTCGGTGTGCACGTCGTCGAGATACCGACTTTCCGGCTCGCGGACGTTGCGACCGCACTGCGCTCGGTCGGGCACATCGCCGGGACCGAGGTCGTCGCAGAGCAGGCGGCGCAAAGGTACGAAGCCGTGATTCGCGACCTGCGTGCCTCGCATGCGGGCGTGCGGCGCGTGGGCGTGTTCGTCGAGATCGACGACGAGCCGCTGTACACGGTGAACGGCCGCCACGTGATCAGCGAGGTCGTCGATCTATGCGGCGGCCGTAACGTCTTCGCGGACCTTCCGCAGCTCGC
>Ga0315287_10005152_pt1 | contig 12845 bp, 9 predicted proteins | sample YL17G11_0_MG_FD_205037 | JGI IMG/M metagenome (GOLD analysis project Ga0315287, IMG submission 205037) | Sediment microbial communities from Yellowstone Lake, YNP, Wyoming, USA - YL17G11_0 | ecosystem: Environmental > Aquatic > Freshwater > Lake > Sediment | place: USA: Wyoming | collected...
CCCACACCCCGCTCGGCAAATACATCCTGTCCAATTTTTTGTTTTCGATTTCAGGACTGCACAGGCTTTTCAACCCCGGCAGCTTTATTGAGGACAGCGTGCGCCGGCTCCGCAAGCAGGTGGGGAAAAACAACCTGGTGCTCGGCCTTTCCGGCGGGGTGGATTCCTCGGTGGCCGCGCTTTTGCTCCATAAGGCCGTGAAAGATCAGTTGACCTGCATTTTCGTGAACAACGGCCTGCTCCGCCAGGGCGAGCCGGAGCTTGTGCTCAAGGTTTTCAAGGACAACTTCCAGATCCCGCTCCGCTATGTTGACGCGAGCGGGTTTTTTCTGAAAAAGCTCAGGGGCGCTGAAGACCCGGAAGAAAAACGGAAGATCATTGGCCATGCCTTCATAGAAGTTTTCGAGAAAGAGTCCAAGAAAGTCCCGGGCGTCAAATTCCTGGGCCAGGGCACTCTTTACCCGGATGTGATTGAAAGCACCTCTTTCCGCGGGCCTTCCAGCAAGATCAAAAGCCACCACAACGTGGGCGGCCTGCCCGAGCAGATGAACCTGAAGCTGGTGGAGCCCCTGCGCGAGCTGTTCAAGGATGAGGTGAGGATGGTGGGGTCACAGCTGGGCCTGCCCAGGGAGATCATCTGGCGCCAGCCGTTCCCGGGACCGGGGCTGGCGGTGCGGATCGTGGGCGAGGTCACCGCGGACCGCGTGGAAAAGCTGCAGAAAGCGGACGCGGTTGTCCGCGAAGAAATCGAGAAAGCAGGGCTGGCCCGGGAAATCTGGCAATACTTTGCGATATTACTTCCTGTGAAGAGCGTGGGCGTGATGGGCGACGAGCGCACCTATGAAAATGTGATTACCGTGCGCGCGGTCAAGAGCATGGACGGCATGACCGCGGACTGGGCGGACCTGCCCCATCCTTTGCTGGGGAGGATCTCCAACCGGATCATAAACGAGGTCAAGGGCGTCAACCGCGTGGTCTATGACATTTCCTCAAAACCGCCCAGCACCATCGAGTGGGAATGACATCTTTTGGGCTTTTCGCAACCGCTGATAAAATGGAATAAATGACCGACAGCCGCTCAAAATCCAAAAGCAAGATCTCCGGCGGATTGAGCATGGTGCTCCCCGCCTACAACGAGGAGAAAAACATCCAGGACGTGGTGGAAGAGGCCAGGCCCGTTCTTGATAATATCGCGGACCGCTGGGAGATCATCATCGTTGACGACGGGTCCGCCGACCAGACCGGGGCCATCGCGCAGAAACTTGCCCAAGACGACAGCCGGATCAAACCGGTCAGCCATTCAAACAATCAAGGCTACGGGTCAGCCCTGGCCTCCGGGTTCAAGGCCGCGGCCATGCGCTGGATTTTTTTCACCGACGCCGACCGGCAGTTTAAGATCGCGGAAATCGAAAGACTCATCCCCGGCCTGGAACAGAACAAAATGGCGACCGGCTTCCGGGAAAAACGGGGGGACCGATTGCACCGCCGCATCTATGGAAACGCTTTCACCGGGCTGGTAAATCTTCTGTTCGGGCTTTCGGTGAAGGATGTCAACTGCGCTTTCAAGATTTTCGAGCGGAGCATGATCCAGGGCGAGCAGATGATCAGCCGGGGCGCGCTGATCAACGCGGAACTGTTGTCAATCGCGAAGAGCAAGGGCGTGGAACCGGCGCAGGTGCCGGTCTCGCATTTCCCGAGGAAGGCAGGCACTCAGACCGGCGGCAGCCTGAAAGTCATTTTAAGGGCGGCCGGGGAATTGGTCCGCCTGTACTTTCACCGCTCGCGAAAAAGCGGCTGAGTCAGGCGCTCCCGGGCATTCACTTTTCCGAAATGCTCGCGATGAATTTCTTGTATTGCGCCGCGCTCATCAGGTCATTCAACTCGCTCGGGTCGGAGAGCTCGATCCGGATCAGCCATGCGTCCCCGTAGGGGTCTTCATTCATCAGTTCCGGGGAATCGATGAGCGGGGAATTGACTTCGATGACCGACCCGCTCAAAGGCGAATATATATCCTCGGTGGCCTTGGTCGATTCGATGACTCCCAAGGCGCTGTCTTTTTCAACCCTGTCGTCCACTTCGGGCAGCTCGATATAAACGATGTCTCCCAGCTCGTGCTGGGCGAAATCAGTGATACCGATCACCGCCTGGTTATCCGAATCCAGCTTCACCCACTCGTGGGTTTTTGAATACTTCAACTCTTCCGGACAATCCATCTTTCCACCTCCGATAAGTTCTATACCAAGATTATGATAAACAATTCCTCAGCATGTCAAGCCCCGGAACCTTTTCAGCCCGGAGGCCACCCGAATTTGCGCCCGCCCAAAACATGGATGTGGATGTGCGGGACCTCCTGGCCGGCGTCCGGACCGACATTCGCCACCATCCGATACCCGGTCTTGGACACCCCCAGGTCCTCGGCAACTTTGGCCGCGGCCTGGAACATCCTCCCGATAACCTCGAGGTCCTGGTCCGTGACCTGGGACGGGGTGGGGATGTGCCTGACCGGCACCACCAGGAAATGCGCGGGCGTGACGGGCTTGATGTCCTTGAAGCAAGCGACCTTGTCGTCCTTGAAAAGGAACTCGGTCTTGATCTCGCCGGAAACGATTTTGCAAAACACGCAATCCGCCATGGCAATCCTCCTTGCCGCCCCGGTTAGTAAATAATCAGAATTTGACCGCTTGTCAAGCCCGGGATCAATTTTTATTTCCCGGGCGTTTTGTTTTCAGGCGCGGGTTCATTTTTCAGGCGCTCATATTTCCGGACCATGGCCTGGACATCCGGGTCGTCAGGCGGGGCTTTTTGCGCCAGTTTTTGGATCAGAGGTTCCAGGCCGGATATGTCCTCCAGCTTGAGTTTGACGATGACCAGGTTTTTCAGATAAACAAAATTTTCCGGGTCCGATTCCAAAACCCTTTCAAATTCGGGCTCCGCGGCCTTGAGGTCCCCCTTTTTGTAATACACAGCGGCCAGGGAATTATGAGCATCCGCAAAATCAGGCATCAATGCGATGGCGGCCTTCAGTTCTTTTTCCGCGGACTCCAGTTCGCCTTTCTCAAGCAGGATTGTGCCCAGGTAATGATGGGGCGCAAATTCCCGGGGCGCGCGCTCGACCGCCATGCTCCAGAGCCTGGCCGGGTCCTGCCAGATGCGGCTTTGATAATCAGCAACCGCGGCCAGGAGCACGCCGGCCGCCGCAATCAAAACAAGGGCCGGCTTTTTATATTTCGCGATTATTAAATCAGCGAACAAACCGATTCCGATAAAAGCGCCGATCAGGGAAATGTAGGCGCGGTGATAAGAAAAAAGGATGTTGAGCCGCATCAGGATGGCGGGCAAAAGCGCGGCGAAGAACCAGACCAGCGCCAGCCAGAACCAGGTTTGCCGGTTGCGGAGGGCCAGGACCAGGATGGAAAGATAGCCCGCCAGGGAAAGGGCGAGGACCAGCCAGACCGGCTCGGGCATGGCCGGGAAGATCGTGAGGTGGCTCGGCCAAACCAGCTTGAACAAATAAATCCAGGGCGAACAAACCCCGGCGATCACGCTTTGAGACCGCGAGTAAAATGGCAGCATGGAACTTTGGATAGCGCCGGTCAAGGAGCCGGAAATAATTTTGTATAGAAGTGCAAAGGCAAAGGCCAGGATAAAAAAGGGCAGGCCGGCGATAATTTTATCTTTCCGCGCTTTCTCGGAAAAGAAAAGCAGGCAAAGGATCACGAACACGAAGCTCAAGGCATCGATCTTGGAAAGGAGGGCGAGCAGGAAAAAGAAAAGCGAGCAGATGAGCCAGCCTGATTTTATTCCGGTTGAACTTTTTCCGTGGCGCTTGATGAAAAAAAGCAGCGATATAATCAGGAACAGCCCGCATAAAATCCCGCTCCGAGCGCTCGGGTAGCATGCGGAGAAACCGGTCAGGGGGTGGACGATGAATAAAAAGCCCGAGACGATCCCGGCCCCGGTTTTTTTAAACAAGGCGCCGCACAAAAGATAAATTAAAAATCCGACCAGGCTGTGGAGCAGGATATTGGTAATGTGGAACATGCGGAAATTGCCGCGGCCCAGCTTCCAGTCCAGCGCGAAGCTCAGGACCACCGCCGGCCGGTAAGGCCAGTTGCCGGCCTTGGCGCTGAACGCACTCGGATCGCCGAAAAATTTCTTTATATCGATTGACCTGATCGCCGGGTTTTGCACCAGGGTATGAATGTCATCGAGCGCGGGTTCCCCTTTCAGGCTCGGGAAATACACTATAAATCCGGCCGCGACCATAAGCGCCAGGACCAGAAGCCGGGAAAGTGGTTTTTCGCCTGATTTTTCCATTTATGCTTTCCCGTCTATATTATCAAATTCGGGGGCAAGCAAGAAATGGCAGGGCGGATTTTTCGAATAAATTGCAAACAGGCGGTCAGGTGTTATAATTAAATGTTAAGTCGACAAATGGGAGGATTTAATATATGAGTTTCAAGCCGGACCGAGGCGTTTTGCGGGTTATCATCCTGCTCACTTTTATCATAGGCTTGGGTTTCGCCAGCATCGCTTTGATGGGCAAATTCCAAAATGCCCGCGCCCAGAACCAGCAGCAGGAATACCAATATCTCGAAGTTTTCAGCCAGGCTGTGGACCTGATCAAAAATAGCTATGTAAAAGAAGTCGATGTCAAAACCTTGTATTACGGCGCGATCCAGGGAATGCTTTACGCTTTGGACCCGCATTCGGTGTTTTTCCCTCCCCCATATTTCAAGGACCTGAGGGTCGAGTTGCAGGGGCAGTTCGGAGGGCTGGGCATCGAGATCGGATTCCGCGACGGGCGGCTTTCAATCATGACCCCCATTGAGGGCACTCCGGCCAGCCGCGCCGGGTTCAAGAGCGGGGACCTGATCGTAAAAATTGACGGCGCGAACACCGAGGGCATGAACCTGGGGGACGCGGTCCACAAGATGCGCGGCAAGCCCGGCACCCAGGTGACCATCACGCTTTTCCGTGAAGGATGGCAGGAGCCCAAGGATTTCATTATCACCCGCGAGGTGATCCAGATCAGGAGCGTCAGGAAAGTGGAGTTGATCGACGGCAAGTTCGGGTACCTGCGGCTGGCCATGTTCAACGAAAACACGGGCCGGGACCTGGACCTGGCCATGAACGAGCTTATGAAAAAATCCGGAAACAAGCTTTACGGCCTGATCCTCGATTTGCGCAACAACCCCGGCGGGCAGCTTGACCAGGCGGTCTGGGTGGCCGGGACTTTCATCAGCGAGGGCCTGATCGTCAGCACCAAGGGCCGTTTGGCTGAGAGCAACCAACCCTTCTACGCCCACCAGCCGAAAGTTTATACCGGGTTCCCCATGGTGGTGATTGTCAACTCCGGGTCCGCAAGCGCGAGCGAGATCGTGGCCGCGGCGCTCAAGGATTCGGGAAGGGCGGTTATCATCGGCACCCGGACTTACGGCAAAGGCTCGGTGCAGTCGCTTTACAACCTGAAGGACGGCTCGGGCATAAAAGTGACGACCGCGTATTATTACACCCCGAGCGGAAAGAGCATCCAGGCCGAGGGCATCACCCCGGACATCATCGTTGAGGAGTTGTCCCCGGAGGACGAGGCCCGACTGGAGCGGGAGCGCAAACGCGAAGAAGAAAACCGGATGAAAGAAGAAAGTCTTCACGGCTATATCAAAAAGGAAGAGACCCAGGAAAAGCAGGAAGCCAAGCCCGGGGATCAAAAGCCTCCGGACCCTAAACCCGTGCCTGGTTTTGAGGAACTGATCTTGAAGGATTACCAGCTCCGCCGCGCCGTGGAGATATTAAAAAGCTGGGACATCTTCCAGGCCCAGCAGAAAAAACCCGCGGCAAATCCGGCGCCTGCCAAATAGTAAAGTAAATGGCTTCAAAAAAGCCGGCCCGGAAAAAGTCTCCCCGGCCCGCCCGGCGCAAAAACAAATCCGGACTGGGCGGGTGCCTGTTCGTATTGCTGCTGGCGGCCGCGGTCGCGTCCGCTTATATTTTCCGGGCGCGGATCGTGAAATACCTTCCGGAAATTCCGGGATGGGATGAACTCGACAAAATATTTCATCCCGGGCCGGGACCGCATCCCCCAAGACCTCGTCCCAAGCCCAAACCGCCCAGACGGCGCAACTTCCCGGAAATAAGCGTGAGTGAAAAAGGGCTCAGCCTTTTGCTCAAAAGCAAAAGCGGCCTGGAAAAGAATTCCCGGCTTTTCAAGTCGCGCCTGATTTTTTCCGACTGTTCCGCGACCGAGCATTTGAACTGTCTGGAGGTCAAGGTCGGGTCGGATTCTGATTTCATCATTGCTGAAAAATATGTGAGCAGTCTTTGGGACGAGCAGGGGTTTATGGCGGACCACGATCCCCGGAGCGACACCCCAACCACTGAGACTTTGATCGCGGTCAAAGACAAAAAGCGGGTGGCCGCTCTCGAGCTGGTGCTTGCCCTGCCCGGCAGCCAGCATTTGAACCTGATCCCGAAACCCGGAGGCCTGTCTTCGCAAACCCCGGTCGCAATCGTGATCGACGACCTGGGCAACAATATGGATGACGGCCTGGCGCTGGCCGCGGTCCCGCAGCCCTTGACTTTTTCAATCCTGCCCTTTCAAATTTTCAGTTCCGGAGTCCTGGCGCTGGCCAAGTCCAAGGGAAAACCGGCAATGCTCCACATGCCCATGGAGCCGGAAGATTTTCCCAATACCGACCCCGGCGCCGGCGCGCTTTTATGCTCCATGGGTCCGGAAGAAATTAAAAGCAGTCTGGACAAAGCCCTGGATTCCCTGCCCGGAGTGACGGGCGTCAACAACCACATGGGTTCCTCGTTCACCGCCCGGGAGGATTTGATGAGGCCCGCGCTCGCTGAAATTGATAAGAGGGGGCTGTTCTTCCTGGACAGCCGAACCACCAAAAATGATGTCGGGTTCCAGGTCGCGCAGGAGTTGGGCATGCCCACTTGCACGCGCGAGTTGTTTCTTGATAACCTGAAAGACCAGGAAGCCATCTGGAACAAAATGATCGAGCTTTGCCTGGCCGCAAAAAACGGGGGCGCCGGAATCGCCATCGGGCACCCATACCCGGAGACCATCGAGGTGCTCAGGACCAGGCTGGATGAGTTCGAGCAGATGGGATGCCGGGTGGCGCCGGTATCGGAGCTTTGCCAATGAAAAATTTGCGCGGACCCGGAAGAAAGATTTTCAAGGTCTCGGAGCTGGCCGAACGGCTTAATGAAAAGCTTTCCTCGGAATTCAGCGAAATATGGGTGCAGGGCGAAATCACCGGGTTCACCAGGCACAAGTCCGGACATTTCTTCTTCGCGCTCAAGGATGAAAAAGCCAGGCTGGAAGTCGTGATGTTCCGCTTCCAGGCGCTTTACCTGAAGTTTGCTCCCGAGGACGGCCTGGAGGCGCTGGTCCGGGGCCGTCTGAATTTTTACGAGCCGCGCGGCGAACTCCGGATGATCGCGGACGCCATGGAGCCGGTCGGCGCGGGCGCGCTCCAGCTCGCCTTTGAGCAGCTCAGGGCAAAGCTGGAGGCCGAGGGTCTTTTCAACCGGGAGCGGAAACGGCCGATCCCCGCTTTTTGCCGGCGGATCGCGGTCATCACCTCGGAGACCGGCGCGGTCTTCCATGACATACTCCGGGTGTTCAAGGAGCGGGACGCGCGCCTCTCGGTATTGCTGATCCCTTGCCGCGTACAGGGAGAAGGCGCGGAGTTCGAACTGGCAAATGCGGTTGAAACGGCCAACCGCCTGAAATTGACGGGGCCGGCCCTGGACGCGGTCGTGCTCGCCCGGGGCGGGGGTTCGCTTGAGGACTTGTGGCCATTCAACACCGAGCACCTCGCGCGCGCCATTTTCAAGAGCAGGCTCCCGGTGATCAGCGCGATCGGGCACGAGGTGGATTATACGATCTCGGACATGGTGGCAGACCTGCGCGCGCTCACCCCGACAGCGGCCGCGGAGTCCCTGGCCCAGTCCCAGCGCGAACTGATCAGCCGACTGGAGATCGCGGCCGATGACCTCAAGCGCGGCCTGGCTTCAGAGTTGAGGTTCAAGTCCGAGACCATAAAAAAGTTCCTGATGATCAGCCGGAGCATCAGCGCCGAGCTTGGGGCGTTCTCGAAGGAGCTTGAATTCAAGAAATTCCGGCTGGGGACCGCGCTGAATGCCGGGCTGCAATTGAAAAAAGAGTCATGGCGGGAACTGAGCCGGAAACTGATCCTGCTCTCGCCCGGGCAATGGCTGCAGCAGAACCGGGAGCGGCTGGTCCGGACCGAGTCGGACTTGAACGCCGCGGTCAAGAAAAACCTGGGCCAAAGCCGCGAGGAATTCATGCACCTCTCGGGACGGCTCCATACCCTGAGCCCGCTCTCCACGCTCGGCCGCGGGTATTCAATCACCCGGAGCAAAAAAGACCGCAGGCCCGTCAAATCCGTGCACGAGGTCAAAAAGGGTGATATGCTGGAAATATTGCTCCATAAGGGAGAGCTGGAAGCCAAAGTCGAGAACACGATTGAAAAAAAATCCTGGGAGGATTATGGCAAGGGCCCGGAAGACGACCAGAGATAATTGCGCAAAAAACATCCTGACCTGGTTTTTGATCGCATCGGCCTTGGCGTTTTTCGGCTTAAAAAAAAGCGATGTGGAGTTCCGGTGCTTTCCGGTCAAGGGCGAAAATTGCACGGTGTCCCAGGGCGAGGCGCTTGCCCTGATGGTCAGCGTCAAACAAGCTCCGAAATCAGTGCGCGGAAAAATCTGGAAGAAGCCGGTTCTGTTCAATGTCTCATCTGAGAACAAGAAATTCTGGAGCACATACATCCCCGCGGGAAGGAGCCAGGCCCCGGGCCGCTATCTGCTGCATGTGTTCGTGAAGCCGAATTCGGGCCGGCAAATGGAATTTCTTCTGCCTGTAATCGTTGAGGAAAAAGTTTACCCGATCGAAAAATTGAGCCTGCCCCCGGAAATGGTGGAGATGAGCCCGGAGGACGCGGAGCAGGTAAAGATTGACAATAAGATCATGGTCCGCGCCATGAGCGAGTTCAATCCGGAAATCTATTGGCAGGGAGCTTTTGAGGCGCCGGTGCCCGGCGATGTCCGGAGTGAATTCGGCACCCGGAGAATAATCAATGACATTCAGAAAAGCCCTCATTCCGGGATTGACCTGGCCGCGGCCGAGGGCGAGGAGGTGCGCGCGACCAATAACGGCAGGGTCTCTCTTGTTTACCGGGGATACCTCACGGGCAACAGCGTGATCATCGATCACGGCGGAGGGATTTACTCTGTTTATTACCATCTTTACGAAACCAGGGTCTCGGAAGAGCTCATGGTAAGCAAGGGGGATGTGATCGGCCTGGCCGGGTCAACCGGCAGGGTCACCGGCCCGCACCTTCACTTCGGGATCAGGATCAACAGGAACAATGTCAATCCCATGAGCTTTCTCGAGGTCTCCGCTCAGATGGAGCAGGCTCTTTCCGAACTTGCCGGCGAATGAATATGAGCTTCAGGGTTCGAGAAAAAAACCAAAAGCGCGTGGCAAAAGAGCGGAACCTGGTCGAGCGCTCCGAGCACGCCCCCTTGAAGATCGTGCTTTGCTATCCCAACCGTTATGGCGTGGGCATGGCCAACCTGGGTTTTCAGAGGGTCTATCAACTGTTCAATCAGATTGAAGGCGTCTATTGCGACCGCGCGTTTTATCCCGACCCCGGGGATGAGGACCATCATTTCCAGAAACGGGTTCCGCTCTTGGGCATTGAGAGCGGGAGACCGATCAGCGAGTTCGATGTGGTCGCTTTTTCTTTTGCGTTCGAGCTCGATTACTTTAACTGCCTGAAGATGCTTGCCATGTCCGGGGTCCCGGCCCGGGCAAAAGAGCGCGTCCGAGATTCAGGCAGGAAGCATCGATATCCTCTGCTCATTGCCGGAGGCATCGCCGTGAGCGCAAACCCGGAACCGATGGCGGACTTTTTCGATTTGGTTGTGATCGGCGAGGCTGAGCCGGTCATGCATAACCTCACGGAGTTGCTGAAAAAAAACCAAGAAGATCTGCAGCTCGAAGAGTTTTCAAAATTGTCCAATTCAATTGAAAGCATTTATGTTCCGAGCGCGGATCATTCCGGGCAAGGCCCGATCATCAAAGCCGCTGCCAAAGAAAATGAGCTTCCGGCCTGTCAGCAAATTTTTTCACCGGAGATGGAGTTTGCGGAACTGGGACTGATCGAGCTGATGCGCGGCTGCCGGAGGGGGTGCCGGTTTTGTCTGGAGGGATATTTTTACCGGCCGGCAAGAGAAGCGGGTTTGAATTCAGTGATCGCCGGGATTGAAGAGCTGAGGAAATACCGGAGCAAGCTTGGACTGATCGCCGCGGTCGTGCCCGACTATGGCAAGTTTAAAAACCTTCTCGACTATCTTGAAAGCGCCGGAACCCCGTTCTCAATTTCCAGCCTGAGGATCGAAGCCATAAATGAAAGGCTGGTCGCGCTCTTGAAAAAAAGCGGCAACCAGACCGTAACCCTGGCGCCCGAGACCGGCTTGGAACGCGCCCGGTCCTTGATCAACAAGAAAATCAATGAGGAAAAAATATTGCAGGGCATGAAAATAATCGGCAGATGCGGGTTCGAGCGCGTCAAGCTTTATTACCAGGTCGGGTTCCACGGATGCGGGCTTGAAGAAGCGGACGGCATCGTTGAATCGGTCCGCAAAATCCGGGAGGCCCTGGAAGCGGGTTCTGGAAAAAATCGATACCCGGGCGTGGTGGATGTCGGGGTCAGCGTGTTCGTGCCCAAGCCCTGGACCGCTCTGCAATGGGCCGGGATGCAGGGGAAAAACGAACTGGATGAAAAAATGAAAATGCTCCGCGAAGAACTTGGGCGGCAAGCGGGCGTGGAAATTCACCTGGACTCGGTGCGCGAGGCCCTGCTCCAGGGAATTATCGCGCGCGGAGACCGCGCCCTTGGCTCTCTTTTGGAGGATGTCGCGTTCAATCGGAAAACGCTCAATGAAATAATCAAGGACAAAAAGATCCTACAAAAATATTTGCGGCCGCGGGAGAAAGATGAAGTTTTGCCCTGGGAGGTGATCGACCCGGGCGTGAAAAAGGCCTATCTTTGGACCGAATTCGAAAGGGGCCTTGCCGGCAAAACCAGTCGGGGCTGCCGTAGCGACTGCCTTGATTGCGGCGCGTGCTGAAAAAAATGATATAATTTGAAAATGCAGTTGAGCTCGATATCAAGACTTGCATTTTTTGTCATCTTGAATTTCTGCGCGTTAAGCGTTTCCCTGCGCCTTGCCCTCAAGACCGATCTGCGCGGGGCCATGCTCTGGGTGGCGTGTCTGGAAATATATCTTTTCCTGGTCACGGTCTTGCTCATGATCCTCGGAGTTGTCGGGCTGCTTACACCCTTATGGGTTGGCATATTTACAATCCCGGTTGGGCTGCTCGCATGGACCGGGAAGGATTTCCGCAGTAAAGTCAAAGAAGTTTTTAGGCAGAGTTCTTCACAATCTTTATTTTCATCTGCATTATTGACGATGATTTGCATGGGATTTTTTATTTTCCTACTCGATGCGCTTTTTCACCCATTTTTCTCCCACGACCCTTTGACCTATGAACTCTTCTTCCCGGCGCGCTGGCTGCAATCCGGAAGCCTCGGTCTGATCCCCACTCCATTTGGCGACAATTCCCGGGCGTATGACGCGGCCAATGCGCCGCTCTATTATTTGTGGCTCATGCTCCCTTTCCATAACGATTTACTGGCTCACGCCGGCGGGTTCTTCTTTGCGGTCTTCTGCGTTTTCAGTTTGACCGCGATCAGCGAGTCCCTGGGCCTGGATAAGGCGGCAAAATATCTTGCTGGTTTGTTTTTTCTCCTGGTCCCGCTGGTGGTGCGCGAGACGGAAAGCGCGCACTCCGATCTGTTGCTCTGCGGCCAGCTCCTGGCATTTCTGGCATTTGCGCTCGGACACCGGAACCGGCGGGGCAGGGGACTGGACCTGCTCGCCCTGATGGCCCTGGGCGGACTTGCGGGGACCAAATACATCTCGCTTCCAATCCTGCTGCTCCTGCTACCGGTCTTTGCCGCTTGCCTGCTCCGGCCTTTTCCCAAACTGAAAAATATTTTGGTCTGGGTCGTTTTATTTATACTGGCCGGCGGCTTCTGGTATTTACGCAACTGGTATCTGACCGGCAACCCGGTTTTCCCTTTACAGGTCCAACTCGGCTCGTGGATTATTCTGAAGGGAGCTTACACTAGAGCAGTGATGGACAACTGGATTTTCAGGATTGGGTCGGGCCGGACCATGCTCTCTGTCATCTCCGAAGGGCCGAGACCGCTGTTCCAAGCAGCGCTGATCTTCTTTTTTCTGGTTTGCTCGCTCTTTGCGTTTCTGGGCGGCGTTTTAAAATCGGGCAAAAAAGATTTCAACGTGATTTACCTTTCAGTTCTGCCCTTGCTCCTGCACCTGTGCGCAGCGTACTTACTGCCTTTCCACATGGCCCGCTTCTGGCTCCCGGCCTGGGCCGCGGCAGCCGCGGTCATCGCAGTGATGGTCTCAACCTCCCCCAGGGCCGGACGTTGGCTGGCCATCGCTTTTTTCATCCTCTCCGCGATTGAGATCGGGATCGAGATACTGTCAACCTCCTCAGGTATCATGTCGCTTTTCGCTCCGGCCACCAAAAGCCCGGGGCTGTTATTGAAACTTTTTCCATTTGCGATCCTGCTCGCGCTCGTTTCAAAGAATCTGAAGCTATGGAAAAAAGCCTTATTCTGGTTTTTCGCCTTCATCATCCTCATCGCGTGGAGCCAGCCCGGATATTTTCAGCGCCGGGCCATGGCCATGGAATTAGGCGCCGAGGCCGC
>Ga0315287_10005153_pt1 | contig 12843 bp, 3 predicted proteins | sample YL17G11_0_MG_FD_205037 | JGI IMG/M metagenome (GOLD analysis project Ga0315287, IMG submission 205037) | Sediment microbial communities from Yellowstone Lake, YNP, Wyoming, USA - YL17G11_0 | ecosystem: Environmental > Aquatic > Freshwater > Lake > Sediment | place: USA: Wyoming | collected...
CGCCCGTCGTCGAGGGGCACCGCCGGGCGGTGCCCATCGACGTTCTCCCCAGGGGCGTGCCCGCGTTGTCCCCATGTGATGGGCGTGATTCCACATGCTTCCCCCGTGAATCCACATGAAATCCAGAGGGTCATCCTCTGGATGCCCACAGGCGGTCCGGCGGAGGATGGAGCGTGATGGACGACCTGCACACCAGCGCCTCCCGATCAGCACGCCCGGATGCCCCCGGTCGGGTGCCCCCCCACAGCATCAGCGCCGAGGAGTCCCTGCTCGGGGCGATGCTCCTGTCGGAGCACGCCGTCAGCATGGTCTCGGCCATGGTGGGCGCGGACGACTTCTACAAGCCGGCCCACCGCCACATCTTCGACACCCTCCAGGCGCTCTACGGTGCCGGCCAGGGCATCGACCCGGTCACCGTGGCCGAGGAGCTCGAGCGGGTCGGACTGCTCGAGGCCTGCGGCGGCAAGGCCGCCCTGGTCAGCCTGCAGGCACGCACCCCGGCCATCACCAACGCCGAGTACTACGCCCGCATCGTGGAGGAGAAGGCGCTGCTGCGCCGCCTCATCGGGGCGGCCAACGAGATCGCAGAGCTCGGCTACACCCCCCGCGACGACATCGACAAGACCATCGACGAGGCCGAGAGCACGATCTTCTCGGTGGCCCAACGGCGCAACAGCGACACCCTCATCGACCTGGTGCCGCTGCTCGAGCAGAGCCTGGAGCGGCTCGAGGAGCTGGCCGAGCGCGGTGAGCCCGTCACCGGCACCCCCACCGGGTACACCGACCTCGACCGCCTGCTGTCGGGGCTGCAGCCGGGGGCGCTGCTCGTGGTCGGTGCCCGCCCGGGCATGGGCAAGACGGCCTTCGCCCTCGGGATGGCCGCGCACGCCGCCATCCGTGAGCGCCTGCCGGTGCTGTTCTTCTCCCTCGAGATGGGCCACATGGAGATCACCCAGCGGCTGATCGCGGCCGAGGCCCGGGTGGACTCCTCGAAGATGCGCACGGGCCAGCTGACCGACAGCGACTGGTCGAAGATCACCAAGGCCATCGGGCGCCTGGGCGAGGGCACGATGTGGATCGACGACAACCCGGCGGTGACCGTCATGGAGATCCGGGCCAAGGCCCGACGCCTCCAGGACCGCCTGGGCACCAAGCTGGGCCTGGTCGTGGTCGACTACCTCCAGCTGATGCAGGGCCGGGGCTCCGCGGAGAGCCGTCAGGTGGAGGTGGCCGAGATCAGTCGCGGGCTCAAGGTGCTGGCCCGCGAGCTCGAGGCGCCCGTGCTGGCACTGTCGCAGCTGTCCCGGCAGCTCGAGAACCGTGCCGACAAGCGCCCCATGCTGGCGGACCTGCGCGAGTCGGGGTGCATGACGGCGGCCACCCGGTTGCGCCGGGCCGACGACAACACCGAGGTCACGTTGGGCGAGCTGGTGTCGAGCAGCGCCCGCGACGTGCCCGTGTGGAGCCTCGACGACGACTGGCGCATGGTCCCCTCCACGCTCACCCACGCCTTCGCGAGCGGCACCAGGGAGGTGTTCCGCCTTCGGCTGTCCTCGGGGCGCGAGGTGGAGGCCACGGCCAACCACCCGTTCCGCACCGTGGCCGGTTGGCGGCGCCTCGACGAGCTCGGGGCCGGCAGCCGCATCGCCGTGCCCCGCTCGCTGGGGGCGCCCGAGTTGATCCAGCTCGCCCGTGCGGAGGAGCTCCCCGACCTCGCCGCGGAGATGGTCGACAGCGGTCGGGCGTCCGCGCAGGTGCTCGGCCTTCCCGACGACCAGCTCGCCGCGGTGCTCCACGGCGTCTTCGGCCGCATCGGCTACCTGTCGGTGACCACCCTGCGGGGCCGGCCCCACGTCCGCCTGGCGGCGACCACCGCGTCGCGGCAGCTCATCGACGACGTGCAGGCCCTCCTGCTGCGCTTCGGCCTCCACGGGCGCATCACCGACATCGGGCGGAACCGCCCCCGGTGGCGGATGTGGATCCACGGAGTCGACCAGCAACGGGCCTTCCTCGACCTGATCGGCTGCAGTGGCCGCCGGGGCGAGCAGATCCCCGCGGCGCTGGCCGCCCTGGCCGAGGTGGCCGGCAACCCCAACGTCGACACGGTGCCGTGCGAGGTGCGCGACCTGGTCGTGGCCGAGCTCGAGCGGGTGGGCCTCACCCAGCGGCAACTGGCCGGCGCGCTCGGCGAGCAGTACTGCGGTGGCTACCTCCTGGGCACGGAGGCCCGTCCCCGCTCATCGGGCCGGGCCCGGCTGGGGCGGATCGCCGAGGTCCTCGGGAGCAAGGAGCTGGCGGCCCTGGCCACCTCGGACGTCATGTGGGACGAGGTGGTCGAGATCGAGCCCATCGGCGAGCACGAGGTGTTCGATGCCACCGTGGCCGGCACCCACAACTTCGTGGCCAACGGGGTGGTGGCCCACAACTCGATCGAGCAGGACGCGGACGTGGTGATGTTCCTGTACCGCGACGAGAAGTACAACGCGGACTCCCCCGACAAGGACACCGCCGAGGTGATCGTGGCCAAGCACCGTGCCGGCCCGGCCGGGGTGTGCCGACTGGTCTTCTTGGACTACTGCACGCTGTTCGCCAACATGGCCAAGGGGGAGTGAGGCGCTGTGGGCCCGGGTCACACGGATCGGCGCCACCCCGCTCGACCTGGCTGACGACCGCTCCGTCAGTGCCCGGTGTCGGTGGACGACCCGGCGAGTATCGCCTCGATGGCGTGGGCGAGCACCTGCTGTGCGACGTCGACGTCCAATCCCTGGCTGCTGCGCAGGCGAACCCATCCGTCGAAGGACGTCAACCCGTCCAGCGCCTGGAGCTTCCACGGAGGTCCGCCGCGCAGTTCGATCGCGAAGGTCTGGGCCAGTTCGGCGCGAAGGAACTCGTTGCCGAATGCGATCCGTTGGGCCACCCCGGGGCTCCTGACGGCGGCCAGGAGCGACGCTCGGTACACAGGCATCGCTCGTTCGAACAGGGCGGACCGATAGCCGGTGAAGGCGGTCAGGCGCGTCGCCAGCGGGCCGTCGGTCGGGATGGGCACGAGCAGGTCGGCGAGGCTGCCGAAGTGCTCGTCGGCCAGCGCCAGGTGGAGGCTCTCCAGATCGGCGAAGTGGTGGTAGATCGACCGCACCGCCACACCCGCCCGCTCGGCGATCTGTGCCGCGGTCGGGACGGGTTCACCCTCCTGGATGAGCTCCATCAGAGCCCTGACGACAGCTTGGCGGTTGCGTTGCCCGCGGACCACCCGGTAGTCGGTGCCCTCGGTGCCGGCGGCGTCAGCGGTGCCGGCGGTGCCGGCGGCGTCAGCGGCGTCAGCGGCGTCAGCGGTGGGGACCACACTCGAGCCTACCCCGCCGCCTCGAACTACCGCCGCGCAGTCCCCGCTGAGAAAATTTCGAGGAATTGCTTGCACTGAGAAAAGACTTAGGGAAGGATGCGTTCGTTGACTAGTTGCACGAACAGAGCAACTAGTCGGGCGACCATCCGGGGGGATAAGCCATGAAGGCTGCTCGCACAGTTCTGCTGCCGTTGCTCTGCGTCGTTGCCTTGGTTGCGGCGGCGTGTACCGCCTCGCCGACGGGCGGCGGAGGGAACATCGTACCGGTGGCCGTGGCCAGGGCCGACTCGCTCTCGGGCCAGGCCCCACTGCTCGTCCGCTTCTCTCCTGCCGGCTCATTCGACCGCGACGGCTTCATCGAGAGCTACCGCTGGGACTTCGGTGACGGCAGCCCGGTGAGCACTGCACCCAACCCGAGTCACACCTACACGACGGGAGGGTCGTTCAGCGCCACGCTGACGGTGACCGACGACGGTGGTGCGAGCAGCAGCTCCGCAGTCGTCGTGGTGGTGACGCCCCCGGACAACCTCCCGCCGGTGGCCAACATCACCGCCTCCACGCTGTCGGGCAAGACCCCGCTGTCGGTGTCGTTCAGCCCCACGGGCAGCTCCGACCCCGACGGCACGATCGTCGGCTACGAGTGGGCCTTCGGCGACGGCGACGTTGCCACCACCTCCAGCACCTCGCACAGCTACCTCGTGCCCGGCTCCTACGTGGTGACCCTGAAGGTGACCGACAACAACGGCGCGGTCAACACCGACTCCACCATCGTCGCCGTCGCCGACAACACCGCGCCCACCGCGCACGCCGTTGCCACCCCCTCGTCGGGCAAGGCGCCCCTCGCCGTGTCCTTCGACGCCTCCACCTCCACCGACGACGACGGCAACGTCGTGGCCTGGTCGTGGGACTTCACCGACGGCGGCACCGCCACCGGTGAGGTCGCCGTCCACACCTTCGCCGCGGTCGGCACCTACAACGTCAAGCTGACCGTCACCGACGACAACGGCGCCACCGACACCACCATCGTCCCGGTTGGCGTCAACCCGCCGCAGGCACCCGTCGCCGTGGCCAACGCCACGCCCGACGGCACCAAGGCCCCCCTCGGCGTGCTCTTCAGCTCGGCCGGTTCGATCGACAACGACGGTGCCATCATCGGCTACAGCTGGAACTTCGCCGACGGCAGCCCCCTGAGCACCTCGGCCAACCCCAGCCACCTCTACACCGCGGCCGGCACCTACAACGTCACCCTCACGGTCACCGACGATGACTTCCTCACCACCATCGCCACGGTGCCGGTGATCGTCGGCCCGCCGAACGCCGCCCCCGTGGCCGCCGGCACCGCCACCCCCGCTGTCGGCAAGCCGGTGCTCCAGGTCAACTTCTCCTCGGCCGCCTCCACCGACTCCGACGGCACCATCGTGGCCCGCAGCTGGAACTTCGGTGACGGCAGCCCCTTGTCCTCAGCGGCCAATCCGAGCCACTCCTACTCCACGATCGGCAACTACACGGCGCTGCTCACCGTCACCGACGACGACGGCGCCATCAACACCGCGGCCGTGCCCGTGTCGGTGATCCCGAACTCGCCGCCGACCGCCCAGCCGGTGGCCACCCCCCGCACCGGCAAGGAGCCGATGACGGTGGCGCTCAGCGCCGCGACCTCCGGTGACAGCGACGGCCACATCGTGTCGTACGCCTGGGACTACACCACCGACGGCAGCGTCGACTCCACGGACGTCGAGACCTCCCACGTGTACTCGACGCCGGGCACGTACACCGCCTCGCTCACGGTGACCGACGAGGACGGCGCAACCGACACCGGCACCGTCACCATCACCGTCAATGCCAACCAGCCGCCGACCGCGGTCGCCAATTCGGACTTCCAGAGCGGCAACGCTCCGCTCAGCATCACCTTCGAGGGTCGCGACTCACTCGACGCCGAGCTCGACGGCACCATCACCTACGACTGGGACTTCGGTGACGGCTCGCCCCACAGCACCAGCGCCACCCCGACCCACGTGTTCCAGAACATCGGCTCCTACACGGTCACCCTGACCGTGACCGACGACAACGGGGCCACCGGCACCGACACGCTGGCCATCAATGCCCTCGACCCGGTCGTGCGGGTGCGCCCCACCGGCAGCGACGTGACAGGTGATGGCACGGCCGGTGCCCCCTACGCCAGCATCGAGGGCGCGATCACCGGTGCGGTGGCCCAGCAGAAGACCGTCGTCCACGTGGCCGGCGGCACGTACGGCGGCTTCACCGCCGCCAACGGCGTGAGCGTGATCGGTGGCTTCGACCAGAGCTTCGTGGCCGGCGGCGGCAACGGTGCGACGGCGGTGACGGTCTCGGCCGGTGCCGGCGCCGCCGCCGTCACGGCCAGCGGCCTCACAGAGCCGCTCACCCTCAAGAACCTCACCCTCAACGGTGGTGGTGGCGTCGATGCCACCGCGGCCCTGGTCATCAACTCGAACGTCACGTTCGACGGTGTGACGGTCGACAGCGGCGTCGCCTCCGGCGCCGGCTCGAGCGCCTACGGCATCCGTGCCCTCGACGGCGCCGCGGTCACGGTCATCCACAGCACGGTGCGGTCCCGCGACGGCGTGGCCGGCGCCGTCGGCGCCGACGGTACGGTCGGCACCGCCGGCACGACGGGCGCCGTCGGAGCGCAGGGCAACGGCACCGGTGGCGGCGTGCAGAACACGGCCTCACCCTTGATCCGCACCGGTGGTGGCGGCGCCAACGGTGTGAAATGCGCCCTCGCCATCCTCGTCTGCCTGGGCGCCTCGCCCGGCGGCGGCGGCGGTGTTGGCGGTGATCTCTCGCAGTCGCCCAACCGGGGCGGCGCCGGTGGCGCCGGCGGTGGCAGCGGCAGCCCCTTCGATGCCGGTGGCGGCGGGGCGGGGACCATCGCCGCGGCCGCGGCCGCGGGCGTTGCGGGCACGGCCGTGCCCGGTGACACGTTCAGCGCCGGTACCGGTGGCAGCGGCGGCGTCGCCCTGGCCGGCGCCGGTGGCGGCGGCGGTGGCTCCGGCGGCAACAACGCCGGCAGCGGCAACAGCGGTGGTGGTGGCGCCGGCGGATCCGGCGGCACGTCCGGCACCGGCGGTACCGGCGGCAGGGCCGGCGGCGGTTCGTTCGGCGTCTACGGCGTCGACTCGTCCGTCACGATCTCTGACACGACGCTCAACACGGGCGCCGGCGGCACGGGCGGCACGGGCGGCAAGGGCGGCACCGGCGGTGCCGGCGGCGCGGGCGGAGCGGGCGCCAACGGTGGCTCCAGCCGTGGCGCCGGCGGCGGTGGCGGCGGTGGTGCCGGTGGTAACGGTGGTGGCGGCGCCGCCGGCGGCAACGGTGGCCCGTCCATCGGCGCCTACCACTCCGGCACTGGCACCCTGACCGCGCCCACGTCGTCGGCGGGCACGATCGGCAACGGTGGAACCTCCGGCGCCGGCGGCGCAAGTGGCACCGCAGGTAATGGTGGCGGAGGTGGCGCTGCCGGCACCGGTGGTACCCCGAGGCCCGGCGGTGGCGCCGGCGGAGCGGCGACGAGCGGTGCCGCAGGCACCGCTGGTCCCAATGGCTCGAGCGGACTTCGCAAGGTGACGTTCGACAACGGCACGCCCGGCAACGCCAGCCCGGTCGCCGTGGCGGCGGTGACGCCCGCCACGGGCATCGCCCCCCACCCGGTGACCTTCAGCTCGGCCGGGTCGTTCGATCCCGACGGCACGATCACCTACAGCTGGAACTTCGGCGACGGCTCGCCGGCCAGCACCTCGGCCAACCCGAGCCACACCTACGCCACGGACGGCACGTTCACGGCGACCCTGACGGTCACCGACAACGACGGCGGCACGGCCACGGCCACGGCCGTGACCACCGTCGCGGCCAACCAGCTGCCCGTGGGTGTGGCCAACGCCAGCCTCGACGCCGGCAAGGCGCCCTTGGGCGTGATCTTCTCCTCGGCCGGTTCGGCCGACGGTGACGGCTCCATCGTCGGCTTCAGCTGGAACTTCGGCGACGGCACCCCGGTCAGCTCGTCGCCCGACCCGTCGCACACCTACTCGGCGCAGGGCAACTACACGGCGACCTTGACAGTGACCGACGACAAGGGTGGTGTCGGCACCGCCACGGTGACGGTTTCCGTGAGCCCCAACAACGTCGCCCCGACGGTGGCGATCACCGCCACGCCGACCTTCGGCAAGGCGCCGGCCGACGTCACCTTCACCTCCACGGTGTCGGACTCCGACGGCACGGTCGACGCCCTCCTGTGGAACTTCGGTGACGGCTCGCCCACGAGCACCCTGGCCAACCCCACCCACACCTACGCCGCTGGCGTCTGGACGGCCACGCTGACCGCCACCGACAACGACGGGGCCACCACCACGAAGTCGGTGGAGATCCGCTCACTGCCCAACCTGACCCCGACGGCGGCGGCTGCGGCCACGCCGTCCGACGGTCGGGCACCGCTGGCCACCGTGCTCAGCTCGGCCGGTTCGATCGACTTCGACGGCACCATAGCCAGCTACCACTGGAACTTCGGTGACGGTTCGCCGACGAGCTCGGCGGCCAACCCGACGCACTCCTACGCCGCCGGCACCTTCACGGCCACCCTCACGGTGACCGACAACGAGGGAGCCTCCGGCACGGCCACGACCGTGATCCACAGCACGGTCAACCAGGCCCCGGTGGCCGTGGCCAACGCCACCCTGGACGGCACCAAGGCGCCGCTGGGGGTCAACCTCAGTTCGGCCGGCTCGGTCGACAACGACGGCACCATCGCCACCTACCGCTGGGACTTCGGTGACGGCACGCCGGTGAGCAACGCGGCGAACCCGTCGCACCTCTATGCCACCGCCGGCACCTGGAGCGCCACGTTGACGGTCACCGACAACGAGGGCGCCACCGCGATCGCTGCGGTGAGCATTCAGGTGGGGCCGCCCAACGTGGCGCCAGTGGTCGTGGCCTCGGCCACGCCGACCAACGGCCGTGCGCCCCTCCCGGTGACCTTCACCTCTGCGGGCTCGAACGACACCGACGGCACCATCACCACGTACCACTGGGACTTCGGTGACGGCAGCCCGACGGTCGACACGGCCGACACGAGCCACACCTACGCCCCGGGCACCTGGACGGCCACGCTGACGCTCACCGACAACGACGGCGCCACCTCCAGCTTCCCGATGACGATCCACAGCACCGTCAACCAGGCGCCCGTGGCCGTGGCCTCGGGCACGCCCACCAGTGGTGTGGCGCCGCTCACCGTGGCTCTCACCTCGTCGCTCTCCAGCGACACCGACGGCACGATCGTGTCGAGGGTGTGGGACTTCGGTGACGGCTCGCCGACCGACGGCGCCGTGAGCCCGAGCCATACCTACGCCGCCGGCGACTACCTCGCCACGGTGACGCTCACCGACAACGAGGGCGGCACGGCGTCGGCCTCGGTGCTGGTCCATGCCAATGCGGCACCGGTTGCGGTGGCCACGGCCGACGTGACGTCGGGTGATGGTCCGCTCACCGTGCACTTCACCGGCTCCGGCTCGTCCGACGACGGTTCGATCGCCAGCTACCTCTGGGACTTCGGCGACGGCAGCGCCGTCAGCTCGTCGGCGAACCCGAGCCACACCTACTCACCCGGCGTCCACACGGCGACCCTGACGGTGACCGACAACGAGGGTGTGACCTCGACGGCCACCGTCGTGATCGACGTCAACGACCCACCGACGGCCTCGGTCACGTCCAACGTGACCACCGGCTCGGCCCCGCTCACGGTGAACTTCACCGGCACCGCCGCTGACTCCGACGGCACGTTCAGCTTCGCCTGGGACTTCGGCGACGGCGGTGTCAACACGTTGTCGCTCTCGCCGGGCCACCTCTACACCAACCCCGGCACCTACCACGTGACCCTGACCGTCACCGACGACCGGGGCTCTGCCACGGTCTCCTCCGTGCGGACCATCACCGTCACCTGATTCCTTCCGGGTGGCCGGCCGGCGCAGGCGACTGTGACCACCGGCCGCCCGGCGGCAAGACGACACACCAACCACAAGACCACCGACCGACACAGATTCCGAAAAGGGCGGACGAGCAGTGCGGGCCACCGGCCCGGGGCTCGTCAGGGGGGAAGTCATGAGCACAGGATCGAGGCGCAACGTGCACCACTCCGAGCGGCACACCACCAGGCAGGCCTCCAGCAGGCCGTTCCAGTTCTCGCTGCTGGCGATCCTCGCCGTGCTGGCGCTGGTGATGTCGGCCTGCACGACATCGCCGGGTGGCGGCACTACCAACGTCCGTCCGGTGGCCGTGGCCCTCGCGGACGTCACCAGCGGAGCGGCGCCACTGGCGGTGGCGTTCAGCTCGGTCGGGTCGATCGACTCCGACGGCACCATCGTCTCGCGCGTCTGGAACTTCGGTGACGGCTCCGCGGCGGTCACCGGCGCCAGTCCCTCGCACACGTACCTCAGCGGCGGCGCCTTCGTCGCCACCGTCACCGTGACCGACAACGGCGGCCTCACGGCCAGCGCCACCGTCACGATCGTGGTGGGCGGAGGAGGCAACCTGTCGCCGATCGCCGCCGTCGCGGCCGTCCCGCCGACCACGGGCAAGGCCCCCCTGAGTGTGGCCTTCAGCTCCGCCGGCTCCAGCGATCCCGACGGCACGATCGTCAGCTACAAGTGGAACTGGGGTGATGGCTCTCCCTTCGGCACCACCGCCAACCCGTCACACACCTTCACCACGGCCGGCACCTTCGCCATCACCCTGACGGTCACCGACAACTTCGGCGCCACCGGGTCGGCCACCACGTCCGTGACCACCTTGGCCAACGTCGCCCCTGCCGCCGTCGCCACCGTGTCGAGCCCCACCGCGGTGGCGCCCGCCACCCTCACCTTCGATTCCGGCGGCTCCTCCGACTCCGACGGCATCCTCGTCACCAAGCGGTGGAACTTCGGCGACGGCAGCCCCGTGAGCACCACCGCCAACCCCTCGCACCTCTACAGCAACCCGGGCAACTACGTGGTCACCCTCACGGTGATCGACGACAGCGGCGCCACCGACGTGGCGTCCCTCAACATCGCCGTGCTCGCCCCCAACCAGCTCCCGGTGGCGGTGGCCAACGCCACGCCCGACGCGGGCAAGGCCCCCTTGGGAGTCATCTTCAGCTCGGCCGGATCCAACGACCCTGACGGCACGATCACCGCCTACGACTGGGACTTCGGTGACGGCGGCACCTCCACCGACGCCAATCCCGCCCACACCTACGCCACCCCGGGCAGCTACACCGCCACCCTCACCGTCACCGACAACCGGACCTTCCCTGAGCCCGGCACCAGGTCTGCCACCGTGGTGGTCAACGTCACCGCATTCAACAGCCCCCCGGTGGCCGCCGGCTCGGTGAACCCCGTGACCGGCAAGATCCCGTTGCCGGTCACGTTCAGCTCCGCCGGCTCGGGCGACGTGGACGGCACGATCGTGTCGTACCTCTGGGACTTCGGAGACGGCGCCACCTCGAGCGATGCGAACCCCTCGCACACCTACGCCCTCCCGGGTGACTACCTCGCCACGGTGACGGTCACCGACAACGACGGTGCCACCTCGATGGCCCCGGTCACCGTGCACCGTGTGCTCAACGTGTTCCCGACCGCCGCTGCTTCCGGCACACCGACGTCGGGCAAGGGGCCGCTGACCGTGGCCTTCAGCTCGGCCGGTACCGGTGACAGCGACGGCACCATCGCGGCCTACGCGTGGGACTTCGAGAACGACGGCATCGTCGACTCCACCTCAGCCAACCCCTCACACACCTACGCGCCCGGCACCTACACGGCGAAGCTCACCGTCACCGACGACAGCGGCGACCGCGACTCGAAGACGGTCAGCATCGTGTCCGACGCCAACGTGCTGCCCGCACCCGTGGCCAACTCCAACATCGTGTCGGGCAATGCCCCCCTGGCCGTGGCCTTCAGCTCGACCGGGTCGATCGACCCCGACGGCACCATCACCACGTACCACTGGGACTTCGGTGACGGCGGCACCTCCGCCGACCCGAACCCGACGCACACCTACACGGTGGCCGGCGAGCGGTCCGCCGTGCTGACGGTCACCGACAGCGACGGTGCCACGGCCACGGCCGCCCGCACCATCACCGTCGACCCCAACCCGGCGCCCAACGCCGTGCTGTCGGTCTCGTCGGTCGTGCCCGTGTCCACCAAGGTTCCGGCCACGTACACCTTCGCCTCCACCGGCTCGTCCGACGACGGCTCCATCGTGAGCTACAGCTGGAACTGGGGCGACGGCTCGCCCGCCGGTTCCGGCCCGAGCCCGAGCCACACCTACACCACGGTCAACTCCTTCGTGGTCACGCTGACCGTCACCGACAACGGCGGCCTCACGAACTCCTCGTCCACGCTCGTGAGCACCATTCCCAACCTGGCCCCCACGGCCGCCGGATCGGTCACCCCCGACTCGGGTAAGGCACCCCTTGCCGTCACCTTCAGCTCGGCCGGCTCCGATGACGCCGACGGCACGATCACCGGGTACAGCTGGGACTTCGGTGACGGCTCGCCCGCCAGTACCGACCCCAACCCCACGCACACCTACGGGGTGGGCCCCTTCACCGCCACCCTCACCGTGACCGACGACGATGGCAACACCGCCACGGCGACGGCCGCGGTCACCACCGTGGCCAACCAGCACCCGGTGGCCGTGGCCAACGCCACCCCCACCGGCACCAAGGCGCCCCTGCCCGTGGCCTTCAGCTCGGCCGGCTCGATCGACAACGACGGCACCATCACGGCCTACGCGTGGGACTTCGAGAACGACGGCATCGTCGACTCCACCGACCCCAACCCGAGCCACGTGTACACCACCTCCGGCACCAAGACGGCGAAGCTCACGCTGACAGATGACAGCGGCGACACCGGTTCCACCACGGTGCAGGTCACCGTGGGCCCGACCAACGTGGCCCCGGTCGCCCACCCCACGGCCACCCCGTCGTCGGGCAAGCGCCCGCTCGCCGTGGCCCTGTCGTCGTCGACTTCCACCGACTCCGACGGCACGATCGTGGCCTACGCCTGGGACTTCGGTGACGGCGACACCTCCACCGACGCCAACCCCAACCACACCTTCGCCCAGGGCACCTGGACCGTGGCCCTCACGGTCACCGACGACGACGGTGCCACCCACACCGCCACGGTGACGGTCCACTCCAACGACAACCAGGGCCCCACCGCCCACGCCGTGGCCACGCCGCCGTCGGGCAAGCGGCCCCTGGCCGTGGCGTTCTCCTCGGCCGGCTCGTCCGACCCCGACGACTCGATCGCCAGCTACGCCTGGGACTTCGAGACCGACGGCACCGTCGACTCCACCGACGCGAATCCCAGCCACGAGTACCCTCAGGGCAACTACGTGGCCACCCTCACGGTGACCGACCAGGAGGGCCTCACCGGCAGCACCACGGTCAACGTCGCCTCGCTCGATAACCAGCCTCCGGTGGCCGACGCGAA